>UMJU01018260.1_pt1 | contig 15385 bp, 9 predicted proteins | sample 1966161 | NCBI WGS metagenome assembly UMJU01 (sample SAMEA4836156, study PRJEB28245) | human gut metagenome | biome: gut microbiome; material: fecal sample | place: Denmark | collected 2008 | reverse complement strand
GCTTGCGCGGTGGCTGCGCGCGCAGGCAACGCTGTCGCTCATCACGTTTTCAGAGCTTCTTATCGGCTTTCTCCTCATGCGCCAGAGCTATTCCCTGCTGCTCGCCTTTCTCATCACACTGCTCGACGCGCTGCCGGTCTTCGGCACGGGCACGGCGCTCGTGCCGTGGGCGGTCTTCACGCTGCTGTTCGGCTTCCCGCCCAAGGCCATCGTGCTCCTCGCGCTCTACCTCTGCACGCTCATCACGCGCAACACGCTCGAGCCCAAGCTTCTCTCCGCGCAGGCGGGGCTGCCGCCGGTCGCGTCGCTTTTTGCGATGTACCTCGGCTACTGCACATTCGGCGTGGCAGGGATGGTACTCTTTCCCTTCCTCCTGCTGCTGTTCGCGCAGATTCGAAACGCAAAAGCGGAAGCTGCCGCATAAAAAAGAGAACGGTTTTCACCGTTCTCTTTTTTATTGCTTTTTACCGGCCTGTACCGCCGTTGTTGAGCAGCCAGTTGAGGAACTGGCCGTTGTCTCCGACATCGCCGGATGCGCTGTCTCCCTCCGTGCCGGTGTTGTCAGACGGCGTCTGTGTGCCGCTGTCGCCGCCAGTGGTGGCATCACCGCCCGGCGTCGTGCCGCTGTCGTCATCCGGTGCATCCGGGTCCGGCGTGGGCTCCAGCGGCGTTGTGTGCGTCGTGCACATGCCGCTGTACATCAGATCGCTGTATAGCTGCACTGTGCCGCTGTTCGTGCGCACCGGTTCGCCTGCAGGGATCGACGAAATGAGCCCTTCTTCGAGCTGTGCCTGATACGTTGCCTGAAGCGCGGCGCTCAGCGGCGTCGTGAGAAGCTCGCGCTTGTAGCCCCAACCGCTGCTGACGTTCGGCTGGCTCAGATCGAGCACATAGGCCGTCGTAACATTCGGGCAGTAGTCGGAGGCGAGCATGCCGGAATCGGCGCAGACGGTTACGCTGATGTGTCCGTCGCAGCTCAGCGAGGGCGCACAGTTCTTTGCGACCTTGACAGTCTGCGAGGGACAGCCGGCCGAGGCCAGAAGTCCCGTCTGCGTGCAGACGGTCACGCTGACCATGTCGGCGCTGCTGACTTCAAAGTCCTTGTTCGGAAGGCCCGCGTGGACCTTGCTCATAAACGTCTTCCACAGCGTGGCCGCGGGGTTGCCGCTCGCCACGATGCGCGTCGGCGTGTCGTAGCCGACCCAGACCGCTGCCGTGTAATACGGCGTGTAACCGACAAAGTAACGGTCGTTGTTGCTGTTGGTCGAACCGGTCTTACCGGCGATGGTCATGCCGGAGAAGTTCGCGCCCGTACCCGTACCGCTGCGCACGACGTTTTTCAGGAGTTCGTTCATCGCATAGGCGGTGCTCTCATTCATCGCGACGTGGGACTCGGTCTTATTTTCAAGGATGACGTTGCCGTTGTGGTCAAGCACCTCGGTATACGTTCTCGGCGTGGTGTAAACGCCGCCGCGGGCAAAGGACGCGTAGGCCGCGGCCATCTCGCGCGTCGTCACGCCCTTGGAAAGGCCGCCGAGCGCGAGCGCGCCCGCCGCGGTCATATCGTCGTTCGTCAGCGTCGTGAAGCCAAGATTTTCGGTCATAAAGGCATACGACGCGGGCAGCGTCAGCTTGATGGCCGTGCGCACCGCCGTGGGGTTGGACGAATTGCGGATGGCGTCTTGCAGCGTCATAATGCTGCGGTAGCCCGAGTAGGCGTTCACCGGCCAAATACTGCCGCCGAGCATTTCAACGGGATAGTCGTCGATGACGCTCGCGGGCGTGATGACGCCGGCATCCAGCGCGGGCGCGTAAACGCTCAAAGGCTTGATGGCAGAACCGCACTGACGCACAACGGTCGAATAGTCGAGCAGAAACCGGCCCTCGCGCTCGCCCACGCGGCCCGCAACGGCGACGATGTCGCCCGTCGTGTTGTCGATGATCGTCGCGCCGGACTGGAGCAGCTGGCCCTTGGACGAGGTGTAGTTCAGGTTATTGCGGTCGGCGTAAACACTCTCCACGATGGACTGGATCTCGGGATCGACCGTGCAGTAGATCGAGTAGCCGCCGGTGTAGAGCATATCCTTTGCCGTTTTTTCGTTGTAGCCAAGCTGCTCGTGCATATCGGCAACGATGTCGTTGAACATACGCTCGACAAAGTAGGAGTCATACGTCGTATTCGACGCACTGTCCGCCCTGCTCGCCACATTGGCAGAGGGGACAAAGTCCGCATCCCAGGTGAAGACGAGCGGTTCGGCCTGCGCCTGCTCGTACTCTTCGTCGCTGATCTTGCCAAGCTCGTGCATCTTATAAAGGACGGTGAGCTGGCGCTCCTTGTTCTGCTCGCGGTACCAGTCGCCGCGCGCGGGGTCGTATTTATAGGGGAACTGCGTGATGCCGACGATAGACGCCGCCTCGGCGATGCTCAGCTCGCCTACGGTCTTGCCGAAGTAGCCCTCCGCCGCGGCCTCGATGCCGTAGCAGCCGTTGCCAAAATAAACCTTGTTGAAATACGTCTCGAGAATTTCCTCCTTTGAGTAGTTCTTCTCGAGCCGCAGCGCGCGGAAGATCTCTGCCACCTTGCGCTTGATGGTCACCTCATTCTCGCCGGTCGTGTTTTTAATGACCTGCTGGGTGATCGTCGAGCCGCCGCGGGTCGACGTGCCGGTGAGCTTGCCGAGAATGGCCTTGGCCGTGCTCTTCCAGTCAACGCCGTGGTGGCTGTAGAAGCGCTCGTCCTCGATGGAGATCAGCGCCTCCTGCACATGCTTGGGGATGTCGTCGATGCTGACGAGCGTTCGGTTCTCTTCACCATGAAGCTTCGTGAGCTCCACCCACTCCCCGCTTGTTTTATCCTGATAGTAGACTGTCGAGCTCTGCTTGAGCGTGTAGGCCGAGATGTCCACATTCAGATCGAGCGACGTGTGCACGTAGACCATGAAGATGGCGAAAAACATCAGGCCGGTTGTGAGTCCGATGGCGAGAATGGTGCCGATGACCGTTTTCGCCGTGCCGGACTTTTTCTTCTTGTGTGCCTGATGCGTGGGGTGCTGGGTGTGCTGTCTTCGGGGCGTCTGGTTTTCTGCGCGGTTTTCTTCCATAAAGCGCCTCCTCCTTTGCGATAGAAATATGCGCGCGAGCGCATAGCCGATTTTCAATAGTGATACAGAATATAGTATAGCACGGCTGTCAAGTGGTACGTATCTTGTCTTGCATTTTGCCGCAAGGTGCGGTATAATGCGAGCACAAACTTTCAGGAGGTGTTCCCCCATGAACGATGAGTTCGGCCCCAATTTCGTCACGCTGACCGATGACGAGGGCAACGATATAGAGCTGGAATACGTCGACGCACTCGAGCATAACGGCACGACGTATATGGCCTTCTTCCCCGTGGTCGAAGAGGACAGCGAGGACGAGGAAAACGAAGAGGAATACGGTCTCGTGATCCTCAAAAGCCAGATGGAAAACGGCGAGGAGTTCCTTGTCACCATTGACGACGAAGAGGAGATCGACAAGGTCTACGACCTCTTCATGGAGCAGATCCTTTCCGACGAAGAGTAAAACTTCGATTGCGACGGATTTTTTCCGAAAACTGAGATAAACTGAACATGCCCTGCGGGGTGCGTGATAAGTTCTTTTTAAACCCACATTTCGTCATAAGGGACGCCGGTACGCTCCGGTGGTTTGCAGGCCTCCCGGCTGCCGTCTGCGGCTGGACGTTGGAAGCAATAAAGCCGGACAGAGGCGACCCACCTGTCCAGAATGGTGCAGGTTTTGACGGGGCTTACACGGCCGCTGCGGGGCATCTTTTTATCTTTCCACGGATTGCACAAAATTACGTTTTTATTTTCTACGTCAGTTTAGACGAAAAAAACGTGCATTTTGTTCGCGATTCCTGTAAAATATTTTTACAAACTAAATTACCGTTTGGTAGCTGCAACGTAGTGCTTCGCGCACGGGCTGTACGGTCTCCCCTTTCGGGGAGATGATAAGGTCTGTGTGAGGAGCGCTTTTTCTTTCCCCTTGCGGTGCCGCTTTCGCGGCGGGGAAAAGGCAAAAGAAAAAGGAGGAGCAAACTTATGAAACTTGTCACCAACGGTCGTCTCATCACCCGCGACGCGAGCGCGCAGGGGTATTACGAGCACGGCGCCGTCGCCTTCGAGGGGACGAAGATCGTCGAAGTCGGCGAGGAAGCGATGCTTCGCGCCAAGTATCCCGACGCCGAGATCATCGACGCCAAGGGCGGCGTCATCATGCCCGCGTTCATCAACGCGCACACGCATATCTACTCTGCCCTCGCCCGCGGCCTTTCCATCGTCGGCAACAATCCGACGAACTTCTACGAAGTCCTTGACGGCACATGGTGGGCCATCGACCGCCACCTGATGATGGACGGCACGCGCGCGTCCGCCACCGCGCTTTACATCGACTCCATCAAGCAGGGCGTGACGACGATCTTCGACCATCACGCCTCTTACGGTGAGATCCCCGGCACGCTCCACACGATTGCCGAGGAGAGCAAGCGCCTGGGCCTTCGCTCCTGCCTGTGCTATGAGGTCTCAGACCGCGACGGCGAGGAGAAGTGCTTACAGGCCATTCAGGAGAACGCTGATTTTATCACCGAATGCGAAAAGAATAAGGACCCGATGCTCGCGGCAATGTTCGGCGGCCACGCGCTGTTCACGATCTCCGATAAGACCTTCGACCGCATGGTCGCGGCCAACAACGGCCGCACGGGCTATCACATCCACGTGTCCGAGGGCATGAACGATGTGTACGACTCCCTCCAGAACTATGGCCGCCGCCCCGTCCAGCGCTTGCAGGATCACGGCATTCTCGGTCCCAAGACCATCCTCGGCCACTGCATCCACGTCAACACCGCCGAAATGGAGATCATCAAGGAGACCGGCACGATGGTCGTGAACAATCCGGAATCCAACATGGGCAACGCCATCGGCATCTGCCCCGTCCTCCAACTCCACAAGCGCGGCATTCTTCTCGGCATGGGCACAGACGCCTATACGAACGATATGCTCGAGTCCCTCAAGGTCGCCCTCTGCTCCCAGCGCAGCCAGAACTGCCTGCCGAACGTCGGCTGGTGCGAGGTCACGGACATGCTCTTCAAGAATAACGCGAAGATCGGTGGAAAATACTTCCCCGACACGCTCGGCGTGCTGAAGCCCGGCGCCGCGGCGGACATCATCGTCATGGACTATAAGCCGTTCACCCCGTTCTCCGACGAGAATATCGACGGCCACATGATCTTCGGCATGACGGGCCGCCAGTGCCAAACCACCATCGCCGCCGGCAAGACCCTCATGCTCGACCGCGAGCTCGTCGGCATCGACGAAGAAGCCGAAAATGCGCACATTCTTGAAGCCGCCAAGAAACTCTGGGGCGAGCTGAATCACAGAACCTATTAAGCAAGCGGGAGGAAAAAACAATGTCTGAAAAAATGTATCCCATTCCGTTCGACTCTCTGATGAACTGGGTGACGAGCGAATACGCGCAGTGCGGCGATGTGTTCGGCGTTCATAAGCACTATCACGCAAGCGGCAAGAGCCTGCCGATCTTCGGCGAGCGCATCGAAACACCGTTTGGCCCCGCCGCCGGCCCCAACAGCCAGCTTGCGCAGAATATCATCGCGGCCTATGCCGCCGGCGCGCGCTTTTTCGAGGTCAAGACCGTGCAGAAAATGGACGGCGCGGAGCTTGCCGCCTGCGTCCCCCGCCCCTGCATCCTCGCCGCTGACGAGGGCTACAACCAGGAGTGGTCGACCGAGCTGACCGTGCAGCAGGCGCAGGACGAGTACATCAAGGCCTGGTGCGCGCTCAAGGTCATGAGCAAGGTCTACGGCTTCGGCGATCCCGACGGGTTCGTGTTCAATATGTCCGTCGGCTACGACCTGGACGGCATCAAGGGCCGCAAGGTCAACACCTATATCAACAACATGATGGACGCGGGCAAAACCGCGCAGTTCAAGGAATGTAAAAAAGTCCTGACCGAGCTCTTCCCCGAGGAAAAGGACTTCATCGCCTCGATCTCCCCCAACGTTTCCCGCTCCGTTACGCTCTCCACGCTCCACGGCTGCCCGCCGCAGGAGATCGAGCGCATCGCAAGCTATCTTCTCAAGGAAAAGCATCTGCACACCTTCGTCAAGTGCAACCCGACCATTCTCGGCTACAAGACCGCGCGCAGCATTCTCGATTCCATGGGCTATGACTACATCGTCTTCGATGAGCACCACTTCAACGAGGATCTCCAGTGGGAGGACGCCGTGCCGATGTTCGAGCGGCTGCAAAAGCTTGCGGACAAGCAGGACCTCGAATTCGGCCTCAAGCTCTCCAACACCTTCCCCGTCGACACGACGCGCGGCGAGCTTCCCAACGAGGAAATGTACATGTCCGGCCGCAGCCTCTTCCCACTGACGATTGAGATGTGCAATCGCATCTCCCGCCAGTTTGGCGGCAAGATGCGCATTTCGTTCGCAGGCGGCGCGGACTACTTCAACTGTGACAAGCTCTTTGCCGCCGGCATCTGGCCCATCACCGTTGCCACCACCATCTTGAAGCCCGGCGGCTACAACCGCCTGCACCAGATGGTCGAAAAGGTCGAGGATATGCCCTACCGCGCATTTTCCGGCAACGACCCCGCCGCGATCTCTGACCTTGCCGCCTCCGCGCTGCACGACTTCCACCACCTCAAGGCAATCAAGCCGCTCCCCTCGCGCAAAAAAGATGAACAGGTGCCGCTGCTCGACTGCTTTACCGCGCCCTGCAAGGGCGGCTGCCCCATCGAGCAGGACATTCCCGAATACCTTGAGCTCTGCCGCAAGGGGCTCTACGGCCCAGCACTGAAGCTCATCACCGAGAAGAACGCCCTGCCGTTTATCACCGGCACCATCTGCGCGCACCGCTGCCAGGGCAAGTGCTCGCGCAACTTCTATGAGGAATCCGTCCACATCCGCGAGACGAAGCTTCTTGCCGCGGAAAAGGGCTACAACACCTTGATGGCCTCCCTCCGTATGCCTGAGCCGGTCGAGGATAAAAAGGTTGCCATCGTCGGCGGCGGTCCGACCGGTATCGCCGCGGCGTACTTCCTTGGCCGCGAGGGTGTTCCCACCACGATCTTCGAGCGTGAGCGCAAGCTCGGCGGCGTGCCTCGCTACGTCATCCCCGCCTTCCGCATCAGCGACGAGGCCATCGACAAGGACGTCGCGCTCATGGAGCGCTACGGCGTCGAGGTCAAGCTCGGCAAGCCTGCTCCGTCCGTCGAACAGCTCAAGAAGATGGGCTACACGCACATCCTGATGGCCACCGGCGCGTGGAAGCCCGGCAAGCTCGACATTGAAGGCAACGTGCAGGGCGTCATCGAGTGGATGAAGCGCATGAAAAAGCAGGTCAAGCCCTGCCTGAGCGGCAACATCGTCGTTGTCGGCGCGGGCAACACCGCCATGGACGCCGCGCGCGTTGCAAAGCGCATGGGTGCGCATGCGACCATCCTCTATCGCCGCACGAAGAAGTTCATGCCCGCCGACGAGCATGAGTTACAGCTCGCCATCGACGAGGGCGTGGAATTCGTCGAGCTGGCCGCGCCCGTCAAGCAGAGCCGTGGCAAGCTCCTGTGCGATAAGATGATCCTCGGCGAGCCGGATGAGAGCGGCCGCCGCAGCCCCGTCAAGTCCGGCGAGCAGTTCACCATTCCCTGCGACATGGTCATCTCCGCCGTCGGCGAGCAGGTCGACGCCGATCTCATGGCCGCGAACGGCATCGAGATGGAGCGCAAGGGTCCCGCGTTCGAGACGAACATCCCCGGCGTGTACTGCGCGGGCGACGCGCACCGCGGCCCTGCCACCGTGGTCGAGGGCATTGCCGACGCCGCACGCTTTGCCGAGATCGTCATCGGTCACCCGCACATCTACGACATCCCTGCCGAGGCCGATGTGACCGAGTTCGACGCGCAGGCCAAGAAGGGTATCCTCTCGATGGCCAGTAAGTGTGTCTGCGACGGCGAGCGCTGCTTACAGTGCTCCACCGTGTGTGAAAACTGCGTCGATTCCTGCCCGAACCGCGCGAACGTGGTCATCAAAATGTCCGACGGCTCGCACGAGATCGTCCACGTCGACAAGATGTGCAACGAATGCGGCAACTGCACGCAGTTCTGCCCCTACGCAAGCGAACCCTGCCACGATAAGTTCACCCTTTTTGATACGCGTGAGGACATGGACGAGAGCGAAAACTACGGCGTGCTCTTCGAGGACGACGATATGGTCCGCCTGCGCTACGAGGACGGCGTGAAGGAATACGACTTGGCCTCCTGCGACAACGATCTTCCTGTCGAGCTCGAGGCGCTCATCCTCACCGTGCGCGATAAGTACAGCTATCTCTACCTGTAAGCAAAGCGAAAAACGAGGGAGCCGGGGCGATGCCCCGACTCCCTCTTCCCTGTTGGAAGCAAAAAAGAGCGCTGCTTAAAGCAGCGCTCTTTTCGTTGTATTGTGCTTCGCCTTACTTCTCAATCAGGTTCAGCTGATAGATGATCTTGGCGATCTGCGCGCGGGTCAGAGAGGCATCGGGCTCGAAGGTGGTCTCGGTCATGCCGTTGATGACCTTCGCATCGACGAGCGCCATCACGTAACCGTCGGTGCAGTCGGTGAACTTGCTCTCGGTCTTGGACTCGGCAAGCTTGTTGAGCTTGGCAGCGACCTGGCAGAACTCGAGACGGGAGATGGCCTTCGCACCGTCAAGATCGGCGGCAACAAGACCCAGCTCCGCAGCCTTGGCGATGGTGTTCTTGCTCCAGTCGGCGCCGGTGGCGTCCGCAGCCTTGAGATCGCCGTGGCTGACAAGCAGGAGCTTGAGCGCGGCAGCCCAGGTCAGGGTGTCGTTGGGCGCATAGGTGGTGGCGGAGGTGCCGTTGATGATGCCGTCGTTATAAAGGTCAATGACATAGGAGCCATACCAGGCGGAAGTCTTGACGTCCTTGAACGGGTTCATCAGGATGCGGCCCTGCGGCTCGGCATAACCGGTGACCTTGCCGTCCTTGAAGGACTGGACATAGTTTGCAAGGACCATATAATCCTCGGAAACATAGTCGAGCACATTGACGGCACCGTCAAACATATTGAAGCCGTCACCCAGGTTACGCAGGGTATAGTTGTAACCGGCCATGTTGTACTTGGCATCTGTCTTGAGCGCCTCGTATTCACCAGTCTCTTTATTGAGTATCTGAACGTCCGTCACACGGTAATCACCGGTGGGGCCGCCGGTCCAAACTCCCTTTTCATCTTTCTGGACAGTAGAGGGAATGGCAGTGTTGACCGTGTACTTCACGCCGGAGACCTGCAGGAAGCCGCCGCACTCATTGGGAACATCCTTGGCACCCCATTCCAGTGCGTCGAGCACCTGCTGGCCGGTAACCGTGATCAGGCAGGCAACATTACCGAAGGTATGGATCTCCTTGCAGGTCTTGTAGGTAACATCACCGGCAGGAGTAACAGAATTACGGATGCCGCCGCCGTTCATCACGGCAAGGTCCACATCCATATCCATATTGTCGAACAGGTAATAAAGCGCGTCCGCGCAGAAGTCACCCGTGTTGGTCTCCTGCTTACGCACGAGGCGGGTCGTGCCGTCTTCCGCATAGTTCTTCATCGCATCAGCAAAGGAGCCGATCTTGACGCCGAGCTTCTGATCGACCTCGGCGATCCACTTATCCTCGATCTCCTTGACATCGGCATCGGGGGTAACATCGGCCATATCCTCAGCCTTGAGAAGCTTGGTGGTGATCTTGCCGTCCTTGGTGATGGTCATCTGACCGAGCGCTGCAAAATAGGAGCCGGTCTGAGTCAGAATGACGGTCTTGCCGTCCTTGTCCTTGACTTCCTTCATTTCAACAGTGCTGTGAGAGTGGCCGTCAATGAACGCGCTCAGGCCGCTGACGTTCGCGATCACGTCCTCGGAGTTCCAGGGATCGGATGCCGGATCGTCGCCGAGGTGGCCGAGAGCGATGACATAGTCTGCCTCCTTGGCAGCCGCATCAACGGCCTTCTGAACAGCCTCATAGAGAGCCTTGCCGTCCGTGCCGCCGGCGATACCGTAGATGTACTCGCCCTTCTCATTCTGGAAGTAGGCAGGCGTGGACTTGGTGAAGGATTCAGGCGTGGTGATGCCAACAAAGGCGATCTTCATGCCACCGACCTCGAAAACCTTGTACGCGTCGAGGACCAGATCACCGGCAACACCGTCTTTTTCATGATAGAAATTGCAGGAAACATAGGGGACCTTGCTCTTGGTCATCACTTCGAGCGCACGGGCCATGCCATAGTCGAATTCGTGGTTGCCGACGGTCGCCAAATCGTAACCGGCAGCCTCCATCAGCTTGACGATCGCAGCTCCCTTATCCATAGAACCGTAAGCGGTACCCTGAATGTGGTCACCGGCGTCGACCAGCAGGACATCCTTGAAGCTGTCCTTATAGGACGCGACCGTGGAATACTTGATATCCTTGGTCACGTAGGTATGGACATCGTTACTGTAAAGCACTGTAACGTCGCCCATCGTAGTTTCGGCAGTCGTGGTCGCTGCCGCGTCTGCCGTGTCCTCGATCGCAAAGCCGGTCACAGTCAGGCTGAGAACCATCGCCATTGCGAGCAGAACGGATAGGAACTTGCGCATAGTGTTTTCCTCCTCAATTTTTTCACTCCGCTTTTTCTCTGTCCGCTCTTCGTGACACGCAGCTTCTTTTCACATCTCTCAGTTGGTCTGCGCGCCAAAAGTTCGCTTTTTGTACAAATAAAAGCGGAATGTGGTATGATTTTATTGTATCGTATGTCTGCTACTTTCTCAATACGGCATTGTTCCGAATTTGCGGCAAAAATCTTGGCGCTTCTCACATTTTTTCCAAACTCTATGGAAATCAGGTAAAAAGTATGCTATGCTTTTGCTAATTTGGAACGGTATTTTTTCAAAGGAGGGTTCTTCCATGAAAACACTGCTTCGAGGCGGCTATGTCGTCAGCGGCCGCGGCTGCCGCCGCGCCGACGTGCTCATCGACGGGGAAAAGGTCGAAATGCTTGGCCACATCCCGCCCGAGCTCGCCGCGCAGAGCGAGGTCGTCGACGTGACGGGCTGCATGCTCTTCCCTGGCTTTATCGACGCGCACACGCACTTCGATCTCGATGTGTGCAACACCACGACGGCCGACGACTTTGAAAGCGGCAGCAAAAGCGCCATCCGCGGCGGCACGACGACGGTCATCGACTTTGCCTGCCCCAATAAAGGGGAATCCCTTGCCTATGGGCTTGATCTCTGGCATAAAAAGGCCGACGGCAAGTGCTACTGCGACTACGGCTTCCATATGACCATCGACGACTGGAACGAGAGCATCGAGTCTGAGCTCGACGCGATGTTCGACGCCGGTATCACGTCTTTCAAGATGTACCTCACCTACCCCGCCATGATGATCGGCGACGGCGCGGTCTACCGCGCGCTGAAAGCGCTCAAGGTCCGCGGCGGCATCGCGGGCGTCCACTGTGAGAACGCGGGCGTCATCGACGCGCGCATCGCCGAACTCAAGGCGAGCGGTTTGGGCGCGGACGTCGTATCGCACCCGATCTCCCGCCCCGACTATTTAGAGGCCGAGGCTGTTTCGCGTCTGCTGCGCATCGCGCAGGCGGCCGACGCGCCCGTCCTCATCGTCCACACGACGAACCGTGCTTCTCTTGACGAGATCGCCGCGGCGCGCCGCCGCGGACAGACCGTGTATGTCGAGACCTGCCCGCAGTATCTGGCGCTCGACGACGGCGTTTACTACGATCCCGACTTTTCCTCCGCTGCGCGCTATGTCTGCGCGCCGCCGATTCGCTCGCAGGAAGACAGTGAAGCGCTCTGGAAGGCGCTGCGCCGCGGCGAGGTGCAGACCATCTCGACCGACCACTGCTCGTTCACGCTCGAGCAGAAGGACATGGGCCGCGACGACTTTACGAAGATCCCCGGCGGTCTTCCCGGCGTCGAAACGCGTGGCGAGGTCGTCTACACTGTGGCCATCAATGAAAACAAGCTCTCGCTCGGCGGCGTCTGCCGCGCGCTGAGCGAAAATCCCGCCAAGCTCTACGGTCTCTACCCCCGCAAGGGTGTCATCGCTGCGGGCAGCGACGCCGACATCGTCGTCTACGATCCCGGCGCGAGCCACGTGCTCCACGGCGCGGACATGCTCTCCAAGGCGGGCTACACGCCGTTCGAGGGCTTCCGCACGAATGGCGGCGTGTCGAAGGTCTACCTGCGCGGTCAGCTGCAGGTGGACGGCGGCAAGGTCGTCGGCGGCAAGATGGGCGAATACTTGAAGCGCGGCAAATGCGCACTGTGAGGTAAGATATGGATCTGAGGGAAATTTTATTTGCGCAGTTCCCTGCGTTTTTTCTGCTGAGTCTGCTGTTTTTGATCGCGCACCTGCGTGTGCGCAAGCGCAGCGCCGTCAAGTCGGTGCTGTGGGTGCTGCTGTTCGGCGCGGCGCTGGCCGTGTCGATCCTGTTCTGCTTCCTCGGCATGCAGGCGAAGTACTGGACGGTCAAGACGCTCTTCGAGCTCAAGTTCTGGAGCTGGCTCGGCCTTGCGATCGTGGTGTTCGTGTTCGTGCTGCGGCTGGTGTTCAAGCTGCAAAATAAGCACGCTCAGCACATGGTCGAAAAGGAGCGCGTCAAGGCGGAAAAGACCCGCGAGGAGGCCGTAAAGCAGGCGCGCGAAGAAGGCCGCGCCGAGGCCATGGCCGCCCAGCAGGCGCAGGAGGCCGAAGCTGCCGCGGCAGAGCCCGCAGCGGATGAGTCTGCCTCCCCCGCTGCCGAGGAGACCGCACCAGCAGAGAACGAAGATCCTGAAAAGGCGGTCGAACGTTAAGTATGGAACAGACACAACCGCAGCGCATCGCGTATTTTGACGTACTGCGCATTCTGGCGACTTTCGCCGTCATCGTGCTGCATCTGTCCGCGCAGCACTGGGCCGATACGGACGTCTATTCAAGAGCCTGGCAAGCCTTCAACCTTTACGACAGTGCCGTCCGCTGGGCTGTTCCGGTTTTTGTGATGATCAGCGGCGCGCTGTTTCTCTCCGGCTCGCAGAGCATCGGGCACATTCTGAAAAAGAACGTGTCGCGCCTTGTCACAGCGTTCATCTTCTGGTCGGCGCTCTACGCCGTCTTCATGGTGAACTTCGAGGGATGCCCGACGAACCTTATTTTGCAACAGTTTCTCAACGGTCACTATCACATGTGGTTCCTCTTTATGATCGTGGGACTGTATCTGATCGTACCGTTTCTTCGCCCCATCGTGCGGGATGAAAAGCTCCTGCGCTATTTTCTACTGCTCACGCTCATCTTTACGTTCCTGCTGCCGCAGATCGCGTCGGCCGTGTCGCTTCTCTCGTGGCAGTACTGCGCTGAATTCAAGGCGCTCACGGGCAAATTCTATTATCATTTCACGCTCGGCTTCGTCCCCTACTTTGTGCTCGGTTACTATTTGGTCCGCAAGGAGTTTTCCTTGACCGCAAAGCGTGTGCTTTACGCGCTCGGTGTGCTCGGCTTCGTCCTCACGGTCGTGCTGACGTCGTTCGCCTCGCGTTTGCAGGGCGCGGCAACAGAGCTGTTCTACGGCTACGATTCGCTCAATGTACTGTTTGTCTGCGTGGGGCTGTTCGTCTTTGCCAAAGAGCATCTGAACTTCCCGAACTTAAGCGAAAAGTGTCACAGGTGCATTCGCGCGCTGTCGCGCTGGAGCTTCGGCGCGTACCTCGTACACCCGCTGTTCATCGAATCGTTCGACATTTTTCTGCACTTCAACACGCTGTCACTCAACGTGTTTTTCTCCGTTCCCCTGCTGACATTGATCATCGGCGCGCTGTCGTTCCTCGTCTCAGCGCTGCTTCACCAGATCCCATTTGTCAAAAAGTATTTTGTATGAAAAGAGCCCCGCGGATCATGCGATTCACGGGGCTCTTCTTTTTCTGTTACGCTTCGGTCTTGATGCCGCGCTTGTCGAATTCCTCGACCAGCAGGTCAAGGTCGTTCGGCAGGCTCATCGGCTCGCCGCAGAACTTGATGGCGTTGGCCACGTCCTTGAGACCATTGCCCGTCACGACGGAGACGACCGTGTCGTTCTCACCGAGCACGCCCTGCTCGCAGAGCTTCTTGACTGCCGCCGTGCCAGTGACGCCCGCGGGCTCGCCGAAGACGCCGCAGGTCGTGCCGAGCAGCTTTTGCGCCGCCATGATCTCCTCGTCCGTCACGTTCACGACGATGCCGTTCGACTCGCGGATCGCCATGAGCGCCTTGTCCGCGTTGCGCGGCACGCCGACGGCGATGGAGTCGGCCAGCGTGTTCTCCTCCATCGGCTCCCAGGGCTTGTTCTCCGCGATGGCGCGGTTGATGGGGTGGCAGCCCTCGGCCTGCGCGGAAATGAGGCGCGGGAGCTTGTCGATAAAGCCGATGGCGTACAGGTCCTTGAGGCCCTTCCACACGCCTGCGATGGTACAGCCGTCGCCGACGGAGATGGCGAGATAATCCGGCATCTTCCAGTCGAGCTGCTCGGCGATCTCGATTGAAACGGTCTTCTTGCCCTCGGAGAGGTACGGGTTGATGGCCGCGTTGCGGTTGTACCAGCCCCACTTGTCGATGGCCTTTTTCGACAGCTCGAACGTCTCTTCATAGTTGCCTTTGACGGAGATCACGTTTGCGCCGAAGGTCATCAGCTGCGCGACCTTACCCTTGGGCGCGCGCTCGGGAACGAAGATGAAGGTCTTGAGGCCCGCGGCCGCGGCGTTGCCCGCAAGAGAGGACGCCGCGTTGCCCGTGGACGAGCAGGCGATGATCTTCGCGCCCGCCTCCCCCGCCTTGGCGACCGCCATGGCGGACGCGCGGTCCTTGAGCGACGCCGTCGGGTTCTGTCCGTCGTCCTTGACCCAGAGCTTTTTGAGGCCGAGCTGCTTTGCAAGGCGCGGCTCTTCGTAGAGCGGGCTCCAGCCCACGCGCAGCGGCGTGTCGGGCGTTGTTTCCTCCACCGGCAGCAGCTCGCGGTAGCGCCACATTGTGTTCGGGCGGGACTTGAGCGTTTCCTTCGTCAGGTTCTTTTTGATGTAGTCGTAGTCATAGATGATGTCGAGAATGCCGCCGCACGAGCAGTTCGTGAGGTTCGGCGTGGCCTCGTATTCTTTCCCGCACTTGACGCAGCGGGCGCATTTGACGTTTTTTAACATAATAACTCCTTATTGTCCGCGCGCTGCGCGGTGGGTTTTTGCAGCGTGAAAGCGCTGCTGCTTTTTGTCCCCCTATTCGCAGGGGGACGCGAGACAAAGGGGGTATTCTCTTTCCAAAGAGAATACCCCCTTTGGAACCCCCA
>UMJU01007476.1_pt1 | contig 15656 bp, 17 predicted proteins | sample 1966161 | NCBI WGS metagenome assembly UMJU01 (sample SAMEA4836156, study PRJEB28245) | human gut metagenome | biome: gut microbiome; material: fecal sample | place: Denmark | collected 2008 | reverse complement strand
TCCCGCAGATACAGCCATTTTTGTGTTTTTAGTACTGGTTCTTACTTTGTTTTTGCCGATTTTACATTCAGCCATTTTGAATAGACATTTTTGAATCCAACTTTCTTATAGGTACGAATGCGTACATAATATTTCTTCTTTGCTTTGTTAATTTAATGATAGCATATTTCCATACATCAAAAAAGAGACATGATCCTAGATCTCTCTAAAATCATATCTCTTACAACAATGAGCGTGCGGGGATTCGAACCCCGGACAACTTGATTAAAAGTCAAGGGGTCAAAATGCTCTCAAACCGCATAAACTCATGTTTTTTCAATTTTGGTTGGAACGAAAATGGAACATTCTCGCTTCAACGTTGTTTATAATATCACATCATTTTCGACAATGCAAGCATTATTTTTAAATTTTTATGTAAGTTGCTGAACAGTACCCTGTCTTACCGTTATATTTAACTTTATGCCACGCACTACCTTTTTTGACAACCTCTACTGTTGCGCCCTTAGGGATTCTATAAACAATATCGGATTTTGTGTTCGCACTCTTTCTCATAATCAGTGGGTCATGTTTCGTGATAACTGTTCCATGGACTTTTGCTTTCTTTGCTTCTTTCACTGTTGTTCCTGCAATGTCAGCCTTGAACTTCTTCCACCCCTTATTATTCTTTCCAATCCATGGGTCTGGACAATCCTTGCCGTTTACATCCCAGTGGCGAATAACGTGGTCTGCATCAATGTTGTACTTTTTCATGTAGTATGTAACCAACCACACGAGATCGTTGTATACGTCCGCAGGTACGCCGCCAACACAATTGCACATTTCAATGCTTAAGGTGTTTGCATTTGTAGCAACTTTGTATTTGCTACCTGCACCATTTTTTAAAGTGTAGCATCCACCTACTGCCCATGCTACCCTCTTAAGAGATACGGATTTATACACTACTCCGCTACCATCAATGAAACAATGAGCCGAAGCGTGTCTGTTTTCTCCTTGGAAATATTTGCAGTTATTCAAAGCTGTATCCCCTTTGTTCCCTGTGAAATGCACCACAATAAATTTAATATCACTTAATTTTCTTTTGCCACCATAATTTGACTCATCGGCAAATTTGTTAATAAATTTCATTTTACACTTCCTCTTTGTGGGTAATGTTGATAGGTTCTTCTGTTAAGTCCGCAGGCCCTTGATAGTCTGGGTCTACTGCCTGTCCTAATTCTTCATAAGACATTGCATTAACACTATCCCCGATTCCTTTTGTTGTTGGGTCCACCAACACTCCGAGAGTCACTAAGATATTAAGGATAATACCTACAAGCTGTGATACTGCATCCTGTGCGATTGGTGCTGTGATACCTAAGATTCCTAGAATCTGATAGATAAATGCAATTAAGGCAGAAGCCAATGCTACTAATGTTGCTTTATTTTTGAAACGTAATTTAAGATTCATAGTTTCTCCTTTCATTTGTTGAGTGCTTATGTTAATATGTGATTGGCGATTGAAATTTAATGCATACACTAATTAGTGATTTAACGTATAAAAAACTTGCATCTGATGTACCAATTTCTACTCAATACACGATCCCGTCTGTATACAAGGTTGCAATTCTAATTGCAAGAATTAATTATCCTGGCGCGAAAAGCCCACAGTTTACGTTTATTTTTCCAGATTTAACTAGATCAACAAACATAGCTGATGGATACTGGTTTGACAATACGTATCATGCAAGCTTTTTAGCTAGTAATGAGGGAAATCTTGTTTATTTTGCTCAAGGATGGTTAACAGTATCCCCAACAGGAACAGTTACTTACGATGTCTATGCAAGGTAAGACTAATTATCAAATACAATTCCACCTTGGTCTATATACACGTTTGGTGGTGCTATAACCGTATAAAATCCCCATTGTGGAAGACCGTTTATAGTAATTACATTTTTGCTTGCAGAACATGATATATTTTCAGATACAACATTGGTAGTTGCATCAATGATAATATCTTCGCCACTTATATTTATTGAGATTATGGCACAGCGTGATAAACCGTTTCCGTTTCCAAACAAAAATAGTGCGATTTTGTCACTTTTTGACTTTAAATTATCGTAATTTGATATGGTTACAGATATGCTCGTACCACTTCCACTTGTTTTAATTACTATATTGCGTAATTTATTGGTTAAATCACTATTTAACGTAGAAATATCTGACTGTATTTTACTTATATCGTTTTCTATATTTCCAATCCCTAATTTAGTTTTAATTAAGGACACGATTGTTGACCACTTAACCTTACTGGCGGTACTCCCACCAGTAAGCATGTAGTCTGAATCTGAGATAGTCTTTTTCTCTGTTAAATCTGAGATATGTACTAAAGGTATATTAATTGCCATAACATCACTCCTTAATTCAACTTGTTTTCTCTGACGTAGCTTCTGATAGCATCAATGTGCTTTTTAAGTTCTTTATCTACTACCCAGAAATTTTCTTTTTTATTCTGTGACAATGGTTCTCCTGTGTTGTCGTCAATTTCATTGTATGTGTATGATACTCTGTCTCCACCGTCAATATTTAATACCATAAAGCTACTCAACTGTTTCATTTAACATTTCCTCCTGTTCTTTAATCAAATCGTTGATTTCTTCCATATATTCTTTCTCATAGTCAATCACTTCTTCTTTTTCTGAGTTATCGAATTTTTCAAGTCGTTCAAATTCGTAATCTCTCTGAATTGCTTTGATTTCCCACGAAAATTTAAGGTTTTCAGTGCCTCGAACGACAAAGTAACTATCGGTCTTTTCTTCTACCCATAAATCGCCTTGCCCCTCTTTCTGCAAGAATACTTGGTACTCAACACCTGTGTTTACTGTCTCTGAAAATATATCGTCAATGTCGATGTAACACTTTCCTTTATCATCAGTTTGTGCCGTTCCAATGTCTCCAAAATATGGGGTTGCTGTTTCATAACAATACTGCTTTCTTGTATCATAATTTTCTGTATCTATTATTCTGTTTTTTTCTCCGGCAACAGACAAACTTCCGCCAATAGTAACTGGCTGATAAAAACTTGATCTTTCTTTTCCAAAATGAAATTTATATTCACTTACCGACCCAAGATAAAGTGATTCATCCGTCATATGCATTGTTATGTCTGTCTGTATTGTAATTGGTCCACTGCTGTTATTTTTTAATACAATCTCATCTGGGGACAAAATCGCACATGCACCAGTTCCATCCTTGTTTTCAGATAAATATATACCACCGAACACGTCTGGTGTTATACACACATATGATATTGGCTTTTCTCCCATGCCTGATATATAATGCGTTACGACTATCCCTTTCGTGTTTATGTCAACAATTTCATTGTCATTTGCATCATAAACGTGCATTTGTCCATTACCGTACGTGTTTGCTTTTCCACCAAGATTTAATGTTCCACCTCTAGCATAAGTAAAGTTGATATACAACTTACCGTCAGACCCACGATAAATACCTTGCCATGCTCCGTCGTTGGTCAGCAGATTGAATATATCTTCGTGAGTCAGTGCATCTACGTCAATGGCTACTGGAATTGTCTCAATATCCAACACCTGTGAAAATCCACCTGCGGCATACATCGTACACCTTAACGCTGTAAGATTTCTTGAGATACCGATACCACTTGAACCGCTTGCTGTGATACCGCTTGAACCACTCGCTAGTACAGAGTACAGTGCGTGAGTAATGTCCGTTTCATCTGAGGATGAAGTATAAACGGTCGTGTATGTATCTCCGTCTGTTGTTTCTTCAATTTTGAATCTACATTTATAGGCTGTACGTGCTGTTGCTGTACCGTCACGGTAATAACCAGACAATGTAATATAGTTAGGCACGATCGTGTTATCTGCGGACATTTTCACAATGCTTGACGATGTTTCCATGAAATACGTTCTTCCTGCACTTCCTTGATTGCCCTTTTCTCCCTTTTCTCCTTGTGGTCCCTGTGGACCTGTTGCTCCCTTTTCCCCCTGTGGACCAGTAGCACCTGTTTCTCCGGGGATACCACCTTTTAATTTAGCAATGTCAAATCGTTTCGTGACAGAATAAGTATTAAGGTAATTAGCTGTAATATCCACCCATCCAACATCTGTTGTTAATGCTGTTACAGTGTAGGTGTGTGTTGAGCTGTTCCAAGAGCCTACAACACCACCCGACTTTTGCACATTATAAGTACAGTCGTTTGATATGTCGGTATGACCGTACAATACCTGTGCTGTCGTGTGGCACTCTGGAAATGATGTATATTCTCCCTTATAATCTGTCGTGATTGCTTGATAATCGTTGTCCAGATTGATAATCATTGCACGAGATTTTCTCGCTTCTTCCAGTGCCTTGTTAGCAGTCTCATCATCTGTGTATTTATTAAGCTTCTGCCAGTCGGTTTCCACATAACTTGCACCCTCTCCCCTTGCTACAACGCAAGTAAGGATGTCTCCGTTCTGTCCTTGATTCCACATATCGCCAGTATCATAAGGTGGTGTAGGCTGTGTCAAAAATACACGACATTTACTGTCTGCTGTGGACTGTGCGAAAGATGCTGTCCTTAATGCTTTTGTAACGTCCGTGTCTTGTACTAACTGCCACTTCCATGTGTCGCCATCTTTGAAGAATCTGTAGGCATATCCTTTAGATTTCCAATAAAATAAGTCTCCCTCATGCTTCTTTTTATCATCTTCTGTTGTCCAGTCAGAAGCAGGGATATTTTTTAATGTTGGTTCGTAATCGTAGTAGAACGTCTCAATTTGTCCGTCTATCTGGTTCTGTAGGTCCGCTACACTTTTTGTAACTGTTTCTGCAAAATCTGATACTTTACCATCTGCGTAGTTCTTAGATTCTTTCACTGCATCACTGATTGCTTCTGGTGCTGATTTACCACCGATTGTGACGTTATCTCCAGAAATCTTTACAGTACCAGTCTCCATGTCTGCATAGAAGATAATGTTTCCAGATTTATCTTTGACTTTTAATGCACCAGTATTGATATAATCTGCATTGATTCCCTCTACATAAAGCAATCTTGCTACCATTTCCCCAGTGATCGTGAATCCATAAGGATATGTTTTACCACCGTCAATAGAAAAACCAATAACCTCTGCTGTCAATTTGATAACATTCTTTGATTCTTTCATTGTCGGTTTATCATGCAGGTAATATATTGTTGAGCCATCCAATAGAACTTCCTGTGTTGAATACATTCCGTTACTATTTTTTAATGCTTCTTGCATCTTATCTAAAGCATTTTGACGGTTATTTCTTTCCTGCTCAACTAACTGTTTACCTTGTATGATCGCTTTTTGATTACTTGATGTGTAGTTGCTCTGGTTACGCAATGGAGATTCTGCACTATTCTTTAATGTTGTATATCCGAAGAATACAAAGTTTACATCTGTTAATACTGAATAGAAGCTATTTTCTCTCCAATCTGTAACTTTAATCTTATCCATAAACTCTGCTATTGGATAAGATATATAGTCCATCGTAAAAGCTCTAAAAGTCACATTTTCAAACTTTTCATAAATCCACGAAATAAGTGTCTCTTCATGCCCTGTTACAAGTGGGTTCTCTACAGATAAAACATAACCATCTTTACCAACTTGTACCGTTTTTTCTGTGTCACTTGTATTGCCATCATCATCGGTTGTAGTAACCTTTTGTGTCATTCGCACGCCTGTTACCTGCACATCGTTCGTATCACTTGTCAGTTTATTGTAATCAACCAATTTATGAATATCCTCACTATCATAATCAAAATCATAGGTCATTATCTGTAATCGCCCTGTGCGGTCAATTCTTGCATTTCCGCAGGCAATCATTGCAATAAATCCTATAATCTGTCGGTGTGTATACTCACTAGATGGCATGGTTGGTATCTGGAAGTCATTGTGTAAAAAGTTACTATCTCCAATCAGGATACCGCAGGTATCACAACTGTCAATTAACACACTCTTTGCTGTCGCAGGGAATGTCAACGATGTACTGTATGACTTATCAGCCTTGTACATATCATCATGTCCAACAATCGTAACTACATTTCCGTATGTTTCTGGCTGTGTAACAGTAAATGTACCGTATTCAATTTTTTCTGTTGTCTCTGATAATTCAAATGTTAGATACAGTCTTATTTTTGCTCCAAAGAAGTCATAATTGGATAAGTGATCATCGTCATTCATGATTTCTAACTGGACATTACGGCTGAGTGCAACACCTAAAGGAATGGTGTTAGCACCTGCCGCATCGACTAGACTATTGTTATCTATTGAAAAATCATCTTCTCCTAATGGCAGTACAGTTCCATTCGCAAGCGTTACTTCTGCATTGCATTTAAAATCTTGTCGTTCTGTCATTAGCTGTTTAAATTCATCACTTACATTTATCATATCGGGTTAACCCCCTGCATATTGAAAGATATACTTGATACTTTTTCATGGTTATTTTTAAGTGTTTTTATCTTAATGTCCGATACCTGTCCGACATAAAACTTTGCTGTTCTCCACTCTCCGTAAAATACAGAAAAATAATGTAAATCAAAAGATTTACCACGTGCTACCATTTCTAATATTTCCGTAACCTTAGACATTGGCACATCCGATGCACTGTATGTAAATCGCTCTACTGTGAACATCGGGGTAAACTTTCCTTTACCAGACTGTGCCCTTGTGCTACCTTGCGTATAGGTAGTTTCAAATGCTACAGCTGTGTCTGAATCTGGTTGCCAGACTTTTTTATTATTGATTTTTATATAATCCTGTGCCATTTTTTACTCCTTTCTACGCAAGGCTGAATGGATTTCTACCATTACTCATTTGTCTTAGTTTTGCTTCTTCGATAAATTCATCAAACAACGTCCTGCGGTTAATCTGTGCTGTGAAATGATAATCCCCACCATTGTTACCGCTGTTGTCTGATTCTAAGGACTTCGTAACAGATAATAGCTGTTCAAGTAAATTAAGTACGTCATTATTGTTACTGTTTGTGCTGTTCTGCTTTTGTGCGATCACTGCGGATGCTTTCGCAGGTATTATCTTACCTGTAGCAATCTCTGGTGTTCTGAACGGTACATTTGCCAACTGTTCAGACTGATTCATAAGGGTTTTGAGTGTATATGGAAAAGCTTTTTCCAAACCTACTGTAATACCGGCAGGAATCATCTTACCTACCGTATCTCTCATAAGTCTTGATGGAGAATGGATTCCAAAGAAATCTTTCACACCCTCCCACGCCTTTTGTGCAAGACCTGTCATTTTATCAACCAAAATCCATGCAAAATCTCCAACACCTTTTGCAATACCTTTTACTACATTCATTCCAACACTGCCCCAATCGACATTTTTAAATGTAGTTTTCATATCTCTTATCGCAGATGTAGCTTTTTTTGATAATTCTTTAGGAAGATTTTTAACCGCTTCTATGATATTGGTCAATATTTTCCCTGCCGTTGTTTTTAATCCGGATAATTTTCCAGTAATTCCGTTCCCCATCTCCTTAAGTCCATTCTCTCCAAGTCCTTTAAGTTTAGATGGTAAATTCTTTATCGCATTAAGCAACCCATTATATGTATTTGTCATAGCTTCAACTGCTGTACTTTTTGCAGCTACAATACCGTTTTTAATACCTGTAATTAAACTTTTACCAAGTGATAACCAGTTATACGCTGTAAATACATTAACCATAGCTACTATAATTTGTGGAATACTCGCAATAAGAGTAGGGATTGCTTGAATCAATCCTTTAATCAATATCCCAATAAGTTGTATGCCTGCCATCAATATTTTAGGTGCATTGTCATTGATTGTATTTGCAATATTGCTAACAATCTGTGGAACATTTTTGATTATGTCTGGAAGCGAATTAGCAATACCTTTTGCAAGATTCAACATAAGATTTAGACCAGAATCTACTAATTTTCCTGCATTGCTTCTTAAGTTTGCAGTAAAACTCGTCAATGCTGATAATCCCTTACTAATAAACTGCTGTGTCCCATTTGTAATACCTTTTGCCAAGTTATCCATAAAAGACACACCGAGTTGTGTTAATGCTGTAATGGCTTTCCCTGCAACAGATATTGCATTGACAAATATTCCGACCCAATCAATGGATGTTAATAATGTTGCTAATTTTGTGCCAAGCTGTGACCAGTTTGTTGTAGTAAGTGCATTATCTAATGTTGTTAATATTCCTAATGCTAATCCAGATAAGCTTGTACCAATAGACTTAACATCTATCTGGTTGATTGCACCATTCAAAAATCCACCTATTGACGTTCCTATTTTTGCCCAGTTAAGAGTATTTACAGCTCCCTCTAACATTTGAAACGGAACATTTATTTTATTCGCAAACAACTGCCCTACATTATTCCAATTTACTTCGTTGAATAAACCGTTGATACCTGTTGCAATTTTTGAACCAAGATTTTTCCAATTGATTCCCTCTATCAACAGATTCAGTGTATTGACAATTGTATTAATACCTGCACCCACAGTACGTCCCATTAAATCCCAGTCTATGTGATCAACAAGACTATTGAATGTCCGTGTAAATGCGTTCACAAAATATGTAATCTTCGGGCCTACATTATCCCAATTGATGGCATTATAGATTTTTTGCAATCCTTTGTTGATACCCGATGCAATATAAGCTCCAAGTCCCTCCCAGTCCTCTTTTTTTATGAGGCCCTTAATCTTCTTAGCAATATCTGCGATGGAAGATTCAATAGGGACTTTCTCAAACATATCTCCAATGGATGGACCAGTGTAACCACCGCCCACTCCACCGCCACCGCCTGCTGACGGTGTGGAAGAACTAGGGGTATCATTATCTTTTTCTTTCTGATACTGTCGGATTTCATCTAATCCAGACAGGTATGTTTGTATCTCTTTATTTGCTTTTTTTGTGGCATTTGCGTTATTCTTTGTAGCTTTTGCCGCCTTATTAGCTCCACTGGATGTTTTGTTCAGTGATGCCGCATAATCTTCTTGTACAGCTTTTGCTTTCGTAAAAGATTTCTGTCCTGTTAGTGCTGCTATAAACATTCCAATGTATGTGATCGCTTTCGATAGCATATTCATGAATGCCGTCAAAATCGGTGCTACTACGGACAAAATCGGTGCAAATGCTGTTGCTAAACTGTTTTGTAACTGAGTTAATGCTGACATCATAGAAGATATCGAAGCATTAGTAGCTGACGAATACTGTGCAAGGTTATTAATACCTGTCATGATTCCACTGTTAACTTTAGAAATCATTCCAAAAACGGTAGAATATAATATACTCATACCGACCATTCGACCAATAGAAAAGCTTGCATTATTAGCACTGTTTGTTGTGCTTGTAAAGTTCTGTGCCAGTCCACCAAGACGTTTTCCAAGTCCAGATACGACTCCACACATCCTACTAAAGATAGATGAAATACCGCCTGTCTTTGTCTTAGCACTGTCCGCAGACTGACTGACATTCTTAAATGATGAACCAAGCCTACTATTTGTGTTAACAAGTCCTTTTTCTTTTGCATCTGTCTGTGTTATTTCTTTGTTTAAGGCATTCAAAGCTTTTTGACTTGCACTAGATGCCGTGGCAGAATATGCACCAGTCATAGGGGCTGTCTTGATCGCAGGTGTTTGTACTGCTCCCCCACCGCTTTCTAACTGCCGTTTCTTAGCAAGTAATGAATCATACTGCCGACCAAGCTTCTCTGCCGCACTCTCTAATGCCATAAAAGCAGGAGATGAAGTAACACTCTGATTCCTTGCGAACAACTCTTGCTGAGTCTGTGCAACTTGATTAAACTGTGATTCTACCTGCTGTAGTGTCTGCTCAAGAATCTGATAAGCTGTAGTATTGATAGATCTGTCACTTATCTTTTGTTGTGCCTGTGCTGTTTGCTCCAAGCTGTTATTTAACAGTTCTACTTTTGTTTCTGTGCCTGTGATCTCTGCATTAAGTTTAGCTAATGCGTTAGCACTTTCCTCACTTGCCAGACCTGTTCCACCTGTCAGCTTTCCAGTCTTAGGCAGTCCAGTCTTTCCTGTTGTAGATGTTTCCAACTGCTTCTTTTTTGCAATCAACTGTTCATATTGCTGATCTAATTTAGAAGCGGCACTCTCCATTGCTTGAAACGCAGGAGAAGCTGTAGCACTTTGATTTCTGTTAAATACATCCATCTGTGCTTTTTCTAGCTCTGCAAGCTTTTGTCCTGTGCTTTCTATTGCTTTATCTAACGTATCTAGTGCATTAGACTTAATATCTATGCTTTCTAGCTTCTTTTCTGCCTGTGCGGTCTTTTCGATCTGATCTGCCACAGACTTTGCTTTCTCTTCTACGGTATCTAATCCCTTTGTATCTGGGGTTTTGATACCGCCTTTCATTGCATCCTTAATGGATTTTCCGATGCTGTCAACCTGTCGGGACAGACGTTTTAAAAGGGATGTGATCTCTTTTACGCTTGCTTTAGCATCCGTTGTGTCAATCTCTGTTTTGATATATATACTTCCGTCTGCTTTTTGTGTAGCCATTTAATCACACCCCTTTCTGTCCATTAAGAAGTGCATTAAGTCTGTCTCTTTCTGCTTGTTCTTCTTCGGTGTATTTAACGTCTAAATCAATAAGATTCTTATTCTCTTTGTAGAAATCACGTTCCCAGTCATCAAGTTTCTTTCCTTTCGCATTCTTTATGCGAACATTAAGAATCTGTGAAAACAAGGATTCTCCGATTTCCATATAAGCTCCCAAAAAAGTCCACCAATGAAGATATTGCATAGCTCTGATTTCTCTTCCTAAGACCCTATTAACCGATGGAATAATAACCGCACCGTCCTGTTCCCAGTCCATTGTGTGCGGTTTTTTCTTCCCATCGTCTTTTATACCCATGTCAATAAATTCGATGGCTTTTTCTCTTGCTTCTTCATAGTCATGCGGTGGCATTTCGTCAAAATCAATGTATAAAATGGTAAGAGCAACAATCCACTTTTCATCGTTCTCAAACTCTGGATCATTAAAAGTCTTTAATATATCCAAAATTGCTCGAAAATCTGTACGAATATCGTACTTAATGCCACCAACTACTATGGATGTTGGAAGTTCCCAGACTTCCATTTATTTGTGATATTTAGAAGTTGCTCTTTTGATCTTCGCCTGTTTCTTCTTAATTCGCTGATCTGTTACCTGCTCAATAATATCTGCGATTTCCACGATGATGTTCTCGATGAAGAAATCTCCGCTTTCTGTAAGAGTTAGCGGATTGCAAATAGCAAATACAGACTTAGAAGCTTTAGAGTTAAGCAAGTAATCAATCTGCCCCTCTAATTTGTCAGACAGTTCTAAGATATCCTGCTCTGTAGCATCCTCTGGAAGTTCCATCTTTTCCAAATTAGTAACAACTTCTTCGTATCTTCTTACGATATTTAAATCAACTGGGTTGAATGGGAATCTTCCGATTTCCTCATCATCTTCGTTTGTTAAAATTACATTTAATGCCCCAGTTTTGACTTTTCGTCTAAGTTCTTCCATATCCTGCACTCCTTGTTATGATAAAACTGCTTTGCTGTTGTCTTTTAAGTCCTGTGTAGCACTTTCTGAAAATGTTCCAGATGTTACGTTGTAAGTACCTTTTCTGCGGTTTCCTGCGTAGTTAACTGTGAAAGGAATCTGGTAACCACTTGTGTCTCCACCGTAGGATGTTGGAACAATATAACAATCTTCTGCGTATGCTTCATAAGCTCCGCTTGATGCTTCTTTCCATAGGTGTACTTCTACTGCGGTAGTTTTCAGATTATCGTCTTTGTAACGATTATCAATGATCTCCTGCAACTTCTGGCTTAATGTGCTGTCAGCTTCTGCGTAATAAGGATCGGCTTCTGAGGAAACCTCATATCCGTTGTGTTTGAATGTAGATTCTCCGATAATATTTTTACTTGTTTCTGTATCTGGATTAAGTTCGACATTGTACTCTTCTAAGTCTTTTCCAAGACGTTCATAGGATGGTGTTTTACCACCGCACAAAGAGCCTGCATCTAAGAAATGAGCCATATACTTACGGTCAATTTTACCTGTTGTAACTGCCATTATGATTCTCCTTTATCTTTTCGAGGTCAGTGATCTACATCCTGTCGTAGACCAGTTAATAGTTAATTTATCTATCAAAGTCGTTTTGATATCGGGCAGAAATATTGATAGCCCAATTCTCAGACTTGTTTTCGTTTATACTGTCCAAATATGCAGGTGTCTGTCTGTCAATCGTTAAAAACTTTCGATTGCCTGTCAGCACTGGATATTCTTCTAGTTTATATGTGTTGTTTTTAATTGTGATTGTTTGCTTTTCCAACCATTTACCAAGGTTATCCAACCACTCTTTCGTGTCTGCCTTACGTTTTGCATTAGCACCGCTTATACGGTAGATCACACAAAATGGATACAAACAAACCTGTGTGACGTGACCAGTGATACTCTCTTTTTCTGATTCAATCACTGCACCGCTTACTGGGAACATTGCTTTTCCACTTGCATCATCTAATGTAGAAAATGCAATTTCGTCTCCCTCTCTTAATTCTGGGAATTGATTTACCAGTTCTTGCAATGCTGTTGTGATCACGTCAAAACCATCAATGTCGTACTTGACTGGTTTCTTTTCTTCTGCCATCAACTTCCTCCTGCCTGCTTCTTAACATGAGTAACCCATGCTTTACCGTGATTCTTCTTTGCTGTTTCAAACCATTTTGGAGTCGCTTTTGGATTCTGGTAGCTTAAGTCAACTTTTGCATTGGTATGTCCTGCAAATTCAGTGACTAATACTTTCTTAGCACCTTTTCTCGCCCATGGAGACCCTGTTAATTCGTCAACCATACCTTTACCATAGTACAAGAAACGTCCCATCGGTCCAGTACCTGCACACACCATTCCAGTACCTGCAAGAGAAGCACTTTTTGCTCTCGTTACGTTAATGAATGTACCTGTTTCATGTGGCATATATGGGACCATATCAGTCATAACTTGACTATCTAACCAATATTGAGCACTTTGTATTTGTTCATCGAATCTCGCCAGACTGATATTAGCTCTCAAGTTCTGTGTATTCACATTAACATTTCCTAATTTCTTCTTAGCCATATAACCACCTACTTAGCCATTACTTCAAAATGCTGGATTATGTCGTAAAAGGCACTTCCAGTTATTGCAAAGACATAATCATACTTAAGTTTCATTTCTTCATAGAATCCGTCAATATAATCATCCTCTGCAATCGGTTCTTCATTCTTCCATTCGCCAACGATAAAGAAATCAAAACTATTCGCCTTAGAACTAAACGTAAGTGCTTCTGACAGCTTATCATTCGTCTGTTTACACCATTCTTTAGGTGGTAGCCATAATTTACTACCTACCATCTTTTGACCGCTTTTTAGGCTATACTGCACATTTAATACAGCATTGTCCTGTGAGTCAGAACCGTACTTTGCAACGATGCTTGCTTTATCCATGTTTAGGTTCGTATTATGCAAAATAGAGGGATACCATGTATCTCCTAATTTACTTTCATACCTATTAAAAAGTGTGATTGTATCGTTATACATCGTATCCCCCTGTCTATAATGCCCCTACTTTTTTAAAAGCTTTGAAAATCTTTTTAGACTGTAAAGCAAACCAGTCAATCATTTCTTCATTTTTTGCCCAACAATCTACGTTGCAAGACTGCCCATCTAAACCACTTTCATATAAGAAAGCGTGCATAATCTCATGCCTAAGCACACTTTTTTGAACCGATTCAATGTTATCCACAGAATCAACACTTTTTTCAAAAATTGCAACGACTATTGTTTTATTTGAATAATCGCAATAACCAGACAATTCTTGTAGTTTTTCATCTTCATTCTCATGTCTGAATCTGATTTTATATGTAGTTCCTAAAACATTTACTTTACAATCTTTCATAAATACTCCGTTGGGTACATTCCCATATACAGTAGACTTACTCCGTTGGCATCTGCGACACCCGATAAGTAGTCTCTTATTGTGTCAGAGTATAACTGCTTTTGTGCTTCCTTATCCGCTAGACACTTATCTATCAATGTAGCCGTACCTGCGTTACTGGAAGTTACATAGCTTATACTCTCGTTTCCTGCACTCTTAGATGCTACCTGCTTGCTCATCACTGTCCCATCTTCTAATGTGATATAACCCTGTGATGCTTCAACTCTCGTTTCTGCCTGTTCAATCTTATATGTGATTGATAGAAGTTCGCAAACACATCTTTTAACTGCTTCTGCATCATCTTCATCTTTTGGAAAAGCAATCTTAAGTTTCTTCACATTGTCAACACCAGTCGTGGCATTATCTATCTTCTTGCAAGAATCCCAGACCAGACGATTAAAGTCTGCTTCTGGGATTGCTTTCTCTCCAAAAAGGGTTTTGTAATATTCATAGTCAATGTACGCCATGATATCACACTCCTTTTTATCCGTTGGATTTAATAACACCCATACGGATATTCTTCTGATTAAATGCTAAAGACCAGTTTCCTTTAGTTCCTAACTCTGCATTTGTAGGAGACTCTTTTGCAATCTTGTTAGCATTAATAGAAAATCCGTTAGGATGTAATACATAACCCTGTTTTGTATACAGCTTTTCAATACCGGCAGATTTTTCTGGGTCATAGTCTGTATAATAAGGATTTTCATAGTTTGTCTTATCACACGTCAATACTGAACCAGTACCAAGCATATAAGTTTTGTATACTGGGTTTGTTCCTGTTGTATCAACTGTAAATCTGTCTGTTACCAGTGGGATAAGTCCACCGATTGTAGGGAGATTTACTTCTCTTTCTACTGCGTTAGCAATAGTGTATTTGTTGTAATCAACAAGTCCCATTGCTTTGTATTTTGCGTAGATGTAAGAGTTTAATACAAGTAACCCCATCTTGTCAGCGGAATCTCCTAAAGCTTTCTGCTGTGCAAAGATAAGTGTTGTATCATCAATTTTGTTTGCGTCTCCTACAGTACCCTCGCCAGTTAAAGATAAGTCTGTAATATGGTTTTCCATACCAGACAGGCTTAAAACTGCATCAACTGTAGTCATTAAGTCACGTGTTCTTACCTGCTTATAGAATCTTGCAACAGAGTTTGCAACATGTGTCATAGGGTCTGCACCTGTTAACTCTTTTGTAAAGTCTTTTGATTTCCAAGCTTTCATTCTCTGGATTAACATGCAAGTCTGTTTCTTTCCTGTGATTTCAACAGGTGTATTGTCTGTTTCTCCATCGTTGTTTAAAGCCTGTGAGTCCTGTTCATCAATCGGTGTATAGAAAGGAATTGTTGCAACGTTTCCTTTCTCTCCGATTAAGTCCATGATTGTATTGTCCTGTGCTAATACACCAGATGCAATAATCGCATCGTTCCATGTTGCATTTTCGCTCATGTATCGTGAAAAAACTTCTGGATCAAAAGCGAATCCGCCAAAAGTTCCTGTTCTTGGCATAAAAAAAGTCCTTTCTACCCAAAATAAGAATAGATAAGGACTTATCTTTGTCCCATCTACCTACAACTATTAAGGGATTTTAGGTTAGCGGCTCACTTCCAAATTGTGAGTCGGTATGGTTTCTATTTGTCGTTTGCTAAAGAGTTGTAGAGGTCTGGGTCTTC
>UMJU01069147.1_pt1 | contig 15966 bp, 10 predicted proteins | sample 1966161 | NCBI WGS metagenome assembly UMJU01 (sample SAMEA4836156, study PRJEB28245) | human gut metagenome | biome: gut microbiome; material: fecal sample | place: Denmark | collected 2008 | reverse complement strand
ATAGGTATGGCGCGAAGCGAATGCTTTTCTTTTTGCCTACTTTTTCTTTTTAGCAAAGAAAAAGTAGGTTATTGGGCAGCAGCGCGGGCAAAGGCTTTCTTGCGGACGATGAAGTAGCAGATGAGATGAACACCTGCGGTCAATACCCAGGAGATAGGGTAGGAGATGTACAGACAGTCCAGGGTGCGGTTCATCTGGAAGATGGTGAAAATCCAGATGACACGGAATGCGCACGCACCGGTCAGAGAAACCAGCATCGGCATAATGGAATATCCCATGCCGCGGATGGTGCCGACCATGACGTCCATCAAGCCGCAGAGGAAGTAGGTTGCACAGACGTATTTGAGTCGAATCAAGCCGTAGGAAACGACCTCCGGGCTGGAGGTGTAAATGCCCAGCAGTGGTTCGCCCAGTAGGTAAGCGCCGCCACCCATCACCAGACCGATGGCAGTGACAACCAGCAGACACTGGAAGAGAATCTTGTTGATACGGTCAAACTTTTTGGCGCCCATATTCTGGCTGGTAAAGCTCAGAGAGGTCTGGTAAACAGCGTTCATCGAGTTGTAGACAAAGCCTTCGATGTTGCCCGCGGCGGTGTTGCCCGCCATGACCTGAGAGCCGAAGGAGTTGACAGAGGACTGAATCAGGACGTTGGAAATGCTGAAGATGGCTCCCTGTAAACCGGCAGGCAGACCGATGCGCAGCATCGATTTGAGCTGCTCGGGGTGGAACTTCAGATGCTTAAAATCCAGGTGGCAGGGACCGTCCATCTTCATCAGACACAGGATAATCAAAAATGCGGAAATTGCCTGGGAAATAATGGTCGCCAGCGCAACACCTGCCACACCCATGTGAAAGACGATGACAAAGAACAGGTTGAGGACGACGTTGACTACGCCCGACAGGGTCAAAAAGTAGAGCGGGCGCTTGGTGTCACCGATGGCACGCAGGATGGCAGCGCCGAAGTTGTACATCATAAAGGCGGGCATTCCCACAAAGTAGATGCGCATATACAGAACCGACAGGTTGATGACATCTTCCGGGGTGCCCATCATTTCCAGCATCGGGCGCGCCAGCAGGATACCGACAAAAATCAAGATGATGCCGCCCCAGATGGCGGTCAGTACCGAGGTGTGTACCGCGCCGTGGATGCCGTCATAGTCCTTGGCACCATAGTTGCGTGCAACCACAACATTAGCTCCGACCGAAACACCGATAAAAAGATTGATGATCAGGTTGATCAGCGCACTGGTTGAACCGACAGCAGCCAGTGCCTGGCTTCCGGTGAAACGACCGACAACGATGATGTCCGCAGCGTTGAAAAGCAGCTGCAAAATGCCGGAGATCATCAGCGGGATGGCAAAGACCAGAATCTTTCCGAGGATTGGTCCATTGCACATATCCAGTTCATACGATTTCTTCATTGCTCCCATCCTTTTCTAAAAAAATAAAGCGTTTGCTATCATACGCTTCAAGACAACTTTTATTATAGCAAGCTGAATGTAAAATGCAAGAGAAATCTGAACATTCACATGAATAAAAATCACATAAAATCACTGGGGTTTTTGCGTAAATAAACTAAAGGTCAAAAAAATAAAATGGATGGAGCTGCATACAGCTCCATCCATAAAAGGAAAAGGCAAACTTATTTCATCAGAAGGTCGGCGCTGGAAATCAGGCGCTGCTCGATGGTTTCAACCTGTGCCTTGTCGTTGGTCACGATGGTCAGATAAACCTTGATTTTCGGCTCAGTGCCGGACGGACGAACAATCAGTTTCAGGTTGTTTTCCAGGTCATATTCCAGCACGTTGGAGGTCGGCAGCAGGATGTCGGTCTGTCCACCGCTGCGGAAATCTCTTCGTTTGGAAATCAGATAGTCGGAGCAGCACAGAATCTTGTAGCCGCCAAAATCCTTCGGTGGATTTTCGCGCAGCTTTTTCATGATGCCGGTCATCTTGTCCATTCCTTCTGTGCCTTCAAAGGTGTATCCCTTGACCTTGGCAGCATAGACACCAAAGCGGGAGAAGATGTCGTTGAGCGCATCAATCAGTGTCTTGCCCTGCTTTTTGTAGTACTCTGCCATTTCGCAGATGATCATGGCGCCGTTGACAGCGTCCTTGTCGCGGACATGACCGCCGGTCATATAGCCATAGCTTTCCTCAAAGCCCAGCAGGAAGCGGTTTTCTTCGCCCTTCTGCTCCAGCAGGGTGATCTGCTCGCCGATGTATTTAAAACCGGTGAGGACGTTGATCATCTGGATGCCGTAGCTTTTGGCAACCACATCTGCCAATGGGGTGGACACGATGGATTTGACAGCGATTGGGTTTTTAGGCATGGTTCCCTGTGCGATGCGCTGCTTTGCAATGTAGTCGAGCATCAGCACGCCGACTTCGTTGCCGGTCGGCAGGATATATTCGCCGTGGTGGTTGACGGCGATGCCAACGCGGTCAGCGTCCGGGTCGGTGGCAAGCACCAGGTCGCCGTCGATGTTCTTGCACAGCTGGATACCCAGCTGCAAGGTGGATTTTTCCTCCGGGTTCGGGTATGGGCAGGTCGGGAAGTTGCCGTCCGGTCGCTCCTGCTCGCGCACGATCTCGATGTCCTCGATGCCGATTCTTCCCAAGATGCGGCGGACCAGCTTGTTGCCGGTGCCGTTGAGTGGGGTGTAGACCACCTTCAGGTGACTTGGCTGTACCGGTGCCTTGCTGACACGCAGTGCAAAGACGCGGTCGAGATACTGGTCGACCAGCTCGTCGGAGATATACTCAATCATGCCGCTGCGCAGACCCTGCTCCAGAGAAATCTTTTTGACCCCATCAAAGATGTCGGTCTTGCTGGCAAGCTCCAGCACCTTGGCAGCAGCCTGCGGGTTCAGCTGGCAGCCGTCGTCGCCGTATGCCTTGTAGCCGTTGTACTGGGCTGGGTTGTGGCTGGCAGTGATGACGATGCCGGCGCTGCAATGCAGCTGACGAACGGCAAAGGACAAGGTAGGGGTCGGCATCAGTTCTTTGAAGAGATAAGCCTTGACCCCGTTTGCAGCAAAGACACGGGCGGTCACACGGGCAAACAGGTCGCTCTTGATGCGGCTGTCATAAGCGATGGCAACCGATGGGTTTTCATATTTTTCGTTGATATAATCCGCCATGCCCTGGGTAGCCAGAGCGACGGTGTAGATGTTCATGCGGTTGGTGCCTACACCAAGGATGCCGCGCAGACCGGCTGTGCCGAATTCCAGCATTTTTACAAAGCGTTCTTTAATCTCATAGTCGTTTCCTTCGATGTCGACCATTTCTGCAATCAGGTCCGGGTCCTCCAGCTGCTTTGATTTCCAGAGGTTGTATGTATCAAGATAGTTCATGCAAAATCATCCTTTCTGGCGGCGATTGACGCAGTTGGAACAACCGCCGTAAAACTATACAAAATCAATAGACTCTACTTTTATTCTATGCCTTTTTTGTTCAGAAGTCAACAAAATGCAGTCGAAAAAGACTCTTTTTCTGTTAAGATACAGTCAAATGGAACCAACAAAAGAAAAGATTTTGTCAAGAGCGAAACGGCAAAAAAGAAAAGCGATTGATTTTCCTACCGTTATTGTTTATAATAAAAGCAATGAAAAAAGCTTTTCCCATACCCCGGAGGAGGAATCGTTTTTTAAAATAAGGAGGATCTTTATTATGTTAGTTTCTGCAAAAGAAATGCTGGACAAAGCAAAAGCGGGTCACTACGCAGTGGGTCACTTCAACATCAACAACCTGGAGTGGACCAAAGCCATCCTGCTGACCGCTCAGGAAAATAATTCCCCTGTTATTCTGGGCGTTTCCGAGGGTGCAGGCAAGTACATGGGTGGCTACACCACCATCGTCGGCATGGTAAACGGCATGATCAAAGAGCTGGGCATCACCGTTCCGGTTGCTCTGCATCTGGACCACGGCAGCTATGAGGCAGCAAAAGAATGTATCGAGAAGGGCTTCTCCTCGGTTATGTTCGACGGCTCCAAATACAGCATCGAAGAGAACGTAGAAAAGACAAAGGAAATCGTTGCACTGGCTCACTCCAAAGGAATCTCGGTTGAGGCTGAGGTAGGCGCAATCGGCGGCGAGGAAGACGGCGTGCTGGGCGGCGGCGAGATCGCAGACCCGGATGAGTGCGCAAGCATCTGCGAGCTGGGCGTTGATATGCTGGCAGCAGGCATCGGCAATATCCACGGCGTATATCCAGAAAACTGGGCAGGTCTGCGTCTGGACGTCCTGGCTCAGATCCAGGAAAAGACCGGCACCATGCCTCTGGTTCTGCACGGCGGCACCGGCATTCCTGACGAGATGGTCAAGGATGCAATCTCCAAGGGCGTTTCCAAGATCAATGTAAACACCGAATGCCAGATCGTATTCACCGCAGCAGTCCGCAAATACTTTGAGGAAAACATGGACCAGCAGAAGAAGGGCTTCGACCCAAGAAAGGTCCTCAAACCGGGCTTTGAAGCAATCAAAGAAAAGGTAAAAGAGAAGATGGAGCTGTTTGGCTCGATCAACAAAGCATAAGCGGCAAAACATACCACCTAAGAGCGGGGAGATTTTCCCCGCTCTTTTCTATCACAGCACAAGGGAGGAAAGGAACTGTGGAATATCAAAACAAAACCATCACCTTAAAGGACGGCAGAACAGCGCTGCTGCGTGCCGTTTGCAAAGAGGATGCTATACCGATGATTGCATACATGAAAGCCTGCTATGAGCAGACGCCTTACCTGATGCGCTACCCGGACGAATTTGCCGTCATAGCAGAGCAGGAGGCGACCTATTTGGAAAGGCAGCTTGTTTCTCCCGATGTGCTGATGCTCGTCTGCGAGGTGGAGGAAAAGCTGGCGGGAAACTGTCAGCTTGACTTAAACCGCTGGCGCAAGACCCGACACCGCGGTCAGATTGCCATCGCCCTGCTGAAGGACTACTGGGGACTGGGCATCGGAACAGCGATGTTTAAAGAGATGATTGACAAAGCAAGGCAGGAGAAGCTCGAACAGCTGGAGTTGGAGGTCATCGAAGGAAACCAGATGGCGATTGGACTCTACCACAAGATGGGTTTTGTGTGCGTAGGCGAAAAACCCAACGCCATCCGGCTGGAGGATGGAAGCTCCTTAAAAGAGCTGATGATGGTCAAGGTTTTATAAGCTGACGCAAAAAGGTTTTGTCTGGATTGATTGTGGCAGACAAAACCTTTTTGATTTTCTTTTACAAAATGACGACAATATCCGAGCAGCTTTGGTTGATTCGTTTGAAAAATCCGTTTATAATAAAGAGAGCATCCTGAAAAACCGGACGGATAAGCAGGTCGACAGCAGCGCACACTAGAGAAGGAAATCGAATCTATGGAGGTGTGCGCATGAGCCACAATCACAAGAAAAACAATCGCAGGAAACCGGTCTGCGAAGAGCTGCCGGTCGAACAGCCGCAGGAGCAGCCGGAGGATTTGGAGGAGCAAACCAGCCAAATCATCCAGTCCGGCTCGGTCACCATGACCGCAGCCAAGCACGTAATCCACTGTCTGACCATCGTCGGTCAGATCGAGGGTCACTATATCCTGCCGCCACAGAACAAGACCACCAAGTATGAGCACGTCATTCCGCAGCTGGTCGCCATCGAACAGGACCCTTCCATCGAAGGGCTGATGATTATTCTCAACACCGTCGGTGGAGATGTCGAGGCGGGACTTGCCATTGCCGAGCTGATTTCCGGCATGAAAAAGCCGACCGTGTCGCTGGTGCTGGGCGGTGGACATTCCATCGGTGTGCCGCTGGCGTGCAGCGCAAAGCAGTCCTTCATCGCGCCTTCCGCCACCATGACGGTGCATCCGGTGCGGATGAACGGTCTGGTGCTGGGCGTCCCGCAGACCCTTTCCTATTTTGACCGGATGCAGGAACGCATCGTGCGCTTTGTCACCGACAACTCCGGCATCTCCTCGAAGGATTTTCGTCGGCTGATGATGAACACCGGGGAGCTGGTGATGGACGTCGGCACCGTTTTGGATGGAGAAAAGGCGGTACAGGCAGGGCTGATCGACCATTTAGGAGGACTGAGCGAAGCCATCTCCTGCCTGTACCGGATGATTGAGAAAAAAGAAAAGGGAGCAAAATCTGCGGTCCGACCCAAAAAAGGAGGGAGCAGACGATGATCCTTCATTCGGTGACACCAATTTGGGCGATGCAGCAGATGATGGCAGAGCAGCCGGCACAGCAGCCGACCACCGTTTTGCTTTCGGCAACGGCAGCATTGCAGGGCAGGATGCAAAACGGACAGCTTTTGGTGGAGCGCATCCTTTCCACCGACCCGCACGACTTTCTGCGGCAGGAACTTTCCCCGGGAAAACAGGTGAAGCTGCCGCAAAAAAACAGATTTTTTTAGATTACTTTTTATGATAGAAACATGGACAACAGGGAGGCTTGGCAGACTATGGCAACCAAAAAAACATCCTCGCGCACCAAAAGCAAGAGCGCGGCTGCGACCGAACGGGAGCGCAAAAAACGCGAGCTGCACTCCAGACAGCAGTTTTGGGCAATCGTCGTTTTTGCAGTGGCAGTCTTTATTATGGCGACCACACTGGTGGAGGGACAGAACGTCTGGAACTGGATTCACAACTTCTTTCTGGGGATGTTTGGATGGAGCGCCTATCTGATTGCTCCCCTGCTGTTCTATGTTTCCATCATGACCGCACTGGACAAGCCCATCGGTCTGGTCGGGCACAAGGTATGGCAGTCGATGCTGCTCATCTGCCTGCTCAGCGGAGCGACCCAGGTGTTCGGCTCGGGCATCCCCAACGGCAACCTGATTGAAAAGTTCCTCTCGCTCTTTCAAAACGGTGTGGACGGACACGGAGGAGGAGCGGTTTCGGGACTGTTCGGTCTGCCGCTGCTCTACTGGTTTGGTCCCACCGGAGCCAAGGTGACGATGGTCCTGCTGATTTTCGTGGTGCTGATGGTGCTGACCGGCGGGACACTGATCGGGCTGTATCAGTCGGCAAAAAAACCGATGCAGAAGATGGAGGAGGTCTATGTCGCCCATTCGGAGATCCGCAATCAGCAGCGGCAGCTTCGCCAGGAGCAGATGATGGAAGAGGGGCAGGCGCCGACCAAGCCTCGCTTTAACATCAATATCCCGTTAGGCTCGGGCAAGCGCACCGAGCAGGAGGATGGACTGCAAACCGACAGCTTTTTTAACGCCAAGCGCAAAAAAGAAGAGGAGCTGGAGCGGCTGCGGCAGGCGCAGGAGGATACCGAAAAAGGCAGGGCAGCCATGCGGGAAAAGCTGGAGCTGGAACGTGCCGAACAAAAGCGGCAGGAACAGCAGCGCGCCGAGCAGATTGCTGCCGAGCGACGGGAGCTGGAGCAGTCGGTGGAGAGCGACAGCTTCTGGAACCCGCCGGAGGAGCCGATGGACGAGCAGGAATCGCAGCTTTCCTCTCCGTATCTGGACGACCTGATCAATCGGGTCGCACCTGCTGCCGGCAGCGGTTATGCGCGGGAGGACCAGGCGGTGCTGCACACTCTGAAATCCAATATGCCAAACGCAGGGGTGCGACCGGTGGTGGATTCTGCCGATTTGGACCACCCGTCCCACCTGCATGAAGAAAGGATGGGCGACCCTTGCCAGACCGGACTTTCCTGGGAGCAGACAGAGCAGCAGCCGCTTTTGGAGGAAGAGGACATCGCAGATGGATTTATCTCGATGCAAAACTTCCACTTTGGACAGCAGATGCAGGGGGATGCAGAGGAATCGAAGATGGACGAGATTTTCCAGCCAGCCGCACCGCAGGAAACGCCAATCGCCGAAGAGGAAGAGCCGGTGTTCTTCCAGCCGCAGAAAATGCCGATCATCGAAGAGGAAGAACCGGTACAGTTTCACCCGGACAACATCCATCTGGAGCCGGAGCTGCCGACTGGCAGCCGCAGGGAGCAGACGCATGAGATTATCCAGGTGTCTGCCGACCAGATAGCGGCACAGGGAATGGATTTGCAGGGCGCATCCCATTCGGTCGATGTGCCACAGCCGGAAGAGGAAGAGCCGGAGTACATCAAACCGCCGATTGAGATTTTAAATGAGATTGAAAAACCCAACGAGAGCAACCTGCAGGAGGAGCTGCGCACCAACGCCGAAAAGCTGGTGTCCACCCTGCAAAGCTTCGGCGTGCAGACCCGCATCATCGACATTGCACGCGGACCGGCGGTCACCCGCTATGAATTGCAGCCGTCGGCAGGGGTGAAAATCAGCAAGATTACCAACCTTGCCGATGACATCGCCCTCAACCTTGCCGCCTCGGGAGTCCGCATCGAAGCGCCCATCCCGAACAAACCTGCGGTGGGCATCGAGGTGCCCAACAAGGTGGTCAGCACCGTTTCCATCCGGGAGATCATCGACTCGCCGGAATTTCAGCAGGCAAAAAGCCCGCTGGCGGTGGCGCTGGGCAGAGATATTGCCGGCAAGGTCACCGTAGCGGACCTTGCCAAGATGCCACACACCCTGATTGCAGGCTCGACCGGCTCCGGTAAATCGGTCTGCATCAACTCGCTGATTGTCAGTATGCTCTACCACTCCACTCCGCAGGAGGTAAAGCTGCTGCTCATCGACCCGAAGATGGTGGAGCTGGGTATCTACAACGGCATTCCACACCTGCTCATCCCGGTGGTCACCGACCCGAAAAAGGCAGCGGGCGCACTGTCGTGGGCGGTCAACGAGATGCTCAATCGCTATCAGTTGTTTAAGGATTACAGCGTGCGGGATATGACCGGCTTTAACCGCGCGGCAGAGAAGAACGGGCTTAAACCGATGCCGCAGATTGTCATCATCATCGACGAGCTTGCCGACCTGATGATGGCAGCGCCGGGCGAGGTGGAGGATTCCATCTGCCGTCTGGCACAGATGGCGCGTGCGGCAGGAATGCACCTGGTCATTGCTACCCAGCGTCCGTCGGTGGACGTCATCACCGGTGTCATCAAGGCGAACATCCCTTCCCGCATCGCCTTTGCGGTTTCCTCTCAGATAGACTCGCGCACCATCCTCGATTCCAGCGGTGCAGAAAAACTGCTGGGCAGAGGCGATATGCTCTTTTCTCCCATCGGTTCCTCCAAACCGACCCGCGTTCAGGGCTGCTTTGTGACCGACGGGGAGGTCGAGCGCATCATCGAATTTATCAAGCAGTCCGGTCAGAAGATGACCTATGACGAGCAGATTTTGCAGGAGATTGACCGCCATGCCGTTTCCGACAACAAGAAGAAGGGCGGCAAGGACGAGGGCGGCGGATTCTCGGACGAGGACGAGATGCTGCCCAGCGCGATTGAGATTGTGGTGGAAACCGGACAGGCATCCACCTCCATGCTGCAAAGAAGACTGAAGCTGGGTTATGCGCGTGCAGCCCGCCTGATGGATGCGATGGAGGAAAAAGGTATCATCGGTCCGTTTGAAGGCAGCAAGCCCAGACAGGTGCTGATTAGCAAAGAGCGGTGGATCGAAATGAAGATGGTCGCTGCGGCAAAAGCCGAGGATGACCGCAGAAATTATTGAGATTGACAAAGCCCCTTTTTTCTAAATTTAGGAAAAGGGGCTTTGTGATTTTTTAATCATAAAAATTTTGAGTTTTCCTCTCGACAAGCAAGGGTCGATTGTGCTATATATTTATAGGCAGGACCGATCAGGATCTTGCAAAAAGCTTTTTGGAGGAGGAATCGAGATGGAAAATGTGCAGAGTAAAGAGAACCAGATCATCAGCGGCGTGATTTGGAAACAGCTGCTGATTTTCTTTTTTCCGATTGTGCTGGGCACCTTTTTTCAGCAGATCTACAACACGGCAGATGCGGTTGTCGTGGGAAGATTTGTCGGTACCGAAGCATTGGCGGCGGTGGGCGGCTCCACCAGCCAGATCATCAACCTGATTGTCGGTTTTTTTGTCGGACTTTCTTCCGGTGCAACGGTGGTCATCTCCCAGTATTATGGTGCAAGGGAGAAACAGGGACTGCAAAATGCGCTGCATACTGCGTTTGCCTTTTCGGTGGTGGGCAGCGTGGTCATTTCTGTGATTGGAATTTGGCTGTCTCCAATGATGCTTCGTTGGATGAACACCACCGAGGAGGTCATCGCACCGTCCACCACCTATCTGCGCATCTATTTTGCCGGAATCATCTTTGTCTTCATTTATAATGTAGGTTCCAGCATCCTGCGTGCGGTCGGAGATTCCCGACGCCCTCTGTACTATCTGATTGTCTGCTGCTTCATCAACATCCTGCTGGACGTGGTGCTGGTTGTCTTTTTCCATATGGGCGTAGCGGGTGCTGCCATTGCAACGGTGTTTGCCCAGGGCGTCAGTGCGGTGCTGGTGGTGTTGGCGCTGTGCCGCTCCAAGGATATTTTTCGGCTGGAACTCAAACAGGTTCGTTTTCACCGCGATGCGTTGGAGCTGCTGCTGAAGATTGGTCTGCCGGCAGGCTTGCAGTCGGTGATGTACAGTGCATCCAATATCATCATCCAGACCTCGCTCAACTCCTTCGGAACCAACACGATGGCGGCATGGACCGCCTATGGAAAGATTGACTCCTTCTTCTGGATGGTCATCAGTGCCTTTGGCATCTCCATCACCACCTTTGTGGGACAGAACTATGGCGCGCGCAAGTTTGGACGGATGCGTAAAAGCGTGCGCATCTGTATCGGGATGGCGATGGGTGCTTCGGTCGTCATCAGCGCAGTCTTCCTGATTTTTGGAAAGTATGTCTACCAGATGTTCACCACCGATGCCACCGTCATCGAAATCGGAATGCACATGATGACCCTGATGGCGCCGGCGTATGCGGTGTATGTCTTTATCGAGGTCTACTCGGGTGCGCTGCGCGGTACCGGCGACGTGCTGGTGCCGATGCTGATGACCTGCGGCGGTGTGTGCGCACTCAGGGTGCTGTGGGTTTGGTTCATTGTTCCGCTCAAGCCGGTCATCGACACCATCCTTTACAGCTATCCAATCTCGTGGACGCTGACAGCGCTGCTGTTCATCTTCTATTATAGAAAGAAATGCCAGCAGTTCCCGGACAGCGACGAATAACACAAAAAAGGACAGGAGGTTCTGTGAGCAGTTCGCAGAGCCTCCTTTTGATTTAAAAGAGGAGAATGAACGTTATGTCAACAAAATTGGTTTTACTTGGAACAGGGACACCAAACGCCTGCCCGAACGCCAGCGGACCTGCCTGCGCCGTGGTGGTGGACGACCGGGCTTATCTGGTGGATTTTGGACCGGGCGTGGTGCGGCAGGCATCCAAGGCGTACTATAAGGGCATCGACCCGCTGCGACCGGACCTGCTGACCACCGCCTTCTGCACCCATCTGCACACCGACCACACGGTGGGCTATGCCGACCTCATCTTCACGCCGTGGGTGCTGGAGCGCAGCAGTCCGCTCAAGGTGTTTGGTCCCAAAGGCTTGCAGCGTATGACCGACCACCTGTTGCAGGCGTATGCGGTGGACATCGACTTTCGTCTGCATGGCTTTGAGCGAGCCAACGAGGTGGGCTATCAGGTGCAGGTGCAGGAGATACAGGAAGGCATCATCTACCGGGATGAACGGGTGCAGGTGGAGGCGTTTGCTGTCAGCCACGGCACACTGGAAAGTTATGGCTATCGTTTTGTCACACAGGATGGGGTCATCGTGGTCAGCGGGGATACCGCACCCCTGCCGGTGGTCGCCGAAAAAGCCAAGGGCTGCGACATCTTGCTGCACGAGGTCGAATATGCCGCAGGTATCCGCTGCCGCGAGGAAAAATGGCAGAAGTACCACCGCGAGGTCCACACCCTCAGCACCGACCTTGCTGCCATTGCTGCACAGGCGCAGCCCAAGCTGCTGGTCACCACCCATCGCATCTACCACATGAATATCCAGGACAACACCCAGGACCTTCAGGCGCAGATGGATGTGCGGTGCGCGGCGATTTTGGAGGAAATCCGCCAGGCGGGATATGACGGAAAGGTGGTCAATGGTCAGGATTTGGACGTATTTCCAGTATAGTGAACAAAGTGACGAAAATAAGGAGATACCACAATAAAATTTTCTACACAAAATTGTCACAAAATATGTCACAGGATATTGTAATTGCCAAAAGAGGATGCTATACTAAATGAGAAAAAAATAGGAAAAAGCCCGGGCTTTTTCCTATTCCAAATGGAATAGGAAGGGTTCCGCCGGCTTTCCGAATTTAAAAGGAGGCATTCCAACGATGAACGGATTAAAGAAAACGCTGTCCATCATGCTGTGTGTGGCAATGATTGCAAGCGGTAGCTTCATGGCATTTGCGGAAGGGGAAAGCAATCCGCAGAATGTTACCGTTGTTGAAGGCGAAAACGGCGGGGAAAATAAAGAAGAGAACAAAGACGAGGATAAACAGCAGTCCGAGGCGCTTTTGGCAGCAACCGGCGCGCTGAACAATCTGCCGCTGTTTGACAGTCTGACCGAGGATACCGATGCAGACGCTCTGCTGGCACAGGTGCAGGCAGCCAGAGCAGCCTACGACGCGCTGACCGAAGAGGAAAAACTGCTGGTCGAGGAAGCAAAGCTCAACAACCTGCTGGATTTGGAATTCTTCTTTGAAAACCGTCCGTCCAACACCCCTGCGGATGCTCCGGTAAGCGAAGTGGTAGAGGCACTGGATTTGACCGAAGCGGCAGAAGCAGGAACACAGGAAAAGCCAACTGAGGTATCTGATGCACAGGGACTGAAAGACGCTGTTGAAGCAGGCGGCTATATCAAACTGAATGCAAACATTACAGCAAGCATTGAAATTAAAAACGAGGTTTATCTGGACCTCAATGGAAAGACCCTGACCAATGAAGCAGGCAAACCTACCATTACAGTTGCAAATGGCGGTAGCCTGACTGTTGACGGAAGCGGTACAGTAGATAACGTTAGCCATGCAAAACCGGCAGTGCTCAACCAGCAGGGCGGCACAGTGGTTTTAAGTGGAGGAAGCTACACAAGAAGCAAAGAGGATAGCAAGGAAAACTCCTTCTATAATCTCCAGAACCTGGGTACTATGACCATCAATAGCGGAGTAAGCGTAACTGCCGACGGACACTACTCTAGCTTGGTTGCAAACGGCTGGTATAATGGTAGTCAGAACACAGCGAAACAAGAAGCTAACCTGACCATCACCGGCGGTAACTTCAGCGGCGGTTTGAACACCATTAAAAACGACGACTGGGGAGTATTGAAAATCTCCGGCGGTAATTTCAGCAATACAACACAGGCAACCGTTATGAACTGGAATAAAACTACCGTATCGGGTGGTACCTTTGAATCCAAAGCTGACGTTTTTGCGAACGGTTACATAAGCGCTGATAGCGACAAGGGAGAACTGACCATCACCGGCGGTACTTTTACCGCAGGAGAAGGTAATAATGTTGTGATGATTTCTCAATCTGCTACTAATGGCGGCAAAATTGACATCAGCAATGCAACCATGACCGGCAACCTCAATTTGAACAAAGCCGCTGAGGTAACCATCTCCGGTACTACCATCACCGGCAGCATCAAAACAGCTGCGGGAGCAAATGTTGCAATCAAAGATAACTCTACCGTAACTGGCGAAGTGACTGGTGCTGGTAACGTAACCGTTTCTACTGACAGCAATGTTGGCGATGGTCAGACCGACCCATATCCATTTGAAACCAACGGTAAGAGATATGCTACCCTTAAAGAAGCAATTAATGATGTTACGGATGGTGGCACCATCAAACTGCTGTCCAATGTTGATAATGCAGTGGGTGTTTCTGTACCAAGTGGAAAGAACTTTACCCTCGACTTCAACGGAAAAACATACACACTGAAAGACCCGGGCGCAGGTTCTACCGGAACAGAAAGCAATGGTTTCCAGTTACTGAAAGATTCTACCATCACCTTTAAAAATGGTACAATTAAGGTTGCTCCGGGCAATAGCAGCATTAAGCATATCATCCAGAACTATGCAAATCTGACTTTGGAAAATATGCAGATTTATGCAGCTAATCAGGTGGGTGGAGAAGACTATCCGCTGAGCTTCAACAATGGCAACATTGTTTTCAAGGGCAACACCAGCATCATTACAAGCAGTGATAGTAATATTGCGTTTGTTGTTTGTAAATTTAGCAGTTACCCAAGTACAACCGTTACATTTGACGAAAGCTATACCGGAACCATCAATGGAAAAATTGTCTATGATGCAACAGATGCTAACACCCATAAGCTGACCATCAAAGGCAACGGCACCCTCGGCAAGATTGAGGCTTCTTCTGGAAGCGAAAGTGCAGCTAAGGATGCTATTGAAGTTTCCGGCGGCAGATTCACTGCACCGGTGAATAAAGACTACCTTGCTCCGGGATACAACTTTGAACTGAAGAGCAATGACGGAACCTACAGCTACTACCCGACCCTGGATGCTGCAAAAGAAGCGGCAAAGGTTTATGGAGGTACCATTACCAATCTGAATGATAACACCACAACGGTTGTTCCACCAAGCCCGAACGCACCGGAAAAACCAAATGGCAGCACCGGCAGCACCGGCAGCAGCTCGACTGTTCAGCAGATGGAAGAGCGCGAAAAACCGGACCCGGCAGACAAGAAGGCTATGGAAGAGTACAACTTCTGGATGCAGGTGAAATCTAAAATCCGCGCTACCGCAGAGGGCAAGACCCTGCGCATCACCGTTAAGGAAGGCATCGAGTATATGCCGGCAAGCGTGATGCAGACTCTGTACGAGTGCAAGGTTGGCATTACCCTGTACTGGGACGGCGTGACCATCGAAATTCCGGTCGGCAAAGCACAGCCAAAACAGGCTCTGCGCGTCTACTGGACCAAGACCAAACTGATGGATTTGTACAACGCATAAGTAAATAAAAAAAGGGAACCGAGCAATCGGTTCCCTTTTTGGTTTGATTTGCTATTCCACCAGCAGGCGCTTTTCCAGCTCCAGGTCGGGTGTGACATAGGCGGTCTGATAGCTGACATAGATGACCATGCCGGGCTTTGCACCGCGCGGCTTTTTGACATTTTTAATAAGGGTGTAGTCGACCGGCACCTGTGCGGAGTCGGCGGCTTTGGAGTTGGCTGCTGCCAGAATGGCTGCCTGATGCAGGGTGCTGTCGGGAATCTCCCTGCCTTCGCTGAGCACCACCGTATGGGAGCCGGGGATGTTTTTGGTGTGGAACCACATATCCCGACCATGGGCTTCCTTGAGGGTGAGCTGGTCGTTTTGCAGGTTGTTGCGTCCGACCAGAATGGTGAAGCCGTCGTCGGATAGGTAGCGCTTGGGTGCAAGGCGGGCTTCCTTGCCTTTTTTGGCAGAAGGTCCCTTGCGGCGCAGGTAACCCTGTTCCACCAGCTCGCTGCGGATGGCGGAAAGTTCGTCGTTGGTCTGGGCGCGGGTGAGCGCATCAAACACCGAGTCGATGTATTCGGCTTCCTGCTGACCTTCCTCAATCAGCTGGCGCAGCTTTTTCTCGGCGGTGTCCGCCTTGCGGTATTCGCCGTAGTATTTCTGTGCGTTTTGGGACGGCGTTTTGCGCGGGTCCAGCGGGATGGTGATTTCGGCTTGCTGCTCGTCATAGAAATTGACCACCGTCGCTGCGCGGTCGCCCTTCTGGATGGAGTAGAGGTTGGCGCTGATGAGGTCCCCGTACATCTTCCAGCGCTCGCGGTCGGCGCAGTCCTCCAGCTCCTTGTGCTGCAAAGCAAGCTTGCGGGCGATGCGGTCGGAGGTGTTCGCCAGAATTTTGAGCAGGTCGGCGCTGCGGTGGCGCATCCGCTGGATGCTGTCCCGCTGGGTGTAGAAGTCGTCGAGCAGCTGGCTGTAAGTCGGATAGGTTCGGGTGAACATCATGCCGCCGTACTGGTGGATGTCCATGAAGGAAAAATCCACCGGCTTTTTGCGGGAGTCGATGACGCTGGTGGGGGTGCCGGTGTAATTTTTTGCCAGCTC
>UMJU01078981.1_pt1 | contig 15991 bp, 16 predicted proteins | sample 1966161 | NCBI WGS metagenome assembly UMJU01 (sample SAMEA4836156, study PRJEB28245) | human gut metagenome | biome: gut microbiome; material: fecal sample | place: Denmark | collected 2008 | reverse complement strand
GGCCCCGCCGCTTTCTGTTTTGGAAAGCGGCGGGTTTTGTGCAGAAAAGGAGCGGCGGATGAAACAGATAACAGTTTGGACCAAACAACATCGCAGCGTGTTGGAGCAGCTGGAAAAAACAGGACGGTATATTGCCCGACGGGAATATATCGAGATTGAAAATCAGGAGTGCGCACCGCTGGTGCTGGAGGTGTACGACTGGCTGGTGCAACACAGCCCGAATGCAGGGAAAAAGCCGAAGGATGTGGATTATCCGGTGTGGGTTTCCTTTGCGCAGGATACCACCTATCTGCCGCAGGAACAGACGGTGACGCTCAAGCTCCGTATAGACCCTGCCCTCATCGCACCGGTACACATCGCCAAATGGGGAACCATCCTCAACTATTCTTATATCCCGCTGAACGAGCAGGATGCCCGGCGCCACCAACGGCTGCTGGAAAGCTATCGTGTCAGCGATACACAGGCGTATATGTCCCACTTTTATCCGCAGATCAAGCGGGAAATTATCGACAGCTGGGACAGACTGTTCGACGATTCGGTTCATCTCAACAGCGACCAGAAGTATGGAATCATCTGGGAAATCAAAAAAGAGTGGGTCAGTGCGGTGCTGCGCTGAGGAAAAGGCAGGCGGATTTTTCAATTTACATTTTAAGCAATGTTTTTTCAATCTTCATTTACAGCGCCGTAACAAACAAATTTTTATCCTGTGTATAATAAAGATGTACTCAACAAGAGGAACGAAGCCGCATCGTTCGTTGGGTATTTGCTCTACCCTCCTCAAAAACACACCTCAGAAGAAAAAACCCCTGTCGTATGGCAGGGGTTTTTTACTTCCCGTTTCTAAAAACAGCAGAAGGGACGCCGCGTATATGCGGCGTCCCTTCTGCTGTTTTTGTATTTTGAGGAGAGTGGATGTTTATTTGAGAACCTGCTTAAAGACGCGATAGAAGTTCTTGTAAGCAACCTTGTCGCAGTCCTCCTGGCTGTAGCCGCGCTTCTTCATCTCAAGGATGAGGTTGTATGCCTCTGCCTCGTTGGAAACGCCGTCCGCACTTGGAGAATCCAGGTTGGAGCTGAAGGAGCTAAGTGCTTCGCCGCCCAGATAATCGTCAAAGTCATAGCCCAGACCGATGTGGTCGATACCGATGAGGTTGGCGATGTAGTCCAGATGGTCGCACAGTTTCTGGACATTCTGCTCTTCGCGTTTTTCACTGACAAATTCACGCAGGCTGTTCATGCCGACCAGACCGCCGGTCTTTGCAATTTCCTTGAGCATATCGTCGGTCAGGTTGCGTTTGGCAGGGCAAACGGTTCGGGAGTTGGAGTGAGAAGCGATGACCGGTGTGGTGGCAATGCTCATCAAATCCCAGAAGGATTTGTCATTGAGGTGGGAAACGTCCAGCACCATGCCCAGCTTTTCCATCCGTTTTACGGCGCGTTTGCCGGCTTCGGTCAAGCCGCGGGTCGGGTCTTGCGGACAGCCGGTAGCCAGAGCGTTCAGTTCGTTCCAGGTCAGCATGGCATGACGTGCGCCGACCTCGTTGTAGAAGTAGTCGATCATGTCGATGTCCTCACCGATCTGGCTCAAGCCTTCGATACCGGTGACAACGTTGATCTTGCCTGCCTTGGTGCCTTTTTCAAAATCATCAAACTTGGTGACAAAGTTGAGCAGGTCAGCAGAATCAATCATCTCGGCTTTGATGCTTTCGACGATCTGTTTGGAGCGAGCCGGTGGCTCCTGGTCGTACGGAGGGTCGATCCAGATGACAAAGATACCGCCGGTTACCTTGCCTGCCTGGAATTTTTTCAGATGATATTTACGGAAAATATCGGTTTCGTTGTGGTCTACTCGTTTGCAGGTGACGTCGGTCCAGACGTCGCCGTGTCCATCAAAAAGCATGAAAATAACCTCCTTTTATTTTGGAAAGAAACAACAGGATGAAAGGGAACCCCTTTCATCCTGTTCGGTCGTTGACAGATTATCTGAGCAGGTTTCCAACCAGAACGCCGTAGTAGTTACCCAGGACATAACCCAGAGTACCAATCAGCAGGACTGGACCAACCAGCTTGTTCCAGCCTTTGGAGATTGCCATTGCAGCAGCAGTGGTAGGACCGCCGATGTTTGCGTTGGAGGCAAGGATGATCTCTTCGAGGCTGAATTTGAAGATTTTACCGAAGATAAGGGTGATGAGCATATTGCAGGCAACGATGATGAGGGCGTATACCAACAGCAGAGGAGCCTGGGTGATGATGCTCATGATGGAAGCAGGTGCACCGATAACAGCAAAGAAGATGTAGATAAGGAAAGTACCGATTTCGTTTGCACCAGGAGCGTCGTTGAATACCTTCGGGAATGCGGTTGCACAGATCATGGTGATGGTGGTCATGATCAGATATTTGTTGCCCAGCAGCTGGTTGAGGATAAAGGTTGCGCCTTCTGCAGGGAACAGGCTTGCAAAGAAGTTTGCAATCGCAGTGGAAATGGCAACGATGATGGTGGAAGCAGCAAAGCAGAATGCAATGTTCTGCAGGGACATTGGTTTTGCTTTCCAGTAGCTTTCGGTGGAACCGGCATTACCAGCCTCTACTTCATCGACCAGAGGATGTTTGTAGTGTTTGCGGAAGAAGTTGATGGAAGGCATTGCAATCAGTACAAAGAAGTACAGAGCCATCAGCAGGTTATCCGCAACAACTGCCTGAGAGCTCAATTCACCAGATGCACCGAAAGTGTCTGCCATAGCAGCAAAGTTTACAGAACCGCCGACATAGGTGCCAGAGAACATAGCTGCAACCTTGTTTAGGTTAGGAACGAATTTGTTCAAAGCGAAGAAGCCGCCCAAAGCGCCCAGAACAGTACCAACCGAGCTGATCAGATAGATAATCAGCAGCTTGCCGCTTTCTTTACCAATCTTTTTGATGTTGCACTGGAACAGCAGAAGCGGAATTGCCAGTGGAACGACGTAAGACCAAACGCTGTCATAGACAGGAGATTCGGTTGGGATGATTCCTACGTTGGAAAGAATCATCATGCCCAGCAGAGCCAGGACACATCCGGTAATTTTGGATGCCCATTTGTACTTCTGCTCCAGCCAGATAGCCAGTGCTGCGTCGCCGACAAGAAGACCCCACAATACCCACGTATTATCAGCGCTGATAAGAGATGACATAAACACACTCTCCCTTTTAAGAAATATTTCGGAGGATTGCTCCACCCGTTTGTATATATTGTAACACATTTTTGATGGTTTGTGTTGCCTTTTGATGGATTTCGTTGAGGGGGAGAAACGGCTGTTTGACAAAAAATAATCATCGTATGACAAAAGGATAAAATGAAACAAGAGAATCCGACAAAAAATAAAAACAGTTGGGATTCGATTTATAAAACAGAACAAATAAAGAAAAGATATTTTGTATTTGTTACAAAATATCTTTTTTACTGATTTATAAAAAAATAATAAATAATTTGTGAAAACATAACAAGGATTCTCTTTCTCATAACAAAAGAATGCAGGAGAAAAAGGGATTTTCCCATTAAAAATGATGGATTCTTGCAGGAAGTGTCAAAGCAATCAGTGGATTTAATACTTTAATGTAATAAAATGATTGAAAAAGGAAGATTTTCTTTCATTCTCCATTTTCTGGCAGGGGAATGAACCGAGAAATTTTGTTTTGCAAAATCCGGTAACAAGGCAGGATTCCTTAGGGAAGTTTCTTTGCAATGCCTTGCTTTTTACGCTCTGTTTGGGAACGATTTTTCCCAAAAAACAAAACTTCCTTCCTATTATAATAGGGATAAAAAAGAGGGCAGCTGCACACAATGATTTTTGATGCAAACCACCACAGAAAGAGCGGGATGACAGATTTATGGACAAAGAGTAAATTTGTAGATAATATTATATAATATGCTTGACAACTTTAATAAAGTGGCGTACAATAAATGGCAAGGAAACAGGAAGGAAGGTGGACAAATGTGAGCAAGAGTGTGTATAGTCTGGTACTCAGCGATGATGTGGTAGCAGCGGTAGACCGGGCAGCCTATGGTCTGGGCACCAGCCGCTCCAATCTGATCAACCAGCTGCTGGCGGACTATGTTTCATTTATTACGCCGGAAAAAAGAAGGAAGGACATCTTTGATTCGTTGGCTTCGGTGTTGGACAGCTTTGAACCGTTCCAGGTGCAGAACCGCGGCTCGGACAGTATGCTGTGCATCCGCAGTCCGCTGCGGGTCAAGTACAATCCGACCATCCGTTATACTGTGGAGCTTTCCCGTTCCAGCGACAACCATCTGGGACAGCTGAAGATTATGACCCGCACCCAGTCGGGAGCGCTCATCGAGCTACTGGATGCTTTTTTCTGCCGCTTTGGACAGATCGAGCAGCGGTATATCCGCCGGCTGTTTCCAGACATCGTTCCGCAGTATCAGGTGGGGCAGGGCAGGTTCATCCGAAACTTCTCCCTTTTAAAAAAGGAATGTAAGAATGAGGAAATCGGCAACGCCATCGCCTGTTATATCCAGATGATTGACCGTGCGCTGAAAGCCTGCCTGAGCGCAGACAGCAGCCAATGGGACAGCATCATCGAGGAAATCTATCTGGGATACCTAAAAGAAACACCCATCATCTGCTGATAAAAAGAAAATAGAGGAACAAAATAGAAGTAGCCTTTTCAGGGAAGGAGTGAACGGCTATGAATGCACAGAAATTCACCCAGAAATCGCTGGAGACCATCCAGCTTGCAAACAATCTGGCACTGGAAAACAACAATATGCAGATCGAGCAGGAGCATCTGCTGTATGCGCTGCTGAAAATTGATCAAAGCCTGATTGCCCAGCTGCTTAAAAAGATGGGCAAGGATCCGCAGGCATTTATGCAGGCGGTCAAACAGGAGATTGACAAGATGCCCGGCGTCACCGGTTCGGGACGAGAGGCAGGAAAAATTTATATCGCACAGGATGTCGATATGGTGCTTGCCAAAGCGGAAAAGATTGCGGATTCGATGAAGGACGAATATGTTTCGGTCGAACACCTGATGATTTCGCTGATGGAAAATCCAAATCAGCACCTCAAAGAGCTGTTCAAGCTGTTTGACATCCAGAAGAACGACTTTTTGCAGGTACTCCAGCAGGTGCGCGGCAACACCCGTGTCACCAGCGATTCGCCGGAGGATACCTATGATGTGCTTAAAAAATATGGACACGACCTGGTGGAGGATGCCAGAAATAAAAAGCTCGACCCGGTCATCGGTCGTGATGACGAAATCAGAAATGTTATCATGATTCTGTCCCGTAAGACCAAAAACAACCCGGTGCTTATCGGTGAACCGGGTGTCGGCAAAACAGCGATTGCAGAAGGACTTGCGCTGCGAATCGTGCGCGGCGACGTCCCTGCCAGCCTGAAGGACAAGACCATCTTCTCGCTGGATATGGGCGCACTGATTGCAGGAGCCAAATTCCGCGGCGAGTTTGAGGAGAGACTGAAAGCGGTTTTGGGCGAAATCAAAAAGAGCGAGGGCAAAATTATCCTCTTTATTGATGAGCTGCACACCATCGTGGGCGCCGGCAAGACCGAAGGCTCGATGGATGCGGGCAACCTGCTCAAGCCAATGCTTGCCCGCGGCGAGCTGCACTGTATCGGTGCGACCACCCTCAACGAGTACCGCCAGTATATCGAAAAGGATGCCGCTTTGGAAAGAAGATTCCAGCCGGTGCTGGTTGCCGAGCCAAGCGTGGAGGATACCATCTCCATCCTGCGTGGACTGAAAGAGCGGTATGAGGTTTACCACGGCGTCAAGATTCAGGATGCTGCACTGATTGCCGCAGCCACCCTGTCCGACCGGTATATTTCCGACCGGTTCCTGCCGGACAAAGCCATAGACCTGGTGGACGAAGCGTGCGCAATGATTCGGACCGAGATGGACTCGATGCCGATTGAGATGGATGAGCTGAATCGTAAAATCATCCAGCAGGAGATTGCACAGGCGGCGCTGAAAAAGGAAGAGGATAAGCTTTCCAAAGAACGACTGGAGGCAGTCACCAAGGAGCTTGCCCAGCTGCGGGAACAGTTCAACTCGATGAAGGCACAGTGGGACAACGAAAAGACCGCCATCGGCAAGGTGCAGAAGCTCCGTGAAGAAATCGAGCAGACCGGCGGCGAAATCGAACGCGCCGAGCGGGAGTATGATTTAAACAAGGCAGCCGAACTGAAATACGGCAAGCTGCCGCAGCTGAAAGCGGAACTGGAAAAAGAAGAAAAGCTGGCGGAGGAAGCCCAGCAGTCCAGCCTGCTGCGGGACAAGGTCACCGAGGAGGAAATCGCCAAGGTGGTCGGCAAATGGACCGGCATCCCGGTTGCCAAAATCATGGAAGGTGAACGGGAAAAGCTGCTGCACATGGAAGACATCCTGCACCAGAACGTGGTGGGACAGGACGAAGCGGTGCGCCTGGTCAGTGAAGCAATCCTGCGTTCGCGGGCAGGCATCTCCGACCCGAACCGTCCAATCGGTTCCTTCCTCTTCCTGGGTCCTACCGGTGTGGGTAAAACCCAGCTGGCAAAAACCCTGGCAAAGACCCTGTTCGATGACGAAAACAACATGGTCCGCATTGATATGAGCGAATATATGGAGAAGTACTCGGTATCCAGACTGATTGGAGCGCCTCCAGGCTATGTCGGCTATGAGGAAGGCGGTCAGCTGACCGAAGCCGTTCGCCGCAGACCGTATTCGGTCGTCCTGTTCGACGAGGTGGAAAAGGCGCACCCGGATGTATTTAACGTCCTGCTTCAGGTGCTGGACGACGGCAGAATCACCGATTCGCAGGGACGCACGGTAGATTTTAAAAACACCATCATCATCCTGACCTCCAACCTGGGTTCCTCCTATATTTTGGAGGGCATCACACCGGACGGCGAAATCAGCCAGCAGGCAAAGGATGAGGTCAATGCGCTGTTGAAAACCAGCTTCCGACCGGAGTTCCTCAACCGTCTGGATGAAATCGTCTTTTATAAACCGCTGAGCCGCGATAACATCGGCAGTATCATCGACCTGCTGATGAAGGATTTGCAAAAGCGGCTGGAAGCAAAACAGATTTCACTGGAGCTGACTGACCGCGCTAAACAGCTCATCATCGACGAGGCGTATGACCCAATTTATGGTGCAAGACCGCTCAAGCGGTATCTGCAAAGCCATGTGGAAACGATGCTGGGCAGAAAGATTATCGCGGGCGAAATTGGTTCCGCAAACCAGAACGGCGAAGGCTGCCGCGTGCAGATTGACGCCGAAAACGGCGAACTGGTCGTTCGATAAAACAGAATCCATCAGCCAAAAACCGGCTCGGAAAATTTTCCGAGCCGGTTTTTTGTCCTCAGATGGCTGTAAAAGAGATTGCGCAAAACAGCGGGAAAGCTGTAGAAGATGCCGGATGGGTGTGATATAATAGGAAGAAAGGAGGGATGCCTGTGAGCAATTACCATATTGGACAGTACATCAAAAAAAGGCGGGAAGAACTGAATGTAAATCAGGATGCACTTTGCTACGGCATCTGTGACCGGTCTACCCTATCTCGGATTGAGCGCGGCAGGCAGGAGCCGTCCTATCAGGTTTTAAAGGCGCTTTTGCAGCGGCTGGGCATTTCGGAAAACCGCTGTCAAATTTTGATAGGACCGCAGGAATTTGCCATCGTCGAGTTACAGCGGGAAATTGTTGCAGACAATGTCAAGCACGATTTTTCTGCGGCACTCCAAAAAATCGAGCGGCTGGAAGCTCTTTTTCAGCCGGAGCAGCAGCCGATTTTGCAGCAGTTTGTGCTGCGGGTGCGCGCCTTGGCAGGCTATGAAAAGGACGGACAGCATTTTGACTACGACTGCCCCACCCAGCGCAGGATGCTCAAGCAGGCGCTGGAGCTGACCTGTGCCGGAATCAATCTGGAAAATATGAGAGGCTTTCTGCTGGGAGAGGATGAAACCAAAATCATCAACCAAATCGCCATCACCTATTCGGAAGAAGGAAAGCGCAGACAGGCGATTGAAATTTACCGCCAGCTGATCCGCTATGTAGAGAGCCATTTTCCCGATTGTGAGGTGCGACAGGTGATGCTGCCGTTGACCGCCTACAATTATTCCAGATTGTTGGGACTGGAGCGCAGATACGAGGAAGCCATCGAGGTTGCCGAGCTGGGCAGACAGTGCTGTGTCAAGTATAACAAATGCAGGATGCTGGGTGGATTGTTACTCAATATTGCCTGCTGCCTGCACGAGCTGGGAGAGGACGAAAAAAGCAAAGAGCTGTTGATTCAGTCCTACTATGTTGGTTTAGCGATGGAAAATTTTCAAGATTGCGAAGTTATCAAAAGGTACGCAAAGGAAACAATAGGGCTATTGCTTAACTAATTTCCGTCTCCTTGAGGACCACAGATGAAATCAAGTGGACTGGGTTTAGGCTGCGACCCTTCCTGCGATTCTTCGGTTGGAGGTTCTTTGTTCGGGTCAGTGGGTTCGGCGGCAAAAGCAAACTGGCTCAGTCCGGTGCAGAGCATCAGGGCAGCCAGAAGAGAAGCGAAGAGTTTTTTCATGGAAATACATCCTTTCTAAAAAAATAATTGTCGCGACACCTACATAATAATCAGAAATTTTTCCGCTTGTCAAGAGGCATTTGACGCACGAAAAAATGTGCGTCAAATGCCTCTTGATTTTTAGAATTGAATTGGGTATTATGTAGGCAAGGAGCTCCGATGAATATTAAACAAATAGCTATGTAGATGAAAAGGAGGATAGTATGAAAAAATTATTTTCATTTATTCTTGCGGTAACAATTTGTTTAGGCATGGCGATTTCCTCTTCGGCAACTGGAGAAAACCAGTATGTTGAGCATCCTGTCAATATGCCAGATGTTCCTGCAACAGTTCCGATTCCATTGGAACATCAGAAAGTCATTGCAGAAGGCATGGGAATAGACCTCTTTAAGGAAGTGCCAGAGGACTTTGTTGCTCCGAGAGCAAGTTTGGCTGTCATGACTCCTAAAAATGATAAAAGATTAGTTAGACTGGTTATTAAATTTGAAAAAAAACCAGATACATTTAATTATGGAACGGGATTTATGATTGGTCCTGATGCTGTGGCAACAGCTGCTCATAATATGAACCATCCTAGATACGGGAAAGCAACCTCAATAACATGTCATATTGGTGTTGGCTCTGGAATGAATGCAATTCATTCAGAAACAATCACCGATACCTCAAGATTTTATCGTCCTGTTTCTTGGGATGATACGCAAGCATATCGTTATGACTATGGTGTTATCAAACTGAAACAAGCTGTCACATCTGTAGGTTCATTTGGGTTTGGCGTATATAGTGATAGCGTTTTGTCATCTAACACCTTTACTTTAATGGGATATGGTAGAGATGCGTATCCATCCGCAGCATCCAGTACTTTAAGCAATATTGGAACTAATGACTTCTATTATTCTATTAATACTCGTGGCGGCGATAGTGGAGGTCCAGTGTTTTATAATAATGGTTATGTTGCTGGTATTCATGCTTATGGTACTGCACCACCGCAGTATCCATTACCATCTGCAACCAGAATTACATCAGAAGTATTTAACAATCTGAAAGCTTGGAGATATAAATAAGTTTTATAAACATGAGATATTGTGAGGAGGGTTTTCCTTCCTTCCTTACAATATTTTGTTACATAAGGAGGTTTTACATGAAAAAACAAAAACTTTGCGTCCTCTTTTGCGCAGCGATGATGCTGGTTTCTTCCCTCCCTGCTTTTGCGGCAAATCCGGTTTTGGAGGAGTCCCCAGTTGAACCAATGGGACCAGCAGAAACATTTGAAATTCCGTATGCTCCGTTGCATTTTGTGGATAAGGAAGGAAATCCGGTTCAGGGGCTTGTCTTTTCGGAGCTTACTCTTAATCATTTTACCGATGCGAATGGCTTGAATGAGATTGATGTCGGGGCGGCGACCGATCTTTACGATGGTGGTTATTCAGGTGAACAAAAGGTGGATTTCTCCAAACCGGTTGTTTTTTCTGTCACAAATCCAGTGAACGGCGAAATGAAAAAATATAATGTTCTCTTAGACGATGATAAGACAACCAAACTAGTTTGGGACAAGGAAACACCGACACAGAGCTTGGAAAAGAAGAAGGAGAAAGTTTTCTTCCGAGTGATTGATCAAAACGGGAAACCTGTCACCGATGCACAGTTTGTTCTGCCGCTCCAGCAGTCCCTTCAGCCGACCGACACCAACGGCAAAACCTATTACTACGGTGAACCATTTGAAAAATATTCGGTGAACCTGTTCTATAAAGATGCAAAAGGGAACGACCAGTACATCAGCAAGCTGGTTACCGTTCGAGAAAAGCATCTGAAAAACGGCAAAATGGGCATCACCTTTAAAGTTACTATCTAAAACCTTTGCAATACAGGTTCATTCACACAAAATAGGACAGCTTTTGCTGTCCTATTTTCACAAAAAACAAATTTATTTCAAAAAGCTCTTGCTTTTTAGAATCGAATCATGTATGATAAGGACAAGAACTCCGAAAGGAGTAAAATAATAAAGAAAAGCGCATAGAAAGGGGATTTCCTATGAAAACAAAACTTCTTAGCTGTATTCTGCTTTCTGCGATGGCATTGGGCGCTACACAGGCGTTTGCCCAAAAGCTGGACGCACCGATTGCGGCAAAAGAGGACTTGATGACCTTCGCCGGTGTGGAATATGAGGTCAGTGTGGACGACAAGGGTGAAACAACCTACACCATCCTGGACAGCTCCAAAGAGGGCGCGCAGGAAATTTATGAGGCTGCAATCTCGGAAAATAACCGCCGCATCGAACAGGTCTGGGAAGAAAACGCCCTTTCCAAGTTTGCCGAAAAGAAAAAACTGTCGATTGATTTCGAGAACGCGCAGTACGGTCTGGTACAGTTTAACTGCAAGCTCACCGGCATCACAGTGGACGAGCTGGCGAAAAAGCTGAAATATCAGGTCGTTGAGAAAACCGAAAAAGACCACAAGCATGACTGGATGTACTTCGACGTTACCGACGAGGAAGGCAACGAGAAGCTCTTCCGTTACTGCCAGAGCTGCGAGCGTTGGCGCATATTTGAAGCAGAATAACCCCTTTATTTAAGATTCACCCACATAAAAAAAGGACAGCCCTTCGGCTGTCCTTTTTGCAAAATTCTTTTCAATAAAATACAAACAGCGATTTTTTAAAAGGAGGAATTGTTATGACAAAAAGATTTTTTGCAGCCCTTTGTTTAACCGCAGTTCTGTCGATGAGTGCAGCCGCAACAGCAGTTTCTCCGGCTGCTGCTTCGGAAAAGCCCGCCCTCCAATACAGCGTATGTAAAAGCTGCGGCGCAGAAGCGGTGCAGAAGGAGAAAATCCGCTATGGCAAGTGGAATTATGCGGGGGAGGTTTCCTGCGTTCACGAAGGCGGCGGAGAATCATATAAGGATGAGAAGCAGGTCAGGCTGGTCCTTTATACGGCAGTCTGCCAAAAATGCGGAGTCAGCGAGACAGAGGTAAAGGTCGAAGAGCAGTTTATCCACATCGGCAACCCCAAAAAGATACAGTATGTTTTATAGCTTCGCCCATATAGGATACGCTCCTGTTTTATAGCCTAGACGAAAAAAATAGAATAAATCTCGAAGAGACTCTTGATTTCTAGAATCCGATACAGTATGATGGAGGAGAAGAGTTCCTACAAAATGGGAAATATAACCCAATCGAAAAAGGAGGAAAGATCCTATGAAAAAACAGCGTTTGATTTCCCGACTGGTTGCAGGCTCTCTGGTCCTTTTGCTGCCGGTGCTGTCCCTGTGCGGCTGCACAAAACAGCAGGCTCCCGACCAGGCGCAGGTCAGTGCATTGATTGAGCAGGCGGAGGGGATTTACCACCCAAATCATCCGGCGCTGACATCAGTAGAAAACCTGCTGCCCTTCAGCAATCAGGATGACCCGTCGGACATCCGATACTACGATGAGGTAGAGGACTATGAGCAGGTGGCAGCACAGGTTTTCACCGACCGGGCAAAGCAGGCGCTGGAACAGGCTTTCTTCCGGGAAGGACCGGTCCTCTTCAAGCGGGACGACAAGGTCTACCACATCAGCAACACCTACGATTCGATGGGAATTACCTATTTTGCAGAAATCGTATCGCTCAAGCAAACCGAGCGCAGCGGCGACCGACTGACCTATCAGGTCACAGCAAAACCTGCACAGCGCGCCGAGTCGATGGATGACCCGCCGGTGCTGGGCGAAGCGGTGACCTATGAGATGGTGCTGGTTGAACAGGACGGCAAGCTGCTGCTGGAGGAGTTTCCGTATCCGATGGTCGTTTCTGACGGACAAATCGACATCGACCGTTATCAGCTGGTAAAATAAGGGGGGAATCCTATGAGAAAAAACTTGCTTGGAATCGCGGTTGCCTTTTTGCTCCTTTGCTTTAGCGGCTGCACCTCAAATCAGAATCAGGTCAGCGCACCCACTTCCCCGGAGCAGCTGGGCTATACCATCGACCAGCAGCAGATTCCGCAGGTGGTGATGGAGGATTCGCTCTTTTTAAATCAAGAGACCTTCTATTGTCCAGAGCTTTCTGGAGATTTTACGGCGGTTGGAGTATATTGGCATGATTATTTAGGCTCTGATGCCTATCCGGTTGCTTTTTTGCAGGCGGTGCCAGCCGATACAACAAAAATCAAGCTGCCTTCCGGCGAAATTGCCGTTTCCGATTGGGAGCAGTATCAGATTTTTCAGGATCAGGATGTTATCATCTATGACCTGTACCCGATGCTCTACCCAGAGGGAATCGTTCCGGAAAGGGTCGCACAGGAAGTGGAGCGCAGCTATTATCAGACACAGGAAGAATATCAGGCAGGCAAAATCCCGCCAGAACGATATTTTAATGAACCTCTCAACAGCCGACTGACCCAGACCCGCTATTTAAATTATCTCTGGGAATACTATCATCAGCAGCTGCCGCAGCTGATTCAAAAATCATCCGACCCGAAATAGATTCACCTATAAAAAACAAGGCAGCCAAAAGGCTGCCTTGTTTTTATCATTTCACAAAAGGATGCACATTTTTTTTACGGTAGGTGGTTTTTCTTTTTCGCAAATTATGGAATTGAATTTCGTAAAGGCTCATGTTACAATAAAGAGGATGAAATGAAAGAGAAAAGAGAAAAAGAAAGGAAAAGCGATTTATGGAACAGCTTCGCAATGCAAAAGGCTTCATCTGCGATATGGATGGAGTTATCTATCATGGAAACAAGATTTTACCCGGGGTCAAGGAATTTGTGGAATGGTTGTATCGGGAGAACAAACAGTTTTTGTTTTTGACCAACAACAGCGGCAAAACCCCGAAGGAATTACAGGAAAAATTAGCCCGCATGGGACTGGATGTGGACGAGCATCACTTTTACACCAGCGCGCTGGCAACAGCAGAATTTATCTCCCGCCAAAGTCCCGGTGCACACGCCTTTGTGATTGGAGAGCCGGGACTGTACAACGCACTGTATGAAAAGGGCATCACCCTCGACGACACCAATCCCGATTATGTGGTAATTGGAGAATCCCCCAACTATAACTACGACAACATCTGCAAGGCCGTCCAGCTGGTGCAGAAGGGCGCGCGCCTGATTGGTACCAACTACGATTTGACCGGACCGACCGAGCAGGGAATCATGCCTGCCTGCCGCGCCTTTGTCAAACCCATCGAGCTGGTCACCGGCAAGGAAGCCTACTACATCGGCAAGCCCAACCCGCTGATGATGCGCACCGGACTGAATATGCTCGGGGTACACTCGAGCGAGGCGGTGATGATTGGTGACCGAATGGATACCGACATCGTAACCGGCATCGAAAGCGGTCTGGATACCGTGCTGGTTTTGTCCGGCGTATCCACCAGAGAAACAGTCAAGCTGTTCCCATACCGTCCAAGACTGATCCTCAACGGAGTGGGAGATATTCCGGGCTAAACAGCAGTCCAAAACAACAGAAGCCAAGCGCCAAAGGAAGCGGAAAATACCGCCCTTCTTTTGGCGCTTTTGCTTTTTGAAAGGCTTTCCTTGTGATACCATCTTGTGATACAATAGGGTAGAACCACAGTAGACGAAAAGACCATCACAAACAGAATACGGAGAAATACAATGGCAAAAAAACAACGGTTGGATAAAGCAATCTCGATGCAGGGCAACCTTTCCCGCAGCGAGGTCAAAACGCTTATCCGAAAGGGAGCGGTCACTGTCAACGGACAGGTGGTAAAGGCGGCGGATTTTGGAGTGGACTTTGACAGCGACACAGTGCAGGTGCAGGGCAAGCCGCTCTGCCTGCGGATGCACCTGTATCTGATGCTCAATAAACCCAAAGGGGTAGTCAGCGCAAGCGAGGACAAAAATCAGCCCACTGTCGTGGACCTGGTGCCGCAAAACCTGTGGCGCAAGGGACTTTTCCCTGCGGGCAGGCTGGACAAGGACACCACCGGCTTTGTGCTGATTACCGACGACGGAGAGTTTGCCCACGACATCCTTTCCCCGAAAAAGCACATCCCAAAGACCTATCACGCGCTGGTGGACGGCGCCATCACCGAGCGGATGGAGGCGGATTTTGCCAAGGGAGTCCGCATCGGCGAGGACTTCACCCTGCCGGCGTCGCTGAAAAAACTCTCCTCCACCCCGCAGGGGGATTGGGGAGAGGTCATCCTCAAAGAAGGGCTGTACCATCAAATCAAGCGGATGTTTGGGGTGTACGGCTTAAAAGTTTTGGAATTAAAGCGGGTACAGATGGGAAAACTGCCGCTGGACCCGCAGCTGCCGGAAGGAAAATGTCGGGAATTGAGTGAAGAGGAGCTGCGCCTGGTGGCTTCTCGGGAGGAGGAATAGCCGATGGGATGCCTCATCTGCGAAAGAATCGAGCAGATCAAGCGGGGAGAAAACCCGTACTTTGTCTGCGAGCTTTCGACCGGCTATGTGGTGCTGGGAGATCACCAGCGCTTTCAGGGTTATACGCTGTTTTTGTCAAAGCAGCACGTCACCGAGCTGTACCATCTGCCGTGGGAAATTCGGACGCGCTTTTTACAGGAGATGTCACTGGTGGCAGGCGATACCCCGCAGCCGGGTCCGGTCTGGTGGCTGCCGCGGGAGGAGATGTGGAACGACGCCTTTCTGCCGACCCCACAGCAGCTTGCGCAGCAAACCTGTCGACTGCGGGAGGAAATCATCCGACGCAGCAGGACGGCAGCGTTTTTTTGTGAGGGGGAAGCAAGGGATGTGTAACGGCTTGCCGGGTAAAAAACTGCCGCCAGAGTTTTATTTGCAGGATACCGTACAGGTTGCCCGCCAGCTGATTGGAAAGCTGCTGGTCCGCAGGGTAGAAGGGCAGACCCTCTCCGCCATCATCTGCGAAACCGAGGCGTACACCGGCTTTTCGGACAAGGCATGTCACTCCTATAAGGGCAGTTCGCCGCGCACCCGCATTATGTTCGAAGCAGGCGGCAGAGCGTATGTCTATCTGATCTACGGAATGTACAGCTGCCTGAATGTCACCACGCGGGAAGAGGGTGTGCCGGAGGCGGTGCTGATTCGTGCGGCATCTCCGGTAGAGGGAATCGAGAGGATGATGCAGCTGCGGCAGAGCAAAAAGCCTATCAAGAGCTTAAAGGAGAACACGCTGCTGTCCGGCCCCGGGCGGCTGTGCGATGCGCTTGCCATTACCCGCGAACAAAACGGACTGTCGCTTTGCGGCGATGAGCTGTTTATCTGCGAAGGAGTGGAGCTGCCACAGCAGCAGATTGCTGCCACCCCGCGCATCAACATCGACTATGCACAGGAGGCAAAGGATTATTTGTATCGCTTTGTGGATACTAAAAGCCCTTGTCTTTCGGTGAAATACAGGGAGGGAGAGCAGAATGGAAGGACAGCAAAATGAATCGCTTGTGCAGCGGCAGAACTGCTGTTGTCTGACCGGTCATCGGTCGCTTCCGTC
>UMJU01046096.1_pt1 | contig 16102 bp, 10 predicted proteins | sample 1966161 | NCBI WGS metagenome assembly UMJU01 (sample SAMEA4836156, study PRJEB28245) | human gut metagenome | biome: gut microbiome; material: fecal sample | place: Denmark | collected 2008 | reverse complement strand
GCGTGCAGGTTGCAGGAATGATTTTTCAAACACGCTCTAGTATTTCTATAAACAGAAAACTCTAAACATCTTATCTTGGCAGATGCGGCTTCGGAGCAAGTGCTGGATGCGAGCGCAAAAGCAAACATTCAACACGCAGCGACTATAAAGCAGCTGTCAAAATAGGATGTTTAGAGTTTTCGTCTGTTTATACAAAATGCTGCTTGATTATCGGATTTAATCTCTTTGTTAATATCCCGCTTAAGATTCCGATTAAGATTCCGGCTACGAGTCCAGAAAGGATTAAAATTGGGAGATAGTAGGCTAATGCCTTTGTTTCCAATACAATCATGGCAACGATAATCTGTCCTACGTTGTGGAATATGCCGCCTGCTACGCTTACTCCTACAGAAGAAAACTTCTTTGTTTTCTTTAAGAGTGCCATAACTAGCATACTCATTGCCGCTCCTGCTGCACTGTAGACCATTGCGAATCCGCTTCCAAAGAGGAATCCTGATAATAGGATTCTAAGTACGGAAATCAGGCAGGCTGCAGGGACTCCTACTATATAAAGAAGAAGCATTGTAACAATGTTTGCAAGTCCAAGCTTTACTCCGGGTATTCCAAGATTAATCGGTATAAGCTGTTCAATATATCCTGCTACTAAAGCAAGCGCAAGAAACATTCCATAAAAAGCTGTCTTTTTAGCACTCATATGCTATCTCCCATCTATTTCTTTTCCCATCGTCCGGAAGCACCGCATGGAAGAACAAGTCCATTTGCACTGACAGGAAGACCAACCTCATCTGCACTGACTTTTCCACCATGTTTTTTCGCAACTGCTGTTCCTAACATATAGGAAAGAACGGCAGGCTGTAATCCTGTTGTATAGGAATTAATTAAGAAGAACAGCGGGTCTTTGGAAAGAAGCTTTTCACAAAGACATACTAAAGAATAAATCTTCTCCTCAATCTTCCAAATCTCTCCCTTTGGCCCACGTCCATAAGATGGTGGATCCATAATAATTCCATCGTAATGATTGCCACGGCGGATTTCTCTTTCTACGAACTTCACACAGTCATCTACAAGCCAGCGAATCGGTGCATCACCAAGACCAGAAGCAACCGCATTCTCCTTTGCCCAGGTAACCATTCCTTTTGAGGCATCTACATGAGTTACAGATGCTCCCGCAGCTGCGGCTGCAAGTGTTGCTCCACCAGTATAGGCAAATAAGTTCAATACTTTTACTGGGCGGCCTGCCTTCTTAATCTTATCAGAAAACCAGTCCCAGTTGACTGCCTGTTCTGGGAAAAGCCCTGTATGTTTAAAACTGAATGGTTTTAAATGGAAGGTAAGACTTCTATAATGAATATCCCACTGCTTTGGAAGATCAAAAAACTCCCACTCTCCGCCACCTTTTTTGCTTCTGTGATAATGTGCATTTAAATGTTTCCAGTGTTTATCTTCTTTTTTTGTATTCCAGATTACCTGAGGGTCTGGACGAAGAAGGGTGTATTTGCCCCAGCGTTCCAGTTTTTCACCTTCGCTGCAATCTATAACTTCATATTCTTTCCAGTTATCTGCTAACCACATATTTTTTCCTCGCTTAATTTAAATCTAATTATGAAAATATTCTAATCGCTATAGTTTTCCCTGTCAATAGAAACGAAACTTAAAATACCTTTATTTCAGTTTTTCACACTCTTTTTTCAGAAAATGTACTGCAGCTTCTGCTTCTTTTCTAGTGATTCCTTCTGGTGAATACACCGCTTTCTGGCGAATCCTCATACAAAGATGTAACTTTTTCGGTTCCATTTCTCTGTCAAAGGTACGAAGTCTTTTTTCAAAGGTTCTTACACGATTATCTTTTATTTTTTCTTTTCCATATATTGTTTTACACAAAATATCGTACCAGAACATAACTGCCTGACTATACTTTTGCTGTTTTAAAAGTTTATCTGTTTTATAATTTCGGTATACTTTTTGCAGTCGTTTTCTAAATACAAAAAGCAAAAGACCTGCTATGAAAATAAAGAAACATAGAATATACAGGATTTTATGAACGGTTCTTCCACCTTTACTTTGCTTTGATCGATCCTGCGGAATCTGTTGCGGTGTTTCTACTGTTTTCTTTTCTGATTTCTTTTCTGTTGTCTGTTCTTTTTCCTGTGTTTTTTGTTCCTGCTGTTTTTCTTGTTTCTTCTTATCGTCATTTTCTAAAGATTGATCTGACGAACTTGAATTACTTACCGCAGTTTCCTGTGTCTCATAATACGGTGTTCCCATAATGTTTTCATATTTGGGAGTAACTTCTACCGGAATCCATCCCATTCCATCCAGATAAATTTCCGGCCATGCATGCGCGTATTTTTGTGAAACAGTCACCGTCTCTGCCGTTCCTGCCTCTTTTACCGTTTCCGGTGTAAGAAGGTATCCTTCCACATAACGGGATGGAATTCCATAATAACGAAACATCATTACTGCTGCCGCCGCATACTGCACATCGTATCCTGTTTTTTTATCTTCAAAAAACCATTGGGCAAAGTCTTCATCTTCCGGGATACTTCCTGGATTTTCATTATAGGTAATCGATGTTTTCATGAAGCTTTTTACCCGGTTTATAATTGCTAATACCGATAGATTACTTTGAAGACTCCCTTCTGTTGCAGAAGAAATCAATGTTTTTGTTTCTTTATTTAAGAAAAGACATGTTGCATTTACATATTCTTTATAGCTTTCCGTCATTTTTTTTGAGGAAAGATTGTTATTCTCCGTCTTAATATCGGCCGCAGATTTCAGCTTTCCAGCCATTGTTTCCATTGCTTTAAAAGAATATTCTTCTGCTCCTTTTATTCCAGAAGCGAATATATTCTCTGTTTTATTGACCGCTGCCTTCCCTTCTTCTTCATATATTGTTGGTAAAACAGAACTTTCATAAGGAAGATAAAAATACTTTCGATTCGCCCCTACATTTTTTACAGATAAAGTATAAAGAGACGGATCTGTTTTCCCTTCCGAAAGCTTTTTCTGCTTTACAAAATGATACATTACTGTATTTCCGTAAAATTCTTTATTATGAAGCCATAATAAAGATTCGTATGCCTCCCGGTCAGAAGCTGCAAGCATACTCCTGTCTGAGCCAAAAATATTCCAGTTATTTGTACTTGCTTTCCAGCAATTATTCTCATAAGTTGTTCCAACAAATCCTTTCAGATAATAACTGTTTTTTTTATAAATATTTACTTTAAGAGCCTCTTCATCTGTCCGCTTCATCTTCTTTGCCTTTGTAAGCTGACCTTCCGGAAGAACAGATACATCCTCTTTATATCGTTCCTTATTCCACTTCTTTTGAATTGCCGACATCTGTCCGGTATTTGTCATTCCTGAGAAAGTTCCTAAAAAAAGCAAAATAATAAGAATTGAAGTTCCAAGTACCCCTCCCCAAAAAGACGGAGCAAAGAAAAAGAAACAAAAAATGAGAAAGCTTAACACTGCAAACAATTCTGGCCGGACTCCCCATACAAAAAATGGAAAAGCGAAGCAGAACGCTACTACAAAAAATAAAATACAAGGCTGGATTTTCCACAACAGCGCCATAAAAAGAATAAGCCATAAAGTTATCCCCAATATTCCGACAACAAATGGAAAAAACTCCACATTTCCTGTCTGCATATCTACCGATGTATTTTGAATTATACGATGAAAAATATTTTTGCTCTGTCCATAATCTGCCAGATAATCAAAGACTGTTCGGGAGAAAATCAATAAAGCTCTTCGAATATTCTCCATAGAAAGAATGAAAAATGGAACAAAAAAATACAAACCGCTTATAAAAACCGTAAAACCTTTTCCAACAGATATCCCAACGAAATACAATAATATAAAAAAGGCTGCCCCGATAAAAAGAGCAACACCTGCTGTATCCATTTCAAAACGATCGGCAGCATACCAGATAAAACATAACAGCGCAGCAAGCCACACATACCCGGCCCGCATCATTTCTGCCCAGCCAAATCCACTCTGATGATTCAATTTTTTAATGTGAAATGAGTTTTTATGCTCCATAATCTGCACTCCTGTACGCTGTCAAAATCCGATCAATATCCTCTCCCATGGTTTCTGCCGAAAAAATATACGGTACTAACGCTTCCCCTTCTTCTTTTCTTGCTTCCCGTCGTTCTAATAATAAAGTCAGGTTCCAGTCATCGAAAACTGCCTGTTTCTCGTTCCAATACTCTGTAATATAAATCACTTCTGAAAACTGTTCTTTTCTTTCTTTTTCAAAAGAATCTATCGTTGCATTCCCCTGAGAAAAAAACATACTTTGAAATACATGGGCATACACTTCTTCCAACTGCATTGCATTTGCCACATTGTAAAAATTCCATCCATCGGTCTTTTTATCCCACCAACAAAGACAATGCTTCTGTCCTTCCTGTGCCATATGCTGTGAAATAGAAAAAAATGCTTCTAACAACCCGTCAATCATAGCAGCATCCAGCTTTTCTACCCTTGTTTCGAGAAAAATAAGTGGCATCCGCATCATAGGAACTTCCACTTCTTTTACCATATATTCATCTGTTTTTCCTGTTAGCTTCCAGTGAATTAACTTCATGGAATCTCCATCAACATACGGACGGATTCCAAAATATTCCCCCGGACCATTTCCCTTTTTACCACTTTGTTCCTCATCAAAAAAAGAACAGGCAGCTCCGCTGTTTTGTACTGGAAAATGCAGTTCCGTTGTTTGTGGCAGAATCATTACCACCTTCTCCTGATTTACATATGTTACCTTTTTCATACATCCAAAAAAGCTGTACAGTTCCACCCGCAAAATCGTGATTTCCAAAAATCCCATATATTCCGAATCTATAACAAAAGCAGCCGCACCATTTTTTCGTCCCGCTGCCCTGATATTCATAGAAAATATTTCCTGTTCCCCACTAATCGTCTTCTTTACCTGTAAAAAAACTTTCCCAGATAAAACAGGGAACACTCCTGTATTGCTGATACAAAGTCGTCCGGTAATTTTTTCTTCCTTTTGCGCATAGGCAGGAATAATCAGATGAGTAGAAACTTCTTTTGGAAGATAAAGATTATAAATGACAGCCACCAGCAACATAATTCCTAATGCCATCCCGGCAATCTTCCCTGTTGTTCCAGAAAGAAAAATGACTAACGCAATCCACAGTAACAGACAGACAATCCCGCTAATTCGATTCATCCATAATCTTTTTCGGGTCATCTTCTTCCTCCTGCCGCTCTTCGATCTGGCACATGTACAGTGGCACAAATTTCATCCATAATCTTATCCACATCTTTCCTCGATAACCTTGCTCTTGACTTTAATACCAGACGATGACGGAAAACATCTTTTACAACATCCTGAACATCTTCCGGCACAACATAATCTCTGCCAGCCAAAAATGCACTCGCTTTTGCCATTCTGCACAAGGCCAGAGATCCTCTTGGGCTGACACCCAGCTGAATCATATCATGTCTTCGTGTCGCATCAGAAAGCATTGCAATATACTGATAGATTAAAGAAGAAACCTTAATCTCATTCACTTCCTTTTGCATAGAAAGTAATTCTTCTTTTGAGATAACCTCATTCACATCATCTAATGGATCACTCACCTTTCTCTGACTCATCAGAATCATTTCTTCCTTTATTGTTGGGTATCCCATAGATAAAAGAACCATAAAACGATCCATCTGCGACTCCGGAAGCATCTGCGTACCCGCAGAACCAAGCGGATTTTGCGTTGCAATAACAAAAAATGGTTCCTGTATATTTCTTGTCACACCATCTACCGTTACCTGTCCTTCTTCCATAACCTCCAAAAGTGCTGACTGCGTTCTACTTGAAGTACGGTTAATTTCATCTGCCAGCAGAAGGTTCGTCATAACTGCTCCCTGACGGTATTCAAACTTTCCATTTTCCTTATTATAATAGTAGAAACCGACCACATCCGATGGCATGACGTCCGGTGTAAACTGTATTCTTCGATAAGAAAGTCCCAAAGCCTTTGAAAAAGCCAGCGCCATCGTTGTCTTTCCCACACCAGGTACATCCTCAAGCAAAACATGTCCACCAGAGAGAATCGTCATCCACACCTTACGGATGACCTTTTCTTTACCAATAATTACTTTATTCACTTCTTCTATAATCAAATTCGCTTTATTCAAAAAATACTCCTTTCTTATGAGGGTAGCAATATACAGCAATTACCGTTCATTATAACACGAAAAAGGATTTTTGATATAATAATTTATCCGACAGACAAAATCAGGAAAGTTCTTTAATACAATATTCTAAATATCACGAATAATATCACAGCCTTTCCTACAAGCATTGGTAACCATAGCTTTCCCAAAAAACCATTATGTGTGTTTTGCTTTGGACATTTTCCGATACATTTTCCACAGGAGAAACATTCTCCGGATGCCGCATTATCCCCTTCTTTATCCGATGGTATCTCAAGACTTGCCGGACATACTAAATTACACGCTTTACAGTTTGGAATACAGTTTTCTCTGTTTCGTTTGATTACAGAAAACGGCAGAACCGGCATCAGGGAAAATACTGCTCCCATTGGGCATAAGAAACGGCAGAAAAATCTTGGTTCCAATGCCATTCCTGCTGTAACCAATAAAAAGAGGCCTGTTCCGATAAGACTGTCTGCCGTCTTTAACTGATGAAAACGGGAAAATGCACTGAACGGACTATGTATAGCAACTGCACTACTGTAACCTTTTATGCAAAGAAGCAGGACAACAATCAGTACAACATATTTTAAATACCGGAGTATCTTTCCCGCTTTTGAAAAACATTTCAACGGTTTCTTTTTTCTTTTTTTGCGAATCATAGATGAAATAAAATAAACGAAATCACCCCATGTTCCAAATGCACAGGCAAATCCACAGAAAAATCGTCCAAACACAATGGTAAAGACCAGTAATACCACAAGTGTCTGTACAAAGGAATTCCACTGCAGACTTGCACGCTGTGTAATTTGTTCTACAATTAATTTTATTCCGGTAAATGCAGTGGAAAATAAGGCTGGATAGATGATAAAAAATACTGCCCGTATCATCACTTCTATGATTGTCTGCACCGATATTTTTTTCTTTTTCTTCATTATTTAGCTGCTCCTTCTAATGCCTGTCCTACTGCATTCTTTATTCCTGTAGATGAATAGGTTGCTCCGCTTATTGTATCAACATCTGTCGTCTGCTTATCAAGTATTGTCTTCACAATATCTTTTGCCATTGATAAATAAGCTTCATCTTCTCCACTTGCTTCTATAATGTCTATCGCGCTGATCTTCTTCCCGGATACCGTTACTTTTACTTTGATTTCTCCTCCAAATCCCTGCGAACTTCCAGTATAGTTTCCATCTTTATACGTTTCAGCCTGACCGGCAGATGCACCATCTGCCCCCAGCTTTCCGGAATTTTTTGCTGCTTCAAGAATATCCTCTTTTTCTCCTTGAAGCTGATTTACCTGGCTTTTTAATTCTGCAATTGTGGCTTCTTTATCACGACTGTAAATCACAGCCTGATATCCTGCTAAAAGCCCCAGAACGAGAATAAGATCAAATAAACGGATTAAAAAGTTTTTGTATTTCATTCGTTGTCCCTTCTAAAATGTTTTCTACTATCTTTTATAAATTTTCTTACTATTTTAAATATTCAAATAACTTTTTCTTAAATAAACGCAAAAGCTTCTCTTTTCAAAATTACTTCTTTGCTGTATTAAATGCTTTTTGGCATGCATCTTTAATTGCTTTAGAAGAACAGGTGGCTCCTGATACAGTATTTACACCATCTGCATTTCCATTTGCTACAATTTTAGAAACCATTCCTTTCTTTGCATCGTTTGTATATGCTTTATTCGTTGAATTTGTATTCGCGGTAATATTAGAAATTTCTGTAATTTTATCTTTTTTAATTGTGATATCCATGGAAATCGTATACGGATCAAAATCCTCATCTTCATCCGGCTCGCAGCTTACGCTTACTTTGTATGTTCCATTTTTGTAGTTTTTCCCTTCGTCTGGATTTTCTGTTGTTTCTTCTTTTTTCTCTGTAGTCGTTTCCTCTTTCTTTTCTGTCGTTGTCTCTTCTTTTTTTTCTGTGGTCGTTTCCTCTTTCTTTTCTGTTGTCGTCTCTTCCTTCTTCTCCGTTGTTGTCTCTTCTTTCTTTTCCGTAGAAGAACTGTTTTTCTTCGCCTTTGATAAAGCATCATTTACCGCATTAAAAATAGCATGGGAACTGTACGTTGCTCCACTGACAGCATCTACTCCGCTTGTTCCGTTTTTAGAGACAATAAGTGATGGAAGATTCTTAATCTCATCTCTGCTCATAAACTGTTTCAGGTTGGTTCCTTTTGCTGTAGAAGAAATCTCCACCGCAGAAATCTTTCCATTTTTAATCGTTACATTTGCCGTTACACTATATTCCTTAAACTGCTCTCCCGAACAGGCCGCACTTCCAGTATAAGTGCCATCTTCATACCCTTCTGCCGGTGCTGCAATATTATTATTGTTATTATTGCTGTTAGAACCACTGTTTTTTTTCTTATTTTTTTTGTTTTTCTTCTTTTTCTTTTTCGTACTGCTTTTCCCTGTTTCCGCCTTTGAAAGAGCATTTCTTACTGCGGTAATAATTCCATTGGAACTATAGGTTGCTCCAGATGCCGCATCCACATTTGTAGTCTGTCCGCTGATCATCTTTGGGATAATTCCTTTTGCCTTACTAAAATAGGAAGCAGTTTCTCCTGATGCGCTTGTTACATCAATCGCGCTGATTTTTCCATCTTTTACTGTTACTTTTACAGAAATAGTTCCACCAAATCCTTTACCGGAGCCAGTGTAAGTTCCATCTTTCCATGTTCCAGACTCACTCACTTTAGAAACACTCGGAGCCGAACCAGCTGCATTACCTGCGTTCGCTGCTGTCGCATTATTAGACTCCGTTCCAAAAAGTGCATTTTTCACCGCACCGATAATTCCATTTGAACTGTATGTTGCTCCGGACACGACATCTACATCTGTACTCTGTGCCGTAAGCATCTCATCAATAACCCCTTTTGCACGCTGAAAGAAAGAATCCGTCTCACCTGGAACACTGACAACATCAATCGCTGTCATCGTCTTTTTGCTTACAGTAACATTTACTGTAACTTTTCCGCCATATCCGTTTGCAGAACCTTTATACGTTCCATCTTTTACATCAATAGCCCCCTTCTTTGTTGTATTCTTTTTCGTTGTTTCTGCCGTTGCTGCCCTACTTTCCTTCGCAAGCGCTTCCTTAATCTGACTGATGTCTTCTGTCTCTGAAGCTTCATACTTTTTTGCCTGTGGGGTTTTGTATCCGGTAAGTACTGTCACCATAAGAACCGCCAGGCAAACCGCCGGAATTATCGCTGTAATTCCTTTCACACCTGAAACCTTATCACCAAGACTTTTAAATTTTTCAACATATTTTTTCCACTTTTCTCTCATCATATCTCCCTTTCTTTTTGAATGTATTCTTGTATTCCTGTACTCTTGTATTCTTATATTCTCGAAATCTTTTTGTACTTGATTTTATGAGAAATTTTTTGTATCATTATTTTTTTATTATCGTAAAATCAGACTCACTGGTAAAATACTCTGCGAGTCCCTCTGAAACTAGAATGCTTCCGTCATCTTTTACAAGAATCGTGTCAAACTCATCACTGTGTTCTTTCCAGTATTTCTGTGCTTTTTCCGGTCCCATAATGAATAATGATGTGGACAAACCGTCTGCAAGTGTTCCGTCATCTGATACGATCGTAACAGAAGTCAGACCATTATTTGCCGGATATCCATTAGCCGGATCAATAATATGATGATATGTTTTTCCATCCTGCTTAAAATAACGCTCATATCCCCCAGAAGTAATCACTGCCTTATCCTTTATAGAAAGCACTCCAATATAACTTCCCGTATCTGCCGGATTCTCAACTGCCACTCTCCAGTCAGAACCATCTGGCTTTCCGTTTAGTGTCTGCACATTACCGCCAAGACTGATCACAGCACTAGAAATCCCATTTTCTTTAAAAATATCCATTACTTTTGAAGAAGTATATCCTTTCGCAATTCCACCAAGGTCAATCTTCATTCCTTCCTTATTTAAAGTGACCTCCTGTTTTTTCTCATCATATAAAACGTGATCTGCTCCCATCAGTCCCCTTAACTTCTTCAGCTCTTTCTTTCCGGGAACACGATAGTTCTCCGTCGGGAACCCCCACGCCTGCATAATCGGGTAAATCGTAATGTCAAACACTCCATTCGTGCTGTCATAAATCTCTTTTGAGCGCTTAATCAGATATCCTGTTGTTTCTGATACCGAACCTTTTCCATTCTTATTAATCTGCGAAACTTCACTGCTGTCAATCCCCGTAGAAACAAGCTGTTCAATATTGTTAATCTCATCAACCGCCTCGTCCAACGCTTTCTTAGCATTCTTTCCGTAAGCCGTTAAAGTCATATACGTATCCATCGCAAAAATATCTCTTGATTCTGATTTGTCCTCTTCATTTTGAGTCTTACTATTTGTATCCGCTTCTGCCTGTGTTGTCTGCTCCACAGCCTTTCTACTATCATTCTTACTTTTCTCTGTATCTACTGATGTTCCACATCCGGAAAGCATTCCTGCAGTGAACACAGTGGCCAGTAACATCGCAACTGCTTTTTTTCTAAAATTTATCACAACAATCCTCCATTATCTTGAAACTTACTTTCATTAGTTCTTTCTAACTTCATACATTATATAGAAAATATTCTGACAATGCAATTTTTTTATAAGAAAATGAGAACTTTTTTCATTAATATATATACAGTTTGACACAGCTAATAATAGTATACTATTATATTTTTCGTTAGAATAAGCTAACTTAAATACCAATTATAATATAAGGAGGAACTTATGAGAAACAAATTACTTGTAGCAGGTACTCTTGCTCTTGCAATGACTTGTACTACTGTATTTTCCAGTATTACTCCAGCAGTTGTAAAAGCAGCAAGTGTATCTACAGTACAGACACAGACAGCAGAAAATAGTGATGACTACGTTTACTGCTATGCAGGCCTGACATGGGCTGAATATTGGAAGGCTGAAGGAGTTATGGCAGCAGGTGATACCACGTCTTCTGATACAGCTGATTCACACGATGAAAAAGATAAAGGTGCCTTTGATGCAGTAACAAGAGCTACCACTAATCACGGACTTCACCGCGGAAGTTATCAGTGTACTGCAGTTATTAAAACTGCTGAAGGAGAATATAGTGTTTCCCATTGGAGCAGTGATGGAAAAACTGTCTACTTTACAGATGGTACCAGTGCCGGATGGAACAGAGGTACTCTCACCTTAACCGATGGCACTACACAGACTATGACAGAATATGATGTTCTTGGATTAAAATATGTTCCTGTCAAAGTAAAATCTTCTGACTATGCCAGCTTTAAAGAAAAGTATTCCGTTGTAGAAAATAACGGTACCTTAATTGGTGGCTATGGAGAAAAGAATCTGCAGGATTATAATGTTACTGCATCTGTTGATAAGGATACCAATGGCCTAAAGACTGCCGAAAAGCAGAGTGATGGTTCCTTCACATTTACCCAAAGAAGTAACGGCTCTTCTTCTGGTATTAAAGATAAGACTCTTAAAACTGCTGATTTAAACAATATGGGAGCAACTGTAAAGGATGCAAGCGGTAGCTACGGTGAATTTCTTCGTGTAGATTTCACAAAAAATTACGGCGATCTTGGCGCTAATATGCAGGCTGTAAAATGGACCTACTATGGAAATGACAGCACACGTTCTAAGGCACTTGCCACTTACGGAACAAAGTTTGCTGCTGATAACTGGATGCATAAAAGTATGGGAATCCAGTTAGGTCTTACAAATTCTATTCGCTGCCAGCTTCCAAAAGGATATGACGGAACTGGCTACTGGAGTTTAACCATTTATGCTCTTGGATACGCTGATTCTACATATAACTTTGAAGCTACTGATGCAAACATTGTAAAACCTGACACAAATGCTGGCGATACAACTGAGTTAAACAAACTTGTTTCTTCTGTTGAAGGATTAAACCCATCGGATTATACAGAAAAGAGCTGGAATAGCTTCGAAACAGAATTAAAAGAAGCAAAAGACATTTTAGCAAAAGAGGCTCCTAATCAGGCAGAGGTTGATGAGGCAATCAAACATCTTACAGACGCTAAAAATGCTCTTGATAAATATGTATACGGAACAGCGAATCTTTCTTATGCAGATTTCTATTACGGAGAATTAAAAGATGTAAAAGAGGATACTACTTTAGACCTCACTTCTGATAAAGCAGCTTCTTATCGCGAAAGTGGTATGTATGATGCAGTAAGTAGTGCTACAACTAATAAATACAAAAATTACTTCTCCAGTACGTATTCAGAAGATAATACAAGCGAACAGGGTGGCTCTATTATCGGTATAAAAGACGTAAATATTGCTGTTCCAACTTCATTATATGGAAATGCGAAAAAGGCTATTTCCGATAATAAAGAATGCAGCAATAAATTATTAGAAATTATTAGTTCTATGAAGTTATCTGATACGACACCATCTGAATATAAAATCTTAAATGGTGATGGTACTTTGACAGCTATGAAATCTGAGGTTATCGAAGATACTTCTGATACACTTACTATCAAAACACAGTCTTCCTACGGACAATATGAAGTAGATCCTGTAACTTCTGAAAACAGCCCTCTTTCTAATTTAGATGCTAAAAAGTCCTTACTTGGTATCATTGTTGAAGACGAAGATGGTACTAAATATGGTATGGAACATCTGGAAAACATCTATGGCGGAGGAAAATTCTCCTTTGCTGTAACAGATGGATTTAAAGAAAAACACGGAAACACAATTGATTATAAGCGTCATGAAGATTTACAGGGTAAAACAATTAAAAAAGTTACTTATCTTGTAAAAAACGGTGCTGATATTGTTATTAATACTAACTTAAAATGTAAAACTTTAGCTGGTTCTGACAGCATTAAAGCTACCGCCAACGATAACTTTAAAGATGGTGCAACCGTTTCTGTTGATACTGCTGCTGTTCCTTCTGGTTCTAATTATACTTTAAGCAGCGTAAGTATGGGAAAAACTGTCCTGACAGAAGGTACAGATTATACATACGCAAACAATACTCTGACGATAAAAGCTACAGATAATACTGGTGTGGGTTCCTATTCTATGGTATTTACAGATGATACTTACTCTGATATTGTAGCCTCCTTCACATTAGAATCTGGCTACAAGACTGGAGATATCTCCATTAATAAAAATAATCAGGTTACTCTTCCTTCCGGTGTCAACTTTAAAAAATATGTAAATAATATTATATCTATTAAAATTAATGGGGTAGAAAAAACAGGAAAAGGCGGAATTAAAGCTACTGATTTATTTGATGCAGACGGAAACATTAACTTCAATGCAGCAATTAAAGGTAAAGATGGTTCTTCCACACCTGTATTTGCAGACAAATCTGCTTCTTACACAATAGAGCTTACATCAACCGGTTACCCATCTGTATCTGGAACTGTACAGCTGAATACTTCTATCCTTGAAGCTTCCATCAAAAAAGCAGAAGCACTTGATAGCAGCAAATATACTGCTGAAACCTGGAAAGCACTTCAGACTGCTTTAACAGAAGCAAAAGAAGCAAAATCCGCTAACACACAGGCAATTGTTGATGCTGCAAACACAAAACTTACAGAAGCTCTTTCAGGCTTAAAAGAAAAAGCTGTTACTCCTTCTAAACCTGCAACGCCTTCTAACCCAGACACAACAACAACTAAAAAACCTGCTACTAAACCAGCATTAAAGAAATCAAACGTAAAACTTTCCAAACCTGTTCTTAAAGTTGGAAAAACAACAAAGAACAAAGCAAAAGTTACATGGAAAAAAGTTAAGAAGGCTACCGGTTATGAAATCCAGTACACAACAAAAGGATTCGGTAACAAAAAAGATACAAAAACAATTAAAGTTTCCAAGGCTAAGATCACATCTGCTCAGCTTAAGAAACTGAAAAAGAAAACAAGATATAAAGTCCGCATCCGCGCCGTATATACAAAAGCCGGATATCAGACAGCTACATCAAAATGGTCTGCAATAAAAACTGTGAAGACAAAATAATAATTGTAGATTTCGTGTAGACGAAAAAAGAAACGAAAATTAGTATTTAAGCATTCCCTTTTTTGAGAACTTTTTTCATTTGGTATTTTTTGTTTGACACAACTAATTTTATATAGTATTCTCTAATTGCGAGATATATTTTCTATCTCAGACTTACAAGATTTGAATTGAATTTTCGGTGCTTAATATCTTTTTATTAGATATTCATGCATGAAAACCTGGTAGGGGACCCTCCACTAACGCACTCCGTATGCGCGCTAGGGAGAGTTCTCTAATTTTTTGCCTTAAAAATCAGTGCACAGATTTTTATATATTTATTTTCTTATCAAATATGTCCTTTTGGAACTTTTTATGTTTGATTTCATAATCAGTTTCTAAAAGTATACAAGAAAAGAAGGGAGACTACAAATTTAATGAGAAAACAAAAATTATTAACTAAGGCTCTGGCAGCTTCTATGGCAGTATTTATGTCTGTCAGCCAGCTTTCTGTTCCTGCATTTGCAGCAGAAGGAACAAAATCCGTTTCTATCGCAGGCAGCACTTACACATATTCTGCAGAAGCTTTAGAAGGCTATACTCAGATTGGAAACAGTGGATTATATTATAAATTAACTAACGGTACAGGTTTTTCCGGAACGATATATGGAACATCTAATTTAACTTACAAAGAATTTTATTCTGGTGATGTAAGCAGCACAGACAGCTTTGATGTCGTTACTACTGCCAGTACTTCTAAGCATTCTGTTTTATCTAATGCCTGGACAGATTATGAGGAGGAAAGTGCAGAAGCTGCAGGAGGATATCATGTAAAAGGTGTTGCGAATGTAAATGTTGCTGTTGATTCTGACCTTTATGTTGAATCCACTATTTTAAAAGATGCAAACAAAGAATTAAGCAAAGCATATGAGGAAGCTTCTGATATTACATTAAATGAAAATCCTACACAGGTTCCTTCTCAGTATAAAATACTTCAGGAAAACGGTTCTTATGTTTCTAATAACAAGACAGTCGCTACTGTAACTGATGCCGTACCAACATTAACAACAGGATCCACCTGGGGTGAATACGAGATTGATGTGGTGGAAACAAGCACAAAATACTTAAGAAATTCCCGACAAGATGAGGGATTCCCTGTCAATTCTACTATTCAGGGAATCATTCTTGAAACAACAGAAGGATATAAAGTAGGTCTGGAACATCTTTCAAATATCTGGGTACAACCTTATAAATTATCTTTTAATGTTGCCAATGAAGCAGCTACTATGGGAATTGCAAAATCAGATAATACGGCTGAATTTGCAAAGCTTGTCAATAAAACAATTAATAAGATTACTTATGTAACACCAGAAGGTAACTATGTTTATACTTTCGCTGATGGAATCTTTATAAAACCAGCTTACTCTGAAGAAATCAGCGGTACTTTCAGTGACGATATGAAATCATTTACTTTAAATCAGCTTCCTACTGTAAAAAACGGAACATTAACTGTAACATATACTGTTGGAGCAGGTCATATGAAGACTCCTTATACTCTGTATTCCGGAGCTATTGCAAAAAGCGTTTCTCTTGACTTAAATGCTATCCCATCTGATGCAGAAGGTGGAACTTACAGCGTTGCTATTTCTTGTGATAACTACGCTGATATCCACGTTGCAATCCCTGTAACAGAAGCTCAAAAAGCACAGTTACAGGAACTTATCAAACAGGCTGAAACTGCATTAAAAGGTGCCGGTGCTGATGATAGTGTATTATTAGCACATAAAAATGAGGCAGCAGAACTCTTAGCAAACGAAAGTTCTACCAGTGCCGATGCTGCTGATTTAATCAATGAACTTACTGAATTATTAAAACCATATCAATCCACAGAAGCACCAACACCATCCATACCGGACAGTACAACAGCTTCTAAACCAAA
>UMJU01062456.1_pt1 | contig 16702 bp, 12 predicted proteins | sample 1966161 | NCBI WGS metagenome assembly UMJU01 (sample SAMEA4836156, study PRJEB28245) | human gut metagenome | biome: gut microbiome; material: fecal sample | place: Denmark | collected 2008 | reverse complement strand
GAGTCCGTCGTGCTCGAGTTCGATCACGGCGTCGGCGTCGGGAAGATAGGGGAACGCCTTTTCACTCCACTCGGTGACGGCGAGAGTGCCCGGCGCGAAGTCGTCGCGAAAGCCCGCGTCTTCGAATTCGATCGGATCTTCGAAGCGGTAGAAGTCAAAGTGCGCGAGCGTGACGCCCCAGACGGGATAGGTTTCGACGAGCGAAAACGTGGGGCTCTTGACCGGACCCGCAAACCCCGCGGCGCGCAGCATGGCGCGCACGAGCGAAGTCTTGCCCGCGCCGAGGTTGCCTTCAAGACGCAGTGCAAAGCCCTTTTCCCGGAGCAGTTCGGCGTTGCGGACGAAGGCGTCGGAGAGCCGGGCGCCGAGACGGTCGGTGTCTTCCGGCGTCGGAAGGGCAAGGGTCAAAACGGATTCGGACACGGAGCACCTGTGTGAAAAAGAGAGGGAAGAACCATTGTAAGCGACGCGAAGGACTCATCGCCCGCAATCGACTGCAAAGACGTGCAACGAAGCGATGCAAGGGGTAGATGTAACAAGTTGTAAACAGCTCTTGCCTTTTTTGGGGGATTCCTGCATAATTCCAATACTCCGATGAGCACTGCTCGACGGAGAACAAAATGGGAAGCCGGAGTAGCTCAGCTGGTAGAGCAGCGCATTCGTAATGCGAAGGTCGGGAGTTCAAATCTCTTCTCCGGCACCATCAAACTGAGAGGCCTAAAACAAGTTTTCTTGTTTTAGGCCTTTTTCGCATTCGGGCGCCGGAAAACCTTTCCGCCGTTCGAAAGAGCACGCCCGACCGAGAAAACCGGCCGGGCGTTTCGTCATCAGGCCTGTCGTCAGCGGGCGGGCGTCTTGTCCGCAGCCGCCTTGTCCGCGTCGACGGTCTTGTCGTCCGCGGTCTTCTGCGCGATCGCGTCGTTGAGCGCGTCGACGATCCCCTTGGCGAGGGCGTCGCGGTCGAGCCCCGCCGCCGAGACGCGGCCGTTTTCGTACTTGAGGTCGTTCAAGGTGATGCGGGCGTTCAGGACCTTGTTGACCTTCCCCGCCTGCTTTTCCAAGCCTCTCTTTCCGGTGAGCGCTCCGAAGATCGAAGCGATCTCAGCGACCTTTTCAATCTGCTTCGTTTCCTTGGTGCCGGGCTTTTCGATGACGAGCGTCTTCACGGCCGCGCGAAGCGGCTCCTTCGTGTCGACGTCCATTCCCGTGAGACGCAGCCCATTCAGGGTTGCAAGCGACTTGTTGCCCGCGTCGACGAGGTCGAACTTCGTGAGCGACGCGTCACCCTTCCACTGAACGACCGGCGTCTCCTTCGCCATGGCGAGCGAGAGATCCCCGGCGACATTCAGGGTGCCCGACTTCGCGCCGTAGCCCGCGAACTTTCTCGCTAGCGGCGAGAAGGGCGAGAGCTGCAGATTCTTCGTCGTCACCGCAAGGTTCGCGGCGACGGGGTTCGCCCCCGCCTTTCCCTTGACGGAGAGCGACCCGCCCGCGACGTTGGCGGACACCGAGAGGTCGCCTTGATTGTCCTTTGCGGACGAGAACTTCTGGGCGGACACCTGGAGTTTCGAGACCGAAATCGCCGTCTGGGGCGAGGTCGTCTGATCCTTGTAGTTGACCGTGGCGTTGCGAAGCGTCGCGTTCCCGAGCGACCAGTTCCAGGGCGCGGACGCGTCCTTTGCGGCGGCCGTTTCGGTCTTGGGGGCGGCTTCCTTCTTGTCGACGTCTTCGCCCGCGAAGGGGAGGTTGAGCCCCGACTTCGTGTTCCGGAGATTCACCATGACGGTGTCAAAGAGCACCGTGTCGACGGCGACGTTCTTCTTCGCAAGGTCGAAGGCGCTCACGGCCACGTTGGCGTTCTTGAGCGACAAGAGCGTGTCGAGGCGGTTCTTCACGGTGATGCGCGTAAGCGTCAGGTTGCCGCTTGCGGTCGTGTTCGCCTCGTCGTGACGGGCGTTCACCGTAAAGTTCGCGAGACCCGCGACGTCAAGGCCCGTTGCGTTCTGCACGTAGCCCGCCGCCTGACGGAAGTTGATCTTGTCCCCGGAGAGGCTCGCCGCCACCTTGAGGGGCGAAAGCGACACCGTGCCCTTGAGGTTGGTCGTGCCGTCGAGCACCCGCGCCGAGAGCGCGAAGCCCGCGGGGGCGGCCCCTTCGGCCGACGTGAGTTTCGTAAGGTCGGCCTTGAGGTTCGAAACCGTCATGTTGACGGCCGGACGGACCTTGCCGTCGTGCCAGGTGAGGGTGCCGTTGCGCACAGAGAGGGCGCCGAGCGACCAGGCCCAGGGCGCGGAAGAAGCGCCGGCGCTCTGCGAAGCGGCTTCTTTCGGAGCCACTTCGTTCGACGAGGCGGCGGTCGCCTCGAGGACGCCGTCACCCATCGTGAGGTTGGCCTTCGGGCTTTCGATCGCGACGGTGTTGATGTCGATTCTCTGTCCGATCGGGTCGATTTCCTTGGCGTCGACCGTGAGCGACTTGGCGCTCAGAAGGAGAGCGTCCTTCCCCGCGACGCGCTGCTCGACGAGCACGTCGTCGAGTGCCACCTTCCCCGAGACGAGCAGCTGCGCGGGGTTGCCCCCCGTGGGATTGCGGAAGACAAGCGAAAGGTCGCTCGTGAGAAGCCCCTTTTGCAGGTGGGCGGGCGCCGTGCGCAAAGCCGGCACAAGCTGCAGGAGCGGCACGACGTCGAGTTTCGAGACGTTGAGGCGAAGCTGCGCCTCGAGCGACTGCCCGAAGGGGCGGGTCGAACCCGTCGCGACGATCGGCGTGCCGTTGAGTTTGAGCGAAAGCTTCGGCGTCACGATGCTTTCGCGTTCGGCGGGAAGCGTGCTCACGAAGGGAAGCGCAAGCGTCAGGTCTTCGATTCTCTGGTCGATCCCGCGCGTCTTGTCGACAAAGCGAAGCGACGTGTCCGAAACGTTCACGTTGTAGACCGCGAAGGCGGGAAGCGCGGAGTCGGCCGCCGTTTCGGCGGGTGCGTCCTTGGACTCGTACTTTTCGGCTTCCTTGAGGTTTTCGTCCGACCAGGTGAGCGTGCCGTGCAGGCCCTTGACGGTCACCTCCTCGATGACGGGCGCCATGTTGGTGATCGTGGAGCCGCTTGCGTCCACCGCGAGTTCGTCGAGCGTGAGAAAGTACCCCGCGCCCTCCTGACTCTTGATGGAGAGCCCCTCCAATTCAAAGCGCCAGGTCCAGGGATTGAAGCGGATGTCCTTCACCGCGACGGTGCGGCCGAGTTCGGTGCTGCCGAAGCGCTCGAGCACGGTTCTCGCGACGTAGGGGACGCCGAAGTAGCCGAGGCCCGCGTAGAGCGCGACGCCTACGGCGACGGTGATGCCGGAAACTTTCAGAAATTTGGACATGTTGTCGAGAGGCCCGTAAAGAAGCCGAAGAAAAGAGGGAACCTTTGTTCTCATTATTATCGCCCTGATGAATGGGTAGGCGGAAAGAGAAAAAACTTTCCCGGTTCAAACGTGACGAAACGTGTCGAAATTTTGTCTCCGGCGGCTTGACCTTCAAGTTTCTTGAAGGTGTGTAATGCCCTCAACAGTGAAAAATCGTTTCGAAGGAAACGACTCGGAGAGTTTTGATGATCACCGTTTTGTCCGTTAAGGAAATGTGTTGTCCCGTCGAAGGACGGGCCGTGGAGAAGGCCCTGCGCGCGATTGACGGCGTCGAGGAGATTTTGTTCGACTACGCGGCGCGCACCGTGCGCGTGACGCACGGGACCGCTCCCGTCGAGGCGCTCGTGCGCGAAGTGGAAAAGCTCGGCATGACCGCGCGTGTTTCGGAGGCGGCCAAGAGCGAAGCCCCGGCGATTTCGATCCGCGTCCCGGAAATGGACTGCCCCGTCGAGGCGGCGCAGATTGAAAAGGCCTTCGCGGCCGCGGGATTGCCCAAGGCGACCTTTGACACCGAAAGGCGCGTCGTGCGCGTGGCGGCCTCCTTTGAAGCCGCGAAGGCGGCGATCGAGTCCTGCGGCTACCGCGCCGAACTGCTTCGCGAAGCGGCGGCGAAGATTGTCTTCAAGGTGCCCGAAATGGATTGCCCCGTGGAAGTGGCCGAAATCCAAAAGGCACTCAAAAAGCGCGGGATCGAAGGCGCGGAATGTGACACCGAAGCCCGCACCCTGACGATCTCCGGGGACGAAGCGACGGCGAAGACCGTGCAGGAAGCGATCGAATCCTGCGGTTACGGGGCCGAACGCATCCGGACGTCGTCGGGACGAATCGTCTTCAAGGTGCCCGACATGGACTGCCCCGTCGAGGTGGCCGAAATCCAAAAGGCGCTCAAAAAGCGCGGAATCGAAGGGGCCGAATGCGATACCGAAGCCCGCACCGTGACGCTTTCGGGCGACGAAGCGACGGCGAAGACCGTGAAGGAAGCGATCGAATCCTGCGGGTACGAGGCCGAACGCATCCGGACGTCGTCGGGACGAATCGTCTTCAAGGTGCCCGACATGGACTGCCCCGTCGAGGTGGCCGAAATCCAGAAGGCGCTCAAGAAGTGCGGGATCGAAGGCGCGGAATGCAACACCGAAAGCCGTACGGTGACGATTGCGGGCGACGAAGCGACGGCCGAGGCCGTCAAGGCCGCGATCGAATCCTGCGGCTATGAAGCGACCCGCGTGGAGGTGAAGCGCAAGGCGGCCGCTCCCGAAGCCGATCCCATTCCCTGGGGGCGCTACATCACGGCGCTCGTCATCGGGCTTCTTTCGGAAGCGCTCGAGCTTTGGTCGCACTATGCGGCCGAGAGCCTCCCCGTAAGCGTCGAAACCGCGTCGTGGGCGTCGATCGTCTTCGCCCTGATCGCCATCGCCTTGGCCGGTCTCGCCACCTTCCGAAGCGGTCTCACCGCGCTTCGGCACGGCAACCTCAACATGAACGCGCTCATGAGCGTCGCGGTGGTGGGGGGCGTGCTGATCGGCGCCTGGCCCGAAGCCGCCATGGTGATGACGCTCTTTCAGATTTCCGAATCGATCGAACAGCTCGCCATGAATCGCGCGCGCAATTCGATCCGCGATCTGATGAGCGTTGCGCCCGAAAAGGCCATGGTGCGCCAAGCCGACGGCCGCTACGTCGAAGAAGCCGTGGCCGAGGTGCTGCCGGGCGCCGTCGTGCGCGTGTCGCCGGGCGACCGCGTGCCTTTGGACGGCAAGATTTTGAAGGGCGCGACGTCGCTGGACGAATCCATGGTGACGGGCGAAGGTCTGCCCGCGGAAAAGGGAGAAAACGCGACCGTCTGGGCGGGAACCGTGAACCTCACGGCCACGATCGAAGTGCTCGTCACGGCGGCCGCGACCGACAGTCTTACGGCGCGCATCATCGACGCCGTTGAAAACGCGCAGTCCGCGAAGTCTCCGGTGCAGCGCTTCGTCGACCGCTTCGCGACGATTTATACGCCGCTCGTCTTCGTCGTGGCCCTGGTCGTCGCGATCGTTCCGCCGCTTTTCTTCGGCGACTGGGGCGGTTGGTTCTACAAGGCGCTTTGTCTCCTCGTCATCGCCTGCCCCTGCGCACTCGTGATCTCCACCCCGGTCACGGTGGTCTCGGGCCTTGCGACGGCCACGCGCTGCGGCCTTCTCGTGAAGGGCGGCTTGTACCTTGAAGAAGCCCGGAAACTGCGCTTCGTCGGGCTCGACAAGACGGGCACGCTCACGAAGGGCGAACCCGCGGTCGCGGACGTTGTCTATCCCGACGATTTCGACCATGCGGCGACCGACCGCATGGCGGCGAGTCTCGCCGCGATGAACAAGCATCCGCTCTCTCAGGCGATCGTGCGCTGGGCCGACAAGAAGGGAATCGAACCGCAGGCGGTCGAGGGCTTCTCGGCCCTGCCGGGGAGCGGCGTGACGGGCCGCGTCGGAAGCGGCACGCTTTGGCTCGTAAACGAGCGCACGCTCGACCAAATGGGCGTTCTGACGCCCGACGTGCACGAAGCCTTCGTGCGCTATGCCGAAGCCGGCATGTCGACCGTGGCGCTCACCGACCGGTTCGGCGTGCGGGCGGTCTTCGGGCTTGCCGACACGGTGAAGGAAGACGCCGCCGAAGGTTTGCGCCAGCTGCGCGCCGTGGGCCTCACGCCGAGGCTTCTGACGGGCGACACGCCGGCCGCCGCGAAGGCGCTCGCCAAGGAACTCGGTCTTGAAGACGTCCGTGCGGGACTCCTCCCCGACGACAAGCTTCGCGAAATCGAAGCCATGCAGAAAGAGGGCCTCACCGCCATGGTGGGCGACGGCATCAACGACGCCCCGGCCCTTGCGCGCTCCGACATCGGCATCGCCATGGGCGTGCGCGGCACGGACAGCGCGATCGAAGCGGCCCACGTCGCGGTGATGGACGACAAGATCGGCTCGATTGCGACGCTTGTGCGGCTCTCGCGCATCACGCATGCGGTGCTCATCGAAAACATCACGATCGCGCTCGGGATCAAGTTCCTCTTTGCGGCCCTCGCGCTCTTCGGGGTGGCCTCGATGTGGATGGCGGTCTTCGCCGACGTCGGCACCTGCTTGATCGTTGTCGCGAACGGCATGCGCATGCTTCGCATGAAGCCGCGCCTTGACGCGATGGCGAAAAACGCGGCCTGAGGGCTACACTTTCCTTTCGAAGATTTCGAAAGGAAACCCACGGCATGACCGATCAACGCTTCGCCCGACGCCCCCGCATCTGTTTTGACACGGAAACGACGGGACTCTACTGGCGCTCGGGCGACCGAGTGTGCGAAATCGGGGCGGTGCGTCTCGACGAAGACTTCCGCCCCGTCGCGCGTTTTCACAGCTACGTGAATCCGCAGCGTCCGATGAGCGAGGGCGCCTATCGGGTGCACGGGCTCTCGGACGCCTTCCTCGCCGAAGCACCCGTTTTCGCCAACATCGCGGCGGATTTTCTCGCCTTTACGCAAGGAGCGGAACTCATCGCCCACAACGCGGTCTTCGACGTGGGTTTCGTCAACAACGAGCTTTCGATCGCGGGCTTTCCGTCGCTCGAAGAAAACGGCTGCACGGCGCTCTGCACGCTCACGCTTTCCCGAATGCTCTATCCGGGCATCCGCCATTCCCTCACGGACCTTTGCCGATACTTCGGCATAGACGACTCGCGGCGGGTGAAGCACGGGGCGCTCCTTGACGCGGAACTTCTGGCGGAAGTCACAAAAAAGCTCCTTACGCGCGGCGCCTAAGGAGCTTGTTTCCGGATTCCTTGTCGGATCACTTGTTCTCAAGGGCCGCCTTCTTGGCGGCCTGATGCTTTTGCAGGGCCTTCCAGGCGAGGCCCACGAGGACGGGGCCGAGAATGGCGGCGACGATGCCGAGAAGAAGAATGAGGGAGAGGTTGTTCTTGATGAAGGGGATGTTGCCGAAGAGGTAGCCCGCCCCCACGATCGAGACGGCCCAGAGGACGGCGCCCGCACCGCTGAAGAGTTCAAAGCGAAGCCCGTTCATGCGGGCCGCGCCCGCGATGAGGGGTGCGAAGGCGCGCACGATCGGTACGAAGCGGGCGAGAAGAATGGTCTTGCCGCCGTGCTTCACGTAGAAGTCGTGCGCCGTCGAAAGCTTCTTCGGATTGATCCAGGAGACGCTTCCGTCGTAGATCTTGTTGCCGAGCCATTTCCCGGTGGCGTAGCCGACGGAATTCCCGAAGATGGCGCCGAGCGTCACGGCGAGCATGATGATCCAGGGACTCGCGGTGCCCGACGCCGCCACGGTGCCCGCGACGAAGAGAAGTGAGTCGCCCGGCAGGAACGACATGATCACGAAGCCCGTTTCAAGGAAGAAGATCAGAAACATCGCGACGTAGATGAGCGTGCCGTAGTCCGTGGCGAGCGAGACGAGAAAGTGATCCGCGTTGGTGAAGAGATCGACGATAAGACCGAAGATGTCCATGATGGGTCGGGTAACAGGTGAAGGCGCGCTCCTTCTGGCGCATTGAAGGGCGTCGGGATGCAAAAAAACGAATTGCCCCCTATCATACTGAATGCTTTCCCCGCATGGGGTGTGATCAAAATCAAAACGGTAACGGAAAACGACGAGGAATGCAGGACAGTCAAACGCCTGAAACGAAGGCGCGCCGCCCGATTGCGGCGCTTCCCAACGAATTGGTGAGTCAGATCGCGGCCGGCGAAGTGATCGAGCGGCCCGCATCGGTCGTCAAGGAGCTCGTGGAAAATTCGCTCGATGCGGGCGCGACCGACATCGAGGTCCGCGTGGACGGGGGCGGCCTCAAGCGCCTCGTCGTCACCGACAACGGCTCGGGAATCGCGAAGGACGACCTTCCGCTCGCCATCATGCGGCACGCGACGAGCAAGATCCGCAACCTTCTCGAACTCGAAGAGGTGATGACGCTCGGCTTCCGAGGCGAGGCCCTGGCGAGCATTGACTCCGTTTCCGCCATGACGATCCGGAGCCGCACGCCGGAAGATTCGCACGCCTGGGAGTGGAAGGAAGGGCGCGTGACGCCCGCGGCCGGAAGTCCCGGAACCCGCATCGAAGTCTGCGACCTCTTCTACAAGACCCCCGCCCGACGCAAGTTCATGAAGTCGGACGCGACCGAAACGGCGCATATCCTCACGCAGGTCGAGCGCCTGGCGCTCGCGCACCCCGAGGCGGGGTTCCGCGTCGTGGCAAACGGCCGCGACGTGCTGACGCTCCCGCCCCAGACGCCCGAAGCCCGCATCGCGGCAGTGCTTCCGAAGGAATTCCGGGAGAACTGCCGACCGGTGAACGCCCTTCGCGACGGCATTCGGCTGACGGGGCTCGTGGGCCTTCCCGTGATCGGCAAGGCCCGCACGCAGGACCAGTACTTTTTCGTGAACGGCCGCTTCGTGCGCGACAAGCTTCTCTCGCACGCCGTGCGCTCCGCCTATCAGGACGTGATGCACGGCCAGACGCAGCCCCTTTACTGTCTCTATCTCGAAATCGACCCGACGGCGGTCGACGTGAACGTGCACCCCACGAAGAGCGAAGTGCGCTTCGCCGAGGGGCAGCGCATCCACACTGCAGTCTCCTCGTCCGTCCGTGCGGCGCTCTCGTTCTCGGAAGCGACGCTGCCCGAAGGAGGACTTCCCGAGCCCGAACGCGTTTTCGCGCCGGGAAGCGGCGCGAAGCGGGACTTTGAAACCCGCAAACCGATGCGCGAAGACCGTCCGCCCGTCGCAAACGCCATGCGGCTTTTCGGAGCGGACCTTGATACGGCGCTCGCCGCCGAGTCGGGACGGGCGCTGGAGGCGAAGACTCCGTTCCTCAACGACACGCTTTCCGAAGAAGAAAAGAGCGGCGCCGCCTTCACAGCGGGCGCTGCCGATTCGAACCGCTTCACCGCTTCGTCTTTGCAGACGCTCACCGAGCGCAACGGCTACGCGGTTTCGTCCGGGGCCGCGACGCCCGAAACGACTGCGGTCGAACCCGAACCGATCCCCGAAACCTTCCCCGCCGAAGGTTCGGGGGAGAAGGGGGGATTCGAACCCACACTCGAGAATTTCGAAGCCGACCGTCCTTATTTCGGACGGGCCCTGGGGCAGGTGGCGGGCGTCTACGTTCTCGCCGAAAGAGAGGACGGGATCGTGGTGGTCGACATGCATGCGGCGGCCGAGCGCGTCACCTACGAGCGGCTCAAGAAGTCGCTTGACGCCAAGGACCTTCCCGTGCAGCCCTTCCTCATCGCGCAGGTCTTCCGCGTGACGCCCGCCGAGATCGCCACGATCGAAGCGCACAAGGAGGAGCTCCTCGCCTTCGGGATCGACGTGAGCGTGACGGGCGAAAACGCCGCGGCGCTTCGCGCCGTGCCTGCGATCATCGCCGAAGCGCCCGCCGACAGTCTCGAGACGCTCGTCCATGAAATTCTCGACGAGCTCGAGAGTTTCGGCACTTCGGATCTTACCGAAGTGATGCGCAACAAGGTCCTCGCCACCGTCGCCTGTCACGGCTCGGTGCGGGCGAACCGCAAGCTTACGCTCCCCGAAATCGACGCGCTCCTGCGCTCGATGGAGAAGACCGAACGGATCGATCAGTGCAATCACGGCCGGCCCACGTGGAAGCTTCTCACGACGGACGAACTCGACAAACTTTTCCTGCGGGGACAGTGATGACGGCGCCCCTCGCTCTCCTCCTTCTCGGGCCCACGGCTTCGGGAAAGTCGGCGTTGTCGCTCGCGCTCGCGCGGCGTCATCCCGTCGAAATCATCAGCATCGACTCCGCCCTCGTCTATCGGGGCATGGACATCGGAAGCGCCAAGCCGACGCCAGAAGAGCGCTCGGTCTGCCCGCACCACCTGATCGACGTGCGCGAGATCGACGAACCCTACAGCGCGGCCGACTTTTTGACGGACACGGCAAAGCTCGTCCCCGAAATCCGCGCGCGCGGGCGCGTACCCCTCATCGTAGGGGGCACGATGCTCTACGCGAAGGCCCTGCGGGAAGGACTGAACGACCTCCCCACGACGCCGCCGGAAGTGCGAAGCGAAGTGCTCGAAGAAGGAGAGCGCCTCGGCTGGCCCGCCATGTGGGAAAAGCTCCGGGAGATCGATCCCGAAACGGCGGCGCGGCTTCAGCCCGCCGACCGTCAGCGCATCGGACGCGCGATCGAAGTCTGGCGCATGACGGGTAAGACCCTTTCGAGCTTTCACGCCAAAGAAGCGGAGCCGCTTTTCCCGATGCTCTCGGTGGGGCTTTTGCCGCCCGACCGCAAGCTTCTCCACCGCCGCATCGAGGAGCGCTTCGACGCGATGTTGGACGCCGGGTTCCTCGCCGAAGTGCGCGACCTCATGAAGAGTCCGCGCTTTGATCGGGAGAGTCCCGCCATGCGGGCCGTGGGGTATCGCCAGGCGATCGACTGTTTGTCGGGCGAGTGCGGTTTCGAGGAATTTCGCCTTGCGGGCATTGCCGCGACGAGGCAGCTCGCCAAGCGCCAGATGACCTGGATGCGCTCGATGCCGGACCTCACGCTGCTCGATCCCGACGATCCGGCGACGCTTCCGACGCTCGACGGCATGGTCGAAACGCTGGAGATGGGACTCGGGAAATGATTGTCCAAGAGCTTGACCTCCCGGGCGTTCTTCTTCTGACGCCCGCCGTGCACGAAGACGCGCGGGGGTATTTTCTCGAAAGCTTTCGTGCGGAGGAATTCGCCAGGTTCGGCATTCGCCGTCCCTTCGTACAGGAAAACGAAGCCTTCACCGTCAAGGCCGGGACGATTCGGGGGCTTCACTGGCAGGCCCCGCCCCACGCGCAGGCAAAGCTCGTACGGGTGCTCTCTGGCGTGATTTGGGACGTGGTGGCGGACGTGTGCCCGACAAGTCCCAACTATGGAAAATGGATGGGCGTGACGCTTGACGCGCGCGAGCGCGCGTCGCTCTACATCCCGGCGGGTTATGCCCACGGCTACGTCACGAGAACGCCCGACACGCTCGTCGCCTACAAGGTCGACCGCTACTACGCCCCGGAGAGCGAACGCTCGGTGCGCTGGGACGATCCCTCGCTTTCCGTCCGTTGGGACGTGGTGAATCCGATTCTCTCCGCAAAGGATGCGGCCGCACCATTGCTCTCATCCGTCCGGGCGGAAGACTTCCCCGAGGACTTTTGGCTCGAAACCCAGGAAAAGTAAAAGGGACCGCCGCCCGGCGGGCGGCAGTCCCTTCAGAATCAAAAGAGCGGTCGGCGCGGATCAGCGGACGACGCAGGGGGCTTCCCCTTCGGGGAGCTTTTCGATGCGGCCGATCGTGAAGACCTTTTCGCCTTGTTCTTCAAAGAGGGCCTTGGCGCGTTCGGCGTCCTGGGCCGAGACGATCACGACGAGGCCGATGCCGTTGTTGAAGACGCGGTGCATTTCGTGGCGGTCGATGTTGCCCTTTTCTTCGAGCCAGTCGAAGATCGCCGGACGCGTCCAGGAAGAGCCGTCGATCACGGCCTGCACGCCTTCGGGGAGGACGCGGGGCACGTTTTCGACGAGGCCGCCGCCGGTGATGTGGGCCATGCCCTTGATGCGCACCGACTTGAGGACTTCCAGGACGGGCTTCACGTAGATGCGGGTCGGTTCCATGACGCGGTCGGCCAGGGTCGCGCCGTCAAAGGGCATGTTCCAGTCGGCGCCGGCGACTTCCACCACCTTGCGGATGAGCGAGAAGCCGTTCGAGTGCGGACCGCTCGAGGCGAGCCCCAGAATCACGTCGCCTTCGTCGATCGTCGAGCCGTCGATGATCTGATCCTTTTCAACGACACCCACCGCGAAGCCCGCGAGGTCGTATTCCCCTTCGGGGTACATGCCCGGCATTTCGGCGGTTTCCCCGCCGATGAGGGCGCAGCCCGCGAGTTCGCAGCCCTTGGCGACGCCCGAGACGACGCGGGCGGCGACGTCCACGTCGAGCTTGCCGCAGGCGTAGTAGTCGAGGAAGAAGAGGCTCTTGGCGCCCTGCACGAGAATGTCGTTCACGCTCATGGCGACGAGGTCCTGGCCCACGGTGTCGTGGCGGCCGAGGCGGAAGGCGAGCATGAGCTTCGTTCCCACGCCGTCGGTGCCCGTGACGAGAACGGGGTTCTTGTATTCCTTGCTCACTTCGAAGAGAGCGCCGAAGCCGCCGATGGAGCCGAGAACGCCCGGAACGAGGGTGCGCTTGGCGGCGGGTTTGATGCGTTCGACGAGTTCGTCTCCGGCGTCGATCGACACGCCGGCAGCTGCGTAGGAGAGTTGGGTCATTGCCTTACCAATCAGGAAAAGAGGGGCGGTGCAGGATTTGTCTTTTCGTGAAGAAAACCCTTGCCGCTCAGAGGATGGAGCCCGTCGGAGGGCTCAATGAAGAATTGGCAGAGAGTATACGCGAAGACGGGGGAAGCGTCTTCTCCCGCCTTTTCTTTTCTTCGGTCGGGTCCCTCTCGGCGCCGCATGATTTTCGCATTCGCGGTAAACTCTCCCTTTCTAGATGTTGCCGCCGGGCTCCCGGGCCCGATCAAGCGGAATTCCCTCAGAATTTCTTCCACGCCTCATGCACGACTCGGAACAATACTTGCTGGCTATGCCCGCGGAAGACACGCCCACGCTCGACAACTTCGTGGTCGGGGCCAACGGACAGGCCGTCATGGTATTGCGGGAAGTGGCCCGCGGAGCGGGCCCGAAATTCGTGTATCTCTACGGCCCCAAAGGAGCGGGCCTCACGCACCTTCTCACGGCCCTGCGCCCTGCGAGCCGCTTTCGCGTCGAACCCTTTGATCCCGCCGTCAAGCTCTACACGGTGGACGACATCGACGAGCTCGATCTGGGCTTTTCCCGTCAATTGAGAAATCTGCAGAACGAAGTGATGCGGGTGCCCGACGCCCGACTCGTCTGCGCGGGGCGCTGTCCCATCGACGCGCTCCCCCTGGGGGACGACATCAAGAGCCGCCTGCACGCGGGCGTGTCGTTCGGCATTGCGCCGCTCAACGAAGCGGACCGCACGGCCGAACTCATGCGGCAGGCCCATCAGAGGGGTTTCGCCCTCACCTATGAAATGACGAACTGGATCGAACGCACCCTGCCTCGGGATATGAGAACGCTTTCCCGCGTGTTGGCGGCGGTGGACCGGCTGAGCCTCATGACGCAGCGGCCGGTGACCTTCCCGCTTCTGCGCGAGGCCGTGCAGGTGCTGCAGCGAGATCCGCACTTCTCAAACCCGGCGCAGTCCTCGTCGCAACCCTAAGCGGTGCCGAAGCCCTGCGCAACCGAGACAGCACAACATGAAACTGGCCGTATTTGACCTCGACCATACGCTTCTGCCGATCGACACGGGAGACGGCTGGACCGTCTTTCTGATCGAAAAGGCGGGCCTCGGCGAGGAATTTCTCGAGACGAGCCGACGTCTCAACCGCGAATATCACGCGGGCACCTTCTCGCTCGACGAAATGATGAGCTTCGCCATGGGGCTTCTCGCGCGCTACCCGCGAAAGACGCTTGAAGCCTGGCGAGACGAATTCGTGCGCGAAAAGGTGGCGCCCCACGTCGATCCCGTGGTGCTTCACTACCTCGAGCAGTGGCGCGAGTGCGGTTGCACGCTCGTCCTTGCGACGGGGACGCACCGCTTCGTCACCGAACCCGTCGCGAAGCTCTTCGGCATCAAGCACCTCGTGGCGGCGACGCCCGAAACCGACGCGGCGGGCGAATTCACCGGACGCGTCGCGGGCTCGCACAGTTATCAAGAGGGGAAGGTGATTCTCCTCAAAGAAAAGATGAAGGAGCTCGCCGATCAGAGCGGAGAAGACGTGACGATCGAAGCCGCCTTCTCGGACTCGATCAACGATCTGCCGCTTCTTGAATTTGCCGAAAAGGCGGGAGGCGAAGCCTACGCCGTGCACCCCGACGAAGCCTTGCGCGCGGTCGCGCTTGAGCGCGGCTGGCACGTTCTTCGGCTCTTTCCGGAAAGGAGTTCCCAGTGATCGAAACCTTCATTGACCGGGTCCGCTCCTTTTTCCAGCCCAACGAAGGCATCGTCAAGGAGCCCCGCGTAATCGGACCCGACGAACACGGGATCGATCCCGAGCTCGTCGCCTGGCAGGCGAGAAAGACCTGCGAACAGCTTCAGGCCCGCGGCTACCGCGCCTACATCGTGGGCGGGGCCGTGCGCGATCTGCTTTTGGGCGTCACGCCCAAGGACTTCGACGTCGTCACCGACGCGCGTCCCGAAGAAGTGAAGCGCTCGGTGCGCCGCGGCGTCATCATCGGGCGGCGCTTCCGGCTCGTCCACGTGATGTTCGGCAACGAAGTGATCGAATGCTCGACCTTCCGCGCGCTCGCGGGCGCGGGCGTCGCGAAGGACGCGACGGGCCGCGTCGTCTCCGACAACGAATTCGGCGAAATGTGGGAGGATGCGGCGCGCCGCGACTTCACCTGCAATTCACTCTACTACGACCCGAAGACGGAAGAGCTCTTCGACTACCACCGCGGGTACGACGACATCAAGGCGAAGCGCCTCCGCATGATCGGCGCTCCGGAAGAGCGCTACCGCGAAGACCCCGTGCGCATGATCCGCGCGGTGCGCATCGCGGCGAAATTGGGCTTCAAGATCGATCCCGCCACCGAGCGGCCGATCGGCAAGATGGGCGTGCTGCTTCGCAACGTTCCGAAGCCCCGCCTCATGGACGAACTCCTCAAGATCCTCACCTGCGGGCACGCGCTCGACTGCGTGCAAAAACTCCGGGACGAAAAGCTCGATCAGGAACTTCTTCCCATGCTCGAGCGCATCGTGACGGATCCCGAATGGGAGCGCTTCCTCATGGTGGCGCTGAAGCGCTCGGACGAGCGCATCGCGATCGGCAAAAAGCTTTCTCCCTTCTTCCTTCTCGGCACGCTCCTCTGGCCGCAGGCCGCGAAGCGCTGGGAATACAACGAAACGAAGCTCGGCATGAAGCGCCTGCCGGCTCTTCATTCGGCCGCCGTCGAAGTGCTCGAGGGCCAGTCGGGACAGTTCGCCGTGCAGCGCCGCATCCAAAACGACATCTACGACCTCTGGATGCTGCAGGGGCGCCTTGAGCGCCGCACGGGGAAGGCCGCCTATGCGGTGCTGCGGCACCCGCGCTACCGTGCGGGCTGGGACTTCCTGCTTCTTCGCTCGCTCGTCGACATGGCCGACAAGAATCTCGTCGACTGGTGGGAGCGCTTTGCCGCGGCCGACGAAGAGGCACAAAGGGAAATGCTCGCCGTGACGCAGCAGGAGGCGAGAAATCAGCCGCCGCGCTCGAGCGCGAAGGACGGGGCTGTTCCCGCCGCAGAACCCCGGAAACGCCAGCGTCGCCGCCGTCCGCATCGCCGCCGCAGCGCAAAGAAGGAAGAAGCCTGATGGCGCTCGTCACCGTCGCCCTCGGGGCCAATCTGGGCGAGCCTCTCGCGACGCTCCGCAAGGTCGTCTCGGAGATCGAAGCCTCGCCCGACTTTTCGGAGGTGAAGGTCAGTCCTTTCTACGACACGTCTCCCGTCGAATCTTCGGGGCCCGACTACGTGAACGCCGTGCTGACGGCGAAGACCGATCTCGCCCCGAAGGAGGTGTTTCACCGTCTGCAGAAGCTCGAGATCCGCTACGGGCGCGTGCGGCCCGCGGGCGTCGTGAACGCTCCGCGAACGCTCGACCTCGACGTTTTGCTCTACGACGATCTGCAAAGCGACGACCCCGAGCTCATTCTTCCGCACCCGAGGATGACGGGACGTCTGTTCGTCCTCGTTCCGCTTGCGGACCTCGCGGGCGAAGACTTTCTCCTTGAAGGTCGAACACTTGCCGAATGGATTGCGTCGGTTCGCCGAAAAGATCCTTCGCAGTCCATTGCTTTTTTGGCAAGGAGCTGATAAACTTCGACTTCTTCTTTACAAGAAGTCTCCCCGGGTGGCGGAATGGTAGACGCAGCGGATTCAAAATCCGCCGGGTAAAACCGTGTGAGTTCGAGTCTCACCCCGGGGACCAAACAAGTGTCCCGTACCGTTTAACGCGGTGCGGGATTTTCTTTTGTCTGTAAGGTTTTGGGGTAAACGGGTGTCTGACGCTATCTAATGCTGTTTGACTGAAGCTCCTCATTTATATAGGATTTTTTATAGGGTGCCGATGGTCCTTTTGTTACTCGGCCTCCTTCTGACGGAAAAACCGAATTTCGAACACCTATATAACCATGAGAACGGGCTCAAACCTCCTTACGGACATAGCAATTAAGCGGAAAATCTCTGCCTTCAAAAAGGAAGTCGAACAGGGTTTGAACGTGCGTA
>UMJU01043052.1_pt1 | contig 17056 bp, 8 predicted proteins | sample 1966161 | NCBI WGS metagenome assembly UMJU01 (sample SAMEA4836156, study PRJEB28245) | human gut metagenome | biome: gut microbiome; material: fecal sample | place: Denmark | collected 2008 | reverse complement strand
AGGGAAAGAGCAGCAGTTTCAGTACTGAAGACGCTATTCCGCCTTCACTAAGCATCGCCGAGGCCACTAACGTTACCGAGTACAGTGCCACCCTCTCTGCCAGTATTACAGACAATGGTGGTTACGAGCCTACAGTACGAGGCTTCGCTTATGCCATTTATATTGAAAATGCCGCTGAACCTACCCTCGACGACAATATCAAGCTGCCATTCGGTGATGATTTCACCGTAGAACTGACAGATCTGGTGGCAAACACCACCTATATTGTACGCCCTTACGCCACCAATGATGCAGGAACAGGCTACGGTGAATCGGTAAAGTTCACCACCACTCAACAAAAGATTCCGATGGTCATAGCGAATGGAACCGGTAGCCTTGCCAATAAACCGGTAGAAGCGGTTGCTTACGAAGCAGTTTGCCTGGGTGCCGTAACTCAGGATCACGGCTTCACAGTGGAAGAATACGGTTTTTGCTATAGTACCGAAAGCCGTCAGCCCACCGTCGAAAGCAGCCAGAAGGTACAGGCTATGGATGGAGCACAACGTTTCTCCGCTACGCTAACAGGGCTGACAGCCAGTACCAAATATTACATGCGTGCATATGCCAAGAATGAAAAAGGCATAGGCTACAGTTCGACCGTAGAATTTACCACAGATAAAGAGCAGGTAGTATCGCTGACACAAGCCACTGTTACTGCTCTGACATCTTCTACCGCTACTATCACAGCCCTAATGGCCTACGAAACGGAAAGCGTTATTAAGGAGAAGGGTATCTGCTACGGCAAAGATCCCAACCCCACCGTAGAGGGAGGTAAAGTTACGGACAGCAGCACCGAGCAGAAAGTAACAGCCACCATCACCGGACTGACAGAAGGAGATACTTACCATGCCCGTGCCTATGCGATCACCCGTGACGGTACATTCTACAGCGGTGACATTCAGTTCAATACAGAAACTACATTCGCGCCTACCGTTGCACAACCCAGGGTATACGACCTGACGGAGAATGGTGCCAAAGTGAAAGCTACCATTTCGACTAATGGCGGACTGGAAGTAACGGAAAAAGGGGTCTGCTACAGCAGCACAAATTCCAAGCCGACTTTGGAGGACACCAAAGCGATATCTACGGAAGCTGACAATAATATTCTCGTCAACCTTGGCGACTTGCAGGGTGGTGTCACCTACTACGTCCGCGCATTTGCTACTAACGCCAAAGGCACAGGGTATAGCACCGTAGAGCAGTTTACCACAACAAAACATACGGAACCTACACTGAATGGTCTGAATGTGATTAATATCAAAGATGATAATGCACAGGCCAGTGCCAACATTGCCAACTTAGGCGGTGACGGAGAAACGATTAAAGAACGTGGATTCGTGGTTTCTACCGGCAGCAATCCAAGTGTAGATGACGGTTACTCGCTGAAGTTTGTATCGAAAGACACTAAAGAGGCTTTCACTGCACAACTAACGGGATTAAGCTATAAGACTTTATATAATATACGCGCGTACGCTACTAATAATGTGGGAACAGGCTACAGCCAGGCACTCTCCTTCGAGACGGGTAGCAGTAGTAGAGCCACATTGGGAGAGTTAATATGTACTAAGAGTGAGGCGCACAGCCTTAGTTTCTCCTTTGAGGTCACTAATACCGGAGGTGCAGAGTTGACGACACAAGGTTTCAAATGGAAAAAATCCGGTGAAAGCGAATATACCAATGCACCGGGTACCCTTACAGGAAATACGGTAACAGGGACAATTACTGGATTGACGGAAAACAGCGGATATTATGTATATGGGTATGTGACCAATAAGAACGGAGAAACTACCGTTGGTCATAACAACTTCAATACAGCAAAGTTGCCTCCGGGAGAAGATGATAATCCCACTCCGGGAGATGATGACAATACCCGCAAGCCTAAACTCAGCTACCTCAATTACTCTGAGGTATACGCTACGACGGCATGGCTCAATTGCAGCATCAACGATGAAGGTAACCTAAAGATTACCGAGAAAGGGTTCATCTACAAAGTGGATGATGGCACGGAAGTAACTGTAGACAACGGTACCAAGATCGTGATTACCACCAGCGGCACCGGCATGAAGACCAAGCTGACCGGACTGACAGGTAAAACCACCTACCGCGTACGTGCATACGCCATCAACGCCAAAGGTACAGGCTACAGCGGCGAACGATACTTCACCACTGAAGATGCCGACAAACCCGGTCCCGGAGGCAATGACAACCCGACACCGGAACCCAAAAGCAGGAGCATAAACAAATAACATTATTCAGAATAATATAAAAAAGATATATCATGAGACTAAAGAAACATTTCTACGCATGTATATGCATGCTGCTTATAGGCATTGGTAGCCTGCAAGCCAAAGAAGTCACATTGACAGAAGCCGGAACACTGTCCGGCATGATCAGCAACGAAGAATTGAATTCGCTGACAGAACTCACCGTGAACGGACCTGTTAACGGTAGCGACATCAAGATAATACGCGCCATGGGAGGTACGCTGAAAACACTGAATATGAAAAACGCTCGAATAGTGGAAGGCGGAGACAGTTATTACCTGACCGATAAATTCACCCAAAATGACGTAATAGGCGACTATATGTTTTACGCCATGACGGCAATGGAAAAAATTGTAATGCCAAAAGATGTGTGGACTATTGGTTCCTGGAATAATAATAATCCTTGGAATGCGGACAAGACAAAGCTTTCGGGACATCCCGCAAGCTACAATTCATCGTATAATGATAATGACAATTTCGGTTGCGCGTCTTTTTACCAGTGCGTCAATCTCCGAGAGATAGAATTCCCGACCACATTGGTTTATATCTGTTCAAAGGCATTTGGAAACTGCGTGAAACTGACATCCGTCACTATTCCCGAAGGAGTGGAATTATTAGGAAACAGTATATTCCGTAACTGTTCTGAACTGGTAAGCGCCTCCTTGCCATCGACTTTAGGTAATCTCAATAAAATGAATAGTGAAAATTATGACATCATAAACTATGCAGGTTATAAGAATATCAATGGGGCAATGGACAGTAATTCTGATATTTCTTACCCCAACTATAGTTACACTTACGGTTGCTTAGCTACTTTCTACAACTGCCCCAAATTAAAAGATGTCACTTTAGCTGAAGGAATTAAGTTACTGATGAACCGCATGTTCCTGAATTGCACCGCGATTACCTCTATCACCTTGCCATCTACACTGACACGAGTGAACAGTGCTTTCATAGGCTGTTCCGGTTTAACTGAGATCACTTTCCCCGAAACAGTGGTTGAAATTGGAAGTTTGGCCGACTGCACAGGTCTGACTACACTTTCCATTCCGAGCAATGTCAATGTTAACGATTTCTTTTGTACAAACTGTACCGCTTTGACTTCCGTCAACTTCAAAGGTAACGTAGGTACCCGAATATCCTCAACTTCTTTTTCCGGTTGCGCTGCTTTAACCAGCGTCAATATCCCCACAGGAGTGGTCACTATCGGCAATAACTCTTTTGACGGTTGCGCCTCTCTCGCCCAATTGACTATGCCCGAACCTCTGGCAACCATAGGTGAATATGCCTTCCGTAACAGCGGACTGACCGGCATTACCTTTCAACGTAATCTCACCATTATCGGCAAATACGCTTTTGATGGTTGCAAAGACTTGGTTTCCATCAACTTTCCCGCCAACGTAACGGAAATCAAGGAATATACTTTCAACGACTGCGGAAAGTTAAAAAACATCGAGTTACCTAATGGTTTGATCTACATAAAAGACTACGCCTTCAACGGCTGCGCTTCTCTGGGAAAAGTAACCATCCCTGGCGGTGTACAAAACATCAGCCCAGGTGCTTTCAAGAATAGTGGACTGACGGAAGTTATCCTAAAAGAAGGAGTGATGAGCTTGAGTAACAACTCATTCGACGGATGTCTATTATTGAAAAAAGTCACCTTCCCCACCACCATGAAAACCATTGGAGGTTTCAGTAACACCGGTATCAAGGAAATAGCATTCGCCGAAGGAGCCACACCGGAAGCTATCAGTGATTACGCTTTCCTCAACTGCGACAGCCTAAGCACCATCACACTGCCCAACTCCATCAAGAGCCTCGGAACAGGAGCATTCTATGATTGCGACACGCTGAAAACCGTGAAACTGCCTACAGGTATTACAAAAATAGCTAAACAAGCATTCTACCACTGCGGTTTCCTGCAGAGCATCACGATTCCTCAAAGTGTGACAGAAATAGGAGCTGAGGCATTTGCCGCTTGTTCTAAACTGACTGCTATATCCCTGCCTTCAGCATTGACTACCATAAGGATTGCCAGTTTCCACAGCACTGGTCTCACAAGCATCACGCTGCCCGAAGGAATGACAACTATTGAACCGGGTACGTTTGGTAAAAGCAAGCTGAAAAGCATCAAGTTACCCAAATCCTTAAAACAAATTACCAGCAATAATGAAAGCTATAATTTAGGAAGTCTACCTAATGAATACTATGATTTCCGAAAATATATCAATATGTACAGAGAGGATAGCGGCGCATTTCAAAACTGTAAAGAGTTGGAATCCATTGATCTCAACAGTGCCGCATTAACTGCATTGGGTGCCAATACATTCAGAGAATGCGATAAGCTTCGCAACATCAACCTTACTGTTACCAAGCTGGAAGAGATACCAACTTATGCTTTCTACTCCTGCGACAGTCTGCAAGCAGTCACTTTTCCTGCTACTTTAAAAACTATAGGAGACCAAGCCTTCGGTTATTGCAAAAAAATCAGAAGTATTGACCTCTCCGCTACTTCACTCACTAAAATCGAAAGTTGGTTCAGCAATGTAGATAGCCTACGCACTGTAAAACTACCCAGTACCGTTACCGAAATTGGAGAGAGTGCTTTCTCTGGTTCTCCTATTGAGGAGATCAACTTCCCCGCCAGTCTGACAACAATCGGCAACTACGCATTCTCTGGCAATCAATTGAAAACCGTAGATCTCTCCGCTACCAAACTCACAACTATCAGCAACTGGTTTGCAAACAATAACAAACTGAGAACAGTGAAACTGCCGGAAACAGTGACAACTTTAGCGGCAAATGCTTTTGTCAGTTGTTACATCACAGAGATTAACTTCCCCTCAGGCCTGACCACCATTGGTAATAGCGCCCTCAACTCCTGCCAAATCGATACGCTGCGCCTGCCTGCCAGTGTTACCGAAATTGGAAGTAGCGCTTTCAGCTATGCCAAATTCGACTGTGTGGAAATACCAAGTACCGTAACCAAGATTAATGGCTCCGCTTTCTATAATGCCGAAATCAGAGGTTCACTGCACATTACTCCTAATGCCGCCCTTGCATGGGGGGACGGAACTCCTTTCTATTGCAGCGGCAATGAGTATATAAATGATAAAAACGGTGGTTACAACAGATATTACCACCTGCCCGATGTACACTGGAATTCCGCGGCCGAATTCCCCAGAGACAAGTTCGGAGAGATAGACAACCTTTACCTGCCTCTCAATGGCGCTATAAGCAATACCAATAACATCGGCTACATCTTTTACAACGGCATGACCAAACGTATCGACATAGCCTATACCAATGAGAACAGAAAATATAGTTTCTCAGTAAACAAAGAAATGAAGACCCAGATGATCAACTACCGGAAGTACTTCAGCACAACTAGCGGTTATGGTGAAGCAGCTGGATGGAAAACAATAGTGTTACCTTTCGACGTGAAGGAGATTTCTTATGAACGGGATGGATATAACGAAAAGGACACTGTTGCCTTGGCTCCCTTCGGAAGTAAAGCTTTGGAAACTGCCGGAACATTACCTTTCTGGCTCTATGAACTGGGAACTGATGGCAATTACAAGGCCGCAACAGAGATCAAGGCACACAAAGCCTACTTAATCTGTATGCCTAACAACGACAAGTATCCTAGTGAAAACAACATCTCAGGATACGTCAACTTCACCACTTCCGACGCCACCAACGGTGTCACGCTGAAACCTACTGCCGGTGCTTTGAAGCGCAGCAAAGGAACCAAGTTTGACTTTGTGCCCACATACGAGGGAGTGATGCAGCACGATACGGTATATGTGCTGAATGAAAACAACTATTACAATACCGACGAAAAGAATTATCCCGCTGGTAGTGTATTCATAAAGAACTATAGTGAACACTATTCAAGCGATCCTGCTGTCTACCCCTTTGAAGCCTACCTTGTGACTAACGAAGGCAAGACCTCAGTAGCCAGCGCCCCCATGCTCTACAGTATCGGTGGCGGTGATGGCACTATCACCGGCATCGAAGACATTCCATTCGCCACTCCGGAAAAAGCAACAAAAGCTTATAGCCGTGACGGCGTCCTCTACATCAACACAAACGCTGACCGTACCATCAACATCTATGACGTTACCGGACGTACCGTACGCATCATTGAAGCCCGCGAAGGCATGAACGAGGTGCACGGACTGGACAGTGGCATCTACTTGCTGGAAGGTCAGAAAGTCGTTATCGGACGATAACCAAGAGAATTGAGAACGAAATAGAAACGTGAATAAACGAACAATAGAATGAAATCAAACAAACTAAAATGCTGGCTGGCAGCGGTAGTGGTAGCAGTGATCTGCTGCCCCGCCGCACTGGCGCAACAAAGCAAAATAGCCGTAGCATCGTTTAACCGAATGGAAACGGACATCACGGCACGCGTAACCGCCCCAAAGAAAGACCAGAACGGTGAGGTCTGCGCCTTGATCCGCATCGTGACCAACGTGAAGGACCTGATGTTTGAACCGGACGCACTCGGCATCACGGCACGTGAGAACAAAATCGGAGAAATCTGGCTTTACGTTCCCCGTGGCGCACGTCGTATCTCTATCCTGCATGACCAGCTGGGTATCCTGAGAAACTACTTCTACCCGGACATCATTGAAAAAGGCACCGTATACGAAATGGTGCTGAACACCGGAGACAGCGAAGACAAGCCCGTTGTAGAAAACAACATGCAGTTCTTCGTACTGCGTCCCGAACCTGCCAACGCCAACGTGTATGTAGATGATGAACAAGTGCCTATCGAAAACGGACTCTTCTCTGCAACCATGCCCAAAGGCGAACATACTTACCGTGTAGAAGCTCCCATGTACCAACCGGATGCCGGAATCGTTACATTGGGCAGCGAACAGGTAATCAAGAGTGTCACCCTGAAACCCAAGTTCGGCTACGTAGAAATCTTCTCACTGCCCGAACAGGATGCCGACGTTTATATCGACAGCGTTCTGGTAGGCAAAACCCCTTACCGCAGCGACCGTATGGCCATCAAGGAATACAAAGTACGCATCGAGAAGCAAACTTACTTCCCCATCGACACCCTACTGAACGTGACCGCCGGTGAAACAGTTCGCCCCACCTTCCACATGGAATCTACTATCAAGCCTAAAGTACCGATGAATACTCTCGTCATGCTTCAGGCCGGATACAATCCTAATGGAACCACCTTTGGTGCCATGCTGGGATTCGGACGCAAGAACGGTTTCTATGTAGGTTTCCGTAGCGACTTCGGTTCGGCAAGCGGTGAACTGGAATGCGATGAGAACGGCATCATAACAGGTAGTGAAGAAACTACCGCTCCTTTCTATAAAGAAGGAACGAAGAACAAATCACGCATGTCTATCACAGGCGGTTACTTCCGTCAACTGGGCAAGAAGTTCTATCTCTATGCCGGTGCCGGATACGGTACTCGCACACTGACCTACGAACTGGCAGCTCCAATGACAATAGGTGACAAAGAATATGCTGAAGGCACACAGGTGAAAGATATGGATAACTCAGCCACAGGTGTAGCCGGTGAACTGGGTGGTATCCTGCGTTTCGGCAAGTTCTGTATTTCGGCAGGTTTCCACACTGTAAATTTCAAGTATCACGAAGCAACCGCCGGTCTGGGATTTGTATTCTAACCTACTAAACAAGCGAATTACAATGAAAATAAATCAGATAAAGAACGTGGTTCTCCCTTTATTGCTTCTATTCTGCCTGATAGGTTGCAGTGAGGACAAAGAGCCGCAGACATATCCGCCCACGCTGGTGACCAACAGCGCCGCAGAGCTGACCCGTTTCGAGGCCCTTCTCTCCGGTAGCGTTGTGCCACATGCAAACAGCGTTGTGAAAGCAGAGGTATTCTTCCTTTTTGCCAAAGGAAATACTTTAGTCGATGCGGAAGAATTTACAGCCACCCCGGACAATACGACGGAAGGCAGATACGTCTGTACCATTGACGGATTAACTCCGGGAAATGAATACTGTTACAGCATTTGTGCCCGTAGTGGAGGCAGCATAGCCAAAGGCGAAGTAATTAAGTTTGAGACCCTCTCAAGTACTGCCCCCGTACCGGCAGCAACCATCGCCACCAACATCAATGAAAATGGAGCATTACTAAGCAGCGACATCACCGATAATGGAGGACAAAACGTTACACAACGCGGGTTTGCTTACAAAGTTTATCAGGAAGGTATGCCGGAGCCAACCACGTCTGACAAAACCCGGTCCGTCAGCCTGGAAGCCGAAACTTTCAGTGTCCAGATTTCCGACCTGCAAGCCAAAACCAAGTACATCGTCAGAGCTTTCGCCATCAACAAGGCGGGAACCGGATATGGAGAGGCCGTCACTTTCACAACCGAAGAGTTGAAGATTCCTCAACTGACATGCAGCATGGGCACCGTTACGGCTTTTGCCGCCACGCCTTCGGCTACCGTCAGCACCAACGGAGGCTTCAAGCTGACCGAATATGGTTTCTGTTGGAGTACTGAAAGCCAAGTACCCACCATCGAAAACCTGAAGACAGTGACCGGCAATAGTGAAACAGCCAACTTCAGTGAAGTCATAGAGGATCTGAACCCCGAAACAACTTACTATCTGCGCGCTTATGCCACCAATGAGAAGGGTACGGGATATAGCAACATCCTCACCTTCAAGACTGAACAAAAACAGGTGGCTACCCTGACCAAGCCCGAAGCAAGCAAGATCGAAGTAACCTCTGCCACTTTAAGCAGTACCATCACAGTGCCTTCGGGTGTAGAAGTTACGGAGAAAGGTATCTGTTACAGTATTTTCTCTACCAAACCGGCAACAGATGGGCAACACACCGTGGATAGCAGTCAAGGAAACGCTATCAGTGTAAACCTGAAAGATCTGAACGAGGGCGCTACTTACTATGCCACCGCTTATGCCACAACACGCGACGGTACATTCTACAGCGAAGCTACCCAATTCACTCTGGGACGCACGTATGAACCTACTGTTGCCATCTCCGAAGTCACCGGAGTAGGTGAAACGGAAGCAACCGTAAATGCCACTATTAAGACTGATGGCGGACGTGATATCACAGAAAAAGGAATCTGTTGGAGTAGTACCTCTTCGACTCCTACCCTCGAAAACGATGCGTTTATAAAAGCCGAAGGTACAGGAAACAACTTCAGCCTGAAACTGACTTCGCTGACCAAAGGACAGAAATATTACGTACGTGCCTACGCCAAAAACGTAAACGGCACCGGCTACAGTCCTGCCTTCGAGTTTACCACTGCCTTAACAAAAGCTCCTGAAGTAGTAAACATGGCAATGACTGCCGTCCACGACGACCATTCCACTGCCCAAGCTGTTATTTCTGATAAAGGTGGCCTTGAAATCACTGAAAAAGGATTTGTATATTCCACCACAGTAGTTAGTCCTACAATAGACGCAGAGGGAGTCCTCAAAGTAGTATCTCAATCCACCGATGACACCTTCACCGCCGAATTGACAGGATTAACCTATCAGAAACGCTACTATATCTGTGCTTATGCCACCAATGCCAAAGGTACATCTTATAGTTCGGCCACCAACTTCTTTACTTCCACCTCTTCTACTCCGAATACCAACGCATCGGTAAAAGAGGGGTCGATAGGCAGCACTACTGCCACCATGGAAGGCAAGATTGCCAGTGATGGCGGCGACGGAAGCGAAGAACTTGAAATCAGTGAAGTAGGCTTCTGTTGGAGTGAAAACACTTCAGAACCAACCATAGATAAGGACAGTCATGTGAAGGCCACTTTGGATAAGGAGAGTAAGACTTTCACCGTCAACCTTACCGGTTTGAAAGCATATACTTACTATTATGTACGTGCTTATGCCAAAAATAAGAATGGGGTGGGATATAGTTATTACACTACTTTCCGTACCGAACGCACTACACCGGGAGGAGACGATAATGTTCCACCGGGAACAACTACAAAAAGTGTGAAATAAAACGATACTGACCTTAGTATTGTTTCCTCAGCCCTTGCTTTGTCAGCACAAACAAAGCAAGGGCTGACTGTTTATTAGAACAAACATACTCGGTCACAGAAGGACTCGTATTAAATAAGAAACCCGTCATTGATATAAATTTATCAAGGACGGGCAACCTACACTATTTTAATTATATCGAGTTCACACTATTATAAGAATAATCTTACATATTATCTATATCCGGTTTATTGCCGACGGTATGAGTGCTTCTTGTCTTAGTACCACTGTCCATGCTATACATACTGTTCTTTTAGCATCTATATATCGGTGGCGTAGGATATATAGATGCTGCACGTCCGTCATATAGATGGGATACGTAGGATATATAGATGGGACACGTAGGATATATAGATGCTACCTTACTTAAACATCGGCTGTGCAAACCATCTCTTGAACATCCACGTCACCATCACATACAGTCCGAAAGCAGAAACAAATCCTACAATCGAATCAATCAAATAGTGCGCCTGAATGTACACCGTGGCACAACAAAGCAGTACATAGAAAGGAAACAGACAGGCAAATAACCTGCGGCTACCACGCCACGCCATAATCATCAGGATAGTGGAAATTCCCACATGCGAACTGGGGAAAGCAGCTGTAGGGCGTTCACCGATTTGCTGAGAACCCTCTACCAGATTGTAAAAGAATCCATGATCGTATCCCGGTCCGGGCAGTAACTCCTGATTATGATTGAAGTAATCTCCGATGGAAGGAAACACACCCTGCGCCACATTATCATCGCCGATAGCCGGGAAATAGAACTGCGGCCCTGCCACCGGAACAAAAATATAAATCAGATAATAGATAAAGAAAGAGGTAACCAGCACGAACGACAACTTCTCGAAAAGTTCAAAACGATAAATAAAATACCACACTACCACAATCAAAATCATCGGATAGTAGAAGAAATATCCCATATTGAACGGCTCACTTACCCACATATGCGGGAAACGGAGGCAGAACCATACCGCCGGCTGCCCGTTGAACATCCACTGCTCTACTGAAGCAAACACATGGTCCAGATTCGGAAATATCCGGTTAAACTCAAACGTATCGGGATACCAATAGGAAAGCAAGGACATCTGGATAGCAATACGCACAAAGGCGGAAAACTTACAGGGTGCCAGCCGGTAAAGATACATCAATAAAAACGTCATGCCCGCAATCATTGCGCGGTCAATCAACATCTGCACCGGATGATCCATTTCCTGAAAAAGAAACAAGATCAAAATCGAAGTCAACAAATTATATATAAGTGTTATCTTCTCAACTGCAAATAACCCCTTCCGGGTTTCTACCTTTTTAAATAAATCTAAAGCCATCCCTCGTTCTTATACCAGGCAATAGTCTCCCTTACACCTTGTTCCAGATTGTACTGAGGTGCAAATCCCAACTCTCTTACAGCCGGGCCGATGTCACATTGCCAATTGCGTTGTTTCATTATGTTATACTTATCAGAATTGAGAGTGCTGGGCTTCTTGCTACGCACCGCCCAGAATTCAGCGAGCAAAGATACAACTTTCAATATAATTAATGGGCATATCACCCGAATTACAAACGGATTACCCAATTCTTTTCGGATCAGGTCGGAAAAAGCGCGGCTACGGTACACCTGTCCGTCTGCCAGGAAATAGGCGCGTCGGCATGCCTGTTTTTCAATACCAAGGAATACAGCTTGCACAATATCTTTCACATAAACAAATGTCAGATCCTGCCGGCGAAAGCCAACAGCAAAGTCCGTGTGCTGCTTGATGGACTTAGCCATCAGGTAATAATCTTTTTCACGCGGACCGTACACTCCCGTGGGGCGATAGATGACATAAGGAAAAGCGGGAATACTTTGCAAGTAAAGCTCCGCTTTAAGTTTACTCAGCCCGTAAGCAGTATTGGGCATAGGGGAGTCTTCTTCCGTAATCGGCTGATAAGTTTTCTCATGAACAGGGCCAAACACGCTCAGCGTACTGATATAGATAAATTGCTTCGGTATCATATTCAGTTCACGAAGAGTATCGACAAAGTATTTCGTCTGCAAATAATTCACCCGGTCAAACTCCCGTTTGTCGGTACATTTGGTGACACCGGCACAATGGATGATATAATCGAACTTATTATATGTTCCCTTATGGCCGGAAAGCTGCGCACGCAATTCATTGGGGTGTGCAAAATCCAGTTCCAGAATGTGTATCTTACGGTTTCGCAGATATTCCCGGCTGCTGCTCGAACGGATACCCGCCCACACGCCGAACTTCCGCTTCAACGCCTCTTCCACGATGAAACTTCCGATAAATCCACTGGCTCCTGTTATTAATATACTTTCCATTACTTCTTGGGTTCTACATGAATATTAATCAGCGTACCTTCGCCAAGCATTGTTTTTAATTTATGTTCAATAGCCGTAGCCGTAGTATGAGCTTCTTCCAACGTAATCCCCCCGTCCATGCGCACGTGTACCTCAATCGCACAATAACTACCGATACGCCTCGTACGGAGATGGTGCGGCTCACTAACTCCGGGAAAAGAGAGCAATGCTTGCTCAATATCTTTCTCCACTTCATCCGGCAAAGACTTTTCAAGCAACTCGTCAACACAAGGAATCAACAGTTGAATAGCTACCTTCATTATAAAGAAACTGACAATCACAGCAGCTATCGGATCGAGTACCCGCCAATGTTCGCCCAACAAGATTGCACCTCCAATACCTATAGCCGTTCCTATAGACGAAAAAGCGTCGCTCCGATGGTGCCAGGCATTGGCTACTACTGCCTGTGAATTCAAATTCTTCCCCTTAATAACTGTATATTGATATAATATCTCCTTCAGCAAAATAGAAATAAGAGCAGCTATCAGTGCCACCATTCCAGGTGCCTCCAGTTGTTCTCCTTTCATAAAAGCCCAAATAGAAAAAGCACCATTCCACAAAATGCCGAATCCCACCAGTAATAATAAAATTCCAATAATAGCGGTGGCTAACGTTTCATACTTCCCATGTCCATAATCATGATCTTTATCCTGAGGTTTATTGGAAATACGGACAAACACGAGAACAATGACATCCGTCACAAAATCAGATAAAGAATGAACCGCATCTGCCAACATAGCAGCACTATGGCCTAGAATACCTGCCACAAACTTAAAGGCAAGTAGCACAAAATTAACAATACTACCAACAATCGTTACTTTGTATATTTCCTTCTCCCGAGACAGAGAAGCAACTTCTACGCTCATTCTATACTGATTATTAAAATAATAATGGCGCAAAGATATAAAATAAAAGCCATTTTGTATTTCTTCATCATTATTTGTTTATTTGCATGGTTATTAATTGACTCCTCTAACTCCTTTACATCTTCTAACTCCTATGAATTATTCAGGCTAATTACATCTTTTTTGCCTACATCCCCATTCTTTTCAAGGCAGAAACAAAGCAAATTCGCAAAAAAATTGTTTTCTTTGTATCTATCATATGCAATCCATTCAATAATCAATATATTATGGCCAAAAACAAAGAAAAAAAAGCCGGCAAGCGAATGAAAAAGAAAGAACTCATTTCTGCCCTTATGGATTTTTTCCATTCGAAACCTGATGAGGTACTGTCCCTGAAATACATATTCGAACAACTCCACCTTACCACGCATCCTCTGAAGATGCTGTGTAAGGATATCCTAAGCGATATGCTACTGGATGATTACATCACCGAAGTGGAGAAAAGCAAATATAAACTGAACAATCATGGAGTGGAAATGACAGGTACTTTCCAGCGTAAAAGCAATGGAAAGAATTCTTTCATTCCCGAAGGTGGAGGTGACCCGATATTCGTGGCCGAGCGTAATTCGGCACACGCCATGAACAATGATAAAGTACGCATTTCCTTCTACGCCAAACGCCGTGGCTGCGAAGCCGAAGGAGAAGTGATAGAAGTATTGGAACGTGCCAACGACACCTTTGTAGGCACACTGGAAGTAGGCAGTTCCTACGCCTTCCTGGTGACGGAAAACCGTACGCTTGCCAATGACATCTTCATCCCCAAAGAAAAGCTGAAAGGCGGAAAGACGGGAGACAAAGCCATCGTGAAAGTAATAGAATGGCCCGACAAGGCGAAAAACCCCATCGGGCAAGTCATCGACATCCTAGGCAAAGCGGGTGACAACACCACAGAGATGCACGCCATCCTTGCCGAATTCGGACTACCTTATGTCTACCCCTCTTCTGTAGAAAAAGCTGCGGACAAAATCCCCGCTGAAATATCCGATGAAGAAATTGCCAAACGCGAGGACTTCCGAAATGTGACTACCTTCACCATCGATCCGAAGGATGCCAAAGACTTTGATGATGCTCTCTCCATCCGCAAACTGAAAGATGGCTTGTGGGAAGTAGGCGTGCACATTGCAGACGTTACCCATTATGTAACCGAAGGCAGCATCATCGACAAGGAAGCCGAAAAACGCGCTACATCCGTGTATCTTGTAGACCGTACCATCCCGATGCTTCCCGAACGTCTTTGCAACTTCATCTGCTCCCTGCGTCCCGACGAAGAAAAGCTGGCGTACTCCATTATCTTCAACATCAACGAAAAGGGAGATGTGAAAGACTCACGCGTAGTACATACAGTAATCAAGTCCGACCGCCGCTTTACTTACGAGGAAGCACAGCAAATAATTGAAACGAAAGAAGGAGACTTCAAAGAAGAAATCCTTATGCTGGATACCATTGCCAAGGCACTGCGTCAAAAGCGTTTCGTAGCCGGAGCCATCAACTTCGACCGTTATGAAGTGAAATTTGAGATAGACGAAAAAGGGAAACCTATCAGCGTCTACTTCAAAATTTCCAAAGATGCCAACAAGTTGGTGGAAGAATTCATGTTGCTTGCCAACCGCACCGTAGCAGAAAAAATCGGTCGCGTACCGAAAAACAAGAAGGCCAAGGTATTCCCTTACCGTATCCACGACCTTCCAGACCCGGAGAAACTGGATAACCTGGCACAATTCATCGCCCGCTTCGGCTACAAGATACGTACCGGTGGGACCAAGACAGATGTTTCCAAATCCATCAATCATCTGTTGGACGATATTCAGGGCAAGAAGGAAGAGAATCTTATTGAAACCGTATCCATCCGTGCCATGCAGAAAGCACGTTATTCCACGCACAACATTGGACATTATGGATTGGCATTCGAATACTATACACATTTCACCTCACCCATCCGTCGTTTCCCGGACATGATGGTACACCGCTTGCTTACTAAATACCTGAATGGCGGGCGCAGTGTTTCCGAAACTAAATATGAAGACCTCTGCGACCACTCCAGCAATATGGAACAAATTGCAGCCAACGCTGAACGTGCTTCCATCAAATACAAGCAAGTAGAATTTATGACGGAGCGTCTGGGACAAGTGTTCGATGGTGTAATTTCCGGTGTTACGGAATGGGGACTGTACGTTGAACTGAACGAAAATAAATGCGAAGGTATGATACCTATCCGCGATCTTGGCGATGACTATTACGAGTTCGATGAGAAGAACTACTGTCTGCGTGGGCGCCGTAAGCATCGTACCTACAGTTTGGGCGATGCAATTACAATTAAGGTAGCACGGGCCAATCTGGAAAAGAAACAGTTGGACTTTGCGCTGGTAGAATAAAAGGCGCGGATTACGCGGATTACACGGATTTCTTTTATTAATCAACAACCCTTGATCCGTGTATTCCGCGTAATCCGTGCCTAAATCTTCGTTCTCCTATGCACCATAATTCTCCCTGTAAGCCGTGGGCGACATTCCTGTATGATGCTTGAAGTATCTCCCCAGATAGGATTGATCAGGAAAATTAAACTGATTAGCTATCTCCTGTATGGAAAGTGCTGTAGAGTGAAGTGTCACTTTAAGCTCAAGTATCACGTAATCGTCTATCCATTCTTTCGCTGTGCATCCCACCGTTTGTTGAATCGTCTTACTCAGATGCCGCGTAGTGACGCAAAGCTTATCCGCATAATAATCCACCGAACGCTGTTCCCTGAACGACTCTATCACTAACGCAATAAAGCGGTCCTTCAACCGCCAACGCAAATGATTCGGCTTCGTTTGCCGGTAAAGACGCTCCGACTGATTACAGATCTCATAAAACAGCATCCGACAACAGTAAATCACCAGCTCACGTTGATATATATTATCACTGTCCACAGATTTCTGTTGCAGAAGTTTAAGATAATGATTACATATCCCATCCCACTCTTCGTCTCGGAATGAACTATAATTATGCTCACGCATGAAGGATACCTTATCCGAAGGCAACGAATAGAAAATCTCATGTCGGAACTGAGCGGAAAAAGCAAAAACAGCCAGTTCAAGGTCATCTGTAGCATCTTTATAAAACGTAATCTGTTCGGGGAAAACAAGTATTACACTTCCGGCAGCTAAAGCATACTTCTGCTGGTTAATGTAAAGCTGTACTCCTCCTTGCAGACAAAACAGCAATTCCCCTCTCTCCATCCGATAAGGATAAGAAAACAAATCGGATTTCTTCCGGGTATGAAACAGGTATTCCTCACTCATAAAGTTCTATTTTTGAAGTACAAATATAGTTTTAAAGGAGCTTATGAACAAAATAATCCCACTTTTTGAACAATTCGCTTCGATTTTTGAACCGTGAGACAGACAATAGAAGCCGTAACTTTGCAGCGGTTAATAATTTCGGTTATTTGCTCATCAAAGATTGGATATATACGTATT
>UMJU01008568.1_pt1 | contig 17299 bp, 10 predicted proteins | sample 1966161 | NCBI WGS metagenome assembly UMJU01 (sample SAMEA4836156, study PRJEB28245) | human gut metagenome | biome: gut microbiome; material: fecal sample | place: Denmark | collected 2008 | reverse complement strand
AGGTTGCTGAAGAGGACAGTAAGGATGCCCGCTGGGTGAAGTTTGAGGCCGGCTATCATGAATTTGTAGTGGATCTGCAAAAGAAAACCCGTGTTCAGAAAGCTATGTTGCGTATGCTGAATTATAATCCGGAAAAGATAGGTATGCCGGTGAAGACATATCTGTATACTTCAATAGACGGTAAAGAGTATAATCTGTCTTCCATAAAAGACGCCCCTTATTTCCCGAACAACAAGCATGATGCCTGGATTGAAAGCATATTGTTTGATCAACTGGATGAAAATGTACGCTATGTAAAGGTGGCTTTTGAAGCTCCGCAACAGGTATATATAGATGAGTTGTTTATTAATCCGGTCCTGAAATAAAAAGCAAAGTACTATGAAATTTGGAACAAAAGTAATTATTGCATTGGCTCTTTTGGCAAACTTGTGGTTTGTTTCCTCTTGTAATAACGGGCCGAAGCGTGAACTCTGGTTGGATGAAGTTTATAAGGATTCCTGTTTTGTGCAGGATTGGGGAATACCGCAGATAAATCAGTCTGTGGTATGGACTCCGCTTACGGTAAATGGTGTTGTGTATGAACGGGGGATCGGAGCTCATTCTATCAGCCGTATGCTGTATGATTTGGGTGGTAAAGCTGTTTCAGTGAGTGGCTTGGTTGGAGCCGATGATAACAACCTGTATGCCGGTAAATTGCAGTTCAAGATAATCGGAGATAAAAAAGAACTTTGGAAAAGCGGTGTGATGCAGAAGGGCGATCCCGTAAAAGAGTTCAATGTCAACCTCTCCGGCATTGATAAAGTGTTGCTATTGGTGGAAGAATGTGGCGATGGCATTATGTACGACCATGCCGACTGGTTGAATGTGAAGTTTGTGACTCGTGGAGATATTACCCCGATACCTGCCTGGCCGAAGCCTGTAGCTAAGGAGAAGTACATTCTGACACCGGAAGCTCCGGAAACTCCACGGATTAATAATCCTCTGGTATATGGTGCCCGTCCGGGAAATCCGTTCCTGATGACGATTATGGCAAGTGGTAACCGGCCTATGACTTTTGAAGCGTCAGGACTCCCTGCCGGACTGAAATTAGATACTTCCACCGGCTTTATTACGGGAAAGACCGAACTTAGAGGAGATTTCAAAGTGCTTCTGAAAGCCATGAACGAAAAAGGTGTAGCCGAAAAAGAAATTACCTTGAAAATAGGAGACCGGATTGCTCTGACTCCTCCGATGGGATGGAACAGTTGGAATTGCTGGGGACTTTCTGTAGATGATGAGAAAGTGCGCGAGGCTGCCCGCATGATGAATGAAAAGTTGCATGCATACGGATGGACGTATGTGAACATTGATGACGGCTGGGAAGCTGCCGAACGCACCAAGCAGGGAGAACTGCTCTCTAATGAGAAATTCCCTGATTTTAAAGGCCTGGCTGATTATATTCATTCCCTGGGATTGAAATTCGGTATTTATTCTTCACCGGGACCGACAACATGTGGTGATTATCTGGGCAGTTATCAGCATGAGGAAATAGATGCACGGACTTGGGGCAGATGGGGAGTAGATTATCTCAAATATGATCATTGCGGCTATCATGCGGTTCAGAAGGATTCTGAAGAGAAAACAATCCGGGAACCCTATATTGTTATGCGTGATGCATTGGATAAAGTGGATCGGGATATTGTCTATTGTGTGGGATATGGTGCTCCCAATGTCTGGAACTGGGCAAGGGAAGCAGGAGGTGAACTGTGGCGCACCACCCGTGACATTACCGATGAATGGAATGTTGTGACAGCCATTGGTTGTTTTCAGGATGTTTGTGCTCAGGCTACTGCACCGGGGAACTATAATGATCCCGATATGCTGGTGGTAGGAAAACTGGGTAAGGCTTGGAGAGAGAAGGTTCATGAATCGGCTCTGACTCCTGATGAACAATATTCCCATATCTCTCTATGGTGCATTCTCTCCGCTCCGTTATTGATCGGTTGTGATATGTCCGATATAGATGATTTTACATTGAGTTTACTGACAAATAATGAAGTGATTGCTGTGAATCAGGACCCGTTGGCAGCACCGGCCACAAAATTGCTGACTGACAATGGGCAGATATGGTACAAGAAACTATATGATGGCTCGTATGCAGTAGGATTCTTCCAGATAGATCCTTATTTTATCCTGTGGGATCAGGATGAGGCTGAAACTATCCAGATGAAGACGTATGATTTTGAATTAGCTTTCAAGCAACTGGGAATTACAGGCAAAGTGTCTGTTCGCGATCTGTGGCGGCAAAAAGATTTAGGGGAATACAATGGGGAGTTCCGGACACAGGTTCCCTATCACGGAGTTTCTTTTGTGAAAATTACTCCTGTGAAGTAACGACTATAAACACTGCCATACAACGCATACCGAAACGATGAAAATCATATTATCATGTAATGTTGAACGATTATTAACCAACTACTAATTAATAATTAATATTATGAAAAAGAATTTACTTTTATTTTTTTTGCTGACATTCATTGGCTATGCATGTGATAGCTCAGAAGATACAGCAGAAGCATCATTCACAATTGAGATCTCCGGTGAAAGCAATCCTACTACATTTGATATGGGGCCGGATAAACATTCAGAAACGATTTCCGTTAAATCGAATGCCTCTTGGAAAATAGACAAACCGCAAACGGCAGGCTGGCTTTCCATCACTCCGGCAAGTGGAGAAAATGACGGCTCCGTTACTTTCTCGGCTGAAGCCAATGAAACGACTGAAACGCGCGAAAGTATAGTGGATTTCTATATGAATGACAAAAAAATCCATTCTATGACTGTACGGCAGGCACCGCAAGACTTACCCATTAAAGAGAAAACTCTTCTTCTGGATATTATATTCAATAATGATGGGACAGCTACTGATGCATCTCCGATGAAACACACTGTGCAGACATTTGAAGGATCCAGTTTGATGACTTACTATAATGATAGCTATGGCTGTTACGTGGCTCGCTTCAATCATACACCGGGCACGGCTATTAGTTCTGGCTACTATAAGGTAGATTACCAAAGTAATCAGGCATTTAAGGATGCATTGGCAGACGGACACACTTTGGAAGCCCTGTTCATGTATGACTCTGAGCCTCAGACTGGCACTGAAATCAAGATGTTCAGTTCCATGCAAGCCGGTGGTACAGGATTCTTACTGGCTAAAGAAAAAGGAGAAATTACGTTTCTCCCCAACCTGACTTCCGGTGGATGGCAATGGAATCGTAGTGGAGTGGTTCCCGAACGGGGCAAATACTACCATGTGGTAGGTGTATGGGATAAGGGAGCACAGAAAGCTTCTGTCTATGTTAATGGTGAACTGAAAGGTACAATTGATGCCAAGGGAGACTTTAAATTCCCTACCCCTGCTACTTGCCAATGGTTTGGTATCGGTGGAGATGCAGCGGCCGGTTCTGCTGAAGCAGCCTGGAGAGGTGAAATAATTTTGTCACGAATCTATGATGATCCACTTTCAGCAGAGGATGTCACCGGACTATGGGAAAAAGTGAAAGATAAACAATCACAAAATACCATTGACATATCGGACTTGATGTTTTTCGCTAACTTTGAAGTCAAAGCGGGTAGCAAATACAGAATAGTGGGAAAAGGTTTCAAGACGGGAGACAAGGTCAAGATAGAATCGTTGGATAGTGCAAAGGAGAGCTTTATCTGTAATACAACTGCCACCGACCGTTATATTGATGCTGAAATACCTTCCGGCTTCGTTTCCGGAAAGTACAGGTTGGTATTGATGCGTGAAAGTGCCCAATACCCGATAGGGATGGCTACACTTACCTCTACTGATAATCCGGTCGGATTTGTCGTTCCGAAAGTGATTGCGCATCGTGGATTCCATACTGCGGACAATAAAGCTTCGGAAAACTCACTTGCATCGTTTATTGCCGCTCAGAAATTGGGTGTATATGGTTCGGAGACCGATTTCTATATCACGAAAGACGATGTTGTAGTCTGTCATCATGATCCCACTATTAATGGGAAAAAGATAGAAGATGTCAATTATGCAGATATCCGGAATGAGCAACTTGCCAATGGTGAAAAGATACCGACACTTGAAGCGTATCTGGAACAACTGAAGGCAAATTCAGAAATGAAATTGATTATAGAAATAAAATCTCACAGTTCTAATGCAAGCCATGACAGAATTGTAAAAACTGTAACTGAAATGGTCAGTGAAAAGGGAGTAGGCGATCAGATCGATTATATCGCATTCAGTTATTATGTATGTCAAAAATTGAATCAGAGTATTCCTTCCGGAACAGTTATCGGATACTTGAACGGTGACAAGGACCCGCAGAGTATGGAAGATGGAATTAATTGCATAGATTATTCTATGAATAGTTTAAGGGCGCATCCGGAATGGATTAAGAATGCACATGAAAAAGGCATGACAGTCAATGTCTGGACCGTTAACTCTCCGCAAGAGATGCTGGATTTCATGGCTATGGGCGTTGATCTCATTACTACTGATTATCCTGACCAACTGAAGGAGATCATAGCCAAGTTCACGGAATAACTATTAGAACGTAAATATCAGAATAAAAGAGAGGGGTACATTTCAGTGCACCCCTCTCTTTGTATTAATTAGACAACTCCGGATTAGCCGCTATCGCTTCTCTCGGAATCTGAATCGTATAGCGTTGGTCATCCTGTTCCAGCACATAGGTTCCTCCTTTGAGAACTTTCTCAATACGAGGTCGGGTAGTACGGCGTAAGTCGAACCAACGATGACCTTCGAAAGCGAGTTCACGGGCACGCTCATTCAGAATCTCTTGTATCAAGGCTTCTTTATTCATTGCGTTGACCGCAGTTGCTTTAGCTGCATAAGCTTCTGGGGTATAGCGTTTCTGCATTAGCTCCAGCAGTCGGGTACGTGCCTGGGGTAGTTTGTCCGATTGTGCTGCTGCTTCTGCTGAGTTCAGATACATTTCGCCTACACGGAAAGAACAACGGAAATCATCTTTTCCACTCTTCTGGCTAAAACGGTAGCCGTTCTTGTCAGTCGGTTTGAAGTAAGCATCCAGACGCAAATCTCCTTCTCCGTATGAAGACGCTAAAGTTTCGGACAGAGCAGCCGCCTGCGTATAGTTGGAGGACATGCCGCGTTCCAAGGCTGTGATATTCTCTACAGACTGGTAGTGGTTTGGCAGCATAAAGGCTTCGTCATTGAAATCTTCCAGACTATTTTTCCCGGCAAGAACAACCTCGGCAGCTTTATATGCATCATCCCATTGTCCCATGTATAATAATACACGGGCGCGCAGAGCTTTTACAGATAGGGTTGTGAAACGATAAGAAAACTTCTGTTCCCAGGATTCCTTATTAATCAATTTTTCAGCTTCATTGATATCTGAGAGTACCGCCTCGTAAATCTGTGCAACGGTATTTTTCTTCAGAATTTCGTTGATATCGCTGTTCAGCTTCAGTGGCACTGCTTTCGTTTCTAACGCTCCCGGACGGGTATAAGGCTGTCCGTAGAGATTTACCAACAGGAAATGCATGTATGCACGGAGCAGATAACATTCACCGATCAATTGGTCGATGTCTTCTTCGCTTCCTTCATTGATTGAGTTTCGCTCTTCTATGGTATAGTTTGCGGTGAACATGATGCTATAGAAATTCTTCCATTCAAAGGAAGTAGTCTGTCCCGGAGCACTGAAGTCATCCCAACATTCTATTTTACCATAACGGTCCTGTTCCCAACTATCATCTTTTACATACAGTTCATCAGAACGGAAGCAGGCGAGTCCTCTGGCATCGGGAACGTTTTTATATGCTGTGGCAATCAGCGCTCTGTACTCAGCTAAGGTCTGGGGGATCACTTTTCCCGTAGGCTGGATATCCAACATATCGCAAGCAGTCAGCAATACTACACTGCTCATCAATAACATGATATATATCTTTCTCATTGTTGTTACTCTCTATAAAATTAAAAAATCAAGTTCAGGCTTAAGGTCACAGACTTGGGAGCCGGTGTTGCATAAGCATTGGACATGGTTTCCGGATCGAGATAATTTTTGTAGCTTGAGCCGAATACCAATAAGTTGCGTCCCTCTATGGCAACTGTGGCGGAAGTCATTCCCAACGTGCGGGTGAAGTTAGTAGGCAATGTATAGCCCAACCGGATATTTTGTAGTCTCACATAGTTCAGGTCTCTGATCCAAATATCCAGGTTACGGTATATTTCATTCTGATTTGAATACCACATATATTCGTCCAGACGTTCGTTCTGACTCAGCAGAACCGGGAAGATCGTTTCCGTATTTTCCGGAGTCCAACGATTCAGGATATCACGGTTCGTGTTGCGTCCTTTGTCGAAATCAACGATAGAGTAGGTGGGTTGACTGCGTACCTTTCCACCGAAGTCGAAGCTGAAGTTGACACCCAGTTCAAAAGCTTTGTAGGTGAAAGTATTATTGAAACCGCCTGTATAAGGGCAGTCAGCAGTACCAACATACGTGTAAAGTTCACGACGCTCGCGGGCTGTCAGGTCGGTTGCTCCGAATCCCCATTCCTGAAGTTTAAAGAATTCCATGGCCGATACGGCTTTTCCGTCTTTGTCCTGGAACATCGGATAACCTTCTTCATCCAGCCCGGCTGTTTTCAGGGCAAACAAGGCTCCCGCGGGATATCCTTCACGGCCCGGTTCTAAGGCATCTTCACGCAGTGCTTCTTTCAGTACCTTATTGTTATTGTATGCGAAGTTGAAGTTAGTGGTCCACATAAAATTCTTGGTGTGGACATTGCGTGTGCTGAGAGCGACTTCGACACCTTGATTTCGCATGCTGGCCCAGTTGACGGTCAACATTTCGAAACCTGTTTCCAGCGGTAACATCTGGGTTCCGATCAAATCTACACCTTTTCTGTAGTAGTAGTCCACGCTCAGGTTGATAGCCTGATTCAATACAGCAAAATCAAATCCTGCATTTACGGAATGTGTTTTCTCCCAGCGCAGCTTTTTGTTCGGTGCACCGGAAACGTCAATCATATCTTCTGAACCTCCCGGCAGGATATTTTCAATTCTGTAATTTCCCAAAAGGAAAGGAGAGGTGTTCTTGTCAATGTTTCCCTGCAAACCGTATGATGCACGGACTACCAGGTTGTCTATCCATTTGGCACTTGCCATAAAAGGTTCTTGGGAAATGCGCCACAAACCACTGACTGAATATAATGGCAGATAACGGTACTTCTTGTCTACACCGAAAAGGTCGGAACCATCGAAACGGATACTTCCTCCCAATGTATAGCGGTTCAGTAAAGAATAGGACAGGGTTGAGAAAGCGGACACGTATGCATTCTCCACATGAGCCTTCTCATGCAACTTGAATGCCTGACTTTCTTCCGGGAAGATGATCGGCTTTGTTGTCAGCGTCTTCCGGTCAAATCCATAACCGGCACTGTATAGCTTTTCTTCCCATGTCTTCCGGATTTCCGTTCCTACCATTGCTTCGAACTCATGGATGTCGTTGTAGGTATCGCGATATTCTCCCATCGCTTTCCAAGTGAGTTGGGACAATGAATTTTCATTGGCCTTGTGAAATCCTCCGGCGGGTAGGTAAGTTACGCCATTGCTGCGATGGTTCTTCTTTTCTTTACGCATGGCAAAAGATTCTTCATCGGCAATCTTCTCGATGGATGTTTTGTCAAGTTGTAAACCGAGCTGGGTGGTAAACTTGAACCGGTCGTCAAAACGTAACTCTGCATCAAAAATAGATGAGAGACCATTGATAGTGGTTTCGTTGGTAGTGTTTTTTAGTTCTTCAAAAGGGTTGAATCCAAAGTCCATATCCACATCATTCTCCACGTCAATGTCGTAGTTGTAATTACCGTGTTCGTTGTATGGCGTGAAGTAAGGGTTAGCCAGGCGAGAATAGAATATCGGATTGGTTAAACCATCCGAATCCGGCAGATAACTTGAATTCTTACGGCGGTTGGCAAACATAGAAGCACCTACTTTCAGAATGCTGTTCACTTTATAACTGGTCTTCATCACTAAGTTCAGACGTTCGGCAGATACATTCGGAACGTTACCATTCTCTTTCATATATCCGAAAGAAGTATAGTAAGTTGCCTTTTCACTACCACCGGAAAGAGACAGGTTATACTCTTGTGTGAATGCGTCGCGGAAGAGAATATCACTCCAGTCTGTGTTTGTTGCCTTCAGTTTATTTATTGCACTTTGAGCGCTGGATGACAAGGCGTTCCACCCTCCGTCTTTGAAATTGTTGAGTTCTCCCAACCCGGAGATAATGCGGTATACCTCGCCTTTGGTTTCCCTGTATGGATAACCGGATGCCAGTAAGTCAAGTTCCAGACCTACCTTCTCTTCTGAGTTCAACAGGTTCAAACGGTCTATATTCAACTTCGGAGAATAGGTCAGTTTAGTGGAGAAGTTAATAACCGGTTTGCCCACTTTACCTTTCTTGGTAGTAATCACGATTACACCATTGGCAGCACGGGCACCGTAAATGGCAGTTGCGGCAGCGTCTTTCAGAACGGTGATATTATCGATGTCGGCAGGATTCAGACCGGCAATAGCGGTTTGACCTATGTTATCGATGTCTTTCAATACTTCCATATTGGGAATGTTCGTTCCTTCCAATGGAATACCGTCCAGCACCCACAAAGGGTCTTGCGTACCATTCAGGGAGGATGTACCGCGAATACGGATTTTGGCAGGAGCACCCGGAGTACCGGAAATGTTGCTTACGGAAAGTCCGGCAATCTGTCCGGCCAATGCTTGGTCTATACTCTTGGTTGCACCCATCATCTGATCCGAGATATCGATCTTCGATACGGCGGCCGTCAACTTACGGCGTTCCACAGTCTGATATCCCGTCACAACTACCGCATCGAGCATGTGGGCGGAAGGTTGGAGAGTAATATCATATTTATTCTTGCCCGGTATGAGCTTTACTTCCAGCACATCATAGCCGACGTAACTACAATAAAAACGGGTAACTCCCTCCGGAATGGAGATGGAGAATTGACCGTCAATATTAGTAATGACACCAATGGTGGACTGATTATTCCCAACTTTCTTCAAATCATCGGCTGTCACATAGACAGAAGCGCCGATGAGAGGCAAATTATCCTCAGAAGAGATGACTACACCCTCTACCTGCCGGTTTGCGGCAAGGGCGTACGTGAACGTTCCTATTAGTAATAGGAATGCGACAGATAAGCGTCTTTTCATCCGTTAAAATAATAAAATTAATACTTAAATTGAAAACTGTTTTTTAGCTAAGTGACGATAAAAAAATAACTTGGTACAAAATATGTCACAAATAAAAGTAACTCAGTTCCCCTCCTCCTCCCGGGAGGAGGAGAGCTGAGTTACTGCTGTTATTGAATTCATTCGTACCAACTTATTTTTTAAGCATTGCTAAAGCCCTAATGCCGTGTTAATACGGAGAATCATGTCTTTATAATGATATTTGGTTGCCACATCCGATGTTCCCAGGCGACTTTGAAGCAGATCCTTGATCCGTAACAGTTCACCTCGCTTCACGGAAATGGCATCTGAGATGCGGTTCAGTTGAGAGCCGTAGAAGTTCAATTCGCGACGGGCACCCATCCGGTCTGCATCCAACGAGCGATGAGCATGTTCATCACAACTGCAAAGCGGTAACTGGTTATCCAGCAGGAAATGATTGTCCATAAGCTTCTTGTTGATTTTTACCCCTTCGCTTTCGGCAGCGGCCGTAATCAAGGCATCCAGGAAGTTTTTCTGCAAGGTGCGTGTCATGACGTCAGGCAATGCTCCCCGTTCTGTTGTGGCAAAAATGCTGCGATGTAAACCATCCATCAGTTCTACGGCAGTAAAAGCCTTTTTGCCATTTACCGCTTCGTTTTCAAGCATACGTACCAGGCGGTTGTTGGATAAAAGATCCCACAGAATATAGGACTGGGCATTCTTCAGTATCTGCGTCGGTGCATTTTCTACCACACCCAGCGGAGTGTTACGAAGCAGATAGGTATATTCACCTACTTCTGTGTCGAATAACCACTTCGGATAAGTCAGTACCTCATCCAGTAAGAACTTCAGGGCAGCTTGTTGCTTTTCTTTTTCTACAAAAGTATAAGTCTTCTGTCCGTCACCCACAATTGTATTTTCTATATAGATACCACCGATGTTGGCGAGTACATGGTACAGATAATTATTCCATTGATTGATTACGGCATAGTATAAGCGGGAAGCTTCTTCATAAGTCTGTCCTTTTTCTCCGGTCGTCGTCCATTTTATAATTTCGGGAACGATCCGCTTCAGGTTTGCAATACCATATTGGGAAGAACGTACAGCATCATCACCCAGATCTTCGTTCTGTGCACGGGGATCTACGGCATCACGCACATCCTGCGCTTCGCTGTATTTATACAGACGGTCGGTATGGCGGCTCAGGAAATCATAAAGTAAATCCTTTTCTTCTTCCGGATTTTCTTTTCCATACCAACGGTAACCGTATTCGATGGCGAAGATATCGTAAGGACCGATATGCGGTGAAAGAGCGGTTATTCCGTCACCGGGTTGTGCCACGTAGTTGAAACGGGCATAATCCATGATGGAAGAAGAGGTCGAATTCATCCGGTCGGTGAATGACTTGGAGCGCAGGGAATCGGTGGGGAATGCCCATGATCCCATCATATTGTGGCGTAATCCTAAAGAGTGACCTACTTCGTGGCAGGCTACAAAACGCATGGCATCTCCCATCAGTTCATCGGATAACTTGATGCCACGGGCTTCCGGACGTACAGTACCTGTTTGTACGGTGATCCATTCCTGAAGCATATTCAGTACATTGTGCCACCACATGATATCCGCTTCCAGGATTTCCCCTGATCGGGGGTCCAGAATAGACGGTCCCATAGCGTTTGCTTTGGTGGAGGCTGCATAGGTCAGTACGGAGTAATTCACATCATCCATATCTACCGTCATGCTGTCGGTGATTTCTTTGGCGATAATGGCATTCTTGAATCCGGCACGTTCAAATGCCACCTGCCAGTCTTCAATGCCTTGTTTGATATACTTACGCCAACGATATGGAGTAGAGTTTTCTATATAAAATACAATCGGTTTAGCCGGTTCCACCAATTCGCCACGCAAATAACGTTCGCGGTCTTCCGGTTTAGGTTCCAGGCGCCAGCGGGTAATGAACTGTTGCTTGCTGACCCGTTGTTGTCCGTCGCTGTAACTGAGCAAAGGATTGGTAAAATACCCTACACGAGCATTATCCAGTCTACCGGTCATAGGTGTTTCCGGCAGTAGCATCAGTGAAGAACTAACTTCAACGGTTACGTAGACGGAAGTCGTTCCTTCGGTCACTTTCGTTGTCAGTTCGGACGTGGCCACTACATTATTCTCGAATGCTTTGATGGAAAGAATACGTGAAAGGTTTTTGATGGAAGACGTTCCCAGATTAATATTGGTAAATACGTTGTTGATACTCGTCTCCGTTCCATCATAAATATCATTCACCTTGATAACCATCGTCGTAGAGTCATTATTGAATGCCTCAATCTTGAAGCCGGCTATCAATGGTGAGATGTAGTTGTCACGTACTGACTGGCTGATTGCGTCTCCGGCAGGAGCGAGGGGGAGAGGGCGGCTTTGACGGATAAGCAACTTATTCGTCGCCTTATCCTGTTCGAAGCGTACCATTTGGTTTTCATAATTCGTACCACGGTTCACACCGGCCTCATTCAGTTCGGAAGGAACGCGTTGAAGTTTGTTCACTACCAACATATCCCTGCCCAGTAAGTTCACCGGTACCTCAAAATAATAGTCGTTTTTTTTCTGGTACACATTGAACATACCACGGTGAATGATGCTACCGTCTCCGGTCAGTTTCTCGTACTCGTTTTTGGATTTAACACTGTCGTTTGGTTCACTCTTCTTTTTCTTTCGGAACCATCCCATAGAATCGGGTGTAGAATCTACAGCATACGCCATCACAGGTTCACACATCAAGGTGCCTGTAGCCACTGTAGTTAGCAGAATTGTTTTTAGTCTCATCAGTTATATCAATTATCATCAGGTTACCTATTCTACTCATAGAATTAAGTGTCGGCAAAGATAGTAAAACTATACTATGCTACCAGATGAATAGGGTTAGTTTTGACGTTTTTTCTTTTATAACGCAAAGAATCTTTCAATTATAAAAAAACAGTATCGTTTAAAATGGTATAGTTATGAATTTGCTCACCACAGATTAACACAGATTCTCACAGAGTTTAATTAATTAAAAATCAGAGAAATAAAATTCTGTGGAAATCTGTGTTAATCTGTGGTGAGCAAATTCATAACCATACAGACATGAATCCATTTTCAGTTTAAAGTCAGTTTAGTCAAACAAACTCTTGAACTTCTTGAAAATTTTTTCCTTAATCGAAGTATTGGGCTTGAAGTTATCCGAGCTTTCCATTTCTTCAAGTGCTTTTTTCTCGTCTTTGTTAAGTGCTTCCGGTACATATACGCTGACATTTACCAATAAATCTCCCGTACCGTATCCGTTTACACTTGGCAGACCTTTTCCGCGTAGGCGGAGCACTTTGCCCGGCTGTGTACCCGATTCGATCTTTACTTTCACCTTTCCGTCAATGGTTGGTATTTCTACCGCACCACCTAAAGCGGCTGTCGGGAAGCTGAGAAGCAGGTTGTAAATCAAGTCATTTTCGTCGCGAATCAGTTCTTTGTCTTGTTCTTCTTCTACAAGAATCAGTAAGTCGCCCGGAACGCCGTTGTGTTTTCCGGCATTTCCTTTGCCGCTCATAGAAAGCTGCATGCCTTCCATTACGCCTTTAGGAATATTTACGCTTACCACTTCTTCGCCGTAAACGATACCTTCTCCGGCACATACCTTACACTTATTCTTGATGATTTTGCCTTCACCGCCACAAGTCGGACAGGTGGCACGTGTCTGCATCGTACCAAGAATAGTCTGTTGGTTACGGATTACCGTACCGCTACCTTTACAGGTCGAGCAGGTTTCCGAACCGCCGTTACCCTCAGCCCCTGAACCGTGACAGTGATCACATGTAACGTACTTTTTCAGTTTGAATTTCTTTTCTACTCCGGTAGAAATCTCTTTCAGATTCAGTTTTACTTTTACGCGCAAATCCGAACCACGGAAACGCGGGCGTTGTGAACTTCCACCGCCGAATCCGCCTCCGAAACCACTGAATCCGCCTCCGAAGCCACCGCCACGTCCACCGAAAATATCTCCGAACATAGAGAAGATATCATCCATAGACATGCCCTCGCTGAAACCACCGAACGGTCCACCGTTTCCGGCAGCACCACTCATTCCGGCATGACCGAACTGGTCATAACGGGCACGCTTGTCCGCATTGCTTAGTACATCGTAGGCTTCTGCCGCTTCTTTGAATTTTTCTTCCGCCACTTTGTCACCCGGGTTCTTGTCAGGATGATATTGAATGGCTTTTTTGCGGTAGGCTTTCTTAATTTCTTCTACCGATGCTGTCTTTTCGACTTCCAGTACTTCGTAGTAATCTCTTTTTTCCATATATATTATGTTATTCTCCTACCACCACTTTGGCATGGCGGATTACTTTGTCGTTTAGCGTGTAGCCGGTCTGTACGCAATCCAGAATTTTTCCCTTCAGGGATTTGTCCGGTGCAGGGATAACGGCAATTGCTTCGTGAAAATCGGTGTCAAGAGGTTTTTCTTTGGTCTCAATCACCTTCACGCCGTCCTGTCCCAATACAGACATGAATTTATTATAAATCAATTCCACTCCTTCTTTCACGGCTGCTACGTCTGTGGCAGTTTCCATGTTTTTCAGGGCGCGTTCGAAGTCGTCTACAATAGGAAGAATGCTGCTGATGGTTTTTTCGGCACCGTTCAGAATCAGCTCGGCCTTTTCCTTCATGGTGCGTTTGCGGTAGTTGTCAAACTCGGCGGAGAGGCGCAGATATTTATCTTTCTGCTCTTCTATCACTTTGTTTGCTTCTTCCAGTTCCTGGGCAAGCTTTTCCTCTTCTGTCGGAGCTGCACTGTCCTGTACGTCCTCCTCTTGAATTTCTTCATTTTCCGCGGCTTCATCCTGCGTAGCTTCGGACATTAACTCTTCTTCGTTGATGTTTTCTTTTTCTTTCGGGTCCATATTTCTATTCTTATTATACTTGTAAAAAGGATTTGTTTTCATTGCTGTCAAGGGTTTAAGTTAGTATATCGCTCTACTAACAAAAACTTTGCCAAATAGGCGGCATTTGTCTAAAACGCCGCAAAGGTAATACTTTTATGTCAGATTGACAGCGCATTTCTACGAGTATTCATGGAAAAATGCCTATCTTTGCACTCGCAAAATACAGAACAATAGGTATTAAATAGTAAATAGTAAATCGATAAATAGTAAATAAATCAATGATTACAGTCTCTAATGTTTCCGTACAGTTTGGAAAAAGGGTGTTATTTAATGATGTAAACCTGAAGTTTACAAGTGGAAACTGCTATGGTATTATCGGTGCCAACGGTGCCGGAAAATCTACCTTCCTGCGTGCCATATCCGGTGATTTGGACCCTACGACCGGTTCTATTATGTTAGGTCCGGGCGAACGCCTCTCCGTATTAAGCCAGGACCACTTTAAGTGGGATGCACTTACGGTAATGGATACCGTGATGATGGGGCATACTGTTTTGTGGGATATCATGAAGCAACGCGAAGTGCTTTATGCCAAAGAAGATTTCACGGATGAGGACGGTCTGAAGGTTTCCGAATTGGAAGAAAGATTTGCGGAACTGGACGGCTGGAATGCAGAAAGCGATGCGGCGGCTTTGTTGAGCGGTCTGGGCATTAAAGAAGATAAGCATTATGTGCTGATGGGTGACCTCAGCGGTAAGGAGAAGGTGCGTGTGATGCTGGCACAGGCTTTGTTCGGTAATCCGGATAACTTGTTGCTGGATGAGCCTACCAATGACTTGGATATGGAAACCGTGATGTGGCTGGAAGATTATCTGGCTAATTTTGAACATACGGTGTTGGTTGTGAGTCACGACCGTCACTTTCTCGACTCTGTCTGCACGCACACGGTGGACATTGACTATGGTAAGATTAACCTGTTTGCCGGTAACTATAGTTTCTGGTATGAATCAAGCCAGTTAGCATTGCGCCAGCAGCAGAACCAGAAGGCTAAGGCAGAAGAGAAGAAGAAAGAGTTGGAAGAATTTATTCGCCGTTTCAGTGCCAATGTGGCAAAGAGCAAGCAGACTACCAGCCGTAAGAAGATGTTGGAGAAACTGAATGTGGAAGAAATCAAGCCTTCTTCGCGTAAGTATCCGGGCATTATCTTTACTCCCGAGCGCGAACCGGGTAATCAGATTCTGGAAGTTTCCGGGCTGACCAAAACTTTGGAAGACGGTACTGTGCTTTTCTGCGATGTAAACTTCAATATAGAGAAAGGGGATAAGGTGGTATTCCTTTCCCGCGATCCCCGTGCCATGACTTCATTGTTTGAGATTATAAATGAAGAAATGAAGCCGGATGCAGGAACTTTCAGTTGGGGTGTCACTATTACCACTGCATACTTGCCGCTGGACAATACTCAGTATTTCAATACGGATCTGAACCTGGTGGACTGGTTGAGTCAGTTTGGCGAAGGAAATGAAGTTTATATGAAGAGTTTCCTAGGTCGTATGCTGTTCTCCGGTGAAGAGGTTTTGAAGAAAGCAAGTGTGCTGTCGGGAGGTGAAAAGATGCGTTGTATGATTGCCCGTATGCAGTTGCGCAATGCCAACTGTCTGATTTTAGATACTCCTACCAATCATCTTGATTTGGAGTCCATCCAGGCATTCAATAATAACCTGAAGACGTATAGAGGGAATATCCTGTTCTCTTCTCATGACCACGAGTTCATACAGACCGTTGCCAACCGTATTATCGAGCTGACTCCGAACGGTATTATTGATAAGATGATGGAATATGACGAATACATCACTTCTGACCATATTAAGGAATTAAGAGCTAAGATGTACGCACAGTAAATATCTGCTCTTTCAATAAAAAAATGTCGCCTTGCAATAACCGAATATTGCAAGGCGATGTTTTTAGGTGATTAAGTGTTCTTATGATCAGATAGTTCTTCTTTTTTGCTTTGCGAATAAAGGAGCTAAAGAAAATAGTGGTTGAAATCGAAGAAAAAGTCGATTAAAGTTGTACTATATTGAAACATTTGTTATTTTTGTACTATGAGAAGAAGAGTTGTAGCATACGGTCATTATTATAAAGAGTTCCTTGCTACCCTTACAGAGAAAGAAATTCAGAAAGTCAAATATGTGCTTTCGTTACTTGAAACTGACGACCGTGTACCGGTGAAATTTATAAAATCTATACGAGACGGATTATATGAGTTGCGTATAGAATACAATAGTAACATTTATCGTATCTTTTTCATTTTTGATGAAGGGCAAATAGTAGTTCTATTTAACGGTTTTCAAAAGAAGACACAAAAAACGCCGAAATCAGAAATAGAAAAAGCATTTAAATTGATGGAGGAATATTATGAGTACAAAAAACAGTATGATAACAGACATTAGTGCTGAACTTGAAAAAGAGTTCGGAGCACCGGGAACCCCTGAACGCGCTAAGTTCGATGAAGAAGCATACGCTTTTTATACCGGACAAATACTGCTTGATGCAAGAAAAGAGGCAAAGGTAACTCAATTAGAACTTGCAAAGCGAATTAACGCTACCAAATCTTACATTTCCCGTATTGAAAATGGTTCAATAAATCCGAGCGTAGGCACATTCTACCGAATAATGAATGCGCTGGGATTGAGAGTCGAAATCGTAAAAACAATAGGAAGTCTGTAAACAGAAAAGCCGGAGCACTAACCCCGGCTTTTTCATACTCCGATAGAAATATTTTCCCATTCACTCTCCCCATGTTTATTTATAAATCAGCTTATTCCTCCCGTCCTCTCCGAACAGGCTATCTCCCAAAGTCGTAATCTTGTTTCCTGTAGCTACAACATAACGCAGGTTGTCACATCCCATAAACGCGCCATATTCGATGGCAGTCACTCCGGCTGGCAATTCAAGCGTACCGCACAAGCGACCGCATCCACTGAATGCACGTTGTCCGATGCTTTTCAAACCTTTGGGAAGCTGGATGCGCAACAGATATTTTTTCTGGGTAAATGTATATTCGGGAATAACCGTAGTGTTACTTTTGCTCAGATCAACAGCCACAAGATTGGGCATATAATCACGTATTACGGTGAAGTCAGCT
>UMJU01046446.1_pt1 | contig 17332 bp, 9 predicted proteins | sample 1966161 | NCBI WGS metagenome assembly UMJU01 (sample SAMEA4836156, study PRJEB28245) | human gut metagenome | biome: gut microbiome; material: fecal sample | place: Denmark | collected 2008 | reverse complement strand
CATCCACGACGTGGGCGCGGGCGGTCTCTCGAACGCTATGCCCGAACTCGCCGACCTCTCGGGGAAGGGCGCCACCTTCGACATGACGAAGATCCCGGTTGAAGAGTCGGGCATGAGCCCCTTGGAAATCTGGTGCAATGAAAGTCAGGAGCGCTACGTGATCGCGCTCGATCCCGCGAAGCTCGAAGTCTTCACGGCCTTCTGCGAACGCGAACGCTGCCCCTTCGCGGTGCTCGGCACGATCACCGAGGAAGCGCACCTTAAGCTCACGAACGCCCCCGAACCCGACTGCGTCGACATGCCGATGGAAGTCCTTCTCGGAAAGGCCCCGCGCATGCACCGCGACGTGAAGCACGTCGAAAAGAAGCTCGCTCCGTTCACCGCCGAAGGTCTCGACTTCAAGAAGGCGGCGCTTGACGTTTTGCGTCACCCGACCGTCGCTTCGAAGTCCTTCCTCATCATGATCGGCGACCGCACGGTGGGCGGTCTCGTCGCCCGCGACCAGATGGTCGGTCCCTGGCAGGTGCCGGTCGCCGACTGCGGCGTGACGACGCTCGACTTCGAAGGCCTCAAGGGCGAAGCGATGTCGATGGGCGAACGCACGCCGGTCGCCGTCATCGATTCCGCCGCCGCCTCGCGCCTTGCGATCGGCGAAGCGATCACGAACATGGCCGCCGCGGACGCGAAGCTTCCGCGCATCAAGCTCTCCGCCAACTGGATGGCCGCCTGCGGCGCCGAAGGCGAAGACGCCCGACTCTTTGACGCCGTCAAGGCCGCGTCCGACTTCTCGGTCGCGCTTGGCATCTCGATTCCGGTCGGCAAGGACTCGCTCTCCATGCGCACGAAGTGGGAAGCGGAAGGGGAACAGAAGTCCGTCACTTCTCCGGTGAGCCTGATCGTCTCCGCCGCCGCGCCGGTCGAAGACGTCTCGAAGACGCTCACCCCCGAACTCAAGCGCGATCCCGCTTCGGTCCTCGTGCTCGTCGACCTCGGCGCCGGCAAGAACCGCCTCGGCGGCTCGATCCTCGCGCAGGTCACGCAGCGCTTCGGCGACACAGCTCCGGACTGCGAAAACGCGGCCGAACTCGCCCGCTTCTTCGTGACGGTTCGCCGTCTCACGGATTCGGGTGCGCTTCTTGCCTACCATGACCGCTCCGACGGCGGTCTCTTCGCGACGCTCGCCGAAATGATGTTCGCGAGCCGCCTCGGCGTGAGCCTCAACCTCTCGAGCCTCCTTGAAGCCGAAGGCGCGAACGTCTGGAATGTCCTCTTCAACGAAGAACTCGGCGCCGTCCTTCAGGTCCGCGCCGACCGCGTCGAAGAACTCGTCGCTGCCATGCGCGAGGAAGGCATCTCGCACCTTTGCCACTTCATCGGCGAAGTCACCGAAGGGGAACTTCTCACGATTTCGAACGACGACTGCCCGAACGCGTGCTTTACGCGCGAAGAACTGCAGACCGCCTGGACGGAGGTCTCGCATCAGATCGCCCGCGGCCGCGACAATCCGGCCTGCGCCGATCAGGAATTCGCCCGCATCGCCGACAAGACGGACACGGGTCTCTTTGCGAAGACGACCTTCGACGTGAACGAAAACGTCGCCGCTCCGATGATCAACACGGGCGTTCGTCCGAAGGTCGCGGTGCTGCGCGAAGAGGGCGTCAATAGCCAGAACGAAATGACGGCCGCTTTCTACCGCGCGGGCTTTGACGCCTACGACGTTCACATGACGGACCTCCTTTCGGGCCGCATCGAACTCTCGGGCTTCAAGGGCCTCGCTTGCCCGGGCGGCTTCTCCTACGGCGACGTCCTCGGCGCCGGCGGCGGCTGGGCCAAGACCGTCCTTCACAACGACCGTTTGACGGAAGTCTTCCGCACGTTCTTCCACCGCGACGACACGTTCGGCATCGGCATCTGCAACGGCTGCCAGATGATGAGCCAGCTTCGCGACCTCATTCCGGGCGCCTCGCACTGGCCGATGCTCGTTCGCAACCTGTCCGAACAGTTCGAAGCGCGCGTCGTGAATCTGGAACTTCTCGAATCGCCCTCGATCTTCTTCGAAGGCATGGCGGGTTCGGTCCTTCCGATCGTGACCTCGCACGGCGAAGGCCGCGTGCAGTTCCTGAAGCCCGAAGACGCCGCGCTCGCCCGCACGGCCGCGCGCTACGTCGATCCGCAGGGCCGTCCGACGGAGGTCTATCCGTTCAACCCGAACGGTTCGGCCGAAGGTCGCGCCTCGTTCACGACGGACGACGGCCGCTTCACGATCATCATGCCGCACCCCGAACGCAGCCACCGCGCCGTGCAGCTCTCGTGGCACCCGGCCGAATGGACGGACGTCTCGGGCTGGATGCGCATGTTCTGGAACGCCCGCAAGTGGGTGGGCTGATTCCGAGTGTGACTCGTGACTGAAAAGAGCGGAGCCTTTTTCACGGACGGAAAAGCGCTCCGCTTTTTCTTTGAGGAGATTTTCGATGCAGATTCCGAAGACGCGGGAAGAAACCGAAGCGCTTGAAGGCATGATCGCCCAACGGCGAGACTTTCACGCGCACCCCGAAGAAGGCTGGTGCGAATTCCGCACGACCGCCGCGATCGTTCGCGTGCTTGAGAACCTCGGCTTTGCGGTTCTCACGGGAGAGGACGTGATCGCCCCCGACGCCCGCATGGGCGTGGTTGAGGAACGCCTCGCGGCGGCGCGGCATAAGGCGCTCGAAGAAGGAGCCGAAGCGACGATCCTCGACCGCATGAGCGATTTGACCGGATGCGTCGGAGTCTGGAAGACCGGACGCCCCGGCCCGGTTACGGCGTTGCGCTTTGACATCGATGCGCTTCGAGGCGTCACCGAATCTTCGTCGCCCGAGCACCGGCCCGCGGCACTCGGCTTTGCCTCACCCGTCCCGAACGTCTGTCACGCCTGCGGGCACGACGCCCATACGGCTGTGGGCTTGGGCGTCGCCCGTTGGATTGCGTCGCACGCGCACGAGCTGACCGGCACGGTCAAGCTTCTCTTTCAGCCCGCGGAAGAGGGCGTTCGCGGGGCCGCCGCGATGGCGAAGAGCGGCGTCGTCGACGACTGCGGGTGGCTTTTCGGTTCGCACGTGGGCTGCGAATTCGGTCCCGACGAAATCGGGATTCTGACGGAAGGCTATCTCGCCACGACCAAGATGGACGTCTTCTTCGAAGGAACGCCCGCTCACGCCGGGTCGGACCCCGAGAAGGGGCGCTCGGCGCTTCTTGCCGCCTGCGCGGCCGTGATGAGCATTCAGGGCTTGCCGCGTCACTCGGGCGGCGACTCTCGCGTTTCGATCGGACGCATTGAAGCCGGGGAGGGCCGCAACGTCGTGGCGGCGCACGGGAGGCTTGAACTCGAAGTTCGCGGCGCCACGAAGGAGGTGAACAACTTTCTCGCCGACGAAGTCCACCGCATCGTGCACGGCATGGCCGAGGTTTACGGCGTTAAGGGAAAGGTCGTAAAAACGGGCGAATCCTGCCGAGACGTCTGCGACCCGGAAGCCGTTGCGATTCTCGAAGACGTGGCCAAAGCTTTGCCCGACAAAACCAAGGCGACGGTTTTCACGACGGAGCGCGGGAGCGAAGACTGCGCCGTCCTGGCCGAGCGCGTGCGAAGCCTCGGCGGCAAGGCCGGGTTCTTCTGTTTCGGAACGCGCCACAAGGGGCACCATCGTCCCGACTTCGACGTGGAGGACGAAGACGCGATGCTTCTCGCCTGGCGGGTCTTCACGGGGGTGCTCGCACGTCTTCATCACGTCTGAGAGAGCGGCCTCTCTCGGAAAAGCGGTCGGGGCGCCTCGGGGCGCCCTGATTTTCGACGGGAAATCGTCAGGGCTTCTCCGGCCACCACTTGGCTTCGTGTCCCGAGAGGTCGGCCAAGGCGAGCCGTTCGCCGATTCGGGGGAGAACGAGCCGCACGTCGTTTTTGCGGGCCTCGTCGTACGCCGCATTGAGCGGATCGATCCAGCGGTGCACCGAGAGGTCGTACTTCGCGTTGTGGCAGGGCATCGTGTAGTCGGCCCTGAGCGTGCGGGCCGCCCGGCCCCAGTCGTCGGGCATCAGGTGAATGTCCGCCCAGTCGACGTTGTACTGACCGTCTTCGAGCGCGGCGAACTGAATGTTCGGAAAGCGTTCGGCCACGTCCGCAAAGTGCGGACCGATCCCGCCGTCGCCCGAAAAGTATCCGCGCCAGCCCTTTACGTCGAGCATGAAACCGCCCCAGAGCGTTTGATTGCGCTTGAGGCTGCGGCCCGAGAAGTGAAGCGACGGCGTGAAAGTAATGTCGACGCCCGGCAGCGGCTGCACGGACTCCCACCACTCCAATTCCGTGACGAGGTCGGCGGGCCATCCCCAGCGCTCGAAATGCGCTCCGACGCCCAAGGCCGTCACGACGCGTCCGACACGGCCCTTCAAGGCGTTGATGACGCGAAGGTCGAGGTGGTCGTAATGGTCGTGCGTGATGAGAAGCAGATCGACCGCAGGCAAAGACGCGGGCGAGAACCAGTCGGCACCGGCAAAGGGCTTCACGACGCCCGGCACGGGGGCGGCGAAGGTGAGCGCCGGGTCGATCAGAATCGAGACGCCTTCGACGCGCAGAAAGTAGCCCGAGTGCCCGAGCCAGACGAGTTCGTTTTGCCCGACGTCCGCGAGACGCGTCTCGACGTGCGGGACGACGCCCGAGGGCTTTCGTCCGTCGTTCGAGCGAAAGAGAAAGTCGACCATGTTTCTCGCAAAGGACTTCTCCGTGGGGCGGGGCTTGAGCGGATAGAGGTTGCGGAATTCTCCGTCCTGCCAGTAGGGGCTCGCGAGAATGCGATCGAGCCGTTTGCCGCTCGGCGTTCCGCCGAAGTCTTCGCGCGCGAGAACGCCGCCCGTTCCCGCAAGAAGGGTGCCGCCAAAGAGTAGAGAAATCGTTTTGCGTCGCGTAAGGGCCATGGTTCGAAGAACGGATGGATTGAGTACATCCTAATCCTACGAAACTTGGCCGGCTCAAAGAAATACGTTCGTATCGAATTCTTGCCCGAAACCTTCGGCCGTTACCGTCTGAAAAGGATTGCCGGTAAAAAGGAACGATAGTCGAAACGTATGAAAATCGATGAGAAGAGGGTATTGGCGCACCGTTGGGTGCCGTGTCTATCATTTCCTCATCGGACTCGAAGGAGTCAAAGTTTTCAGCAGGAGACAAAGATGTCGAAGAAGAGCGCATTGATCGGCGCCGCCTTGGCGGGCGTGATGAGTGTCGCGGGCGCGGCCCAGATTGAATTCGTGGTGGGCGGGAAGGCCTATCCCGGAACCCTGAACGATACGGGGGCTGCGCAGGCTCTGATGGAGCGTCTGCCCGTGGATCTGAAGTTCGAGGACTTCGGGTCGAACGAGCGCATCGCCTACTTCAAGCAGGAACTTTCGCTCGCAGGCAAGGCCGACCACGGCGCTCCCAAGCCCGGTACGATCGCCGTCTACGAGCCCTGGGGGAATCTCTGCATCTTCCGCGTGCCCTTCCGCGCTTCGCTTGACCTCTTCATTCTCGGGGAGGTCGCGCCCGAAACGCTTGACGCCATCGTGAAGAGCGGGTCGAGCACCGTCACGATCCGGGCGGCGGGGCGCTGAAGCGTACTCAGGAAAGAGGTGAGGACAGGGACTCGATGGCATCAAACTCGGGTCCCTTTTCTTTATATCCTCAGGAAATGGGCGTAGATCCCCGTCCCGTCGTTGTTCCCGCAGTTACAGGAGGCTGGTCGTCCCACACCTAAAAGGCTGGAAACACGCGGAATCGACTTTTTTGCGATTCTCTCCCGTTGCGCTCATGCGTGTCTTTGCGTGCACGATCGGGAACGGAAGTCAACGGTTTTTACGGAGGCGTAAAGAACCCGTTCTGAACACCAAAAACATACGAGGAATAACCCTTATTTTACAAATTTTATGAATATCTTCACGAAAAGAAAGTTTTCGTGAAGATCAAACAAAATAGCCTATGTAGTGCTATGACAATGAAATAACGTCTATCTATCGTGGCTTTCGTTGTTACAGAAAAGAATAGCGCTTTCTGTGGACTAGGGTAAACCCCCTTAGTAAAATCGCGCGCTCGAAAATTTCTCAAACGTTTGCGATTTACCGGAAAGCCTTTTATGGAACACACTCAGCTGAACCACATTGATACGCCGCCTCCTGTACGCGACCGAAAGGATTTTTTGCAAAAAAGACGCTTCGCCCGCTCTTTCGAAAGACGGTCATTTCCCTTCCGATTCTCTGTGCCGCAACCGCTTCCTTCGCGGCAACGGAGCAGGCCTACGTCGCGAACGGCAGCGTCGTTGTCGACGACGACCTCGCTCTCACGATGGAAAACCGTACGACCGCCATTTTTGCCGGGTACAACAAGGACGTGACGATCGACGTGAAGTCCCTCACGGTGAAGCCCGACTGGGCGAATCTCCAACAGACGGGGAACCTCTACGGCATCATGCGCGTGACGGGCGGCAACGACGTCGTCATCACCACTGATAACGGTGTCGCCCTCGCTCTCACCCTTACCCCCGACGCCTCCCTCGAAAACAACAGCATCACGACGGTTGGCGGTCTTCTCATGGAGGCAAGTCAGAGCGCGAAGCAGCCGGGTACACTTGTCCTCGACGGGGGTTCCGGCGCTATCAACGTCCGCGTGGAGGACGGTTTCAAAAAACTCGACAGCTTCCATCACGCCTACGGTGCCAAAATCGACGGCGCCTCGACGGTCGATCTTTCGGGAAGCAGCGTGAACTTCACCGTGGAAGCGCACTCGAACGCCACGGCTTTCCGTCTCGACGACAAAGACAGAGGTTTTGAGACGCTCCCGATCGCGGACATCGCTTCCGAAGGCGAAGCGACCTTCACCGCTCACTCGAAGGCGTCGTCCGCCACGGGCTTCTCCGCGGACGGCTACGACGTCACCCTCTTGGGGAGCGGTCTTCTCTTTGAAGCGGTCTCCGAAGGAATGAACGCGACGGCCCTTCGAATCGTCGACGGGAAAGCCGATTTCGTCACGATTCCCGAAAGTGAAGCCGACGCCGTCACGCTGACGGCCGACGCCAAAACGACCGCCACGGCGCTCGAAGCAACCTCAAGCGATTTTCTTTTCAATACGGGTGCCTTCTCGGTGACGTCCGAGAGCGGGTCCGCCGCCAACGGCTTCAAGGTGGAGGGCGGCTCCGTCAAGGTGCTCTCCGACACGATCGTCTTCGACGTTTCGAGCTCCGGGAACGGGCAGGTCAACGGCATTTCCGCACAGAAGGACGTCGAAGTTTCCCTCTCCGCGGACAAAGACATTTTTCTTGAAAGTTCGGGTGAAGGCGGACGCGTCTTCGGCCTCTATGCCGGATCTTCGCATTCCTCGGGCTCGATTTCGCTCGACGCCAAGTTGGGCTCCATCGTCCTTTCGATTGAAAAGAGTGCTGCCTCTACGGGCGGCATGAACGCGGCCGTCGCCTGTGCGCAGGGGGAAGGAAGCGTCATTTCGCTTTCCGCCGCCGGAAACATTCTCGCCGACAAGACGGCCGTTACGGCCGACGCCGGAAGCGGTGTGATGTACGACATCGACGGTTTTCGTGCGCAGGACGGTGCGCTCGTCCAATTGAACGCCGGCGGCTACATCGCCTTGAATCCGTCCACCGGTCTTTCGGGAGACGACACTGCATTCCGAGCGCAGGCGAGTTCGGTCCTCGGTACGATTCGGGTCACGGCGGAAGGTACGGACGAAAACGGGTACGGCGTCCTGGCCGTGGCCGAAGGTGCGACGGGACGCGGCGCGCTCGCGCAAAACGGCGACATCCGCATCGACGCGAAGTCCGGTTCCATCTACCTGGCGGGCTCGGGCGGAAACGCACGCGGCATTGAAGTGACGGGCGCGGGGACGGATTCCTTCGTGCATCTGAATGCGGCCGGTTCGATCGAACTCGTTTCCGAATCGGACGGCTCGAATGCCTACGGCATGTCGATCGGTCTTTTCGCCGTTCATTCGTCGGCCAAGGGCGAGGCGCACCTCACCGCTGACGAAACGATCTCGATTCTGTCCACAGGTAAGAATTACTACGCCTACGGTGTTCAGACCCAGGGTGAGGAGGCGCTTGCCCGTCTCTCGGGTAAGAATGTTCTCCTCAGCGCGCAGGTGACCGACAAGCCCGCCTATGCCTACGGGATCTTCGCCGCGGCCGGGCACACCGACATCGACTCGGTCGAAAACACCGTGATCACTTCGACGGGGAACAGGATCTATACGATGAACTACGCCGGAAGCGGCGCGCTCGTCGAGATCCATGCGGGCAAGCACGCGGTCGTGGAAGCACGGAGCACCGCCCTCAATGTCCAGGGCGGCAAGGTTGTTCTATCGGCCGGCGAGGCCGTTGCGATTCATTCGTCCACCGATACCGGCGCGTACGCCAAGGGGGACGGAAGCGAAGCGGAACTTTCCGCGGGTCACGACGCCGTCATTTCCGCGAAGACCGGAGCCTATGCGAAGGAGGGCGGTCTCATTACGCTTTCCGCAGCGAACGACGTCAAGATCACCGCTTCGGGGTACGGCGCCTTTGCGGAAAACGGCATCATCACCTTTGATGCAGAGAGGAATGCGCTCGTCTATTCCGAGACCGCTTCCGCGCTTTATGCCGGCAAAACGGGGAGCGTTTCGCTTCTCGCCAAGGAAACGGCGCAGCTCACGGCCTCGAAGGACGTCGTGTACGCCGGTTCGGGCGGCCGCATCACTTTGGGCGTAGATTCGGAAGGAAAGACCGTCAACGAAAGCAATCTCGTCTTTGCGGGAACGGTGGACGAAGCGGGTTTCGGCTCTGCGACGGCGCTTTTGAGCGTCTCGCAGTCGGGGGTTTTGCTTGCCGCTACGCAAAGCAATCGGATCCATGGTGCGGCGGTGGCCCGAGGCGGGGCGAAGTCCGGCGACAAGGCGACGACCCTGGAACTTCGGAGCGACGTCAATTCCGTGAAGTCGTTTGCGGTCATCAAGAACGCGGGTGATCTGCAGACGGAAGAGGCCTTTAAGGACAAGACCGTCATCGGCGCGCTCTAATGCCGAAGGCGCCGACGCGTCGATTCGTTTCACGGGCCGCAACGAACTCAATACCCTCGCTGATCCGAATAACGAGGATCAGCTCGAACGCGTCGTCTGGGCCTACGATTCGGCCGACATTACGCTCGAGGGATGGACCTCGATCAGCACCGACAGCTACGAAAAGAGTCCGAACAGTCTCGACGTGGCCGTCGCTGCCGGGACCTCCGTGAAGCTGGATGCCGACACGGTGAAGGATCCCGTGACCGACCGCGCGACCGTAACGATCGTCTACGACCGATACGAGCTTGACGGTGAGGAGGTGAAGAGCGCCATCACGGGCGACGTTCTCGCCGCCTATGCCGGGCAGGTGGACATTGCGCCCAAGGAAGGCGTCAAGGCCGGGATCGACATCACCGGAAATCTTCTCGCAGGCAACAACGGCGTTCCGAACGTGAACCTCGGCGCGGGCGGTGTCCTTACGGGTCGTTCCGACGACTACGGCGACGCGGGTTATGTCTCGTCCGAAGGCCATTCGACGAGCGAATTCTTTGACGAGGCCTTCAGTTCCGCGATCTACAAGGGCGGACAAGTGAACCTCACGATGGGGGCGAAGTCCCGCTGGAACGTGACGGGGCAAAGCTGGATCACGAGCATTCATGCTTCGGACGATCCGATCGGAGACGACACGCCCGTGATCGACCTCATTTCGGTGAACACCGATCGAAACGAAGCCGCTCACGCACTCACCGTTTTTGAGCTTCGCGGAAACGCCGTCGTCAACATGAGTCTTGACGCCGACCGCGACGTGAGCGACATGCTCTACATCAAGAACGCGCAGGGCGAATACCTCATCAACGTGATCGACCCCGTTTCGCGTCAGGACATGTTCGCGGACGGCTTTGACGGTCTTCGCTTTGCGACGGTCGGTGCGGGTTCGAACGTGACCTTCCGCGCGATTACGTACGACCAAGGCGTCAACAACGTCGAATACCAGGTGGAAACGGACGCCTACCAAAATCACAAGGACAACGACCGCTACAACGGTACGGGCGTGACGGAAGCCAAGCCCGGAAGCGAACTCGTGGACAAGTTCTTCGGCTATGAGGCTTCGTCGGATGGTGAAGTGTCAACTGCATCGACGACCGCCGGCGAAGAGGAAACGAGTCCGGATGAACCCGAGGTGACGCATGTTGACGAAACGACGAACTTCAAGCTTGTCGGCCGCGTCGGGGAATCGACGTCGGACGCGGGGAAGACCGTCATCAACATGTCGCGCGCCAACTACGCGCAGGCCGTCTACCTCGACACGCTCAACAAGCGTCAGGGCGAAATGCGTTTCCAGCTGGGTCAATAGGACGGTCTCTGGGCGCGCGTGCGCTACGACAGGATCGGCAAGAAGGGCGCCTTCGAACTCGACAACGCGATGATGGAAGTGGGCGTCGATTCGTTTCACCGCAAGGAAACGGGTGAATTCCACACGGGCGTGGCGTTTGACTACATGAAGGGCGACGCGGACTACCTCGGCGTCAAGGGCGACGGCAACGTCGACCGCTACGGCGCCTGGTGGTACACGACCTGGCTCGGGGAAGACAACGAGTACTGGGACTTCGTCTTCAAGTTCGGTCATCTCGAAAACGACTTCACCGTCTATGCGCCGACCACGGGCGAAAAGGTGAAGGGCGACTACGACAACAACGTCTTCTCCCTGTCGCTCGAATACGGGAAAAAGTTCGTGAATGCGAAGAGCTGGTACGTTGAACCCCAGGTTCAGGCGCAGTACGCCTACGTGACGAGCGCCGAGTACCAAATGTCGCAGAAGACGGACGTTCGGCTCGATGCGATTCACAGCGTCATCGCCCGTGCGGGTCTTCGCGTCGGGAAGGACTTCACGACCGAGAATCCTGCGACCGTCTACGTGCGCGGCGACGTCATGCACGAGTTTTTGGGCGACCAGGACATCCGTGCGGCAGACGCCACCGGGACGCTTCGCGAGCGCTATGAAAACAAGGGAACGTGGTACAGCGCGAGCGCCGGGGTCACGTACAAGACCTCGAAGGACGTGCACCTCTTCGTTGAAGCCGAGAAGGTCTTCGGGAACTCGAACCGCGGCAGCTACACGGTCTCGGGCGGTCTGAAGTACTTTTTCTGATCCCCGAGCGAAGAGTCGTCGTTAGACGAAATTGCCGTCCCTCCGCGAAGGAAGGACGGCGAATTGTCTCAAAGATCAAAGAAAGGAAAGCTTAGAACCTGTATTGGAAACCGGCGGCAAGCGTGTAGGACGACTGGTAATCCGCGCCGAACAGGTGCTCGGCTTCCACAAAGAAGTGGGAGTTTTCGGAACTCTTGAGGCTGTAACCGAGTCCCACCGAATACCAGGTGTCGCGGTTGCGGTACGTGACGTCCATTTTGCCGGTGGGGTCCGTAGCCTCGATGTGTTGAGAGCCGCTGAATTCACGCAGAACGTCGGCTCGTGCGTAGAAACTGCCCGGGGCCTTTTCGTGCAGGAACTCGCGTCCGAACCGCATGCCGATGCGGCCGATCACGCTCGTGATGCTGTCGAGGTCGACGCGGGTGTTCTGCGAGGTCGTGTAGTCTGCTCCGGACACGTAGGCAAGTTGTACCTGTCCCTGCGGTTCGACAAACCAACCTTCGTCGTTGGCAAACTTCATGCCGTATTCGCCGGAGACTGAGAACACGTTGTTGTGATAATCGCCGCGAATGAGTTCATTGGTCGATAGGGCACGATAGGAAAATTCATTGTCGAGCCGTGCGAACTTGAGAACGAAGTCGGCGTATTGACCGTCGTCGCTCAACCACGTGGAATGCGCCCACAGCCCGAGACGATCCGCATCGCCGTCGCCGTCGACGCTGCGGTAGTCGACCGATCCGCTCATGTAGTCAAACGCTAGGCCGGTGATTACGCTTCCGGAATCCACAGGCTTCTTGACGTCGTAACCGAGTTCGGCCATGGTCATGACATTGCGGAACGCTCCCTTTTTCCCGATACGGTCATGACGGACGCGAATCCACCAACCGTCGTCTTCCTGACCGTGGAAACGAGCTTCGCCCATGCGCTTGTTCAGCGTGTCCATGTAGATGGCCATGGCGTAGTTCGCTCGGGACATGTCCTCGATCGTGTCCGCAGCGTCGGAAGGCGTGGTGTCGGCCAGTCTTTCAATATACACGTTGTAGGGATTTTCCCCTTCGCTGTAGATTTGATCGATGTAATCATGGCCCGGTTTCCCTTCGGGATCGAACTTCGTGCCGTTGTAACCTTCGTCTTCGGCGGCGGTGGTCTGGTCCTCTTCGTAGGGCGTGTACACAATGCCAAAATTCACGTTGTTGACGCCGGCGTCTCTCATTTGCATGCGGGAGCCGAACATACCAATCGAAGCGGCGGCTTCGCCGTCGAATTCCGTAGTCATGCCTTCGCTAACGAAGCCGCCGCCCGCATTGGCGACGGTCGCAAAGCGGATGCGGTCGCCGACTTCCATCGAGCCGAGAACCTCGTCACGATTACTGATGACGACGTTCTGCTGGAAATCTCCCGTCCCGTTGTACACATAAATCATGTCGCTCTGCGAGAGATTCTCTCGGTCAAGCGACAGAATGAAGGTGTTCGAGCCAGAAATTTCGCCCACGTGAATGGCATAGCCGCCCGTTTCAGAACCGCGAAGGTCGATCGTTCCGTTTCCGTCAAGCTTGGAAACCCAGGACTGACCGGTAACGTTCCAATAAGAACCCTCGCTCATGTTGACGTTGACTTTGCCCGACGAAGTGATGGAGGTGCCGAGAGATTCTTCAAATTCTGAAACGTGCTGCTTCCGCCATGCATCGGAATCCGCGTCCTTGAAGTCGTCGCTTCGACCTTGCCAGTACGAGCCCCTCCCCAAGTTCAAGTTGACTTGCCCCTGATTGACGGCAATTGCGTCGCCGGTCAGGCGGTGTGCCGGGGTGTTACGGAATGAAGCATTTGTCGAATCTTTGAGGGTAAGGGTAAGACTTGCGGGAGTGGATGCGGAATCGTAACCACCCCCGTCAGCAAGAAGAGAACCGTTGAGAGCGGAAGTTTCGTTTGCTCTAAGGGTGACAGTGGCATTTTCTCGAATTTTGGCAATGTCAGCATTTGTCACCGTCAGGTTATTGGCCGTCAAGTTAAAAGATGCATAGTCACTGGCGTAAATCGAGCAATTGCCGTATTCGAATTTTATGTCTGAACTTTCGATGGAAGACTCGTGGTTATCCTTAAGGTAAAGAGCGGTGTCAAAATTTGAGAAAAGCGTGAAATTGTTGTTTAGCTTAAAGTGAGAATTTCTGTATCCATAAATTCCGAAGTTTGTGTTCGTTATCCGAAGATTTCCTCCGGATATGTCGATTGAGCCAGTTCCGGAATTTGTGATGGCGTAATCGGTGTCGTCAATGTAAACCTCTTTATGGTCGAGGTTATTGATGGTTAACGCCCCATTATGGATTCTAATGCCGGTGTAATAATTATGCATTTCGATTCCGGTATTAGAGACGGTAATTGAAGGCTTGTAATTTTGCCCATTTGTAATTCCGTAAGAGTGTATTGTTTCGCCGTTGCTGATTTTTGTTTTTGCACTGGCTATGGCTCGGATATAACCTCCGGTTACAAATACTTGTCCGGCATAAAATTCATCGGGTGGCTGCGGCATATTAATGCCGTAAATAAAAGAATCAGCGCCGAAGGAAGTCAGTTCATTCTTATAGTCAAATCGAACGGTAGATTCGTTCAGGATTGTTACTTTTTGGTTTGGATGTATGGCTTGACCGCCACCCCCAACCATTTCGTTCCAAGAAACATCCGACTCAATTACAAACTCCTTCTCCCATTCAACCGCGTGAGAAATTGTTGATGATCCGACAAAAAGTAATGCTACGGCGATCGATTTCTTTTTGAAAGGAATTCTTTTATTGATAAAAAGTAAAGGGCAATATGTTTTCATGAGACCGCCTCCGTTAAATTGTTTTTAACAGAAAAAGTCTGCCCCCCCCCATAGTAATTTGTCAATAGATAATATCCCTAGTGCCGCTTGTTGAGAAGCTCATCGCAATCTTGTAGATTCGGATGCTCCTCTCTGAGTTGTTGTAACAACATCGAGAGGCTAGTTAAGAAAAAATTTGTTTGCAGATTTGCTTTACACGAAGTTATGAGGAGATAAAAGTGATTGTTGATGAAAAAGGGCCTGTTGACGTTCAAAGACCCGCGAGTAAATGTTGATTCTTGGCAAGGCAAAAAAAAGGCCGTTCCTCTTTGAAAGAGGAGCGGCGATTAGTGACATCAGCTCGTACGGTTTAGTCGAAACTTTTGTTATGGCTAAGCCAATGAGTTAAAGATTAATAGTTTTCCTTGCGGACTTCGAAGTAAGCCTGCGAGTAGCCGCAGACCGGGCAGACTTCCGGAGCCTTGCGACCGACGACGAGGTGACCGCAGATGCGGCATTCCCACATGCATTCGCCGGCCTTTTCGAAGACCTGCTGCATTTCAACGTTCTTGAGAAGCTTGAGGTAGCGGGCTTCGTGGGCGCGTTCGATGTCGCCGACCAGGCGGAACTTCGCGGCGATTTCCGTAAAGCCTTCGGCTTCGGCTTCTTCCGCAAAGGTCTTGTACATGTCGGTCCATTCGTAGTTTTCGCCTTCCGCGGCGGCCTTGAGGTTGGCGGCCGTACCCTGGATGCCGCCCAGAGCGTCGAACCAGAGGCGGGCGTGTTCCTGTTCGTTGCGGGCCGTCGTCAGGAAGATTTCGGCGAGCTGTTCGTAGCCTTCGCGGCGGGCTACTTCGGCGAAGTACGTGTACTTGTTGCGGGCCTGGCTTTCACCGGCGAAGGCGGCCTTGAGGTTGGCTTCGGTCTTCGTGCCGGCGAGCTTGTTGCCGCAGGCGGCGGGAGCGGCCTTCACTTCTTCAAAGAAGGAAGCGTCCTTGTGGCAGAGCGGGCAGATGTAGTCAGCGGGAAGTTCGTCGCCTTCATAGATGTAGCCGCAAACTTTGCAACGATACGACATTTTAGAGTCTCCTAATTCGCCAGAGGCGTTGTGGTAGTGAGTGTGAAGCATCTCGTGAGCGGCTTCGGAGAGGGGTTCTCCGAAGAACTCTTCGTAGAGACGCAGGATTTCGGGATTTTCGTGCGAGCGGCGAAGCGTGAGTTCGCCGTCGCGCTTGTAAAGGGACGCGATGCGGGCCGAGCGCGCGGCGTTCTGCGCGGCGTCGCCCATGTGCTTGGGCTGACCGCCCCCGCCGATGCAGCCGCCCGGACAGGTCATGACTTCGACGAAGTGATAGGGGAGGCCCCCTTCCTTCTTCATCTTGTCGAGAAGTTCGCCCGCGCGGGCCGTGCCGTAGAGGACGGCTACGCGCACGTCGAGGTCGCCCATGCGCACGGTCGCCTCCTTCATGTCGCCTTCGAGGCCGCGCACCGGGGTGAAGGAGAGAAGTTCCGCGGGGGCTTCTTCGCCCGTCACGTAGCGGTAGGCCGTGCGAAGCGCGGCTTCCATGACGCCGCCCGTGTTGCCGAAGATGACGCCCGCGCCCGAGGCTTCTCCCAACGGATGATCAAAGCCGCAGGGTTCGAGCGCTGCGAAGTCGATCGCTCGTGCTTTCGCCCAGGCGGCGAGTTCACGCGTCGTGACGACGGCGTCGGTGTCGCGCATGTCGGGCGAGCCGATGCGGCGGCCCGCGGCGTTCATTTCCGGACGGCGGATTTCATACTTCTTCGCCGTGCAGGGCGTGACCGCGACGTGGAAGATTTTCTTGGGATCCAAGCCCTTCTTTTCCGCGAAGTAGGACTTCACGACGGGGCCCTGCATTCCGATCGGGCTCTTCGCCGACGAGATGTGGGGAAGGACTTCGGGGTGGAAGAGTTCGGCGTAACGCACCCAGGCGGGGCAGCAGCTCGTGAACTGCGGCAGGGGAGCCGTTTTCTTCACGATGCGCTCGACCAATTCGCTCGCTTCTTCGACGATCGTGAGGTCGGCGGCGAAGTTCGTGTCGAGCACGTAGTCGGCGCCGAGCGCGCGCAGAAGGGCCACCATGCGGCCTTCGACGAAAGTGCCGTCCGTGAGTCCGAAGGCTTCGCCGAGTCCCACGCGCACGGAGGGGGAGGTCGAGAAAACGACCGTGACTTCCGGATCGGCAAGGGCGGCTTCCACGGCCGCGACTTCGCTCTTTTCGACGATCGAGTCTACGGGACAAACGTTCGCGCACTGACCGCAGTTGATGCAGATCGCGCGGTCGCCGGTCTTCGCGAGGTCGTAGCGCCCCTCCACGCCGATGTAGTCGCGGCAGACGGTCTTGCAGAGGCCGCAGAGAACGCACTTTTCTTCAATGCGCTCGATCGCGAAATTGTCGGTGTCGATCGGTACGCGCCGATCCGCGTGCAGATGTTTCGTCAACGTCGGGTCTCCTCTAATCGTTGCGGGTATTCGCGTTGCCCACATTGTAGAGAGTATTGCCGCAAAAGAAAGGCGGATTTTTCCCGAAAGCCCTCTCGGAAAAGCTTTGCAAAGAATTCGTGATGAGAATGCCTCTCAGAAATCCGGGCAAGGAAAGAAGCCTATTCGGCCATGCGCAAGAATGAATCAAGGTCGACGGGTTTTGTTTCCGAATCTCTTTATGTTGAGAGCGATTCGCAAAATCGAACGCCTGCCGAAAAAGGAAGACTATCGAGCCGATCGAAATCCTTGGGGCCGAGGGGCGGGTAAACAAAATGCCGACGCCCCGGGGAGGGATGTCGGCATTCTGCGGCATGCAAGAAGATTCAGAGCGACGTCGTGTGCGGAGCCGCCTCGTTTTCGAGCGCGCGGACTTCGTTTTTCAGACGTTCAAGCTCTTGGCGGGCCTTTTCGGCCTTCACGTTCGATTCGAGCGTGCGGCTTTCCGATGCGGCGCGGCGCTCGAGAAGATCGAGTTCCTTGAGTTCGAGCTCGATTTCCTTCATGCGGGCGTTGTAGGCGTCGATCTTCTTTTGCTTTTCGGCCCTGGCTTTCGAAGCCTTGGCGTTGGCGTTCGCGCGGGCGCGGTCGGCCTTGGCCTTGGCGGCCGCTTCGTCGGCCGCCTGCTTCTCAAGTTTTTCCTGATAAGCGGTTTCGGTCTGACGGACGACCTCGATGTTCTGCATCGACTGATAGGCCGCGGCGTCCATCTGGGCGCGGGTGGGTTCGGTCGACTGGCAGCCCGCGAGCAACGCGGCGCCCGCGAGGACGACGCCTCCCGTCTTAAGAATGCTCTTCACCATTGCGGTTTTCCTCGATCTTCAAAATCAGCGGTTGCAGCCG
>UMJU01043427.1_pt1 | contig 17732 bp, 17 predicted proteins | sample 1966161 | NCBI WGS metagenome assembly UMJU01 (sample SAMEA4836156, study PRJEB28245) | human gut metagenome | biome: gut microbiome; material: fecal sample | place: Denmark | collected 2008 | reverse complement strand
GTCACTCACAACGCAAGTAAGACTATACCACATTGTTATTTGCTTGTCAACATTTTTTCTTCAATTGATTTAATAAGTTTGTAAATCATCCTGTGTCCGGGAACATCGATGCCATTTCGTCTCGCAAGACTTATAATACATCCGTTTAATGTATCTATTTCCGTTTTTTGTCCTTTTTCAATATCCTGTAGTGTGGATGACCTGTGCTTATAAGTATCCGGAACAAGTTTTTCATAAAAAACCTTCCTGTATTCCTCAGGTGTGCTCCAGAATGTCTCAAGATGCTCTGCTAAAAGTACGGAATATGTCTCGTCAATAAGCTGATTCATAATGTCACAGGCACTCTCTGACTCCGAAAGTTCACCATAAGATGAATTAAGAATTGCTCCAAGTGGATTGAGTGTTGTATTAAAAAGCATTTTAGCCCACAAAGCTTTGCCTATGTCAGCCGATACTTCGGACGGAATACCGGAATTATTGATTGCGGCAGCTAAAGGCTCCATGCAGGAATTATCCGCGCAGTAAAGAGAACCCAGCAGAATAGGCGCAGTATGTACGGTAACCTTGCTGTTTTCCGGAGTAACACGCTCAAATCCAGTTATTATTCTCGCATTGTATACCTCATTCTTATCAAAATATTTTAAAAATACTTCATCATTGCCCCAGCCGTTCTGGAAGATAACAATTTTTCCCTCCGGTGCAATTATTTTTCTGTTGTTATTAAGGGATTTTGCAATCTCTTCGTCAGCCATGGTTTTTGCACTGATAATTATATAATCATATGCCTGACATGCCTCACCATAATTCCTTATTACCTTAACTTTGCCTGCGGGTACTGATATCTCCTTAAATATACCGCATCTTTTTACACCATTCTCCTCGATACAGTCCGCAGTGTGGCTTTTTGAATATATCGTAACATCCATCCCTTCTTCCGAAAGAGAAGCTGCCATTGCAACACCTACAGCTCCTGCGCCGATAATCAAAGCCTTGTAACTCATATTAAACACTTTCTTTCTATGTATATTGTTCCGTAAATAAATCAACTATCATATTGTAAAGTTTATTCACAATTGGTGTTTTCCTCGTACTTTCAAATGCACTTATACCGATTACGCGATATGCCTCAGGGTAAATAGGATAAACATCAACATTAGCATTATACGACTCAACAGTCATTTTGGGAAGAATACATACACCTATTCCCGACTGTACCATCGTTAAAATAGACATATCATCAACAACATGACACGTTGACTGTGCCACAAAGCCACTGTTTTCAAAAAGCATCTGGCTGTCTGCATCGCAATTTTCCGCAGGCTGCACAAAGTCACATTCTTTAAGCTCATCTATCGTAATAAAGCCCTCGTTATGGGTTTTAAACTTCTTTGGCACCGCACACATAAGTCTGTCGTTATATAAAGGTGTTATGGGAATTTTGCCGGCACTTGATACCGATAAAAATCCTAAATCTATTGTTCCATTCTCAAGCCACTCCACAATATCGTCATAAGTTCCCTGAAAAAGTTCAATTTTGATTCCCGGATATTTGCCGGAAAAATTTTTGACAAGCTTGGGAATCCAGCTTATGCACACACTGTTAAAGCAGCCAAGCTTAACCGTTCCTTTTTCAAAACCCTGTATCTCGGCAATTGCCTGATTGACTGCATTTTCACTTAAAAGAAGCTGTTTTATATAAGGAAGAAGTGCCTTAGCATCGCCGGTAAGACTGATTTTATTGTTTTTTCTGATAAATAACGGAAAACCCAGTTCTTCTTCCATACCACTTACGCAGTGGCTTACCGCAGACGGTGTGAGATTAAGTTCTTCCGCTGCTTTTCTGAAATTCATATGTTCTACAATGGTCACAAAAACCTTATAAGAAAATAGTGTCATATCGTTCCCTCTTGTGGTGAATGTTTTTCATCATTTTCGTGAAAAAAATGAATTTTACTAATTATAACATGTATGTTATATTAAATCTACAATAAATGAGACGCACTTGAGCAATGCGTTTCATAGAACAAATTGTTTCTATCTCCTGTATAAAGAGTTCAGCTGCATGAACTCTTTATTTTTTTAAAATAGGCACCTGTCAGGATGCCTGTCAAATTTCTTATTATTTTATAATCCGGATATCATAATCACTTGCAAAGTCTTCTGCTATTCCTGATGTAACATAAGCTGTATTCCCGGACAAAGCAATAAAATCAAATTCTGATTTATGGTTATGCCAGTATTCTATGGTCTTATCAAGTCCCATAACATAGCAGGCTGTAGAAAGTCCGTCTGCCAGAGTTCCATCAACACTTACAATAGTTATTGAATCCATATCAGACTCTACAGGATATCCTGTGTGAGGGTCTATGATATGGCAGTATTTTTTACCTGTTAAATCATCCACAAAATAGCGCTCATAACCCCCGGACGTAATTACTGCTTTCCCACTAACGTTAATTGATCCTGCGTAATCTTTTTTACCATTGGGGTCAGCAATTGCAATTTTAAAATCATTGCCGTCAGGTTTTCTTCCATAGCACTGTACATTTCCTCCAAGAGAAACTACTGCATATTCAATATCAAATTCATTGAAAATAGCCATAAGCCTGTCTGAAGTATATCCCTTCGCTATTCCGCCAAAATCAAGTCCCATACCCGATTCCATCGTTATAGTCTCATAATCCATTTTAATTTTGTCAAAACCGCACAGTGCAAGTTTATCTTTTATCTCATCATCTCCAGGAACATACAGGCGTCCGGATTCAAAACCCCACAGCTCAACTAACGGTCTTATTGTAACGTCAAAAGCTCCGTCCGTAGTGCCATATATATACCGGCATTTTTCGAGTATTTTTATTGTATCTTCCGATAAAAGATTGTCTGTTCCATTGTTGATTCTGTAGATTTCACTGTCCTTGTTGCTTACAGACCATAACTCATCAAGCCTTTTTATCTCATACTCGGCAAGCTCCAAGGCTTCATCCGCCTCCCTGCCGTAACAGGTTATGCTCATGTATGTATCCATGGCTGTAAGGTTAAGCGTTCTTTCTTTTTTGCCCTTATAACCGTCACAGGCTGTGAGCAAAATGCCCACAGCCATAGTTGTAAATAATAATATAAGCCTGTTAATTTTTTTCATAATCAGCCTATCATTCCCTTTAAAAGTAATACTGCATTATTAATGCCGATTGTAGAGCTGTTTATTACAACGTCATAATTATGGTAATCGTCCCATCTGAGACCTGTATTGGCTTTGTAATAATTACTTCTCTTCTTGTTGAATTTCTTCATTGTACTGTCAATTTCGCTGTCTGCAATTCCGTATTCACGGCTGATGCGCTCTCTTTTATCATCTTCGTCACCATAAATAAATACACGCAGTACATTCTGTCTGTCACTAAGTGCCTCATAAGCACAATGACCTAAAAATATGGCAGGACCTTCATTAGCAAATTCTTTAATAATCTTCTGCTCGGCAATATATACTTTACCTTTTAAGTCGGTATAATCGGTATCACCTGACTGAACCTTTGTCATTACATATAATGAATACAGAAAACTTCCTGTGGCATCCTCTTCATACTGTTCAAGCTTCTCAACAGACATTCCTGCCTTTCTTGAAAGCTCCTCAAGAATTTCTCTGCCGTAGCATGGGATTTTACATTCTTTTGCAAGTTTTGTTGCAATTTCTGTTCCTGCACTTCCGTATTCTCTTTCAATTGTAACATATTTGTACATAACCTAGCCCCTTTCCGCTTTTTATGAAGCCTGTTCAAACTGGCTGTTATAAAGATCTGCATAGAAGCCTTTCTTTGCAAGAAGTTCTTCATGTGTACCTTTTTCAATAATGTCTCCATCTTTCATTACAAGGATAAGGTCTGCATTCTTAATTGTGGATAATCTGTGGGCAATGACAAAAGATGTTCTGTCCGCCATTAGTTTATCCATTGCATCCTGAATCTGTAACTCAGTTCTTGTATCAACGGAACTTGTTGCTTCATCAAGTATTAACATCGGCTTATCCGCAATCATTGCTCTCGCTATTGTAAGCTGCTGCTTCTGTCCCTGTGAAAGATTTACCTGGTCATTAAGTATTGTATCATATCCGTGGGATAATGTCTTTATAAAATGATCAAGTCCTACCGCACGACATGCTTCTTTTACCTTTTCATCGGAAACACCCTCTGTACAATATACAAGATTTTCTCTTACTGTTCCTTCAAAAATCCATGTGTCCTGTAATACCATACAGAACAATGAATGGACGTCCTCACGCTTCATGTCTTTTGTAGGAACGCCGTCAATCCTGATAACGCCGTCATTAACCTCATGGAACCTCATAAGAAGGTTCACAAGGGTTGTCTTTCCGGCCCCCGTAGGTCCTACAATTGCTATCTTCTGTCCCGGTTTTACATTAACGGAAAAATCTTTAATGACAATCTTATCCGAACCTTTATAGCCGAATTTTACATGTTCAAAGTCCACATAACCTTTAACATTTTCAACCTTTCCGGTCTTGTCATCTTCATTTTCCATTTCTTCTGCTTCAACAAACTCAAATACACGTTCTGCTGCCGCCGCTGCTGACTGCATTGACTGCATAGCCTGTGCAATCTGGGATAAAGGCTGTGTGAAAAGACGGATATATATCATAAATGCAACAATTACACCAAATGATATTTTTCCATTCATGGCAAGCACAGCACCGACGATGCATACTGCAACGTATCCGAAGTTACCGATAAAATTCATAATAGGCATCATAAGGCCTGATAAACACTGTGCCTTAAAAGCGCTGTCACGAAGATTTTCATTCATTCTGTTAAATTCTTCTGCTGCCTTTTCTTCTCCGTTATATGCTTTGACTACTGTGTGCCCTGTGTATATTTCTTCAATCTGTCCATTAATTTCTCCGAGATGCTTCTGCTGTCTCTTGAAATACTTCTGTGATTTGCCCATAATTATCGTCATAAGGGCAAATCCGAATAAAGACGACAGTATTGCCGTTACGGTCATAAGAACATTGGTCTTAAACATCATAAATACAGAACCTAAAAGCAAGGTAACGGATGATATAAGCATACCTACGCTCATATTAAGGGACTGTCCTATCATATCTACATCATTGGTTACTCTCGAAAGGATATCACCTGTCGATGTTGTATTGTAATACCACATAGAAAGTCTGTTGATTTTTTCAGAAATCTCATTACGAAGGTTCTTACTTATCTTCTGCGTAACAACTGCCATTATCTGTCCCTGAAGTATTGAAAGAACAGTACCGGAGGCATATAAAATCACAAGTGTTATACCAATGTTAAATACTTTATCCATATCCACACCGGTCATAAATCCTGCGGTAATTGTATTGGTAAGGTCCTTTAACTTATCCGGACCGATAAGTGTAAATATCGTAGCAGCTACCGAAAAAATAACGGCACAAAGCATTGCATACGACAACTTTTTATTATATTTTAAAATTTTAATCCATGTTCCCTTAAAATCCTTGGATTTCTCCACAGGTCTGCCGGCTCCGTGTCCTCCACGTCTAGGAGGATTGTTATATTGTCTGTTTTCTTCCATATCAGAGTTCCTCCTTTGATAACTGCGAATATGCTATCTGTCTGTATACTTCACAATTTTTCATAAGCTCATCATGCTTACCCATTCCTGCAATGGTACCATTTTCCAGAACAATTATCTTATCTGCATCTCTTATCGTGCCGATTCTCTGTGCAACAATAATCTTTGTAGCATCAGCACATTCTTTTTTTAGTGCAGAACGTAAAGCTCTGTCGGTTCTGTAATCAAGTGCCGAGAATGAATCATCAAAAATAAATATCTCCGGATGACGGCACACGGCTCTTGCTATTGAAAGTCTCTGTTTCTGGCCTCCTGAAAGATTACCTCCGCCTTGTGCTATATAAGAATCATATCCTTCATCCATTTTTTCAACAAATTCGGATGCCTGTGCAACATATACAGAATCCACAATATCAGATTCCATAAAGCCGTCTTTTCCATTATCACCGTATGCAATGTTACTTTTAACCGTTCCTCCGAATAATGTAGCTTTCTGCGAAACATATCCGATTTTGTTACGAAGTTCTTTCTGTTTGTAATCTTTTACATTTACGCCGTCTACCAGGACTTCGCCTTCAGTGACATCATAGAATCTTGGAATAAGATTAATAACGGTACTCTTACCACACCCGGTAGCTCCTATAATCGCCAATGTCTCACCTTTTTTAACAGAGAAGCTGATATCTGACAATACATAATCTTCTGCATCAGGATATTTAAAATTAACATTCTTAAATTCAATTTCACCTCTGATGCCTGAATCTTTAATATCCTTGTCTCCATCTACTATAGTAGCTTCCGTATCAAGCACTTCATTAATACGCTTAGCTGCTACGGATGCTCTCGGCAGAATAATAAATACCATTACCATCATCATAAATGCCATTACTATCTGCATTGCATAAGAAGAAAATGTTACCATATCGGAAAATAAAGTTATTTTGCTCATCATATCGGCTTTATTAATGAGATATGCCCCTATCCAGTATATGGCAAGAGGGAGTCCGCTCATTATAAGCTGGATACCCGGCATCATAAACGACATTGTCCTTGATGTAAAAAGTTGTGTCTTTGTAAGGTTATTATTAGCGGTTTCAAATTTACTTTCCTGATATTTCTCGGCATTATATGCTCTTACAACATTGATACCTGTAATATTTTCCCTGGTAACCCTGTTGATATCATCTGTAAGTTCCTGAAGTTTTTTGAACTTAGGAAGTGCTATTGATACGCAAAGACCTACTATGATAAGTAATACCGCAACAGCAACACCTGTCGAAAATGTCCACTGCCAGCTCTTTGCTGATATTTTGCACACCGCCCATATTGCAAGAATAGGAGCTTTAACCAATACCTGAAAGCCCATTGTTACAAACATCTGTACCTGTGTGACATCGTTGGTTGAACGTGTAATAAGACTCGCAGTAGAGAATCTTCCAATTTCCTCCATTGAAAATCCCTGGACCTTATTAAAAAGTTTTGCCCTTAATACGGCTGAAAAATCCGAAGCTATTCTTGAAGAAATAATAGCTACAACAACCGTAGCCGCAAGACTTCCGAATGCACAAAGCAGCATTTTTCCACCTGCTGCCATAATATCTGTCATCTTGCTTCCATCGGTCTGGACAAGTGCCGTAATGTCTGCCATATAGTCAGGTATCGTTAAGTCAAGCCATACCTGAAGAACCACAAAACCTATGGCAAAAAGCATCATAAACCAATTTCTCTTTGGCAGGTTTTTAAGTAATTTAATCATCTTCTGTCTACTCCTTTCGACTGTATGACTGTTAATATATACCACTTTTCTAAACTCAATCTAAACTAATAATAAACATAATATTAACTTTATTCATAATATAACCGTAAATGTATTGATGTTCTTGTCGCTGTTCACCTCAATTCTTCCCTTATGGAGTTCAATAATCCTGCTTACAAGTGCAAGTCCTATGCCCGTTCCTTCGGTGGAATGTGATGAATCCGACTGATAGAATTTTCTAAAAATTTTATTAATTTCCTCATCTTCAATGTGAGGTCCCTTACCGGAAATACTAACATAAATATGTTCGTTTTTCTTAGATATCCTTATGGAAATTTCTTCACCCTCGGGAGAAAATTTGATGGCATTATCTAAGAGATTAATCCATACCTGCTTCATCATCTCCTCATTGGCATTGATTGTATACTCGCCAAAATCAATATTCATATTAATATTTCTGGCTGTCCATTTACTTTCAAGGAGAAGCACCGTAAGGCGTATCTGTTCTGAAAGATTATATTCCGTAACATTAGTAAGTATACTCTGGTTCTCAACCTTTGTAAGGTTAAGTATGCCGTTCGCCATTGTATATAATCTTTTCATTTCCTCTTCTATTATGCCAAGATATTCTTCTCTTTCTTCACCCGTTAAAATATTTTTTCTGAGAAGTTTTGTAAATCCAAGGATAGAAACAAGAGGAGTCTTAAATTCATGGGAAAAATCATTGATAAAGCTACTGCTTAACAGTTCGGTATTCTGAAGTTCTTCTGCCATCTTATTGAAACTGTGTTCCACCTTCTTGAATCCCGGATTTTTATTGAAATTAATTCTCACAGAATAATCTCCGTCTGCAAGCCTGTCCATGCCCTTTATAAGCTCGTCCAACGGCTTCACAGGTATCCTTGTGAATATTATTGAAACAATAAATCCTATAAGTATGCTGGCCCCCAATATGCAGCAGATAACCATAATTACCCGCGTTTTACTTGATCCTTTAATGGTAATAATTCCCGAATGGATAAGAATTGTGGATATGGTACCCACAATTAACATAGAAACCGTCTGTATCAGAAATACAATAAACGATGATATTAATACTAATTTCTTTTTCATATATGCTTTTATACCTTCTTAACAGCCTTGTATCCAAGACCTCTTACCGATACTATCTCAAATTCCTTTATATTTTCAAATCTTTTTCTTAATCTGCCTATATGCACCGTTACAGTCTCCCAGCCTGTATCCGTATCTGTACCCCATATCTCATCCATAAGCTGGATTCTTGTATATATTCTTCCGGGATTGGACAAAAGAAGATAAAGCAACTTAAATTCTTTCTGTGGCAGAAGAATCTCCTCACCATTTACATTTACGGTAAAAGAATCATAATCAAGAACCACACTGCCAATTGTTATCTTTCTGTCACCGGCAATTTTCAGTCTGCGCTCTATTGCTTTTATATGAAGAAGCAATTCTTCTTCATCCACCGGTTTTACAAGATAATCATCAATTCCTGCTTTAAACCCTTTTTTCCTGTCGTCAGGCAATTCCTTTGCTGATACCATGATTATCGGAATGTCCTGATTGCTTTTCCTGAGTATCTTTGTAAATTCGTAGCCGTCAAGATTGGGCATCATTATATCAGCTATAACCATATCCACATGATGTGTATTATATATTTCAAGTGCCTTTTCCCCATCCTCTGCAAGAACCGGCGTATAGCCGGCTCCAAGAAGTATGGCATTCATAAGTCTGCGTGTGTTTTTATCATCATCTATAACAAGAATTTCAAACATTTATCTAACCTTCATACATAAAATAACGTTGGTTGTTGATATAGTCTTCCTTTGAAGCAAGACATTTTTTTATCTTATCGCCTATCTTAACAAATTCATCCACAAGAGCAGGGTCAAAACTCGTTCCTCTTCCTGCAATAATCATTTTCATTGATTTTACATGGGAATATGGTTCCTTATATGGTCTTTTGGAAGTAAGTGCATCATATACATCAACTATGCTCATAATTCTGGCAACAAGCGGAATCTGCTCTCCCTTAAGGCCTTCCGGATATCCGGAACCATCCCATTTTTCATGATGATATCTTGAGACCTGTTCCGCAATTTCACCAAACTGCTTATCCTCTATCCTGCTTGAAAGAAAATGGAAAATATCGCCGCCTATCACTGCATGTTTTTTCATTTTTTCAAATTCTTCTCCACTTAATGCAGAAGATTTTCTTAAAACAGCATCCTCAATGGCAATTTTACCCACATCATGGAGAGGTGCCGAACGGCAGGCCTTTTTAACGACAACCGGAGTCAATACATCTGAATACACAGGCAGTGTTACAAGATAATCTATAAAACACTTGTAATATATGGCGGTATTCTTTAAATGTCCGCCGGTTATACCGTCCCTTGATTCGACAAGTCCGGCAAAACTAATTGCCATAATATCATACATGTCCTCAATTTCGCTGACTTTTTCCTCTACAAGCTCCTCTAACTTATGCTCATATTTTGCAAGCTTAATCTGTGTCTCAATTCGCTTTCTGACAACCTTTGGAACAAAAGGTTTGGTAATATAGTCCACACTTCCCATATCAAAGGCCCTGACCTCAAAATCAGGATTATCAAGTGGTGTTATAAAAATAACCGGTATATGGCTTGATTTATCATTTGTCTTAAGAAATTCCAGTATGTCAAATCCATCCTTTGCTGACATGGTGGAATCAATAAGAATCAGCTCCGGTATTATATCACGTATTATAAGCAGTGCATCTTCAAAACTGCCGGCTGTACATATTCTGTAGCTGTCAGAAAGGATATTCATAATTTCCTGAATACCATCCACATCTACATCAATAACCAGAATTGTATCCTTAACCATCTTATCATCTTCCTTACTAAATTGTACAAATACGCATTGTATCATCATCAGACTCAAGGTCTGACGCAAGTATCACAACAATATTATCTCCACGCTTTACAAGTCTGCTTTCTACTGCTTTAGAAACAGCATACTCAACAAACTTATCTGCACTATCAAGGTTCTCTGCTGCAACAGGAGTAATACCCCATACAAGGTTAAGCTGGTTGCGTCCTCTTTCGGAAATTGTAGCTGCAATTACAGGACATTCCGGATGAAAACGGGATAAAATATTAGCTGTAGCACCGCTTCTTGTAAGAACGACTATTGCTTTGGCATCAAGATATTTTGCCGCATTGTATGCCGAGGCACAGATGGCATTTTTAAGATTAGGTTCCATGTCTGCACTACTATCCACATACTTTTCATAATAATTAATGGTATTTTCTGCATTAACGGCAATATTAGCCATTGTTCTTACAGCTTCCACCGGATGCCTGCCTGCTGCAGATTCGCCTGAAAGCATAATTACCGTAGTTCCATCATAAATTGCATTGGCAACATCGGATACCTCTGCCCTTGTAGGTCTTGGATTCTCTGTCATGGACTCCAACATCTGTGTAGCGGTAACAACAATCTTACCCTCTCTGTTACATTTCTCAATCATCATCTTCTGGATTGCGGGAATCTTTTCAAAATTAATCTCAACACCCATGTCTCCTCTCGCAACCATAATTCCGTCACTGAGTTCAAGTATCTCGTCAAAATTGTTAATACCCTGTCCATTTTCGATTTTACTGATAATCTTAATATCCTGTCCGCCGTTATCCTTAAGAAATTTACGAAGTTTCTTAAGGTCATCTGCACATCTTACAAAAGAAGCGGCAATATATTCAACATTATGTTCTATACCGAAAAGAAGATCTGATTTATCAACATCATTGAGATAAGGCATAGGTATCTCAACATTAGGAATATTAATGCTCTTATGGTTGCTTAACTTTCCGCCTGTTACAACCTTACAGATAACTTTACTGCCTTTAATTGCCGTAACCTTAAGATCTATCTTACCGTCATCCACAAGTATTCTTGTACCAACTTCAACATTCTTTGCCAGTTTGTCATAGGTAAGGCCTATTCTTTCCTTTGTTCCCGGAGTCTCTTTATCAGTATCAAAAGTAAATAAACTTCCTTTTTCAACAATAACGGATCCGCCTTCAAAATCCTTAAGTCTGATTTCCGGTCCCTTGGTATCAAGAAGTATAGGAATATGCCTGTTAAGTTCCCCCGCGATTCTTCTTACCCTATTAAGTCTCACTTCCTGCTCTTCATGTGTTCCGTGAGAAAAATTAAGTCTTGCACAGTCCATTCCTGCATTAATAATCTGTGTAATACGTTCGTCACTGTCTACTGCAGGTCCGAGTGTACATATAATTTTGGTTTTTCGCATACATGCTCCTCCATACAAAATTAATAATAATATTTTACCACATATTCAGGTGTTTTTTAACTATTATTTTCGTTTTTTTGATTTTTTTAGCATTAATGAAGTTATTAGTGAAGTAAACGGAACGGTAAGCACTATTCCCATAGTTCCGGCTATTCCTTTCATAATCTCAATTCCGATGGAGTACATATTAATAATCTGATGCATCTGGTAGGAATAAGCATAAATTATCATTACAAGATTAATGCTTCCGCCCGCATAGGCAAGTATAAGGGTATTTGCCATTGTTCCTATCATGTCCCTGCCGATTGTTATTCCTGACCTGAACAATTCTTTTTGTGTAATATCAGGTATTTTGGTATTGATTTCGTTAAGTGATGAGGATACAGACATTGCCACATCCATAACTGCACCCATTGACGATATCAGTATTCCGGAAAACAGCATGCCTCCGATATCAAGTTTTGAATTCTGTCCCACATACATAAGTGTCTCTATTTCATTTACATTCATACCCGTTATATGTGATGTTTTACCGAATACAACAGCTATCAGACCTGCAATAACAACACCCGCTATCGTTCCTGCCATTGCGGCAATGGATTTTAATTCAAAATCAGCAATCAGTATATGTGTAACAACGGTAACCATAATCACCGTAATTATTGCTGCCAGAAAAGGAGATACACCGGCATACATCATGGGAACATATAAAAATATAACCACAATAAATGTAAATATAAGCGCTATAAGCGAATTAATTCCTCTTTTTCCGCCTACCATCCACATAACTGCCGCAAAAGCACATAATAAAAGTGCAACCGGAAGTTCCCTGTCATAATTATATACATTAGCGGTAAGCACGCCGTCATGTTCACTTATATTAGCGATAACCTTTGTTCCGATTTTACAATCTGCACCATACAGATAACCATTAAGGCTGTATGCCTCCACATATTCCCCCTTATGTTCTCCTGAAGTGATAAGTAAAGTAACCTTCTGGCCACCATCCGAGCTGTCGGATCCGGCCTGAAGGTTATCTTTTTCTACCACTCTTGCCTTGACAAACTTTGTATTATCATCAGCAAGAAGCGGTACTTTTTTTATTGTTTTATTAAAAGCAAACACTAATATCACTATTCCGAGAACTGCAAGGTACTTCCCATATCGTGATACTATTTTTCCCAATTGCTTTCTTTCCTTCCCATATAGATTACGAGACCTGCAAGACCTGCTACAAGCAGTGTTCCTCCGATTGCAACAGCTACCATTGAACTGTCTCCGGCCTTAGGATTGCTGTCATTGTTTTCTTTGTTATTATCAGGAGTTGTGACAGTTTCGGTATCTTTAAGTTTCAATGCTTCTATACCTGCAAGAACCTTGTCAGCTGCTTCATTAAGCATATCGGCATTTACAACAGGAAGTATTGCGTCCGTAATCACGTTACCGCCTTCAATCTGACGATAAATTGTTTTATCAAGAATAGTTGAAAGACCTTTTCTTAATCTGTTTGCCTTGCTTCCGCTTGCAAGAACGTCTTTGTCATCATCATTTTTTACGGAACCATAGCCTTTGATTGGATCGTCTGCTGTATTGTAAAGTGCAGATAATGTATCAATATAATTATCTTTGTCGGTTGTATATGCTTTTCTGATATTCTTTAATGCATCAAGACTTAATTTTAAAGCATCAAGACTTTCATCTGTATATATTTCTCCATCTGATACAAGTTTTTCCGCATTATCAATAATTTCATCTATAGTAAGCGAAGCAGATGTTTTTCTGATTGTAAAATCATCGGCATACTTTGCACCTGTGTAATCATAAGTCTTGATTGTCAGTTAACTGTCTGAAAAATCAATTGTTGAGAAAGAAGGAAGCATTGCATTAGTTCTTTCTGCAATATAGTATGGTGTATAATTGAGGAGATTGTAATATTTTGAACCTGAGCCGGAACCTGTTGTTATATAAAGAGTTCCCTCAGGATCGGTTACACTTCCTGATGAAATATCATAATCAATTACATTACCGTCAAGTACCTGATATGATCTTGAATAAGTATGGTCATGACCTGTGAGACAGACATCTATATCAAATTCGTCCATAAGAGGTGCAAATATAACTCTGTTGGTTGCTGCATCCGTATCTGCATGGGGCTGACCTGAACCATATATGTCACTATGGAAAATCACAACTTTCCACTTAGCATGTTCATTTGAGGCAATAGCCTTTTTCATAAGTTCCCTGTGTTCTGCCTGATTTCTATTGTTACTGTTAAGTGATATAAAAAGCACATTGCCATATGAAAAATAGTAATCCGAACCAGCATTAGTTGCTCCCAGGCTGTCACCGGTATTAGGATTATTGAAATGTGCACCATAATCCGAACCTGCCGTATCGTGGTTACCGATTGTAGATGCTATCGGAAGGCTTCTGAATACTTCCGGATAAAGATAACCCGCATATTCGCTTTCCCTTGTTTTTAAATCATTACTCTTTGATGCTCCGGACTTATCAATCTGGTCTCCTGCGGATAAAAGAAATGCCGCATCAGGACATACCTGTTTTGCCATACTCATTGTTTTGTTCCAGTTATATGTATCCCTTGCCACAGAAGAATCTGTTGCTGAATTATCATCACCTGAACCTGAAGCACCAATCTGTGGATCCCCTGTAAGTATAACCGAATAGTCCGATGAACTGCCGGTCTTATACGAATAAGCTGCTGACCATACGGTCGATTGTCCGTTATAATTATCTGTATAACAATATTCATATTCTGTATTGTCTTCAAAATAACATTCTACAGATACCTTATTTGCGGTCTGATAATTCTTTCCCTGCCAGTTATTGGCATCTACTGTGCTGTCTGTTCCTTCAAAAACCTTCGCCTGTGATCTCGCTCCGTTTTTCCATACCATGACTGCCGGATTAGATGTATTCTCTGAATACCATGCGAAATTAAGATCTTTTTCTGTCTTACCCGGTGTAAGCGCTACTTTAGCTGAATCATCATAATTTCCGGCTGTTCTCCATACGCTGTCTCTCCATGTAAGAAACTCATTGCTTCCGTCTGTCTGGATTGCCGTACTTCCTGCCTGATATTCTCCGTAACCATAGGCTACAGTTCCAAATCCTGTAACTGTTACAGCTGCTACAGCCATAAGGCATGCTGCCTTTTTCAACAATTTCTTCCTAATCATATTGTTTCCTTCCTTTTTGTAATTATTTCTTACAAGAAAAAATTATCAAAAAGAAAGTAAACTAACTATCTCACTAAAATATTATTTATGTAAAATTAAAGTATAATTTTTTTACCGCATTTAGGGCAAAAATCAAATCCTTTTTCCAGTTGTCTGCCGCAATACGGACAAAAATTCACATCCGTTCCTCCGGCATTACTACCCCTGTCATATTCTTCTTTTTTTCTTCCGTATTTCTCATTTAATGGGTCCTTTTCCTCATTTTCATCAACAATATCAAAAATCGAATATCTGTCTTTCGCTGTTGCATTATGATACGAATACACCGCCATGGCAATTGCGATTACTATAAAAATAATTCCGAATGGCAGCATAAACCCGCCCCCGATTGCAACCGCAAACACGCACCAGAATACCCCAAACACTGCTGCTCCTATGACACTTACCATATTAAGTTTAGAGGGACCTCGTCCCGGTTTAATACTTTTCATTATAAAACCCTCCTTATCTGTTAATTTTCTAAAATAAATCCAGCATATTATCAAGATAAATTGCTTCCCTGACTTTTAAGTGGTACTCGGGCTTAGTCATATAATACAGCAAAAATTCCAGAATAAGGGCACTTCCCAGTCCCCGTCCTTCTATTTTAAATTCCGAAAAGCCCATCGGCATATAGACTTTTTTAATGTCCTCTACACCTATAAATCCCGGATTTAACATCGCTTTTGAAAAAATATATCCATCTTCTGCATCAGGTGATGTGCAGTAATGCTCTGTACCTGTCTCCCCAAGGGATTTGCGGCTGACACTCTCATAGCATTTTTTTCTGTCGGAACATCCGAAATTACAACATTCATTGCAAAGAAACTCCGTTTTTTTCTTTTGTTCTTCTGATAATGTGCTTAATCTGTCAAATCTCTTATTAAATCTGAAATCAGGTACAACATATCTGAACTCTTCTCTGTCGGTTTCATTTTTAAATTCATCAAAATCTGTAATTACTTTAGTTGTGGAAGACACATAATAGAACTTAGGATAGTTTTTTTGGATATATTTCATTAATAAATCAGAATAAATTATAATACCGTTTTGGGAATCTTCAAACAAACTGCATAACCTGTTGCATTTTCTGTCCGACAGATGTTCCTCCCTAAGCAATGAATTGCTGAACGTAAGTCTTGCAGAGATTCCGTATTCCTTAAGAAGTGCATACACCTCATCCGCGTTCTCTTCCCCAAAACCGACACGTCCTCCGCCCCAGACACAATCCGGGGGTGCCCCGTATACGGAGCCTATATCACACCATTCGTAAAAATATTCCCTATGTTCGTAAAAAAGAGGCAGGAACACCTTGTACAATTCATAAAATTCAAATAATCCCGGCAGGTGGTAATGTGCTTTATTATTAATTTCGGTCATTGCAAAACTTCCACACATAAATTAAAGTACTCTTTGTTTTCTTCGTATTCTTCGTCTTCGTCTTTTTTTATTTACACTGCGCACATAATCAATAATCCAATAGGCTGATACCAATACTACTAACCATATTAAACAGGCTATCCACACTTTAACAAGTTCCGGTGAATCCTTTTCAAGAAACAATAAGGGAACTGCATTTCCTATTATAAACACAGATGCTATATACCACAAAACGGATATTGCATTATTGTATTTTTTGACACTATCTACTTCCGGCTTCTTAATTAAAGTATAATAGCCTGCCGGCTTGTCTGATTTACGTATTTTAATTCCCATTACAAGAAAGCCAATCGATACACCTATACAAACTAAAAATGGTAAAATCATATATTATCCTCCACGATACTTAAATTCTCTGTCTTTCAAGTATTTCTTCTAATGTTTTTCTCGGTCTTTTCTGTGGCGCTTCATCCGCATAAAAGACCGCTACGGTACATATCCGCTGACCTTGGCAGCAGTCTGTTATCCCGCTGTTCCTCATTAAGTCCTTCCTCCATTGCCTCAGGCAACCTGTCTTTTTCCTTGCCAGTATACACAATGTATTTCCATGGCTGGCGGTTCTTCGCCGATGGTGCAAGTGCCGCCGCTTCCACTAACATTCCGTTTCATAATCATAATCTTTACTCTTTCTATTTTATACTTCTGAATATTAATGTCAATTAATATTTAGCGGGGTATGTTAGTTAGCGTAGTTTTTTATGTTTGGGCAGGTGGGGTTTTCCGCCTTTTGGGTAGAGATTTCCGGACGGCGGCTGTGGGTTTCTCTACCCTTTTTCCCGGTTTTTCCATGTTTGGGTAGAGATTTCCAATCGGCGGTTGCGGGATTCTCTACCTATTTCCGGGGTTTTCCGCATTTTGGGTAGAGATTTCCAGACGGCGGCTCTAGGATTCTCTACCTTTTCGATCGGTTTTTCCCCTTTTGGGTAGAGATTTCCAGACGGCGGCTCTGGGATTCTCTACCTTTTCGGCAGATTTTCGCTATTTGGGTAGAGATTTCCGGACGGCGGCTGTGGGATTCTCTACCTTTTTCCCGTTTTTTCCATGTTTGGGTAGAGATTTCCAATCGGCGGCTACAGGAATCTCTACCTTTTTCGCCTGTTTTTCGCCTTTTGGGTAGAGATTTCCGGGCGGCGGTGCTTGGAACCTTTACCTTTTCGGCAGATTTCCGGTCAGCAAAAAGTGTAGTGGCTTCATTCTGCAGCCACGTTATCACCTGCACATCCATTTGCACAAAAATAGTCTGAGGCACAATGTACCACCTACTGATACACCATTCCTCAGACCACGGGGTCCTTATATCCAGTGACCCACTTTTAAATAGAGGGAAGCCCCTGTTTCAGGACATAAAAAGAAGCTCGAACCGACCGAAGGCGACTTTAGGAGCCTGAGATCCGAA
>UMJU01029748.1_pt1 | contig 17755 bp, 17 predicted proteins | sample 1966161 | NCBI WGS metagenome assembly UMJU01 (sample SAMEA4836156, study PRJEB28245) | human gut metagenome | biome: gut microbiome; material: fecal sample | place: Denmark | collected 2008 | reverse complement strand
GTGCTGGCGGTGACCTTACATAACATCCCGGAGGGCATGGCAGTTGGCGTGATGTACGCGGGCTTCCTCGCGGGAAACGCACAGATCACGGCGGCGAGCGCGCTTGTTCTGTCCCTCGGTATTGCCATTCAGAATTTCCCCGAGGGGGCAATCATATCCATGCCGCTCCGGGCGGAGGGCGAGAGCAAGGGCAAGGCGTTTTTCGGCGGCGTGCTCTCCGGCGTGGTAGAGCCCATCGGCGCGGTGCTGACGATTCTTGCGGCGCAGCTCGTGATCCCGGCGCTGCCGTATTTTCTGAGCTTTGCGGCGGGCGCCATGCTCTATGTGGTGGTGGAGGAGCTGATCCCCGAAATGTCGCAGGGAAAGCACTCCAACATCGGCACGGTGTTCTTTGCCGTGGGCTTTAGCGTCATGATGACGCTGGATGTGGCGCTGGGGTAGGCGCGGAGGTGCCGCTTCTTTTGTGACAGCGATGATATCACCTATGACGGGCTTCACCCGAAGCTCGTCTGGCATCGAATGAAAACACTGAGACGCGGCGACGACCGCTGCGATTTTTGCATGAAGACCGTTAGAAAAGAAAGGAGTCCCAAGAATGAAGCCCGACTACAAAAACTGGATCCCCAAGGGAATGCTGTTTTCGCTCATCGCGGGGACGGTTCTGTCCCTTGCGCTGCTGCTTGCTTTCGGCATATTCGGCATCGGTGTGGGCGGAAAGCTGCGCGTCGTGCTGGGCGTGGTATTCGGCATCGCCTTTGTCGTCTGTGCAAAGTACACCCAGTGGTGTGTGTATGCCTATCGGAGCTTTTCCTATGAGGGCGAACGCAAGATCTCAAAGCGGATCATTGACGGTACGGCGGAGCAGATCACGCTGCCGGATGGCGGCGTGGGGCTGGACATCGGCTGCGGCAGCGGTGCGCTTACCATTGCCTGCGCAAAGCGCAATCCGCAGGGAAAAATGGTCGGCATTGATCGCTGGGGTAAGGAATACGCCTCCTTCAGTCTGCCGCTGTGCGAAAAAAACGCTGCTGCGGAGGGCGTGAAGAACGCTTCGTTCAGGCGCGGGAACGCCTTAAAGCTGGATTTCCCCGACGAGAGCTTCGACGCGGTGACCAGCAACTATGTCTATCATAATATCACAGGGGCAGACAAGCAGGCGCTTCTGATGGAAACACTGCGGGTGCTGAAAAAAGGCGGAACATTTGCTATCCACGACCTGATGTCACCCCGCAGATACGGCGATATGCAGGCGTTTGTCCAAAAGCTCAGGGATATGGGCTATGAGCGTGTAGAGCTGATCGACACGACCGACGGCAGCTTCATGACACCGAAGGAGGCCAAACGTCTGATGCTTCGCGGCTCAACATTGCTGCTGGGAATAAAGTAAAGCATCGATGACATCAGTAATGCCGGTCTGCATCCGAGGCTTACTTGGCAGAGAACCATGACGCCCGTTCACGGCGGCGGTCGGTGATCTTTGAAGAGCCGCCTTCGTGCGGCTTCTCAAGGGCAATATGGTTAGAGCATGCTAACCAATTAAAAAACAAGGGAGGCGATAGCAAATGTCCGAAGAAATACTGGTCCGTCAGGGCGCGCCGACACTGGCGGGCATCAAGACGGGGAGCTTGTTTCCCTGCCCCTGCGAGGATCACGAGGCACTGATGACAGATATCCGGCAACTGAACCGGCGGCTGTCGCCCAAGGGGTCTTGCCTGCTGCCGCTCCGCTTTTTAGCGGGGCGGGCGCTCCTTTACCTATACCGCCCCGCTGGACTGCGGCGGGATCTGCTGGACGCGCAGGCGTCCGAGCTGCTGCGTCAGGCGGGCTATGGCGACGATAGCTGCGCGCTGTGTGGCGCGGCTTGCACGGCGCTTCCGCGAAAGCGGGGAGTTTCCTCACGAGGTAGGGCTGTTTCTCAGCTATCGCCGGAGGATGTGAGGGGCTTCATCGACCACCGCGCGAACGGCTTCAAATGCGCCGGACTCTGGAAGGTCTACGGCGACGAGGAAAAAGCACGCTCGCTATTCAAGAAATACAAAAAATACACAGAGATCTACTGCACCCTTTGGCAAAGCGGCTTGAAGCTTGAGCAGCTTGCCGTTGCAGTTTGATCATATAAAATCATTAAAAGAAAGGAATTTACAAACATGAAAACTGCTGTTGTTTATTGGAGCGGTACGGGCAATACGGAGGCGATGGCGCGTGCCGTTGCCGAGGGCATGACTGCCGCGGGCGCGGAGGCTGTTCTGCTCACGCCCGCCGAGGTCGCACCCGGCGATCTGAACGCCTACGCTGCCATCGCCTTCGGCTGCCCCGCCATGGGCAGCGAGGTGCTGGAGGAAATGGAGTTCCAGCCCATGTTCGATGCGTGCAAGCACAGCCTCGGCGGTAAGCGCGTGGCACTGTTCGGCTCCTACGGCTGGGGCGACGGCGAGTGGATGCGCACTTGGGAGAGCGACTGCGACAACGCAGGGGTGAACCTCGTTTGCGAAAGCGTGATCTGCACGGAGACTCCCGACGACGCGGCGCTTGAAGCCTGCCGCGCCTTGGGCAAGGCATTGGTGGAGTGAGAAATGATGCCTGCCGCTGACGGTTGCTTCAGCGGCAGATTGCGCGGTTTGCATTTGCCAAACAGCCTACCCGAAAAGGCAGGGACGCCTTGCGGTGTTCCTGCCTTGCGTTGTATGGAGATGCTTGGAGTATTGAAAAAGAATATGCTCAAGCATCCAAGACGGGTGATTAGAGAGCATCTGCGTTGGGTAGCCATGGAACTGAATAAGAAAGCAAGGGTAAATCGACTGGCTCTTTCGCTGAAAGTACTGAGGCATTCTCTCTCGGCACACGGATGACATTGGGTACACGGAAAATTCCAGGAAAAGCAGGAATGTCTGGTGTTCTGTAGGAAAAACATTTACATTCTTGACCTTGAATACAACTTAAAAAAATGCTACACTTATACATCAATATCTGCCTGCACCTTCGGCAGATTGATTTTTGCGCATTAGTTAGAGGCAGCTAACCGCAAGGAGGTGTTGACTTATTATTATTTCATACCCTGGGGCTCGTTTTGTTCCCGCCGCTGTAAGCATTGCTGCATCAAGTCAGATTATGCAGGCGAATAAAACAGCCGATAATCAATATCTCATTCCCCTCATGGATGGTACTATTGAAAACATTGATATTACCGATGGAATATTGTTGACAACATCGGAGTTTGTTTCACAGGAAGATATTGAAATGACAACAACACACGACGATTTGAGCCTGTTTCAGATTTCCTTTTGCATTGATGGCAATATGGAGTGGTCTTACATCAATAACGAGGTTGTTCATCAATTTCAAATTGCGGCACAGCAGAGCCAAGTACGCTATGGAACATTTAAGGAGTGCCGAAGTAGAATAAGCGGAAACAGAAAATTCAAAGGCATCAGCATTACTTTGGATGAAAAAATCTTTGAGCAGATTTTCACCTGTATCAAAATAAGGGGGGCATTATATGATACAGATACAAGAAAAACAGCGCCCGTAAGAGTATATACCTACACACCAAACATCAGTAAAATTCTCTCTGAAATCCTTGCTTGCCACTTTTGTGATGAAATGAAAAAGCTCTACCTGCAAGGAAAAATTTTTGAGTTAATTGCTGTTTACTGCGACGAGGTTATTTGCAAATCTCCTACAAATGACTTTGGCATCCGTATTAGTGTGGAAGATTACAATGCGCTGTTGAAAGCGCGGGAATTTATTGGTGAAAACTTCGCCCACCCCCTCACAATTCCAATTGTTGCAAAGGCGATTGCTATCAACGAGCAAAAATTAAAGGATGGATTTAAGCGGTGCTTTGGAGTTACAGTTAATGATTATGTTGTAGAAAAACGGCTGGAAGCAGCGATACGATTATTGAAAACTGGAAAACATACTGTGCAGGAAGTGACATGGATGGTGGGGTATTCTCATACGGGATATTTCATCGGGCTTTTTCGGAAGCATTATGGAATATCCCCCGGTGAAATGTTAAAAAACAACAGATAAGAACTTCATGTAAGTCTGAAAAGACCGCATGAAGTTCTTTCTTTTGTGATATAGGAACTTCCGATAGTGATACTATGCAGAAAATCATCGTGCTATACTAATAGCAGTTAGCGTTATCTAACCAAAAAAACTCGGAGGTTATTGCTATGAGCAGAACAAATGAAAACAAATTAAAAATGAAGGACATTGCAACCATAGGCATCTTTAGCGCACTCCTTTTTGTGGTGACAATGGTAGCAGGAGCTTTGATGGGAATTAGCATGGTGTTGAATATGTATTCCGTTGCGGTTGTTGCCGTTTTATCTGCGCCACTTTATATGCTGATTATGGCAAAAGTACATAAGAAAGGCGCAGTCTTATTGACTTTTGCTATTGTCGGTATTCTATGGGGGCTGTTTGGCGGTATTTTTGTCTTGATTTGGATGTTGGGGTTTGGCGTTGTAGGCGAAGCCCTTGCCAGCAAATCAAAGTATCAGAATTACAAAATGCTTACCGGTTCTTTTGGATTGTATTCAGTTGGATATTATTTAGGTGCCATCGCACCCCTCTATTATTATCCCGTATTTTGGTATGGATTTGACCGTCCAAAGGAAACCGTGGATGCAATGATTGCAGCAGCACATTCTACGGCTGGGCTTGCTGCAATTCCGGTTACATTGATCGCGATTGTAATAGGTGCTGTAATTGCAAAGAGAATGTTGAAGAAGCATTTTGAAAAAGCAGGAGTGATTTAATGCACCGCATAGACCCCCGGATAGTGATTATTCAGATTGTGCTTTCAGGGATATGTGCATTTTGGATTTATAAGCCGTTAGCCATGCTTTGTGAAGTGATTTTTCTGATGAGCTTTCTGTTATATTTGCAACACCCGAAGGAGGCTTTGCGGCTGGGCGTATGGTTTGCGTTCCTTGTCGGATTGTATGCCTTACTGAATGAGAGCAACGCTCCGCAAATCATAGTCCAGCCCGTTTTCCTATTACGCAAGCTCTCTCCCTTACTGGGCGTAATGATTCTGTCGCTAAAAGCGTTGACCGTGAGTGAGCTGTTCATGGGGCTTCAAAAATTACATTGCCCTAAATCAGCTACGCTTGCGCTTGCTGTCGCATTGCGATTTATTCCCACCATTCGCCATGAACTTGCACAGATTAGAAATGGCATGAAAACAAGAGGCGTCCCCTTAAATGTGATTACTTTTGCAAAAGCTCCTGCCATGACCACAGAATACATGATTATTCCCTTTATCATGCGCTGTATAAAGGTAGCGGATGAATTATCTGCGGCTGCGGTCACTCGTGCAATCGAAAATCCTGTGCCAAGAGGGATGAGAGTTCCTCTGAAAATCAGAATAAAGGATATTGTGTATCTGATGATGGTGATTTGCGCTAATATCGGAACACTTCTTTATTCATTGTGCGGATAGCGCGGAGGTTCAGAATGAGTATGATCACAATAAGAAAGTTACAATTTCAATATGATGCCGCACCGGAGATAAATGCTCTTTATGGAATTGATTTGGAAATTCGTAAAGGAGAGTGCATTATTTTAACGGGAGAAAGTGGCTGCGGGAAAACAACTTTAACACGATGCATCAATGGTTTAATACCCAACTTTTTTGAAGGAACACTTGCAGGAGAAATATTGTACGAGGGTGTTCCTGTAAATAAATTGGAACAGTATGAGCTTAGTCGCAAAATTGGCACAGTGTTTCAAGATCCCCGTTCACAATTTTTTGCAGTAAACACAACGGACGAAGTAGCTTTCGGGTGTGAAAATCTTGCCTTTTCCACGGAGCGGATAAATCAGAACGTGGACGCCGCATTCTCCCGAATGAATATTGACGCACTGCGAGATCGGAGTTTATTCGGGTTATCCAGCGGCGAAAAACAGCGGCTGGCAGTTGCTTCTATCTATGCAATGGATACCGATGTCATTGTTTTGGACGAACCGACGGCAAACCTTGATGGAGAAACAATACAAAATCTCCGTGAGCTTTTATTTACACTAAAAGCCGAGGGGAAAACTCTCATTATTTCTGAACACCGCCTTTCCTGGCTTGGAGGAATTGCCGACCGATATGTATATATGCGCAAAGGGAGAATTGAAAAAATATGGGGTGCGGCGGAGGCTGCTTGCCTTTCGCCCGATGTGCTGCAAGAATACGGCTTACGCAGCATACAAAATGTGCTTTTTCCTACAAGGAAAACTCCTGCGAGGTCTGATGCAAACGAGCTGACGTGTCAAAACCTCTGTATTTGCTACGGAAAGCAGGAAATTATCCATGATTTGAATTTTTGCTTTACATGGGGCGAAGAAGGCCGGATTATTGGAATTGTCGGTGCGAACGGTTCCGGGAAAACAACATTTTCTAAAGTGCTGTGCGGACTTATGGCACCGCGAACTGGGACAATTCATCTGAACGGCAAAAAAATGACCGATAGAGAGCTGCTGAAAAAAGCATACTTTGTTATGCAGGACGCAGATTATCAGCTTTTTACGGAAAGCGTTACCCATGAAATGGAATTGGCGGCACGAAAAAATAAGCAAAAAAACGTTCGAGCTTCAAAAGAGGAAACAACAAACATTCTTGACAGGTTCGGCTTGGCCGAATATTCCGAAAGACACCCGCTATCTTTGTCCGGCGGACAAAAGCAGCGGGTCACGATTGCTGCGTCCATCGCTGCAAAATCGGATATTCTTGTTTTGGACGAGCCGACGAGTGGACTTGACGGACGGAATATGCTCCGTCTAAAGAATATTCTGCGTGAACTGAAAAAACAGGGAAAGCTGATTTTCATTGTAACCCATGACGCAGAATTTCTTGAAGGATTAACAGATGAATTACTGACTATTTCAAATAAGGAGGAAAACATGGACAAAAGAGAAAAACAGCAATCGCCTTTAAGGGGTATTTTGCAGTTTGCCAGTCAGAGGAAAGGACTTTTGAGGATTTCCGTTGTCCTTTCTGTTCTGTCCTCTGCGTTTGGTATGGTTCCATACGCTGCTGTAGCTGTGTTGCTTGGGAAAGCGTTAGACAATGCTTTGACCATAGAATTGGCAGTCAGCTTGACCTTGGTGGCTTTGGCAGGATATTTTCTAAAACATTTTCTATATTCAAAATCAACCCTATGCTCCCACAAGGCAGCGTATGAAATCATACAGAATATCCGCTGTACAATTATGCGGAAGATGTCAAAAATGTCTATGGGGACAATACAGGAAAAATCTTCCGGCGAATTTAAGCAATTAGTCATTGATGATACGGAACGACTTGAAGGACAGATTGCTCATGCCATTCCTGAAATGACAGCAAGTATTCTCATTCCGATTTTTGTGTTTGCCTATCTGCTTTTTGTGGATTGGCGTATGGCGCTTGCTTCTCTCGCTTCGGCTGTTTTGGGAAATGTTATCTATTATAGCATGATGATAGGGCGCAGCGAGAGGATGAAAGAATATATGTCCGCGAATGGAGATATGAACGCAACCATTGTTGAGTATGTAAATGGTATGGAAGTTATCCGTATGTTCAATCAGACTGCTTCTTCGATGGGACGGTTTAAGGGAGCAGTATTGAAAGTGCGGGATATTACTACCGCATGGTATAAGCACTGCTATCCTTTTATGAGTATCAGTCAGGTTGTTATGCCCTCAACGATTGCATTTGTTTTGCCCGTCGGCGTTGTACTTCTTTCGGGTGGTACTACGACATTAAACGAGGTTATTTTATGTATTCTTCTCTCTATGGGGCTTGTTGGCTCTTTACAGGCAATGATTGAGTTTTGGCATGACATTGCCGCAATTTATGAGATACAGCCCCGTATTCTGGCACTTTTAGAAGCAAAGGAGTTGCCCGAGCCGATAGAAGCACAACACAGTAGCGGCAATGATGTGGAGCTGAAAGATGTTCATTTCAGCTACGGAGCAATCGAGGTTATCCATGGTGTTTCCTTTACGGCAAAGGCTGGGACAGTCACAGCGTTGGTAGGTCCGTCCGGCTCGGGGAAATCAACTCTGGCAAAACTCATTGCCCGCTTTTGGGACGTGAGCGCGGGTGCGGTAAATGTGGGCGGCGCGGATATTCGCAATCTGCCGTTATCCGAGCTTTCCGAAAAAATCAGTTATGTTTTACAGGATAATTTTCTGTTCAATATGAGCCTGAGGGGCAATATCCGAATCGGTAAGCCGGATGCTACGGATGCAGAAGTAGAACGGGCTGCGTCACTGGCGAGATGTGATGACTTTATTGCCCGCTTCCCTAAGGGTTATGATACCAACGCCGGGGATGCAGGTGCCCGCCTTTCGGGAGGGGAACGGCAGCGTTTGGCGATTGCAAGGGCAATTCTAAAGGACGCTCCAATTATTATTCTTGATGAAGCTACGGCGTTTACCGACCCAGAGAATGAAGATAAATTACAGCAGTCCATTGACTATTTGACAAAAGGGAAAACGCTGATTGTGATTGCACACCGCCTGTCCACTATCATGTACGCAGATAAAATTTTAGTGTTGGAGGATGGTGCGATTTCAGCGGAAGGAACCCATGAGCAGCTATTATCTTCTTCACAGACCTATTTGGATATGTGGAAAGCCCATATATCGGCAATGGATTGGAGTATGAACAAGGAGGTGGAAATATTATGCTGAAAGTAATTAAACGAGTATTGCGTTTGAGTGGTGATTTGTCAAAGCGTATCTATGCGAGTTTTGTATTCAGCTTTATAGACTCAATTATGGCAATGTTCCCTGTCGGGGCTGTGTTCTATACCCTCACAAAAATACAGAACAACAAAGCATTTGCAGGGAATGACTGGCTTGTAATTTTTGGCATACTGATAATCTCTCTTGTTGTCCGCATGGTGTTCAAATACTTAGTGTATAGTTTTCAAAGCACAGCGGGATTTGAGTTTGTTTCCAGAGAGCGAATTACTTTAGGAGATAAGCTGCGTAATGTGGGTATGGGTTTTTTCCATGAGCGAAATATGGGGGACATTACAACAACAGTTACAACTGACCTTAATTTTTTGGAAAACTACTCCATGCACATTCTTGACCGTGTAGCAACCGGAATGGTAAACATGGTGGTGATCAGCATATTCATTCTGATGTTTGACTGGCGGCTTGGTGTGATTTTTATTTTAGGTGTTCTCTGCTCGTTCCTGATTTATGGGCGTATGCAGGAAAAGGGAGAAGAACTGACTGCAAAACAGCGGCAGGTACAGGCTGCTTCTGTTGAGGCTACGTTGGAATATGTGCAGGGAATATCCGTCATCAAATCATTCAATATGGCAGAGAAAAATTTAAGTGGCATTGAAAATGCTTATGAAAAAAGTATGGAAGCGTCTTACGCTCTTGAACGGGATTTCGCACCTATGAATGTGGCATATTCTATGGTTTTCCGTGTAGCTGCCTGCGCTATCATATTAGTATCACAGATTTTCGCTTTAGGCGGGGAACTGGATTTTTCAAGCCTTGCGGTTATCCTCATTGCTTCATTCTCTATTTTCAATCCTGTAGAGGTAATGGGGCAAATGACCGCCATGATACGCTCCATGGAAGCAAGCCTTGACCGTGTGGAACGGATTAAGGGAGAAAAGAATATTGATGACGGGGGCGGAGATATTTCCTTAAAAAGTTATGATATTGTCTTTGATCATGTTAGCTTCTCCTACGAACAGGGAACGAAAATTCTTGATGATGTCAGCTTTACCATTCCGCAGGGAGGAATGACCGCCATAGTCGGGCCTTCCGGCGGTGGAAAGACAACGATTACCCGTCTGATCTCCCGCTTTTGGGATATTCAAGGCGGTAGCATTACCATAGGTGGCAAAGATGTTCGGGAATTTACATCTGACAGCCTTTTGAAAAATATGAGCATGGTATTTCAAAATGTCTATTTATTCAAAGATACCATTGAAAACAATATTAAGTTTGGTTGCCCGGAAGCAAGCCATGAGCAGGTTGTAGAAGCAGCTAAAAAGGCACGCTGCCATGACTTTATTTCCTTATTACCAGAGGGCTACAATACCATGATTGGAGAGGGTGGTTCTACTCTGTCCGGCGGTGAAAAACAGAGAATATCCATTGCCCGCGCCATGCTGAAAAATGCCCCTATCGTCCTTTTGGACGAGGCCACCGCAAGCGTTGATCCCGAAAATGAAGTGTATTTGCAGCAGGCAATCAGCACTTTAGTAAAAGATAAGACACTGATTGTAATTGCACACCGCCTGTCTACCATTCGGGACGCAGAGCAGATTTTAGTCATCGACAACGGGAAACTTGTTCAGCATGGAAAGCATGACGAGCTTGTTTTACAGGAGGGTATTTATCAGAAATACTGGAATATTCGCCAGAACGCAAAGGCATGGAAAGTAGCACAGTAGATTATGATCCTCAATTCGTTAATCTGAAAGATTTTGCGAGCACCAATCCATGAGAAAAAAGTAACGGTGGGTAAGGATCGTCCCTTGCCCTCCATTTTCCTGCACAAAAGTACAATTGCCTAAACCTTATCTAACAAACAGGGATGAACTATCATATGCGAGTATATTTCGACAGGAGGTGTATCTAACGCGGCACGATACCGCGGGAAAAATACATTTCTACAAATGACAATTTCAATTTTGGAAATCCGCTGCAACGTTTATGTTTTGCAGCAACTTTTCCGCGGTCCTAAGATTGTCACCTTTTTGCTTTTGGTTATCGCACCGTCCAGCAGCAGCCCTTATATTTTATACGCTTTTGCTCTGCTTCAAGGCACCCATGCGGGCTTTCATGTCCGTATGGGTGCCTTTTGTCATGTGCAGAAACTCCTTGCTGCGTGTTGCCGTTCCCCACCGTGCTTCCTGCCCCTTTGCTCCCACAAAATTAGCAGCATGTATGGTGTGCGGATACCTCTTAACATAATCTTTCATATTTTTGAGGGAAATCATCGCTTGGAGTTGGCAAAATCCGCTTTTTGAGTGGTGTGGGTAGTGAAAGGGGAAATACACCTATCACCCGCTTTCGCGGCTGCGAAAGGAGGTGAATACCTTGAACGAACCTTATCGCACCCAGTTTGAAGTACGTTGTGCTTTTAACGGATTTTGCAAAAAGGTGTTAAGATGCGAGGCAAGCAACGCATGGCGCGACGTTAGAAACAGGCAGCTACGGGAGATTTCCTTTCCAACTTGTCGCCGGAGGAAGAAGCGCAGCTTTACACGACAGACACTTATACGTTTGATGAAGCTGATAAATCCTTTTTTGTTGCCGGAAAGAGCTTTACCGCAAAGCAACTTGCCGACGCACTACATGCGCTACCGGAAGAAAAGCGCAAAGCGGTACTGCTGTACTACTTCTTTGACATGACGGACGCGCAGATAGCGCAGCACTTGAATATTCCGAGAAGCACAGTATCTATGCTTTCACGTATGCAGGCAAAGGGCTTGTCTGCCGGATATAACGGGGAGACCGTCTTCAGGGGGCTTGACTTAAAAATCCCGGAAGGCAGCATAACCACCTTGATAGGCTCCAACGGCTCTGGAAAATCCACCATACTGAAGACACTGTGCCGGATCATTTCCCCGGATTCCGGCGCAGTATACCTTGATGGCGAAGCGATCCACAGAATGCCGACAAAGCGTGTTGCCCAGAGGCTTGCGCTGCTGCCGCAGGGGGCGCAAGCCCCTGCCGGCATCACAGTCGGCGACCTGGTGGAATACGGACGTTTTCCTTACAGGTCGGCGCTAAGCGGTATCGGTGAAAAGGATCGGGAGATCATTCAGTGGGCTCTTGCCAGTACAGGCATGGGGCTCCTTGAACACAGAGAAATGGAGAGACTTTCGGGAGGTCAACAACAGCGGGCATGGATCGCCATGGCACTGGCGCAGAAAACCGGATTGCTGTTTCTGGATGAACCCACGACCTATTTGGACATCTCGCACCAACTGGATATATTGTACCTTCTGCGCCGCCTCAATCAGGAAAATGGTGTTACCATCGTAATGGTTCTTCATGATTTGAATCATGCCATCATGTTTTCCGACTATTTGGTGGCGATCAAAGACGGGATACTACACAGCGCCGGTACGCCGCAAGAGGTTATTACCCCGCAGGCGTTGCGGGAAATCTTTGATGTAGAAGCGGAGGTCATTACACATCCGGTATTAAACGTTCCGGTATGCCTTCCCTTCAGGATAACGGAGCAGAACAAAAAAACAGGAGGTTCGAACACATGAAAAAGGGGCTGCAATCAGTGCTGTTCTCCGTGCTGGTGGGTGCGCTGCTGCTGTGCGCAGGATGCGGCAAATCGGGAGACATCTACACGGCGGGCGTTTATACGGCTTCCGCTGAAGGTTATTCCGGTCCGGTTACCGTAGAGGTAGAGTTTGACGGGCGCAGCATATTGTCTGTGCATGTCCTATCTCACAGCGAAACAGTAAATATCTCAGACCGCGCAATAGATGAGCTCCCTTTCCGGATCGTGGAGGCGCAGACCTGGGATGTGGATGCCGTTTCATCCGCAACATTTACCAGCGAAGCCATTCGTAAAGCGGTCAGAGATCGCCTCGCGCAGGCAGCGCTCCGATGAACCATTTGCGTCGCAAAGGATATTCTGTGGTGATAGAATGGGTGGGATGAAGAGCAAGTCAAATAATCAGCCATAGGTGCTGTTTTAAGTGCTTTTCCAGCGAAGCGCCGCAGGCATTTCGCTGGAGATTCCATATATGGCTGTATGAAATCCCTTCCATGCGCAGAAGAATATCGCGAATCCTCCAGGCAAGGGTATATGTGTTTCGTATAAAATATGTCACTCCCATTGACAAACTCAATCTGCTCGGTTATAATATACCAGCAGTATATACTACCAGTATATCGGGAGGCATCAATGGAACGTACAGAGACTCAAATGAAGATCCTCGAAGTTGGGAAAAAAGAATTTCTGGAAAAAGGCTTCAAGGATGCATCTTTGAATAAAATCGTCGCAGAGGCGGGCTTCACGAAGGGCGCCTTCTACGGCTATTACCCGGATAAGGCCGCGCTTTTTGAAGATCTTGTGGGCGAGGCAGCAAAGGGACTGCTGGAGCAGTTCAAAGCCGCACAGTCCGCCCATTTCGATCTTGTCTCCAAGGAAAAGACGAAGGACAGCCTGAAGCTGTCCACTGAGTATTTGCGCGTCTTTGTGGAATATATGTACGCCCATTTTGATGCCTTTAAGCTGATCCTCTGCCGGGCGGAAGGTACGCGCTATGCAAATTTTTTGGAGGAGCTTGTGGAACTGGAGGTAGAGTGCTCAGAGGAATACTACGCACTTCTCCGCAAAAGAGGAAAGCTCTCCGGGAAAATGACAAAGCAGCTTCACCACATGATTACCAGCGCCTATTTTACGGCGGTATGTGAGACGATTGTCCATGATATGCCCAAAGAAGAGGCTATGCGGTATATTGAGGAGCTTGCAAAGTTTTTCAGCTCTGGCTGGAAAGGATTGCTCCGGCTGGAATAATACACAATCACACAAGCACTTTAATTTTTTACACGTGAGTTAGCGTACTCTAACTGAACAATATAAAATTGGAGGTCATTTATTATGCTTAAAACAGATGCGAAGAAGCTGGAAACAAGGGACTTTATATCGGTGGGCATCTTTTCGCTCATCTATGCTGTGGTGGCGTTTGTGATTGGCGGTGTTGCGCAGATGACGCCGGTCACTTTCCCGTTTATGCCAATGATCGTGGCGCTCTTTACGGGGACAGTTTTCATGCTCTATGTGGCAAAAATACCGAAGAAGGGAGCTCTCTCCATTCTCGGTGTAATCGCGGCGATTTTGCTGTTTGTTACGGGAATGTTCTGGATGATGTCCGTATTCTTCCTGGTTTTCGGCGTGATCGCGGATTTTATCTGCGCTTCCGCTGATTTCAGATCCTTTAAGAAAAACCTGCTTGCCTACTGCGTCATGGCGCTTGCGCCGATGGGGGCATATATTCCAATGGTTGTCATGCCCGCACAGTTTGATGCTTTTATGAAGAATAAAGGCGACTTCGCCTCCTTTGAAGGAGTGATTCATTCGATTGGGGCTACCTGGTGGGCGATCCCCGCAATGATTATCGGGACGATCGTCTGCGCGATCATCGGCGGACTGATTGGAAAGAAGCTTATGAAAAAACACTTTGAAAAAGCAGGGGTCGTATAAATGAGACTCGACCCACGGACGAAGCTTCTGATTCTCGCGGTCACAAGCGTTTCCGTTTTTATGAATAAAAGCATCGCGGTGGAGTGTGTGCTTGCGGGGATTCCGCTTGTACTTCTGAGCGTTTCCGGCAATCTGAAAAGGATGCTGAAATACGCAGCATTTTTTCTCGCACTTCTGCTGATCCAGCTTTTTATCGTACCAAGGCTGCCTGTGACTTTCGGTGGAATCGTCTATATGTTTGCAGTGTATATCCGCAAGCTGCTTCCTTGTTTTATGCTGGGCAGCTTTCTGATTGCAACGACAAGCGTAAGTAAATTTCTTGCGGCTATCACAAAGCTCAGATTGTCGAAAGGACTCACGATCGCTCTTGCCATTACGCTCCGTTATTTCCCGACCATGAGAGAAGAGTGGGCCTCCATACGGGATGCCATGGCGCTGCGAGGGATATCAGCATCAGCGGCTGGACTGATTAGCCATCCTATACAGACGATGGAGCATGTCTATGTTCCCCTGCTTGTTTCTGCATCCAGAATTTCGGACGAGATTACGCAGGCAGCGATTACAAGAGGCATCGAGCACACAGGTGAAAGAAGCTGTATAGAGGAAATCGCGTTTTCGTTTGCTGATTTGCTGGTGGTAATTGCTTACGCGGCGCTCGTTGCCGGCATGATATACGCGGGCATGAAAGGGGTGTTTTGATTATGATATCGTTCCAGAATGTCTCTTTTACATACGCTGAAAGCGGGGACGGCGGAGTCGTTGATTTGAACCTTATTATCCGGTCCGGCGAATGCGTGCTGCTTTGCGGACCGTCCGGATGTGGAAAAACAACGGTTACACGGCTCGCAAACGGACTGATTCCCCATTTCTTCCACGGCAATCTTTCGGGGCAGGTAGGCGTAAACGGTATGGATACCCGGGAGACAGAGATTGCTGCGCTATCGGATGCGGTAGGGACGGTTTTTCAGAATCCTCGAACGCAGTTTTTCAATACGGATACGGACAGCGAGATCGTGTTTGGGCTTGAAAATCGGGGCATTCCGCGAGAGGCTCTGCGCTCCCGATTAGATGAACTTACGGAGGAGCTGCATCTTAGCGAGCTCCGGGGTCGAAGTATCTTTGAACTGTCCGGCGGCGAGAAGCAGAAGATCGCGTTTTCCAGCGTGTATGCTTCGGCTCCCGATGTCCTTGTGTTTGACGAGCCATCATCCAATCTTGATATGAAGGCCATCGGAGAATTGGCTGATTTGATCCAACGGGCGAAAATATCAGGAAAGACCATTCTGATCGCAGAGCACCGCATCTGGTATCTGATGGACATTGTGGATCGCGTCGTTTATATGCAGGATGGCCGGATTGCATCGGACATGGAGGCTGCAGCATTCAAGGCGCTGCCTGAAGCGGATATTCGCAGAATGGGACTGCGTGTCAGAGATCTGTCGGTATCCGAATCGGGCGGTGTGAAAACAATCGCTGCCGATGGATTGCTTTCCGTTCAGAAAATCAGTGTCCGTCTCGGCGGCCGGAATGTATTGAATAATCTCTCTTTTCAGGCAAGCCGCGGAGAAATCATCGCCATTGCGGGCGTCAACGGCGCCGGGAAATCGACCCTCGCCAAAATGCTCTGCGGATTGCAAAAGAACAGCTCCGGCACTGTTTTGTGGGCCGGAAAACCGATGAGCCGGCGGTTGAGACGGAAAAAGGCATACATGGTCATGCAGGATGTGGGGCACCAGCTCTTTACCGACAGCGTGGCGGCGGAATGCGCGCTTGGCATAAAAGCTCCGAACAAAGACACGATTGACTGCGCATTAGAAAAGGTGGATCTGCTGGCGTATAAGGAACGGCATCCCTTGTCTCTTTCCGGCGGGCAGATGCAGCGCCTTGCGGTTGTGGTGAGCGATATCTGTGGAAAGGAGCTGCTGGTGTTCGATGAACCTACCAGCGGACTGGATCTGAAAAGCATGGAAGAGGTCGGCACCTTGACACGAAGCCTTGCGACGCAAGGCAAGGTGCTTTTGATCATCACACATGATATTGAGTTTATGATGCGGATTTGCACAAGAATACTGTTCATCCGGGACGGAGAAATCGTAGAGGACCTTTCCGGTGGGCAGAAAGAAAAGATTGTAAGACTTTTGCGAGGTGAGGAATGATGGCGGGAAAAGAAAAATCGGCGATGACGATTCTGATGGATTTTGCGAAGCCGTGCAAAGGGAAACTGATCGGCTCCGTCATACTTGCGGTTTTGGGGGCGCTTTGCGGCATGATCCCCTACATTGCGGTGTCCCGCGGGATCATTATGATCTGCCACGAAGACTATGCTTTCAGCAAGTTGGCGTTTCTGGCATTGATTTCTTTTGCGGGCTATCTCGGGCAGGTGTGGTTCGGTACTTTTTCTACAATGAAAAGCCATGAGTCTGCCTTTATCATTCTGCGGAATATCCGTATGGCGATAACAGAGAAGCTCTCCCGTGTTCCCATGGGAACGATCCTTGATACGCCGTCCGGGAAATTCAAAACGATCATCGTGGACACCGTGGAAAAGCTGGAGCTTCCGCTGGCGCACATGATACCGGAGCTCACTGCCAACATCCTAATCCCAATTCTAATGCTCGTTTACCTCTTTAGTCTTGATTGGAGACTCGCGCTGATCTCTCTTGTGACGATTCCGGTGGGTGCCTTCTGCTATATGGGAATGATGAAGGATTACGAGAAGAGATATGCCGGAGTACTTGCCGCAGGGAAAAACATGGATGCCGCAACGGTGGAATACATCGGCGGCATCGAAGTGGTGAAGACGTTCAATCAGGGTGAACGTTCATATAAAAAATACGCCGACGCCGTGGCGGAAAACGAGACCGCCAAAGCGACTTGGTTCAAGCAGACCAACGGCTACTATGTGATGGGGCTTTCCATCCTGACGGCAACGCTTGTGGGCGTGCTGCCTTTGGGAAGCTGGCTCTTTATAAACGGAAGCGTCGAAGCAGGTACGCTGATCACCTGCATCATTCTCGCCCTTGGACTCGTAAAACCACTGATTCAGGCATTGCAGTACACCGACAGCCTGGCCATGGTGGATTCCACCGTAAAAGAGGTAGGATATCTACTGGATGAGCCGGAGCTTGTGCGGCCGACCGAGAGAGCTGTCCTTGCGGACGCCGATGTATCCTTTGATCATGTTACCTTCCGATACAAAGAGACGGAGGTTTTGCATGGAATTTCCTTTGCCTGCGCAAAAAACGGTATGACGGCCATTGTGGGTCCCTCCGGCTCCGGTAAATCTACCATTGCGCGGCTCATCGCCTCCTTCTGGGAGGCGGAGAGCGGCGGCGTCCGTATTGGCGGCGTGGACGTACGGAACATCCCTCTTCCTCAGATAATGGAGCTTGTCTCATATGTATCACAGGATAACTTCCTGTTCCATCTGTCTATCCGGGAAAACATTCGCATCGGAAAACCGGAGGCCACAGACGCAGAGATCGAGGCAGCGGCAAAAAAAGCGAGCTGCCACGATTTCATCGCCGCTCTGCCGGAGGGCTATGATACGCTGGCGGGCGA
>UMJU01046738.1_pt1 | contig 17812 bp, 10 predicted proteins | sample 1966161 | NCBI WGS metagenome assembly UMJU01 (sample SAMEA4836156, study PRJEB28245) | human gut metagenome | biome: gut microbiome; material: fecal sample | place: Denmark | collected 2008 | reverse complement strand
CTATCTGTGCGCCATGTTCCTTATCAAACAGTGCTAGATGGTATGCCATATAAATAATATCAATCGGGCTAAAATAATCATATTGTTCATATTCATAAGGATCACTTAAAAGCGTAACATACCACATATCACAATTTTCTTTTTCTCTTTCTTTTTCAATTACATAGGATATATACCATTCTTCGGCTTCATCTTCATATTTTTTTAACAGCTCGTATTCTTCTTCCTTCTGTTTTCTGATAGTTTCACTCATATCTTCATTATAAAGAAGATACTGTAATCGTTCCATTTTAAGATAGATAATATGACATATTTGCAAATATAAATTAGTAAAATCAGTAGTCGTTTTTACAAGAAAAGTATGGCATGGTTTAACATCACCTTTATGTGTATAAATCGCAACCCTGATTTCTTTTTTGTCTTTCTTTTTTCTGTTCTTCTCATAAACTTTTTGAGCTTTTACCAAACTATAGCAGAGAGTATCATCAACAATAATTATAGGATTTACCTTCATTAATTAATCTCACCTATTTTCTTTTTATTCTAATCAACAATAATAAAAGACCAATTGCTAGGGCAACTAAACCTCCTATTAATACAACTGGAAGGATGGAACTTGTTCCATCTTCTTTATTTTCTTCTGATTGTTTAACTTCCTTATTTGAATCGTTTTTCTTTGATTTATTTTTTCTATTGGATTTATTGTTTTTATCATAATGATAAACATGGTTTAGATCTTCAACGTTTTCATCTTCCTCATCCGTTGAAGCTTCCTCTTTCTTTGTAACAGTAATGTCACATGTATAATCGTCATCTCCATTCAGCAAAAAACTTTCTTCATTGAACACAACATCATAATCTTTCTTATGTTTATTTGAAACAGTAATATAATATTCTCCTGGATCAACAAAATAAGACCATTCGTTTCCATATTCATCCATGTCAAAGCTGACAGAATCACTATTGTTCTTCTTATTATGAAGCGTTACGACAATTCCTCCAGGATAGCCATCTTTATAAGTATCAACATTGAATTTTACACAGCCAATAGAACTTGCATTTATCGTCTGAATATTTAAGAAAATCATCATTATTAAAATCAGTATTTTTTTCATATTTTCCTCCTTTTAGGATGGAACAAGTTCCATCCTAATATTTAGTACCAGGTTTAATTGAACCCGAAACATATTCAAAGTGCATATAATCTTTAATATTCTTGTAATCTCCGCCCCAATAGAATCCATATTTTTTCCAGATTGCTACAATCTCACCCTGGATCTTATAACATCCTGGTGCGTTATTCCATGTGGAAGATGATGTACCACTGACATAGGGATTGTAACCAGGGTTGATATCTACAGCTACTCCAAATGAATGGTTTGACATTGCTGTTGAATTGGTCATCTTTCTCCAGTTAAAGCATCCATTGTCATATGCTCTAAATCCTTTTGCTTTCATTTCTTTATAAGCAGATTGAATTGAACCAGCAAGTGATTTATGACATGTGAGGTTTGCTGTTGATGGGTTACCATTACGATCAAGTATTTCAACTTTTATCGTTGTTAGATAACCTCTCATAGCTGATTCAGATGATGGTGTGCCATTAGGAAATAAAAACTGCAATCTTGCATTCTTATCACCTTTGTTAGCAACATCTCCTGTATTCCCTCCTGATCCACTTCCAAATGTCCTGTTTCTTACCTGAACAAGATCACTTTCAGAAAGATTATCAAACATTGTCAGATTATATGATTCAATATGATTCTTTATTTTATTAGGATAAGCAGTACCCTTACAATATCCACCCCTGCCAAGAGCTTGTAAAACAAGTGAATAGTCAGTAATACCACTACATCTATAATTGCTATTAGATAGAAGCTTATCATGGGCTTCTACACTTTCTTTCCAATTATTGAACTTTTTATATGTACCACTGCTTGTCTTTACACTTCCTGCTGTACCTTTTCCTTTCATACCAAAAAGATTTTTAGCATTGACTGCAAGATTGCTTTTTCCCCAGCCAGATTCTTCAATTGCCTGAGCAACTGTAACAGATGTTAATATTTGATACTGCGCCTTGAAATCATAGCTATATTCCACTATTTCCATGACAAAGTTATATTGTTCAGTTGTAAAATTAGCCATGTAGCTTGTATCAGAAGTGGTATCCGAACTGGAATCGCTAAATAAAGCAACAATTAGAATAAGAGGTACTAGTAGTACAATTATTCCTTTTATTGCTAATTTTTTAAATTTATTTTTAATCTTTTCCATGTTTCTATCAAGCCATCATTCTAAACATGTCATCTGTAGCTTTGATTGAAATAGGTATTCTTTTTGAGCCAGCAACAAGAATAGCCTCTCCTACTTTAAATCTTTCAATCAGTTCAACCTCACCACTTGTAAGTGTTGTTAATTTTTTAAGATCTTCAACACCATCCTTTTCAAGATGTAAAATAACCTTATACGTTGATGAATTGAACATAGCCTTTCCACTAGAAATAACTTTATCATCCGCAAAATCATGAGGTTCTTGAGTTGCAATGATCGTTGCATTTTTATATTTACGTGAACGTCTTACAAACTGTTCAAGCATTTTTGCAGTTTCTCCTGCCAAAATATAAAGATGTGCTTCATCTACACAGAATACAGAATAACAGCTATCATCCAGACACAAACTCCATGAATATTGAAGTATGATGTGCATAAGAGCATCTTTCAATCCTTCAGTCAAGCTAAAGAAAATCTTTGTTCCAAATCCAATAAAAGGATTCGCATTTTCTGATACATTTACGGTTGTTTGCCCATCAAAATAAGCTGAATATTCAACAGTAAGAGGTCTTATCTTTAGTTCAAGATCTTTATAGGCTTTGTATTCTTCACCATACTGTCCAGCTCTTTCGAACATTTCAATATATTCTTTGACAGTATTTTGAAAATTAGTAAATGTTGGATAACTATTATAATTTAGATTTTTAAAGCTCTTTTCTTTAGTAATACCAACTCTTTTATATGTCTCAACAGCTACACCACCTATTACGCTTAATGTTTCATCTTTAATTGTAGGATACAGATATTTAAGTACAATCTTTATATCCTCAACAACATTGTAGATTGCAAGTTCAGTATCATACATATCTACTTCTTCATCTTCATCACATGAAATTGGTTTTAAATCAAAAATATTGATACGAGCGTTTTTAGTTCCCATATTGAAATAAGAACCATTAGCTCTTAAAATCATATTCCTGTTTTTATTTTCTGGATCAATCCATATGATCTTTCTCTTATGCAACATATGTTGCATCTGAATAAATGATAATGCTGTTGTTTTTCCTGATCCAGTTGTTCCTACAAGAACCATATTTCCACTTAATCTATTATCGGCTTTAGCAAGAGCAAAATCATTTTCATAAATGAACTGGTCAAACATGATCTTTCCGCCATTATACTGCTCACAGCCTAGCAGAACACCTTGCGGATCATCTAATGTATCAAATATAAACGGATACATTGCAGCCAGATTTAAAGATGGCAACAAAACACCAATGTTATTTTTCATTTCCTTAGAAAAATTATCATTGTGAAACCACATTGATGTTCTTTTATAAAGTTTTTCTTGAATCCCCATCAGACATTGAAGTTGCCATCCTTGCATCATTAACTGCATCTTTAGATTTTGGTAAGAATCATTTAACTGTTGCAAGGTATCTCCCTGAACAAGAATATTGATAACAATATTATATGTTCTGTCATTTCTTGCAACCAAGTTGTTAACCATTGTATCCATTGCCTGCATCTTTTGTTGGATATCTGCTCTAATTGTCATATCCGTTGTTTCGTTATATCTTTTTCTTAAACGATTCACTTCACCTTTGATCATATTGGGAATATTTTCACTTGTCTGTTCTACCATCATCCCAACTTTGATATTAGGATTTGATGATAAGACTGCCAATATCCCTGCATAATAATTCTTAGGTGTATTCATTACAGTTGCTACCTTTATATACTTATCTCCCATCTGAAGATAATTTCTGTTGACAGCAAATCCTTTAGGAGCAACTTTAGATTTCATTGATTTAATTTGTAATTTATTCATCTTGACCTCCAAGCTTAATCTTTTGATCTTTCATATCAAAAAGATCATATCCTTTTAAAACAGAGAAATAATATTCATCAATTGTAGGATTATCAAAATCAAAAGCTATCATTTTTTTAAAATCATCTTCATCAATCTTTGAAATCCTTAGTCTTGTATCATTCATATATCTGATGAGATCACTGTATACCTTATCTATTTTCTTTTCTGTTTCCATTACTATAAAATAAAATGAAATCTCTTTATAGTTTTCCTGAAACCATTGATGATAGTAGAGAAACATACTTGCTAAATCTTTGATTGAATCATCTTCTTCATATCTCATCTTGTTCATCAGGTTATGATTTTGTTTGGAAAGATTAGGAGTTTCATAAACAAATCGCCAATAGAATTTAAAGTCCATTCTATTGAATGCCTGACATAATGATTGAACAACGTTAAAATTATCATTTGCATCAAGCATGTGTATATTCAATGGATGAACCTTTACTCCTTTAACGATATATTTGTCACTTCCATCTTTTACAACACAATGATCACCTTCAATTTCTTCAATGTCCAACCAATCTAAAGATGATTTCATTTCCTTAACACGCTGTTTGTGTTTCTTCATTTCTTTTCTAGATATCTTTTTCTTCCCAGGAATACCTTCTTTCTCCTGTTTCTTCTCTGTTCTTTTCTTCATCATAGTGAATCACCCCCTCGAATGGATATACCTTTTGAGCAATCAAGTAATCATACATTTCTAATAGAAATCCAAGCATATTGTGATATGCTGGAAAACTTATTGTAATAAACCACGCTACCATTCCAATAAATAAAAAAAGCGCCATCCCGAAATAACGCCCTATACCTTCTAATGTGAAGACACTCAATAAAATGCCTCCAATTGCAATAAATACACCTACACCAATAATAATAAGATCACTTACTTTATATGACCCAACAATCAGTTTCCCTCGTTTAAAGTTAGCGGGAGCTGTATATACTTCTTCTTTCATTTCAATCTCCTTCTTCCAAAAATAAACAAGATGGAACAAGTTCCATGCTATCGTCTTCTTCCATACATTCCAAAATTTGCCATACTTTGCATCGAAGCAGCCTTTGATGTAAAGAAATTTCCTACATTATTTATACTGTTAGCAAAATTTCCAGTTGCATTCTTTGTATTCATGTTACTTGCACGACTGACTGCAAAGGCTTCACGACCTGTCATGCCTCCTGCACGATTGTACCTGATAGTGCTACCTCCAGCTTTTTCAACAGCATTTCCTAATTGGGAACGAGACATGTTTTGTGCATTTTCAATACCCAAACTTTGAGCATAGGCAACCTGTCCAATCGAAGGTGTCATACCATTGCCTTCTTTTCCTAGAAGACCCGTAACAGTCTGACTTCCTCCAAAATCACTTACAGAAGAATTTAAATCACCTTGAGCCATATCATTTGCATCCATTCCTAAAGAATCAGCATAATCCATTTGATCACCTGTAAGTGGTACATCATTTCCCATAGCGCTGAAGGCACTCAATGAACCACCCGCATTTGCAACTGCATCAGCCATTTCTCCTCTGGTCATTCCTTGACCGTTGATTCCTAAAGATTTAGCATAATCAGCCTGTGCCTTATTTGGACTTAGATCATTGATTGGCTTTCCACCACTAGATCCGCCAAATCCGTCTGAGCCACCTTTTCCAGCATCAAATCCCATTTTGGCTGCTGCTCCAGCAAGTCTTCCACCTGAAAGTTTATTAGCTCCTGAAGCTACTGCACCACCCAAGGCACCAGCTCCCGAAAGACCTTTTGCAACTCCAGAAATACCTGCACCAATGACACCAGCACCAACAGCACCCGACATTGCTCCAACCATCATTAATGATTGAACCTGTTGAAGTGTATTGGCTGCCGACATATCAGCACCACCAATGATTGCAGCGATTCCTGAAGGTGTTGCATAGATTGCTAAAAGCCCACCTAGAACAAACCCTATCTTTGCAATAGAACCTGCTATAGAAGTTGTACCTAAAACAGAATCAAGTGTACTACTTCCAATAAATGCAAATAATATCATCATAGAATACAGCTGAAAGAAATTACTTATCAGATCAGCAAGAATATATTTAGTCCATGTTGAAAATGTCTGATTCCCTGGTTCAATTAGAGCAGATACCGCATAAGGGGCTAAGAAAATTTTAACTATTAAAGATACCTCTCTTTGCGCCATTTGAAGAATAATAGGTATAAACAGAAATGCTATTCCAACTGTTGTAAATAATCCAAAAAATAAAGACGACCAGGAAGGATACATGTAATAAACCTTATCAACTTGTCCAGCTAAACCGAACGTTACTGTATCGACAAAATATTCTAACAGGTTTCCATCCTCAACACCTTCATTGATATCTATGTTGTCTATATTGCCTGTTACCCAATACGTTTTATTGTATTTATCATCATTTGCCTGTGTGTGCATTTTCTTATAAGCAGAATAAGCTTCATTTATTTGAGCATCCGTCAGTTGAGAACCTGGTATATTTGTATTCGGCAAATAACTAGCTACCGTAGTTGCGCTTTGCATTTTTATATATTTTTTAAATTCTTTCTTTGACATTATTGAACTGTCTGCATTTTGTTTCTGTTCCAAAATATAATTCTTCATTGTCTTTACGGTAGATTCTCCACTTTCAAGATTCATTGACGAAGTGTCAACAAGAAGCGTACTCAATTTACCTCCATCTTTTACATCTTTATCACCAGTAAAATATTCAATATGGCTTACAAACGTATTGACCATGCCCGTAAGCTGTTTAGTAACTAAAGGTACTCCCGACATGATCATGATTGCCAAAGCTATTTTTACTATAAAAGCTCCAGGTTCAAGCTTTTGCATCTTTTCATCATCAAGAAAAGCCTGAATGATAATCTTCATGATTCTAAATATTAAGAACATGGCAAAAAATATCGCTATTCCTGCAAACAGATCCCATATGAATTTGAATCCACTATTATTGAAATCTAAACCACAAATAAGTTTGGCAGCCGACCATAGAACATCAATAACATGAAGTAGCATTGACATAACACCCCAAATGATTGATCTCAACGCCTCTGTTATATCCATTGATTTTCACCTCCTTCGTTTTTATTAAATAATTAATATGACACTTCTCCAACACCAAGAGCTTTGAGAATTGCCATGATCATTTCACCAACAATTAAGATAATGAGTGCTCTTTTAATTTTTGAAGCAGGATTATGGTGTTGCTGTTCTTCTTCTGTTGAAGTAAACCATTTGATTGCCACTCTTAACATATAAAAGATACAGCATCCTGGTAATGCCCAAAGACCAATATTTATACCAACTCTGATATAAGGCGCAGCCAAATCTTTTAATCCCTGTTCATCTGGTTTAACGTCAGCAAAAACATTTTGAACATTCAATAACATAATTGTTAGAGATACAGCAAACATCCCTGCTTTCATTTTAATTTTTTCTATTAAGTGTTTTGCTTTACTCATTTAATTCATCCTTTCTAATAGCAAAAAGGACAATCTTTCGATTGCCCTGAATGGATGGAACTAGTTCCATCTTAAAATTCATTTTTATTAAGCTCTTCTTCATTGATTTCCACAGGTTCACTTTCAACTCGAGGAGCTGTTTTATATAGTCTGAAACCTGTAACGATTACAAATGTACGTTCCTGTTCGTTATAAGTTTCATTTTTCAAACGTCCTTTGACCTCAATCAACATACCTTTTCTGGCATTATTTACAAACCGTTTTGCTAAATTACCCCACGCTTTACAATGAATCCAGTCTGTATACTGTTCTTCTGTCGTTTTACTGTAGTAACTGCTTGCCACATCAAAATAACACTTGCAGTTGTCAGTTTCAGGATCACCTCTCAACTGTAGATGTTCCAATTTCCCAAGTCTTCCGCTTAAAATTACTTCATTAAACATATCTTTCACCTCCTGATTCATCATGGAACAAGTTCCATCCTTTATTTTTTTAAAATAAAAAGGACTGAAAGCTAAAAGCTTCCAATCCTAAACAACTATATTTCTATTAGGCATGTTTTTTACGGAAATAAACCATACCAAATACAACAACAGCTACACCAGCCAACATCATATAATATTCATAATGTGAATTGTCACCTGTTTTAACTTTCTTTACAGGAAGTAATTCATCATACATCACAACTTTTTGAGCAACTCCTGTATCTTTAACTGTAAATTGAATTGATTCAGCAACCTTGTAATTTTTAGGAGCAATTACTTCAGTTAATGTGTAAGTTTCTCCAGCAGTTAAGTTTTTGATCATATGAGGTTGTTTTCCTGAAGTCCATTCATCAATGACTTTACCATCTTTGTCGGTAACTTTAAGTTTAGCACCTTCAAGTTCTTTTTTAGTAGTAATATCTTGTTTGCTGATTTCGATTTTTGTATCTTCATCAGTCATAGATAATACCGTATCTTTTCCTTCTTCAGCTGTGAATGTTTGTGTTTTGAAAGTAGCATATCCGTTAGGAGTTTTTGTTTCTTTCAACACATATTCTTCACCAGCTTCAAGTCCTTGAATCATGTGTCTAGTTTCATTACCATGAAGATCAATGTTTGTATAAGTTGTAACTCCATCTTTTACAAACATGACAGTATAATCATCTTTACCTTTGTTTTTAGCAATGTTGTATTGAATTGTTGAATCTTCTTCATCCATGTATGTTCCTTCAGCTTTACCATTTTCTTTTAATTGAGCTTTCATTTCATCAGTAACATCAAAAATATGTTGTCCTGAAATCCATTTGTCAATACTATTTTTAGTCTTATTAGAAGTGACTGTCATTTCAGCACCTTTTAATAAGTTACCTTTTTCATCAACTTTAGAAACTTCATTGATTGTATCAATCATTTCTACTTTTTGATTTTCTTTATCATAAGTTACTTCAAATTCAATATCATTAGCAAGATTTAATCCTGTAGGAGCAAGGTCTTCATGTAAAGTATATTTCTTACCTTCAACTAATCCAGTAGCATAATGTACTTTACCTTCAGAAATCCATTCATCTACAACATTACCGTCTTGATCAATGATTTGCATTAATGCACCAGTTACTTCATCACCACTTACTGTAGCTTTAGAAATTGTAACTTGTTTATCTTTCATTACTAATGTTTGATTTTCATCTTCACCAGCAGTAAATTCAATTTCTTTTGCTTGAACATATTCTTCAGGAGTTTTTGTTTCTCTTAGGATATATTTTTCACCAGCAACAAGTCCTTGAACTCTGTGAGTTGTTTCATTTCCTTTGATGTCGATATTAGCATAAGTTGTAACACCATCTTTAACTTGCATTAAAGTATAGTCGTCACGATCCTTATTTTTAGCAATACTGAACATAACCATAGAATCTTCTTCATCCATGTATGTTCCTTCAGCTTTACCATTTTCTTCTAATTGAGCTTTGACATCTTTATCTAGATCAATGATATGTTGACCTGTTACCCATTGATCAACGATATCTTTAGTTTTTTCTGATACGATAGATAAAGTTGCTTCTTTTACAGCTTTACCATCAACATCTGTTTTATTTACTTCTGTAACAGTATCAATCATTTCTACTGTTTGATTTTCTTTTTCTTTTGTTACTTCAAAAGTGAAATCATTTGCAAGGTTGAATCCTAAAGGAGACAAGTCCTCATGTAATGTATAAGTTTTACCTTCTTCAAGTCCATTTGCAATATGAGATTTACCTTCACTGTACCATTCATCTACAACATTACCGTCTTCATCAATAATTTGCATATGAGCACCAATGACTTCTTCTCCACCAACAGTTAATTTAGAAACTTTAACTTGTTTGTCTTTCATGTTGACTTTTTCATTTACTTTTTCTTTTGAAACAGTAAATTCAATATCAGTTGATTTTACATATTCTTCAGGTGAAACAGTTTCAGAAAGGATATATGTTCTTCCTTCTTCTAATCCATTGATGAAATGAGAATCTTTTCCAGAAGTCCATTTGTCTACGACTTTTCCTGTTTCTTTATCAGTAACAGTGATTTCAGCACCTTCAACTTCTTTTTCACCTGTAACATCTGTTTTAGTAAATGATACTTGTTTGTCTTTCATTGTAACTGTTTCTAATTCACTTGAATTTTTAACAGTAAATTTAATATCTGTTGCTTTTACATAATCTTTAGCTGTAACACTTTCAGATAATGTATAAGTCTTACCAACAACAAGACCTTCGATTGAATGTACTTTGTCAGTAGAAGTCCATTGATCTACTACATTTCCATCTTCATCAGTAATAGTTAATTGAGCACCTTCAACTTCTTTATCTCCTGTTACATCAGTCTTATTGAATTCAAAATCAGTAGTTAAGTTTTCCACATCGAATGATTTGATGTAAGTTTTTGTTGTGTAATCAGATTGTTTAAATACAGCATCATATTTTGTTGTATCTAATACGCATCCATCTAAAGTTTTAACTTCTTGTAAGTAGTATTGAGCTTCTCCAACTCCCATAGGAAGATTAGAAATATCTAAATGTCCATCAGTTGATAAAGCATAGACACCGTTTCCTACTTCAGTACCAGAATTAACGATTGCTCCAGAATTTTCTGTTGTAATGACATCATCTTTAGCAAACATTAAACTTCCGTCTACTGGTGAATAGATATCTTCTTTTGCTTTTAAAACGAATTGGATTTTTGATAGATCAGATCTATCAACTAAATCAACATCAGTATCTAAATCAGCAACAGTCTTATTTAATTTGATTTCACCTTTAGGTTGTTCATCACGTACTGTTACGGTATAGATTGGATCTCCATCTTCATCTTTTGTATAATCTAATAAACCACTCATTTCAAATGATTGAGTTTTTCCTAAACCAATAAATCCTGTAGGAACTTTAACTTCTTCTAAATGATATTTACCAGCGAAGAATTGAAGTGGTAAGAACACTTCACCTTTTTCGTCATCATCATTTGTGTATTCAGTTTTAACTACGACAACGTTATCACTGTTTGTAGTGAAAGTATCATATTTCTTTCCACCAACTTTTTGAGTGATATATTTACCTTTCTTATAAACAATGTTTCCACCATCTAAAATATCTTCATCAGCAACGATTTTAAATGATGCTGAATTTAATGATACAGTTTTACCTGTTTCTTCATCTTGTTTAACTAATTTTAATTGAGTTTCTACTGGACGGTTGTTTAATACAACTTTTTTAACTTGATCTTCTTCATTTTCATATTCACTATGATCTTTAGTGATAGATACTGTGAAATCTGGATTAGTATAGTAATCTTTAGGAGTTACTGTTTCACGAACAAGATATTCTCCAAATGGAAGATATTTAGTGGTTGCTAAACCATCTTCATTAGTTGTGACAACATCATAAACTGTAGCGTTATCCCAACCGACATGATCAACTTCAGATTTTAATTTGAAAGTGAACTCAGCTCCTTGTAATCCTTTAACAACTTCAGACATACCATTACGATAACCAGATTTGAAAATTTGAATTTTTTGCTTTTTGACTTTTTCAGTAACGACTAATTCATTAGCATCATTACCAAATTGTAATTTAGCTCCTTTAAATTCTTTTGTAACTTGTGCTACGTAGTTACTGTCTTCTACAGTAGAAGTAGTTCCTGTAGCTGTATCAGTTACATTTAGAGTATTTCCTTTTAGCAAGTACCCAGTAGGTGCTTTAGTTTCTTCAATGGAAATTGTTCCAAGTGGTAAAGTGACCGCACCATTTTCATCTAAATAAAAATCATCACCTGATACTTTATAAAAGTCATTTAGATTGATAATATAATATGTTTTTCCAGCAATTTCACGTTTTTTTGTTTGAATCACCCATGTTCTAGTTGCTTTTTCAGGTAGATTATCCTTTGTATAGTAACCGTCATAATATTTAACAGTAAACTCAGCACCTTCAAGAGTAGCATCACCTTGTGGCATTCCTAATGTTTCAGCATCATTTTTGACGATTTCAATACCAATTGGGTCATTTCCTGGTGTTTCATTAGAATTTGCTCTAACTGTTTGATCCTTGACAATCGTAACGTTGTACGTATTTTCGTCAAGATCATATCCAGTAGAAGCTGTAATTTCTTTTACTGTATAATTTCCTACAGGTAAGATAGATGATTTTGCATATCCATTTTTATCAGTAGTAATTGTATCTACTTGAACACCGTCACTGTAGATACCATAAACAGCACCTTCTAACGAATAACATCCATTATTGTTTGTAATATCTTCATTTGCTGACTTTTTAACTAGATCAATCCATCCAAAATCTAGCCAGTCAACACTGTATCTCAATGAATCAACAGATTCTTGAGTCCATGATCCATGAGTTTGGTTTGAACCATTTCCATCAGAAATTGCCAATGCACAGAATTTTCCTTTTGCTGAACTGTTCAATGTTCCGCTAGTGTAATCTGTTGGACTGTTTTCTAGTGGAGCAGTTAGATAGAATGATTGACCACCCCATACTGTTGCTGTTCCACCAGTTTGTTGAGCTGAAGAACCTGCAATATGAATAGTAACATTGCTTTGAAGTGGCAATTGTACTGTTTCGTTTGATGAAGCATTAAATGAAACAGTATTTGTTGTTTGTATAATATTAGCTTTATCAAATGTTGCTGTAAATTTTGCAATATCTCCAGTTGAGAAGTTAGCTCCATTAGATGGATCTGGTAAGCTTTCTACATATGACCAAGTAGATTTTAAACCAATACCTGCTCTTTCAAGATCATCAATATTAGCACCGCACATATCACCACTGTATGCTAAAGATAGCAATACATGTGTATATAAATATCCTGTTTCTGCTTCATTAAGTCCATCATCTGTTAATGCTTGTCCTTTAAAAAGTCTTCCATCAGGACCGCCAAAACCATAATATAAGAATTTTCTTACCATGACATTATTTTCAATGACACTGGCAGCATAATTTCCTGAAGATGGTGTACGTTTACTTGCTTCCAAACAATATGACCATTGCCCATTATACTTACACATGTAAGTAGACCATTGTTTAGTGATCTGTGGACATTTACGTTTCCACCATTCAGGATAAGTAATAGATTTAATACGAGTAAACTCGTGAGGAATCCCGCTGTCCCAAGCTTCTACTGTATTTGTGTTTCCAGCTGTAAAACACATAGACAAAACCATGCCTAGAACAACAAAGATTTTGGTTACTTTATTTAACCATTTTTTAAACTTCATTTTTCTTTCTCCCTTTCCTAATAATATTTAAAATTCTTTTTGTTTAAACAAAAAGATGGAACTTGTTCCATCACCTCTCAGATGCAAGTTTATCAACATCTACTTTCTTCTCTTATTTAGGTTTTACATTCAAACGCATTGAACCACCTTCAGGCATTAAAAAAGACAATCCAAAGATTGCCTTATGGGTGAAACACCCATTTTTGGTTATGAATTTTTATCATTTTAATTTGTTTCCTTTCCTTACAGCTTTTATAATGATCAGTAATTTTTTCCTATAAATTAAAAAGATGGAACAAGTTCCACCTCTCAACTACAATTCTATACTATCATTTTAACACGTCTATTTTTAAAATCTATTGACTTTTTTGTGCAATTTCTTTTAAAAAGTTTTTTAACGTTTCAAAATGTATCTTTTTATATCAGGGAGGGATCTCTGACAGTACGAAAGTATGAGATTTGATTATAAATGAATTCTACCGTCTAACACTGCCAGAAATACCCTTTTGGGAATGTTAGAATCCTTTCGTTCAAATTCTAACAATATCATTTTATCACCCTGATTTTAAAAAACAATTGACTTTTTTGTGTAATTTTTTTGAAACTATTTTCATAAGAAAAAGATGGAAGTACAGCCAATTTCCATCTTTTTTGATTAGGACTTACATAATTAAATGTGACTGATAATTCAACTGGTGTTACTACTACTGAAAAAGATACGAATTATGTTGCTCAAATTACATAGCAATATACAGGAGCTAAATTACAATTCGGTAATTATTCTTTTAAAAAACATATAATTAATGCCTATATTAAACAGTTTAATTTATTCTAAAATATTATTTGGTCGCACCGCAAGAACATTTGTAACCTGTAGTAACTGTTTCATCATATGCTTGTTTAACCACTACAGTTTCATCATAGGCTGGTGTCACAACAACTGTCTTTGTTTCTTGATGCGTTACAGCATCATGATGTTTAGTTCCTGCTTGTACTTTTGTTGAATGATATGAATGTCCAGTAATTGCAGAATGATCTCCAGCGTTTAATGACGCTTCACTTCCTTTTCCAAAATCTTGTCCACACACTTTACATACAACATGTGTTTCATAAACTGGTTCATCATATGCTTCCTTATCTACAACTGTGTACGTTTCCTGACGTGTTACAGCATCATGATGTACGACTTTTGTTACAGCATCATGATGTACTGTTTTCGTAATTGGAATATTATAGTTATGCTTATGTTCATCTCCTTTAGATGAAGATGAATTGTTACTACTGTTTGAACTGCTTGTGTTATTTCCAGATGGTTTTGATGTACCACTGTTTGTTGTTGGTTTAGAAACACTTGCATTAGATGAACTGTTGACTGTTCCTTTATTTGATACTGGAGATGTACTTGCTACTGCATCATTCTTTGATACTTCAGCACTTGATTTCTTTGTGACAACTGTTTTCTTATTCCCATTTTCATCAGTTACTACTTCAGTTACAGCAACTTCTCCTTCAGCAACTTCAGGAGCTTGTACGATATTGACTTTTAATTTCTTTGAAGCTTTATTTTTGTACTTGTCTTGGATTGTTACTTTTAGATCATAAGTTCCAATCGTATTGACATCCACTTTAGATGTATCAATCTTCCAGTCTTTGACATCACTGTAATCAGTTGCTTGTAATAATTCACCAAAGTTGAAAGTTGAAAGATCAGTATATTGAATGACATCAATACTGTCTGGTGCTGTAATTTCAGGTGCTTTTGTATCTTTAACAGTTACCTTTACAGATTGTTTTTCTTTTTTGTATGTAAAGTTGATTTCATAGTTACCCACTTTGGGATAATCTTTTTCTTCTTTAGATACGACATTTCCTTGTTCATCCTTATTTGTTACAGTAACGTACTTAAGATTGTCTTTTTCTTTTGTATCTTTAATGATCTTATCTAGATTATCAACTTTATTTGCATCCAAATAATCAGCAACATTAGTTGAAACTTTTTGACCAAATTCAGCATCTACTTCATTTGATGTAAAGACTAGATCTTTAGAACCGTTGCTATTTAGAACGACTGCACCAGCAACTCCAATAACTAAAACACCAGCCAAACAACCAGCAACGATTTTCTTTTGTTTAGTATCTAAATATTTTTCAATAATATTTTGACTTTTTGTTTCCATATTTACACTCCTTTGAATTTTTAATCTATTTCTAAGATGGAACTAGTTCCATCGCTCTTTTCTAAATAAATAGGACTTACATAATCTATATGTAGGAAAATTATAAATGCTACTGTTTTAAATATTTGTCCTGAAGGATAATAAACTTAATATCGACAATAACATTCCATATTGATTAGTGCCTATGTTTTTTCAATCAGGACTTACATAATCAGTTACAATTCTATCATCTTTCTATCGGAAAGGAATATTTTTTTAATAATACCAATTAACGCCTGAATTATATTCCTTAGCTGTAATGTTGGAACAAGTTCCACCTCTCAACTACAATTCTATACTATCATTTTATCACGTCTATTTTTAAAATCTATTGACTTTTTTGTGTAATTTTTTGAAATTATTTTTTAATGTATTTGCATGCTGGATATCCTGAACAAGAAATGAACTTTCCATATTTTCCGTTTCTTTCCACCAATGGTTTTCCACATTGCGGACATTTCATTTTTGTTTGAACAACTTCTTTAGATTTTACTGATTCTGTGTATTTGCAATTAGGATAGTCAGAGCAGGAATAATATTCTCCAAATTTGCCTTTTCTTAGTAAAAGGGTTTTCCCACATTTTGGGCATTTTTTATCAGTCTTCTTAGGCTGCTTTTTTTTATCCTTTTTAATATACTTGCATTCAGGATAATTGGAACAAGCTGTGAATTTACCATACTTTCCGTTTCTTTCCACCAATGGTTTTCCACATTCTGGACATTTCTCATCTAATTTGTTTTCATTTTGAATAGTCCATTGAATGCTTCTATTAGTATCTTTTAATACTTCAATAATATAATTTTCTATATCATTAATAAATGTATCTTCATCAAACTTACCATTTTTTATGTCAGCAATCTTTTCTTCCCATGCAACAGTCATCTGTACATCCGTTATGTTTTCTGGAACTACCTTAATAAGTTGCATTCCCCTTTCTGTAGGAATTAATTGTTTTTTCTTTCTTTCAACATATCCTCTAGAAATCAGCTTTTCAATAATATCCGCACGAGTTGCTCCCGTTCCAAGTCCAGTACGTTCAACACCTTCGATTTCTTTAAAATCTTTCGATCCAGCATTTTCCATTGCAGATATGATTGTCTTATCATTAAAACGTGTTTTAGGTTTTGTTTCTTTCTTTAAAACTTCACATGTCACAGGTTCAAATACATCCCCTTTTTGACAGTTGAATAAAGAAATATTTTTAACTTCTTCCATGGAACTAGTTCCACCCTCTTTTTCAAATTCCGTCCAGCCCTTTTCAACTGTTTTATTTGCTGTTCCAATAAAATTATAATCTTTAGCGTTTATTGTACACGTTAAGTGTTCATATGTCATATCCTTCATCACTGCTTTTAAAGTTCTTTCAATAATAATATTAAGAACGCTACATTCCTTATCATTAAGATTTGAAACATCTGAAATATTCTTTGTTGGAATAATAGCATGGTGATCCGTAACCTTGCTATCATCAAGTACCTTGTCTACTTCAAAAGAAACATCATACTGTTTCTTTTGTTTCAACAATTCTAACAGATTTAAAAAATCAGTTTTCATTGAATCATTGAGATACTTACTGTCAGTTCTTGGATATGTAATAAACTTTCCTTCATATAATTTTTGAGCAGTATCAAGAGTTTCCTTTGCGCTGATAGAAAGCTTTTCATTGCATTCTTTTTGTAGTGATCCAATATCATGAAGCAATGGTGCTTTTTTCTTCTTGATTTCTTTTTTTATATCAGTAATCATGGAACAAGTTCCATCTACTTCTTTTGATATTCTATCAGCCTCATTTTCATCTTCATATTTATCTTTGATTTCGGCAAGGATATCTTTGTATTTGAGCTGCACCTTATAATAGTAATTTTTTTTGAAACTTTTAATTTCATTTTCTCTGTCAACGATCATTCTTAATGTTGGTGTCTGAACTCTTCCAATTGATAAATAATCATCTCCATAATTACAGTATAAATTTGTAAAGTGTCTTGTAAGGTTTGCACCTACCAGCCAGTCAGCCTTTTCTCTAGCAAAAGCACTATGATATAAGCGAATGAATCTTTCATCATTACCATCCTGTAAATGTTGCAGATCTCTTTTGATATCTGCCATTGAATTGTTCCATAATCTTTGAACAGGCTTTTTGCATTTTGCATGGTTATAAACATGTCTGAAGATAAGTTCACCTTCTCGTCCTGCATCAGTTGCACAAACGACAACATCTACATCATC
>UMJU01046784.1_pt1 | contig 18026 bp, 13 predicted proteins | sample 1966161 | NCBI WGS metagenome assembly UMJU01 (sample SAMEA4836156, study PRJEB28245) | human gut metagenome | biome: gut microbiome; material: fecal sample | place: Denmark | collected 2008 | reverse complement strand
TCATATTCAGTTGCTTCACCGATTAATTGTTTTATATCCAAACTTTTCACCAACTTTCTGCACTCAAAGTGTTATTTCTTGCTTTCCATTCGTTCTCTAAGATCTGTTAGTTTTTCCCCCTGATAGGTAAAATAATGGTTTTTGTTTTTGGATAGTGGAAATAGCATATATCAGGGACATTTTGAGTGGTTAAAGGAGAATCTATTTTTAGAGGATTCTCTCTATTGGAGTATTCTGCATTATATTCTTTTAGTGACAAAAAATTATTATCTGTTGGTTGTGCAGAGTATATTTCGTTATAACTTGGAATTGATAGGTAATCTTGAGAATTTGTTTTTAGAGGATTTTCTCCATTGGAGTATTTTGTATTATATTCTTTTAGTGACAAAAAATTATTATCCGTTGGGTGTGCAGAGTATGTTTCGTTATAACTTGGAATTGATAGGTAATCTTGAGAGTCTGTTTCGTGTACATATGTTGTCATGGCAGATGATAAAAGTACTAAAAATGCGGAAAATAAACATATAACCTTTTTCATATAATTTCCCCTTTCAATAAAAAATTTGATTTGATTTTTTATGACTTCCAGTGGATTTACCTCTCTTTTAATAATAAAATGTTTATTTGAACAATTAAAAACTGTTTATATATATAATAATAGTAGTATTTTCTGTGAATTGTCAATGGGATTTAATACATTGAATATATCATCAAAAGTAATCTTTCGTTTTTCTTAGTCTTTCCTATATACAGAACCCGGAGCATGAAGCAATCCCTCAATGTCTGTCTATTAGAATAAACTTTATCAGCGCTATCTGATTTCGTCCGCACTCGAAAAAGAATCCCTCCGCTAAATCTTTATTCCTCCTGTTTTACTTTCTGCTAACATGTGCTATAATCGTAAAAGTATAGTTGGATTAAATTTTTAAGGAGTATAAAATTATGAAAATCATTGTATTAGCAGGAGGCTTAAGCACAGAACGTGACGTATCACTTTCTTCTGCTGCCGGAATCTGTCGTACATTAGTTGAAAAAGGACATGATGCATTTCTTCTGGATGTATTCATGGGATTAGAGAATGCACCGGAGAACCTGGAGGATGTCTTTACTCTTCCGGATCACGGACTTGAGATTGTGAAGAATATCAGCACGGAGGAACCGGATCTTGAAGCTGTTAAGGCTTCCCGTCCGGATCAGTCAGACTGCTTCTTCGGCCCGAATGTAATCGAACTTTGCCGTCTGGCTGACATTACTTTCCTCGGTCTTCACGGCGGAGAGGGAGAGAACGGAAAGCTTCAGGCATCTTTCGATCTGCTTGGTATTAAATATACAGGACCTGACTCTCTTGGATGTGCGGTTGCAATGCACAAAGGTGTTGCAAAGCAGATCTTCCTTGAGTCTGGCGTAGACACTCCGGGAGGTGGAACGATTTATAAGAACTCTGAAGATCAGTCTTACCAGTCACTTGGTCTGACACTTCCTGTTGTTGTTAAACCTTGCTCCGGTGGTTCCAGTATCGGAGTATATATTGTAAATACAGATGAAGAATATGCAGAGGCTCTGAAGAAGTCCTTCCGCTACGAAGATGAACTTGTTGTTGAGCCATACATCAAAGGACGTGAGTTTGCATGCGGTATCATTGACGGAACAGCACTTCCGCCAATCGAGATCATCCCGAAGACAGGATTCTTTGATTATGCGAATAAATATCAGGACGGAGCTACTTCTGAAGTATGCCCGGCTGATATTCCGGAAGAAGTTGCAGAGCGCATGAAGGAACTTACTGTAAAAGCGTTCAATGCACTGAAACTTAATGTTTACAGCCGTGCAGACTTCCTGCTTGACGCTGAGGGGAATCTGTTCTGCCTGGAGATGAATACCCTTCCTGGAATGACTTCCGCAAGTCTTCTCCCGAAGGAAGCTAAGGTTTATGGAATCGAATACGGCGATCTTTGCGAACTGATCATTAAGAAGTCCATGGAGGCAAGATATTAATGAAACATATGACATTATCTGAAATCGCAGATGCCTGCTGCGGAATTTATTACGGTGATCCTGCATTCTTAGACCGCGAGGTCTCAAGTGTTGCGATCGACAGCCGTAAAGTAGTAAAAGATACTCTTTTCGTTGCGATCAAAGGGGTTCGTGTTGATGGACACAGTTTTATCCCGCAGGTCATGGAAGCAGGTGCACTCTGTTCTCTCTCTGAGCAGGATCTTGGTGACGTTGATTATCCTTATATCCGCGTTTCATCCTGTACAGAAGCATTGAAAGACTTAGCTGAACACTATCGCCGTTCCCTCGATATCAAAGTTGTAGGTATCACTGGAAGTGTTGGAAAGACAAGCACAAAAGAAATGATCGCATCTGTACTTTCCGAGAAATATAATGTACTGAAAACCGAAGGAAACTTCAACAATGAGATTGGACTTCCTCTGACCGTATTCAATATCCGTGAGGAACATGAAGTTGCAGTTCTTGAGATGGGAATCAGCCATTTTGGAGATATGAAACCGCTGGCTAAGATTGCCCGCCCGGATGTGTGCGTGATCACTAATATCGGATATGCACATCTTGAGAATCTTGGAACAAGAGACGGAATCCTAAAGGAAAAGAGTTCCATGACAGACTACATGAATCCGAAAGGTTCTGTTATCTTCAACGGGGATGATGATAAGCTGAAAAGCTACACTTCCCGTGATGGAAGAACTCCTGTTTACTTCGGTCTTACCTCTTCCTGTCCGTTCCATGTGGAAAATATTGAACGTAAAGGATTAAAAGGAACATACGCTGAGTTTGTTACTCCAACATCCCGTTTCCATGCACATATTTCAATCCCGGGAGATCATATGATCTACAACGCCTTAGCCGGAGTTGCTGTCGGATATGCACTTGGCATGGATAATGAAGAGATTGCTCGCGGAATTGAAAAGCTCGTTCCAATTGCAGGACGTAACAACCTGATTGAAGCAAAACACTACACGATCATTGATGACTGCTACAATGCCAACCCGGCATCTATGAAGTCCTCTCTTGACGTACTTGCATATGCAGATACAAGAAAGGTCGCTATTCTTGGCGATATGGGTGAACTTGGTGCCGATGAGCTTGCGATGCACCGCGAAGTCGGAGCATATGCAGCATTTAAAAACACTGATGTTTTAGTCTGCATCGGAGCACTTTCCAAAGATATGGCAGAAGCTGCGAAGGAAACTGTTCTTGCGACAGAGAAGAACATGAAGGTTTTCCATTTTGACACAAAAGAAGACTTTTACCAGAACATGAGACAGATTCTCAAAGATAATGATACAATTCTGATCAAAGCTTCCCATTTCATGGAATTCCCTGAGATTGTGAAGAAACTGTCAGAAGAAGCATAAGCTGAAACCACACTGAAAATATACGTCAGTCTTTAAAAAAGAGTTGAAACTTCTGTCCGGACCATTCTACTGTCCCGGACAAGCAAGGTTCAACTCTTTTTTTCTCACGCTTGTTCTATCTTCTATTCGGTTTTCTTACTCTATCCCGAGTGCTTTTCCTACCATCTGGAACTCTCCTTCATAAATGCAGTTCGGCAGGGTACCATCCACAATACCCTTCCTGCATTCTTCGAAATCCATCCAGATCACTTCTTCCACTTCAGATTCCTGTAATTTCAAATTTTTAATGTCCACCGGTTCTCTGTAAAGATATACGGTACTGCGCTCATTGTCACGGAATGGTTTTCCATGAAATTCTGCTTCAAACTGACCTCTGTGTGTTCCGATAAACTGAAGCTGATCTTCTCTCGCATGAATTCCAAGTTCCTCTTCCATCTCACGCAATGCACTTTCCATCAGTTCATCCCCGGCACTGACATGCCCTGCAGAAGAAATATCATACGCTCCCGGGTTCGAATCTTTACATTCACTTCGTTTCTGAAGGAGTACATCATAACCACTCTCCTGATTCGGACGTACGATCCAGATGTGTACCGTTGCATGCAATGTGCCATCTCTATGTGCAACACCGCGTTCTTTCACCTGACCTGTTTTATTTCCATCTTCATCAATCACATCAAACAGTTCCATCGGCTTTCCGTTGAGTGCCACATACTCTAACACATCTGACTTATTGTACACAAGTTTTAAAGAGAAAAATTCCTCTTCTTCGTCCATCAGACGGAAGAAAATCTTGTCCCCTTCCCATAAATTCAGATCCTTTATCTTTTCTTTCTCCACCCATTCAAGAACGCCCTCATCGCATTCGATCGGATCACCGGTAAATCCATCTGCCGTATACAGTGACATATACTCCACCACATCTTCACCGTATACAAATGTCACGATTCCTCTGTATTTCCAGGAAGTCAACGTATAACCAGTCTCCTCTTTCACTTCACGCAAAAGGCATTCCTCCGGACTCTCTGCATATTCAAAATGTCCGCCGACGCCGATCCATTTATCTTTATTCACATCATTTTTCTTCACTACTCTGTGAAGCATCAGATATTTTCCGTCTTTTTCAATATAACATAATGTGCTTTGTCTGTTCATCGTACTTCTCTTTTCTTTCCACTTTCTTTATGTCTGATGCAGGTACACAATTGCTTCACCTGCAGTTTATGTTAAACTCAACAGTTATAGTATAACATATTTCTTCATGAATCGAACCTTATCTTGTAAACTGTGCGCAACTAAATTATAATGATGTTATCTATGGAAACGATGCGTTGCTGATTGCACGCATGTGAACCGCAGCAACGATTCAATGGGGGATATTATTTATGTGGTCAAGAAAAGAGCTCAAGAAAAAAGCGCGTATTTTAATAAAATCAAACTATTGGCGAAGTGTATCTGTCTGCTTTCTGATTGCAATGCTCACAGCTTCGTATCCAATTTCCCGCTCTTTATTTTTAAATTATTTTTCTGATAAGATTCAGACAAAGACAGCGCTTATTTTACCTGTTTTTATTTCTGCTGAAAGCTTCAGCAGTGCATTTCTCGATTTTATTCCTGATAATTTCATAGCCGCTGCCTTTTTACATACGGTTCAAAATTACCTGAAGCGTCCGGACTTTATCGTCACTTCGTTTCTTACACTTGGAGTCATTTTTTCACTTTTATATAAGTTTTTTGTCAGTAATCTTTTGATTGTCGGTGAGAAACGTTTTTTTGTTGAATCTTATAACTATGAGGATACGAATATTTCTAAAATATTCTTTTTATATAAGTTGCGTTACCTGGCAAATCCTTCCTGGGTGATGTTCTGCTACACGCTTTTTCAGAAACTTTGGGATTTAACAATTATCGGTGGAATTATTAAACACTATGAATACAGTATGATTCCGTATATCCTCGCAGAGAATCCGAAGATCAGTCAGAAGAATGCATTCTTTCTCTCAAAGCAGCTTACAAAGGGAAATAAATGGAGGCTCTTTTTGTTAGATTGTTCTTTCCTCGGCTGGGAGCTTTTATCTCTCTTTACACTTGGAATTCTGGACATCCTTTATGTCCGCCCGTACAAAATGAACTGTAAAGCATCCTTATATCTGTTTTTACGAAGAAACTATGTGCTTTCAAGAGCTCCTAAATATGAGCAGCTCAATGATTCTTATCTTGAGCATGTTCCTTCTGAAGATGAACTTCTGATTAGTAAAGCACTTTATGACGATTCTGAAGGTCCTTACACAAAGATCTCTTATTTTGCACCGCATCAGTATCCGGTATTTCTTTTTTCTGTGCAACCACCTATTGCTGCAGTAAAATCACCGGTCAATCCGGCGCAGAATTATGACTTTCTATCCTGTGTATTTTTATTCCATGCCTTTTCTATTTTCGGATGGCTTCTGGAAATCATTTCCGAATTGCTCAGTTGCGGCACACTGGAAAATGTTACTCTTAAGACACTCCCATGGCTCCCGTTGTACGGAATCTGTGGGCTGCTCATACTGTTGCTGTTAAAGAAATATATCAAGAAACCGGCTACTATGTTTATCATCAACTTTGTTGTATACACGGCTCTTGACTATCTCGTTCAGCTGCTTCTTGATTTTGGTTTTGGAATTGAACTTCCGAAATATCATTCTTACCTTACTTTCATGAATGGAGAAGCATATTTGGGAGACGGAGCAGTATTCGCACTTCTTGGCTGTGCATTTTTCTATTATTTTGCTCCACGCTGGAATAGTCTGTTCTTAAAATTAAAGAAATGGATGAGAATTTCAATTTGTATTCTTTTGACAGCAATTTTTGTATTTGACCTTCTATCAGGCATAATCCAATATTGATTTTACTGCTAAATAATAGTAAAATCTTAATTATCAGTAAGGTTGGTTTTACTGTTGTGATTTTTTCTAATACAGTATGAACCTGTTCCCCCTGACAAACTATTACAGCTTAGAAGAAAGGGAAATATTATGAAAAAAAGAGTCGTTGTTGCACTGGGACACCGTGCACTTGGAACTACACTTCCAGAACAGAAAGTAGCCGTTAAAAGCACTGCCAAATGTATTGCTGATCTGATTGAAGCAGGCTATCAGGTTGCTATCACACACAGTAATGCTCCGCAGGTTGGTATGATCCACACTGCATTGAATGAATTTGCAAAGAACCATCCGGAATATACAGCATCCCCAATGTCTGTATGTACTGCCATGAGCCAGGGATATATCGGATATGACCTTCAGAACGGAATCCGTGAAGAACTTCTCAACCGCGGTATCTACCGTACAGTCAGCACAGTCCTCACGCAGGTGATCGTAGATCCTTACGATGATGCTTTCTACACACCAACAAAGGTTCTCGGCCGTTATATGAACGCTGAGGAAGCGAATGAAGAACGTAAGAAAGGCAACTTCGTAGTGGAAGAACCCGGTAAAGGTTTCCGCCGTGCTGTCTCTGCTCCGAATCCGGTCAAGATTGTTGAACTTGATGCAGTGAAAGCTCTTCTTGATGCAGATCAGATTGTTATCGCAGCAGGTGGCGGCGGTATTCCGGTACTTGAGCAGGATAATCATTTACGTGGCGCAAGTGCTGTTATCGAGAAAGACCTCGCAGCCGGAAAGCTTGCAGAAGGAATTAATGCTGATCTTCTCATCATTCTTACAAATGTTGAGAAAGTATGTATCAACCTTGGCAAACCGAATGAGGAACCACTGGATACAATTACTGTTGATCAGGCAAAAACTTACATGGAAGAGGGACATTTTGGAATTTACAACATGCTTCCAAAATTCCGTGCAGCAGTTGAATTCGTAGAAGGACACGAAGGCCGCAAAGCTTACATTACTTCCTTTGATAAAGTCTCTGATGCTCTGAATGGTAAGACCGGAACAGTAATCGAATAGATTGACAGATTGAACTTATTAGAAACATAACCTGGAACAGGCCGTGATTTCACATTTTAATTTTGTGAAATCACGGCCTGTTTTTTACTTTTTATCACAGATTTCTTTCATCCTGTTTTTTTGTGGAATAAGATACTTTTAATTTCAAAATATCTCTTGATTTTTTAGAAATATGTGCTATAGTATATACATATTCGATATGTAGTATTTAAAACTATGTGTTATTGTATAGACAAATTGGAGGTATATATTATGGAAAAAAGACTTTATATCAAAGAACCTGGAAGCGCAATTACACATTTTATTGGAATGATCATGGCAATTATTGCTGCAATACCACTTCTATACAGAGCAGCTCGTGAACCGAGCAAACTTTATATTGTATCGCTTACAATTTACGCAGCCAGCCTTATCTTGCTTTATGCGGCAAGTACCACTTATCACACATTTGATATTTCCGAGAAAGTGAATACGGTTTTAAAGAAGATCGATCACATGATGATCTCCGTTCTGATCGCCGGAAGCTACACACCTGTCTGCCTGCTGGTAATCGGTGGACGCAAAGGTATCACACTGTTATGTATCGTATGGGCATTCGCGATTGTCGGTATCCTTATCAAAGCCTTCTGGGTATTCTGTCCGAAATGGGTATCTTCCGTTTTATACATTGGCATGGGATGGACTTGCGTGCTTGCATTTTCTACAATCCTTGATAATCTGTCAGCTGCTGCTTTCGGATGGCTTTTAGCCGGTGGTATCATCTATACAGTTGGCGGTGTTATCTACGCACTGAAGCTCCCGATTTTCAACAGCAAGCATAAGAATTTCGGAAGCCATGAAATCTTTCATCTGTTCGTAATGGGCGGAAGCATCTGTCACTTTATAGTAATGTATACATTCCTTCTACCGTAAATATAATTTATTGAAACGAAAAGAAGAAGGCTATCAACTACGCTTTATACTGTTATCGTAGTTAATAGCCTTCCTTTTTCATTTCGTTACTATTTACATCTCATGCGACCTGCAACGTATCTCACTATCTCGCATCATACCTTATCCTACATTGAAAACTGGCTCTCATACAGATGATGATAGAAGCCTTCCTTCTTCATCAGTACTTCATGATTTCCCTGTTCAATGATTTTTCCATCTTTCATTACGAGAATCACATCAGCCTCACGGATGGTTGACAGACGGTGTGCAACAATGAAAGTTGTTCTTCCTTCCATCAGTTTTGCAAATGCCTGCTGAATCTTGATCTCCGTTCTTGTATCAATGGATGATGTTGCTTCATCCAGAATCAACATCGGTGGTCTGCATAACATAACTCTTGCAATACAAAGCAGCTGCTTCTGTCCCTGTGAAAGCCCGCCACCATCTTCTGTGATCCATGTATCATATCCTTTTGGCAGACGACGGATATAATTATGGATATGAGAAGCTTTCGCTGCCTCGACAATCTCTTCTTCCGTTGCATCCGGTCTTCCCATAGCAATATTTTCACGGATTGTACCCGTTTTTAACCAGGTCTCCTGAAGAACCATTCCGTATCCTGCACGCAGACTTTTTCTTGTCATTTCGCGAATATCTATATCTTCTACTTTAATACTTCCTACATTCACATCATAGAAACGCATCAGCAGATTGATCAAGGTTGTCTTTCCACATCCGGTCGGTCCGACAATCGCAATACGCTGTCCTGGCTTTACTTCCAGATTAAAATCTTCAATCAGATGCTGACCTGGCAGATAAGAGAATGAAACATCCTCTACTTTCACATTTCCATCAATATCCGTCAGATGAACTGCATGTTCCGGTTCCGGTATCTGCGGATCTTCATCAATCAACGTAAATACCCTCTGCGCACATGCAATCGCATTCTGAAATTCTGTCACGACTCCGGAAATCTCATTAAATGGCTTTGTGTACTGATTTGCATAGCTCAAGAAACTGGACAATTGTCCTACGCTCATTGCACCGCGTACAACTGCAAATGCTCCGGTAATTCCAACTCCTGTGTAAACCAAACTATTGACAAATCGTGTCGCCGGGTTCGTGATGGATGAGAAAAATGTTGCCCGCAAGGATGCCTCCTGCAATCTTTTATTCACTTCGTCAAAACGCTCTGTTACATCTTCTCCGCGCCCAAATGCCTGAACCACTTTCTGGTTTCCGATCATTTCATCAATCAATCCTGTCTGCTCTCCACGTATTTCAGATTGCAGGCGGAACATACGAAATGTTCTCTTTGCAATAAAATTTGCTACAAAGAATGATACCGGTGTGATAAGAACCACAACAAATGTAATCGATACATTTACGGATAACATAAAACAAAATGTTCCGATAATCGTTGCAATACCGGTAAAAAGCTGTGTAAATCCCATCAGTAGTCCATCTGAAAACTGGTCAACATCCGCAATTACACGGCTTACAACTTCACCATACGGATGTCCATCAATATATTTCAACGGTAGCTGCTCTATTTTATCAAATGCTTCATTTCTGATATCCTGAACCATCTGATAGGTCATCTTGTTATTACACACATTCATCAGCCACTGTGCCAATGCCGTGATCAGTGTGCACACACCAATCTGAATCATCACCTGAATTACTCCCAGAAAATTCACTTCGCCTTTTCCGATCACATAATCAACTGCATGTCCTGTCAGCTTTGGAATATATAATGTAAGCGCAACAGACACAGTCGCAAGCAGAATTGAAAATACGAGAAAAATTCTGTATCTTCCAAGTCGGCAGATTACTTCTTTCAATGTTGCCGCCTGACTTTTCTGTTTTTTCTCACTATTTGTCTTTCTTTTATCAGCCATTGATTACCGCCTCCTTTGGAAATTGTGAATAATAGATTTCCTGATAGATTGGACAATCCTTCAACAGTTCTTCATGTGTTCCGATTCCTGCCATTGCTCCATCATCCAACACAATGATCTGGTCTGCATGCTGAATAGATGCTGCTCTCTGAGATACGATAAATACGGTCGGCTGGTTTTTCATCTCTTTGATCGACTTGCGAAGTGCCGCATCTGTAGCAAAATCCAACGCTGATGCACTGTCATCAAGAATCAGGATCTCCGGTTTCCGAACCAGTGCACGCGCAATCGTCATTCTCTGTTTCTGACCTCCGGAAAGGTTTCTTCCCCCCTGTTCAATCTGAAATTCTAATCCACCTTGTTTCGTATCAACAAATTCTCTTGCCTGAGAAATGTCCAATGCTTCATACATTTCCTGCTCTGTTGCATCTTCCTTTCCCCAGCGGAGATTGTCCGCAATACTCCCTTTGAAAAGCACTGCTTTCTGAAGAACGACACCGATATGTTCTCTTAGGTTCTCTGTCTGATATTCTTTGATATCACGTCCATTGATCTTCACTGTACCGTCTGTTGCATCATAAAATCTCGGAATCAGATTCACAAGAGACGATTTTCCTGAACCTGTTCCCCCGATGATTCCTATCGTCTGTCCTTTCTTGGCACAGAAATTTATATCAGATAAGGATGTATCTGAAGTTCCTTTATAGGTCAAAGATACGTGAGAGAATTCTACGACCGGAATTTTATTTTTCAAATTCCAATCTGTTTCGGAAGAATTGCTCTTCCATCTTACATCTCCCTCATTCATATCTGGTTTCACAGCAAGCACACTCTCCACACGGTTCAGACATGCTGCTGCCTTCGTCACGGAAATGATCAAGTTCGCTAACTTCACAAGTTCAACAAGAATCTGTGACATATAATTAATAAGTGCCACAACCTGTCCCTGGGTCAGATCTCCGATATCAACACGGACTGCACCGACATAGATCAATGCTATGATTGCTCCGTTTACAATAATATATGTCAGCGGATTCATCATTCCGGAAATGCGTCCCACATATTTCTGCGCATCTGTAAGAATTTGATTCGCATTTTCAAACCGCTTCGTCTCATCCTCTTCTTTATTGAATGCACGGATAACTCTTGCTCCTGTCAGATTTTCCCTCGTTGCAAGAAGTACCTGATCAAGATCTGCCTGCACTTTCTTATACATCGGCATCGTCACAAGCATGATTCCAAACACAATAAGTGAAAGAAGCGGAATCGTCACAACAAATACAAGTGCTGCTTTCACATCTACTGTAAATGCCATGATCATTGCACCAAATACAATGAACGGCGAACGCAGAAACAATCGTAAAACAAGATTCACACCTGACTGGATCTGATTGATATCACTTGTCATTCGTGTGATCAATGTAGATGTTCCTAATTGGTCCATTTCCGTAAATGTAAATTTCTGGATATGTTCAAATAATCCATGTCTTATTCCCGTTCCGACTCCTGTTGCTGCCTTCGCTGCAAAATACTGTGCTGTAATGGAACAGACAAGTCCGATGATTCCCAGCGCGATCAGTACAAAACACATTTTCACAATATATGGCTTATCCTGATTTGCAATTCCCACATCAATAATTGCCGCCATTACCAACGGAACAAACAGCTCAAAAGATGCTTCCAGCATCTTGAACAACGGGGCAAGTATGGATTCTTTTTTATAATCTTTCAGATATGCAAGTAATGTCTTCATAATGTGCTCTTTCCTTTCTCTTATTTTAATTAAAGAGAGCCTGTCAAAATGACAGACTCTCTTATATCATTATTATAGACTATCTATCCAATCCGATTCTCTCTACCTGTCTTCCGATACGCATTGCTTTTGCATATGCCATGAGACGTTCTTCATTCTTCTTATCGTACTTTCTGTAGTTCTCAATAACAAGTTCAAAGATATCTTTATCAATGTCTTCACGGAAACGGATGCAGTCGCACACGCTTCTATCAATTCCATATACATTGTAAGAACCGTACTTTGTATCAAACACATGCTTCTCATCCTCAAAAGCCTGCTCTGAGAAGTAATGTCTGCTGACTTCAAAATTCATCTTCATCTTGTGACGGTCACTTCTTCTTGTTGCAATCGAAAGAATCTCCGGCTCTTTATCGATCAGGCCCATGTAATAGCATGCACTGTCTGCGCAGATTACCGCTTTTCTATTTACTCGTGCCACTTCCACTGCCTTATAATCTTCCGGTTTGGAAAACTCCGGACTAATGATCCAATAATGTCCATGTGCTACCTTCTCAAGCTTTCCTTCTGCTGTCAACAGACCGATCTGACGATTTGTAAGTCCTTCCTTCATCAAATCTTCCGTGTCAATGTATCCTTTGTATTTGTCTGCAATGTATTTCACTTTATCATAGATAATCTGACGCATAATTCTTTTCCTCGCTTAACTCGTGTATTACTAGAAACTGTAAGAAATGTTTACGGGCTGCTGTGATCAGCAACACCTGTGATTCTTTTAAGTCTCTCGTATTGTATCATCTATCAAAGCGGTTGACAATAGGTAAGACGCTGATTTTTCAGTCCGATACTTCTATCTCTTTTATTAAAAATTCATTCCCACGAAGCAGATAGGTATTTTCACTTCCACAGTACGGACAGATTTTTCCATGTTCTACCGTTGGATATTCTTTCTGGCATTCTTCACAAAATGTTACTGCTTCTATCTGCTCGATTTTCAGTTCGGCTTCTTCCATAAGCGGTTCTTTCTTCTTCGCCCAATTCCAGCAATCCGTCAGATAATCATGTAGTATTCCTGACACTTCCCCAATCTCCAGTGTCACGGCAGAAACCTTCTCCACATGATTTTCCTCCGCAACCTTCTTTACATCTTTTACAACATAAAAGACAACACCTAATTCGTGCATTTTCCTTCCCTCTCAATTTATATTTTTGCAACTATATCCTGAAGTAATCTGATCAGTTCTTTTGCGTTCACAGGTTTAAAGATACACTCATTCATTCCGGCTGACTTACACTGATGTATACTTTCGGTAGACGCCTGTGCTGTCATTGCCAAAATCGGAATCTCGGCTGCATCTTCCCTTTGGTCTGCCATAGAGCGGATCTTTCGTGATGCCTCTTTTCCATCCAACTCCGGCATCATGATATCCATAAGAACAGCATCATATTCTCTTAGCCCCGACTGTTCAAATATCTCCACAGCTTCCCGTCCATTCCATGCCTTTGTCACCTGTGCACCAGCTTCTTCCAGATAAAACTCTGCAATCTCCATATTGATCTCATTATCTTCAGCAAGAAGAATATGATATCCTCTGAGCGGTTTATCCTCTTTCAGATCCTGTTTTGTTCTCTGCACACATTCTTCATTTTGGCTTTCCTTTTCCGGCTGAACTACTGGAAAACTCAAATAAAAACGGAACTCCGTTCCAACGCCGGGCGTACTGCTCACCCGAATTGTTCCACCCATCTTTTCGACCAGTCCTTTTACAATTGACATTCCCAGCCCCGTTCCTTTATACTGCGTTCTTGCATCATTTATTTCCTGTGTAAAAGGCTTAAACAATTCTTCTTTTATATATTCTCTGCTCATCCCGACACCTGTATCCGTAATACGAAATTCGAATGCCGCACACATTCCATCAAAAGAAAGTTCTTTTACATAAGTGTCTATCCTTCCTCCACGCTTATTATATTTGATTGCATTACTGAACAGATTCAGCATAATTCTTCTGATCTGCAGCGTATCTCCGCTCAGCATCGTATGATTCACCTTTTCCCGATGGCTCTCATAGCTGATTTCCATTGCCTCTACCTGTGCACTGACCACAACTTCTACCTGATCTATCAACGTATTCAGATCAAACGTATCATTCTGCAACTCTAAATATCCTGACTCTATTTTACTCATATCAAGTACATCATTGACCAGTTCACTCAGATGTTGGACAGACAGATCCATTTTATCAACACACTCTTCTATCTTTTCCTGATCCTTATAGTTCTTACGGATCATCTGGATCATTCCCAGAATACCATTGATCGGTGTACGGATATCATGACTCATCCGATTCATGAATTCTGTCTTCGCACGGCTCTCGAGATCCGCTTTTTCGTATGCAACCTGCAGACGTTCTCTTTCTCTGTCTTCCTGCTCATGGAACTCTGAAATATCCTTGAACAAAATAATTGCACCGATCACCGTACTTGTCTGCTTAGTCTTACTTTCATAAACCATCTCCTGTGACATCAGGACTGTCTCCTGCCACCAGCATCTGCTCCCATCACTTTTCTCTACCTGATATTCCACAGTCACCTGCTTTTCGCCTGCTTTAAAACGTTCGATCAGCTGTGCCGGATTTTCTGTGATACGATAATTTTCTCTCGTCTCTTTTGTCACGAACCGCTGATAGGTCTTACAATACGTATCATAAAGACATGGAAGTTTTATGTCTGGAATCTGCCTGTTTTCCCTGTTTTGCCAAAATATCTTTTCTAATAAATTCTGTGTCAGATTAACACTTTGGATTATTTCTGCTGTATCCATCAATGCTTCTATATAGTTTCCGTTTTCCAAAATGGACTGCGTCAGCTGTTCATAGAACTGTGTCAGTTGTTTTTTCTCATTTACGATCAATCCGTCCCTGTCCTGGTAAACATCAAACCCAACAAGAAAATGATGCAGATTTCCATTTTCAGCAAAGTCAGGCAGTAAAAGTGTGATCCGGCCACGCAAAACTCTGTCACCATCTTTGTGACAATAAAAATATTCCTCTACCTGATGTTCCTCTGTCAGTGTTTCCCGGATTTCCGACAGCTGAAGTTTCTCCCAGAGTTCCCTGCGTTTCTCTTCCTCCGCCAGCTCCTGTATAATCTGCTCTACTGCACCAGAATAACTACCATCATCTGCAAGGAAAAATTCTGAGCTTGCACGAAGAACAACATACTGATCCACAATCGCATCACAGTACAGACAATCTGTAAAATGAAATCCTTTTTCTTTTACAGATTGTAACAGCCGACTCCTAATTCTCCGCTTGTCAGCTGCTTCTTTCATCTTCGCCCGATTTTTGTCTACATACATGTTCTTATCCGCATATCGGAACAGGTCTTTCATATTACTTCCCGGAAAATCTGTAGACAATGCATATCCCACTGCATAGCTAAGTAGCATATCCGGATGATTCTTTGAATAACGCTCCGTCTGTTCCCGTATCATCTGCAGACAGTCTTTCACCTGCTTATGATCCACCTGCTTTAATACTGCAATGAACTCATCTCCTCCGTCTCTTCCGACAAAATATTTCTCTGGAAGTGCTGCCCGCAGTTGTTCTGCAAATGATCTAATATATTGATCGCCTCTTTCATGTCCCTGCCGGTCATTAATGATTCTCAGATTATTTAAATCAAACACCATTACCGCTGTTGATTCCCTGTCCGTAAGCGGCTCTTCAGATGCCAGAATCTCCTCGCACTTATTCTTATTCGGAAGTCCTGTTGCCTCATCCAGATAAACCTTCTGACGAAGCACACGGTTTTGTGCCGCGTACCGCAATGCCTTGAAAAGCTCATATCCCAACAGACACACAATTCCAATAATATCCACGACAACGATTTTCTCCAGACGGTTTAAGGAAGATGCCAGCTTCTGCGAATAACTTTCCGCAAGCCCTGTTGTCTCATCACAGATTGTAAAAAATGTTTCACTTTTATTTATAATCTGTGTATTCTCATATCCTTCTTCACGAGCCTTATAGATTTCTTCCTTTAGTTGTTCAAAAAATTGTTCCTGCACTTCCATCTTATCCTGAAATGCTTTATCATCCAGACGGACAAGGTTCAGTTTATCGCTGCCATGACGTAACCCATCAATATACGCATCCACTTCCCTGATCATTTCATCCTGTGGTCTCTGTGCATTTTCCAGTTTGATGATCTGCTGCGTCTTTCCACGCACAAGTCCGGCATAATTCACTACTCGAGCCGTCCCTTGCATATCGCTGACCAATATCATAATTCCAAAGAATAATGCAATCAGGATACAGGTAAGAATCATCATGAAAATACGCAGAATACGTGTAAGTTTCTTCTCTTTTTCTTTCATATCTATAACCTTACATTTATTTTTTATATAATGATGCGAGTGTCCAAAGTAAATTTTGCCACTCACTGATGTAACCGGATTGCTTCATTGCTATGCAATTCCCGCAATCCTCGACCACATCATATAGTACTTTATTTAAAGATTATAACAGAATCCCCCTTGTTTTCCTACAACAAAATACATCACCAGAAGATTTGTAATTGTTCTGGAAAATGTGATACTATAAATTATAGTCACACTTAATTTTCGTAACAAACGGAGGAACCCTCTATGATAAACCAGACAAAACAAATATTGGAAGAATCTCTGAAAAAATTAATGCTTCAAAAGCCGCTCGATAAGATAACCATCCGCGATTTAACCGAAGACTGCAACATCAGCCGTATGGCTTTCTACTATCACTTTAAAGATATTTATGATCTGGTTGAATGGTCCTGCCTGGAAGATGCAACCCGCGCTCTTGCCGGCAAAAAAACTTACGACACCTGGTCTGAAGGACTGGTACAGATTTTTGATGCTGTGTATGAAAATAAGCCATTTATATTAAATGCTTACCGCTGCATCAGCCGGGATCAGATTGAAAGTTTCCTTTTTCATCTGACTTCCGATTTACTGATGAATGTTGTAGAGGAAAAAGCAGAAGGCACCAGTATTTCTGAAGAAGACCGGCGTTTTATTGCCGATTTTTATAAATACAGCTTTGTCGGTCTTATGCTCGACTGGATCAAACAGGGAATGAAAGACGATTATGTCGATCTGGCACATAAGATCAGTATTACCATCCACGGAAGCCTTACGCATTCAATTGAAAATTTCGCAGCACTTTCAGAAAAAGAGAATTCATAACACAAATATACTAAACCTATACTTTACAAATTGAGGCAAATGATAAGTTTTTTATCACTTGCCTCTTTTTGTAAATTGAAAATCTTTAAAAATGTCCATACTATAACTATAACAACTATACTTTATATCTCGTTATTTAGAGTAATTATGATGAGATGATCTCAAAACGAGACATGAATCCGTTTTTTCAGAAAGGTGGTTTTATTATGTCAAATAAGAAATCTAAACTTGGTGTAATCTCTGCAGTAGCAGCAGGAACAGGAACTGCAATTTATCTCGCACAGAAGGCAAAAAAAGAATCTGGTAATTCAGAATCCGGTAATTCTATTTTTAAGAAGAGTACTGTTGCCGATTCTTCCGTTCCAGATAACTATCGTAACACTGAACGCGGAAAATATGACCGCAACAGCAAAGGCATCTATTATTCCAACGGAAACTACGAAGCATTTGCACATCCGGAGAAACCGGAAGGTGTAGATCAGAAAAATGCTTACATCGTAGGAAGCGGACTTGCCTCTCTGGCAGCGGCATGTTTCCTTGTCCGTGATGCACAGATGCCTGGATGCCAGATCCACATTTTAGAAGCAATGGATATTGCCGGTGGTGCATGTGATGGAATCTATGATACTTCCCGAGGTTATGTAATGCGCGGTGGACGTGAGATGGAAAATCATTTTGAATGTCTGTGGGATCTCTTCCGCAGCATTCCATCCATCGAGACACCTGGTGTTTCTGTACTTGATGAATATTACTGGCTCAATAAACATGACCCGAACTATTCCCTTTGCCGTGCAACTGTAAATCGTGGCAAAGACGCACATACAGACGGAAAATTCAACCTCAGTCAGAAGGGCTGTATGGAAATCATGAAACTCTTCATGACAA
>UMJU01032851.1_pt1 | contig 18312 bp, 20 predicted proteins | sample 1966161 | NCBI WGS metagenome assembly UMJU01 (sample SAMEA4836156, study PRJEB28245) | human gut metagenome | biome: gut microbiome; material: fecal sample | place: Denmark | collected 2008 | reverse complement strand
TTTCACGGTCTGCGTGTAGTTCCTTGTAAACTGACCTAAATGATACTTTAAATAAATTTACTCAACTTTCCCAGCAGATACTTCCGAGTAAAGCCTGAATAAATCCGGCTTGGGATGCAATCCATTCGGTTACTTTACTTTTCCGTACAGATGTGATATCTGCAGAAAGCGTTGATATATGTTCCACAAACAGAGCCATAAGGCTCTGCAGTGCATTGGTTAAATCCATGTCCTGGATATCCTTACAGTACATGAAAAACAGTTCACCATAACTTTTGTGGTCATTCTGGTTTCTGCGGATCCATTCCAGAATGATATATCGTGTAAATACAATGGTTGTATGGCTTACCATTGCACAGGGAACCGACTTCTTCCGGGAAGGATTAGAACATGGATACTTTGTTATGCGCAAGGATGGAAAAGAACCACGTCAGCTGGATTTCTGGAATCCGCAGGTGATTGCCCATACCAATGAAGTTATCTGTCAGTCTGGAGAAGAGGCGGGGAACAGGAAACCTGCACATTTCTCCCACTGCCTGCAGCATATCATACACAGGACTGGGATGGAGCGGATATGATCGTAAATCAGATTTATCCGGTGGAAGAAAAACAGCACGTGAGTGTGAATCTGGATCATAAGATTACGGTGGAATATGACCAGCCAATTATGGCTCGTGTATTTCGGGTGATTCTGAAAAAAATAGTATTTATTATTTGACTTTTTTCTTTGAAACCAATATATTGACAGAGTAAGTTTGATTGTGTGAGGAAAAGATGTACAGAGCAGGAATTGATCTTGGTGGAACCAATATAAAAGCAGGGATTGTTGACGAACAACAGCATATAATTGCAGAAGCATCTGTGCCGACGAATGTAGAGAGACCGTATCAGGACATCATAAGGGATATGGCAGAACTGGTAAAAACGCTTTTGAAGCAGAAAGGTATCGGGGAAACACAGCTGAAGAGTATAGGAATCGGAAGCCCGGGAACGATTGATGCAGTACATGGAGTTGTGTTGTATTCCAATAATTTCGGGTGGGAAAATGTTCCGCTCACAGAGCAGTTAAAGAAGTACTTTTCCTGTCCGATTGCAGTTTCCAATGATGCAAACTGTGCGGCTTTAGGTGAAGTAAAAGCCGGTGCGGCGCAGAATACAAAAAATGCGATTCTGCTGACTCTTGGAACTGGTGTGGGCGGTGGAATTATTCTCGATGGAAAGGTGTTTGAGGGCGCACATGCAGGCGGTGCCGAACTCGGACACACAAGTCTGATATGTGGCGGTGAGCCGTGCACATGCGGACGGAAAGGCTGCGTGGAGGCATATGTATCGGCGACAGCGCTGATCCGTGATGCAAAAAGAGCCGCGCAGCAGCACCCGGAATCCATCCTGAATACAATGTGTCAGGGAGATCTTTCGCACATGAATGGAAAAATTCCGTTTGATGCCGCACAGGATGGGGATACAGCAGCAGAAAAAGTAGTAAATGATTATATTTGCTATCTTGGAGAAACCATTACAAATTTTGTCAATATTTTCCGGCCGGATATTGTTTTGTTATCGGGAGGCATCTGCAATCAGGGGAAAAAACTGACAGAGCCTCTTGAAACATACATTCAGGATAAATGCTTTGGTGGCAGCAAGGCGTTTATTCCGAAAGTTGCGTGTGCGGTTCTTGGAAATAAGGCGGGAATCATCGGCGCTGCAAATCTGATAAGCGGTAAGGAACGATAAGGAGAATGAGTCATTATGGAAGAAATTTTTGAACAGTTTAAAGATAAGGATGCATTTGATGCCTACTGGAAAGAACATTATGTTCCGCTTACTTATGAGGATGTAAGGGAAGCATACGAGGATTTTGTAAAATCTGCGGATAAGCATATTTTTCTGTCGGATTATGAGGAATCCGGTAATGTCAGCCGGGAGGATTTTATGGACAATCTTTCACAGGCGGCGCAGTTCGCGTTTCAGGATGGATTGACGGAAGCGTTTTATGAGAAGAATCCGCAGGTTTATGAGAATGCATTTGCATTATTTGAGGCGGCACAGATGGAAGGCGGGGATGCGAATATTGCGGCAGCTTTTCATGAAGAGTATCAGCGTTTGTACCATGATTTTTTGTTGGAACTGTTTGATGCACAATATGCGGAATAGACCGGGGAAATATAGAAAATAAAAGAAGGAGGCGCATAATGCGGCCTCCTTTTAAAATTTCATAAATGTGCAGGTTGTATTCTTGAAAAACAGAATAAGGAGCATTTGCCATGAAAGTTACGCTACGCGTAAGGCAAATGCGTAGGTCATATTCTGGAAAAGAAGAATAAAGGAGCACTTGTTATGAGAATTGCGCTACGCGCAAAACAAGTGCGTAGGTTGTATTCTTAAAAACAGAATACAACAAGAACCGAGTATCCCGCTTCGAATCAGAAACAATAGACGTTACCTTTGCAGTTAACTCCCCCCAGGCACCCTCACGTCACATGAGAGCTTTCGCTTAGGGCTGCTGTATTCCTACCCTGACCCGGTTCACGAATTCCCATTGCGCAAGACCCAGACGTCAACGCCACTTGCGAAGGGCAGCTCCACCGCCCTGACCCTCTGCGGGATATCACCCCAACTATAGCGGATTGTTGGTACAAGGTACCGCTACCACCCCGGCTACTCGGAGATTTAAGTATAATTCATATCAGAGGCTCTTGTCAAGCAAAACTGCCCGCATCTGTAAATTTAAAAAAAAGCTAAAGTATCTGCCAAACGAACCGATAAACAATGTATAGAGATGCAAGAACAGATGCATTTCGGAAGCTTATTTCAAGGAAGAAAGGAGATGCTGAGCATGCGTATAGATGCATATAACCAGGTAGCACAGTTATACGGTATACAAAAGAATTTAAAGACACAGAAGGCGCAGAATGCAGCAGGTCCGAGAGATCAGGTGTCCATTTCACAGGCCGGACGTGATTATCAGGTCGCAAAAAGTGCAGTATCAGAAGCTTCGGATATCAGGGAAGATAAGGTAAGCCAGCTCAAATCAATGATTGATGCGGGAACATATTCCGTTGAGCCTGGCGATTTTGCCAGCAAATTACTTGAAAAGTATAATGCCTGATGAGAAAGGCAGACGAGAGAGGTTTTTGAAGTGGCTAGTTTAGTAGAAGAGCTTGTAACAGTACTGGAAGAAGAAGAAAAGATTTACCAGACATTGATTTCTTATGGAGAAAAAAAGACAGACATCCTGATTCGGGCAGATGTTCCGGAACTGGAAAAACTGACATGTCTGGAACAGCTGGCAAGTGATGATCTGGTGACACACAGCAACCAGCAGGTACAGCTCTTAAAGGATATTGCCAATGTACTCGGACGTACAGAAGAAAAGATGACAGTTACCAGACTGATCACTTTGCTGGAGTCGCAGCCGGATGTACAGAAAAAACTGACCGAAGCGAGAGACCGTCTGCTTGCGGCAGCAGACCGGATGAATCATCTGAATGATCAGAACGTGGCTCTGATTAAACAGGCCATAGAGTTAAACGAATTCGACCTTACGTTGTTCAAGAGTTTGCGGCAGGCCCCTGAGACCGCCAATTATGACAAAACTGCCTGCAATACAGGAAGCTTGCTGGGCAGCAGCGGATTTGACGCAATGAGTTAAGGAGGAACAAAAGAATGGGAAACGGATTCGGAAGCTTATATATTGGGGCATCTGGACTTCAGAATGCCCAGTATGCACTGAATACAACGGCAAACAACCTTGCAAATGTGAATACAACAGGATATGTCCGTCAGCAGGTTCGTTTTGCAGATAAAAATTATAATAAATTAAAGGACCCGAATAAAAATGTGAACATGCAGCAGTATGGGCTGGGTGTATCCATTGGAGATGTGGTTCATGCAAGGGATATTTTCTTAGACAAATCTTATCGGCAGGAGAATGGACGCAAGGGATTTTATACTTCTTTTTATGAAATCACGGATTATGTGCAGGATCTGTTTCAGGAATTAAACGGAGAACAGTTCAAACAGAGTGTCAGTGATCTGCATCAGGCATTTCAGGAACTGGAGCCTAATATGGATAATTCCACACAACAGAATCTGGTACTTGAAAAAGCGGATCTTCTGCTGAGCCGTACGAAGTCATTGTATGATGACATGAAATCGTACCAATCCAATATCAATGAACAAATTAAAGATGATGTTGACCGTGTAAACAAGATCGGAAACCGTATCTATGAACTGAACCTGCAGATTCAGAAAGTAGAAGCTGGCGGACAGGAAACTGCAATGACCCTGCGAGATGAGCGTGACAATCTGCTGGATGAGCTGGGTGGATACGGAAGTGTCTCCATTAAGGAAGATGCGACGGGATTTACGTATGTAGATTTTGAAAGCACACCGTTTATCGATGACAATAAGTGCTATAACATCGGACTGCAGGAAGACAAAGAAACCGGATTTTACACACCGTACTGGACGCAGCTTTCTGATGTGGACAAGCAGCAGTATGTCCGCGTATTTAAAAAGAACGAAGTGATTTCCACGGATTTAAATACCGATGTGGGAAGTATTAAAGCCAAACTTCTTGCCCGTGGGGACGGATACGGAACGTATCAGGATCTGGAAAGCGAAGAGGCGTATGACCGTATTTCCGGTTGTACCATGATGGAGACAGAAGCACAGGTTTCTGCACTGCTTCACAATATTGTGACAAAAATCAACGATGCATACTGTCCGAATAAGACAGTAGATACGGATGTCACCTATACCGATGCCGATGGGAATCAGGTATCATTAAAGGGAAAGAAAGTTCTGGATGCCGCAAACTGTGCGGTCGGGGAAGACGGACAGCTGCCACCGAGGGAATTGTTTACCCGTGTGGGAATGGATCGTTATACCAAGGTGACAGGAGATGATGGGAATACCTACTATGTATACAACGAAGAGGACGAAAATGATCCCACGACACTGTATTCCCTGAACAATATCAGCATCAATAAAGAGTTGCGCAAGCAGATCACACTGATGCCGTACAAGAATCAGAACGGTACGGATTATCCACTGGGTGAAAAACTGATGAGCCTCTGGAACGACAAGGAAATGACACTGAATCCGTACGACAAAAAGCCGTGTACGTTTGAAGGCTATTATGACAAGCTGATCGGGCAGATCGGAAATGATGGAAGCACTTTCCAGTCGGCAAGTGAGACACTGACGGGGGCACTGTCTTCCATCGACAACCAGAGACAGCAGACGATGGGCGTTTCCTCCGATGAGGAACTGACACACATGATCAAATTCCAGTCTGCATATAATGCGTCCAGCCGTTTTATGACGGTAATCAGTCAGATGACAGAACTGATCGTGACAGGATTGAAATAGAGATAAGGAGGCGTAGTTATGCCATCACAATTTTTTGGATTGAATATCGGGGCAAGTGCGTTGTCGGCATTTCAGACCTCAGTGAATACAGCGGCAAACAACGTTGCAAATGTGCAGACCAAAGGATATACCAGACAGACGGCAAATCTGTCCGCAACCGATCCGATCCGTGTATATACCAGATACGGCAGTGTCGGAACCGGTGTGGAAGTGACTTCCGTGACACAGGAGCGAAATCTCTATTATGATGAAAAATACTGGCAGAGTAATTCAAGCCGGGGCTTTTTCGAACAGAAACTGTATTATGTGGATCAGGTCCAGACAATCTTCCGGGATGATGAGCAATCGCAGAAAGGATTTTCCAGTATTTTTTCCCAGATGTTTAAGGATCTGAATACCTTAAAGACACAGGGAGAAGTGAAAGCCGTCCGCAATCAGTTTATTCATCAGGCACAGAGCCTTTGCACTTATTTTAATGCTTTGTCCAAGAGCCTGACGGAGATTCAGGAGGATACCAACGAAGAGATCAAGGCTTCTGTGGATAATATCAATTCCATTGCAGAGAAAATTTCGGTGCTCAACAAGCAGATTAATAATATTGAAGTACGCGGAGGACATGCAAATGAGTTACGTGACCAGCGTGCCAATCTGATTGATGAGCTTTCAGGGATTGCAGATGTAGAGACGAAAGAATTCGAGGTGACAAACTCCAACGGACAAAACTTAGGAGGAACCAATTACCGCGTATATATCAACGGACAGACACTTGTAGACGGAAACGATTACCGGACATTAAAATGCACCTCTTCAAAGTATCTGAACAATCAGATGGATGCCGAGGGCATGTATGCCATTACCTGGGAAGATACCGGAATGGAATTTAATGCCAAAGGTGCCAGTGCCAACGGAAGCCTCAAGGCATTGTTTATGATCCGTGACGGAAATAACAATGAAAATATGAAGGGAACGGTCTCGGATGCAGATCTGTCTTCTATTACGATAAAGATTCCGGATACAAAAGTGAATGAACTGTCACTGGCGAATAAAGGCCGGATTATGGTAAATAATAAGTTTTATTACTATGATGGATGGACAGCAAAAGTCGGTGAAAAGGGGGTAAACAGTGTAACATTTAAGCTTGCTCCGGAATCGCAGATGGCAGATCAGGCAGAAGCTGACCGTGTCAAGGGAGACGGGCAGAGCAATTATCTGACAACCGGTTCTTCCATGGATGCAATGGGAATTCCATATTATCAGAATCAGATCAATGAGTTCCTGCGTAATTTTACCCAGGCATTCAATGATATTGAAAAACAGGGTGTTACATTAGATGGCGATAAAATGGGAGCCTTTTTTGTGGGGACTTCCCCAACTGGAAACACGTTTGATGCAGATTCGTGGGATGCGAAAGTACAGGCGGCAAAGAAAGACGGATGGACAACGGATATTGAACTGTCATCCGATGGGGACAGCTATTATCAGTTTACAGCGACAACCCTTGCAGTAAACAGCAAATCATTAAAGGATTCCAACTACTTTGCAACGTCAACCAAGATTACACAGGGTGAGGCGAAATACGATACCGTTGAGGATCTTTTGAAGCTGCAGAAGGATGTGCGGATGTTCCGCGGAGATTCTGCGGAGACGTTTCTCGAAACACTGATTTCAGATGTGACGGTTGACGTGAACAAGACAACAACAAGTTCCAATAATTATTCGAACCTGTCTACCGCGATTGCAACACAGCGTACCTCGGTATCCGGCGTGGATGAAGACGAGGAAGCGATGAACCTGATCAAATTTCAGAATGCATACAATCTGGCATCTAAGATGATTTCCGTGATGTCGGAGATGTATGACAAACTGATCAATGAGACCGGGGTGGTATGATGCCTGCGGACGAAACCGTGTGAGTTGACAGCATAAAACTTAGGAGGGAGATCCTATGAGAGTTACCAATAATATGATCACAAGCAACACAAAGAGCAATATCAATGCAAATAAGGTGCTTGTGGATAAATATAATACCCAGATGACAACGCAGAAGAAGATCAATAAACCGTCGGATGATCCGGTCATTGCGATTCGTTCCCTGCGTATGCAGACCAGTTTGTCCCATATTGACCAGTATCTGAACAATAACATTTCGGATGCCAATTCCTGGCTGAATGTGACGGATACGGCGCTGGAAAATATGAAAACAATCTTGACGGATGTCCGCTCATTATGTGTCAAAGGGGCAACGGATACCTTAAAAGAAGATGACCGCAGAACCATTCTGAATCAGCTGAAATCTTTAAGTGATCAGATTTATGCAGAGGGAAATGCAGATTTTTCCGGCAGAACGGTATTTACCGGATATCGTACGACCGAGCAGCTGACATTTAAGACAGATGAAGAGACAACATCCTACACGATTGATCAGAAATTATCCTATAAAGATATTTCCGAGGCACGCTACACATACGGAAACGTAGATGTACCAACGGATGCGGCAAACAGCTTTGATGAAAAGATTTCCATCGGGGAAAATACCTACGACCGGCTGCGCCTGGCGTATGGAAAGATTAACGGAAAAGATAATTCGGATGGAACGGGAGCAATTGATCCGATTTCCAGTATGAGTTATACGACAGCTGCAGGAAAGAAAGTGGAATTAGACCTTGCACCGGGACAGACTAGCGGACAATTTGTAGATGAGAATGGGGCAGCAACCGGCAGTACGTTTACCATGTACGAATCCAAAGAGGAGTGGCTTAAGGATAAGGCGAACAACGGGGAAGCCAAAGTCGGAGACAATGCCATGGTATTTATCAAAGATACCGGTGAAATGATTCTCGGAAAAGATTTGTCCAATACATTAAAGAGGGAAAAGGCAGATCTTAGCATCACGTACACCAAAACCGGATTTGATGCAGGAGAGGTTCGTCCGGAATATTACTATGACTGTAAGATGAAGACTCCGGATATGCAGGAGGCGGTACAGTATACCAAGGAAGATCAGCCGATCAATTTCGAAATTTCCAGTGGAATCATGCTCGCGGCAAATACACAGGCGAGCGATGTTTTAAGTACTGACATTGGACGGGATATGACGGAGATGATGACGCTTGTTTCTGCTTCCACACAGGCACATGACAAAGTTTCACGAATTGAAAAGATGATGTCGATGGATAAGTATTCGGATGAGGAGAGCCAGAAGAAACTTCAGACCTATCTGGATGCTGCCAATAAAGAAGCTACCTATGCAGACGATAATCTGTCAAAAACCTACCAGCAGTTTATCTCAAATTTTGACGGATACCTGAATAAAGTAAATGTGGCACATACCAATGTGGGTGGATTGCAGCAGCGCGTGGAGCTGACAAAGACCCGTGTGGAAAACCAGAAAGAGACGGTAGAAGAATTGAAGTCTAACAATGATAACCGTGACATTTCGGATATTATCATTGATTACTATGCTGCTTACAATGCATATACGTCCAGTCTGACGGCTGCATCGAAAGTTGGAAGCCAGACATTACTGAACTATTTATAAAAACGCGGAGCGAAGGAGAAAGACCATGAAGGCTGATTCACGTATTTTTGGAAAAATTGAAATAGAGGATGATAAAATCATCACGTTAGAGAAAGGTATGATCGGTTTTCCGGATCTCAATCATTTTGCACTGATTTATGATGAAGAGAAAGAAAAAAAATACAATTCCATTATGTGGCTGCAGTCGATGGATGATCCAGACATTGCATTTCCGGTTATGATGCCGCATATTGTCAAGGAAGATTACAACCCGAATGTAAGTGAGGAAATGATTGCACCACTCGGAAAGCTGACACCGGAAAACACATATATTCTTGTGACGGTAACGGTCCCGAAAAATATAGAAGATTTTTCCGTAAACCTGAAAGCACCGGTTGTGATCAATATGGATAACCGCAAAGGGGTACAGATGATAGTGGAGGATGATTATCCGGTAAAATACAAAGTATATGATGTGCTTAAGGCAAAGAAAGAAAAGGCGGGTGAATAAGATATGCTGGCATTGACAAGAAAAAAGGGGGAGGCCCTTGTAATCAACAATAATATCGAGATCACCGTACTTGAAATCCGGGGAGACCAGATCAAACTTGGAATTACGGCACCGAAAGATGTTCCGGTATACCGTAAGGAAGTGTATCTGCAGATTCAGAAAGAAAACCAGGAGGCAATCAGCCTCGATGGTATCGAAGCATTAAAAGGAATTCTTGGATAAAGCGGAAAAACAATCGGAGGGTGTTAAGTTTTTACTGACACGCTCCGATAATTATTTATAGAATGACAGTAATAGATTGGCTATGCAGCCGGCATAACCGGCGGCGGATGATGGAGACAGGAGGTAATCATCATGGCAATGGAGGCTATTAAAGGTGCAGGAATGACGTATCAGGGAAGCGTGTCATCTGCAGAAAGCCAGCCCAAAACAGATTCTGCGGTAAAAGCTGCAGAGACCGATGCACCTGAAAAGGGCATCGTATCGGAGAATATAAAGCAGGCTGGTGAGGAGAACGTAAACACTTCCCAGGGAGCAGATCAGCGGAATACAAATGCGCAGATCAAAAAAGCCGTGGATGAAGTGAATAAAAAGGCGGTCAACTCGGAAGCAATATTCGGCATTCATGAGGCAACCAATCGTGTGACCATAAAAATTATTGATAAAGATACCAAAAAAGTACTCAAAGAGATCCCACCGGAGAAAACACTGGATATGATTGCAAAAGTGTGGGAACTTGCAGGCCTTATGGTGGATGAAAAAAGATAAAAAAGGGGAGGGAAAATTATGCCAATCAGAATGACAGGTATGGTGTCCGGACTGGATACCGATTCTATCGTAAAAGAACTCGTTTCTGCATACAGTACCAAAAAGGAAAAATACGAAAAAGAGCAGACAAAACTTGGCTGGAAGCAGGAGATCTGGAAAAGTCTGAATAAAGAAGTAAACAGTTTTTATAAGAGTGTTGGTAATCTGCGGTTTGACAGCGGATACAATACCAAAAAGACAACATCGTCCGACAGCACGAAGGCAACCGTCAGTGCGAGCGGAAATGCGACTGTCGGAACACAGAAACTGCATGTGCTTTCTACTGCACAGTCCGGTTATCTGACGGGGGCTGAGATTAAGACAGCAGCCAACGAGAAAGTTACTACGTCTACAAAGCTTTCGGATCTGGGTGTTACAGCAGATGAAATTACCTTTAATGTGGGACCGGCAAATAATTCTGCATCCGGAACCACAAAACAGATCAAAGTAGGAAAAGACAGCACAATCAGTGACGTTGTAAACCAGCTGAAGGATGCGGGACTGAATGCAAATTTTGATGCCGGAAACAGACGCTTTTATCTGAGTTCTTCAGATTCAGGATATGCAACGGATTTTAATATTACTGCGGACAGCAGCGATACAAATTCTACAACATTATTAAACGCACTGGGTCTGGGCAAGACGGCAAAGAAGATTGACGGAAGCGATGCGGTTATTGTTTTAAATGGCGTAAAATATACCAGTACAACGAATAATTTTTCTATCAATGGATTATCCATTTCCGTCAATGGAGTGACAGACAAAGTCGATGATCTTGAAAAGGTCGATGTCGATGCCTTAGATGACAGCAAGGCAGTTTCTATTTCCACAACGACCGATACACAGGGAATTTATGACAAGATTAAAGACTTCCTGACCAGTTACAACAACATCATCAACAAGATGACGAAACTGTATAACGCAGATTCTGCAAAGAATTACGAGCCATTGACAGATGATGAGAAGTCGCAGATGTCTGATTCGGAAGTAGAAAAGTGGGAGACAAAGATCAAGGACTCCCTGCTTCGCCGTGATTCCAATCTGAGCACGATTATGAATGCCATGACGACTTCCATGACCAAGGCAATTTCCATCAATGGAAAGAATTATTCGCTTTCCAGTTTTGGAATCAGTACACTTGGTTATATGAATTCGGCAGAGAATGAGCAGAATGCTTATCATATTGACGGTGATGAGGATGATGAAAATACATCAGGAAATAAAGATAAGCTGATGGCTGCATTAAGCAGTGATCCGGATACCGTGATTGATTTCATGAAGCAGTTGTCGACCAATCTGTATACGGCAATCGACAAGCAGATGCAGAGTAATTCCCTGCGAAGCAGATACAGCATTTACAATGATAAGGAGATGACTTCCCAGTATACAAGCTATACGAAGACCATTGCAGAGTGGGAGACAAAGATTTCCGACAAGGAAGATTATTATTACAAGAAATTCTCCAAGATGGAGACTGCGCTTTCCAAGTTAAACAGCCAGACAAGTTCTCTTTCAGGTATGTTCAGCAGTTAATCAGTATCATGCAGGGCAATCTTTTGCAAAATAAAATATACAGGAAATAATAGGGGGAATCAGGATGATTCAGAAAAATCCATATGCAGCGTATAACAACAGTAAGATCCAGACGGCAACACCGGCAGAACTGACGCTGTTACTCTATGAGGGAGCTATTAAATTTACAAACATTGCGATTGTAGCGATTGAAAAGGGCGATATTGAAAAGGCGCATAACAATATCCGAAAGGCAGAGAATATCATTCGGGAGTTTCAGATAACTCTCGACCACAAATATGCAGTTGCCAAAGATTTTGATGCGGTCTATACCTATCTGTTACAGAGATTGTTAGAGGCCAACATGAAAAAGGACAAGGATATCTTAGAGGAAGTGCTTGGTCATCTCCGTACCATGCGGGATACATGGAAAGAAGTTATGGCAAAGACCGCAAACGGAAACAATATCAAGACAAAGGAACCGGTAGCGTAATGCCGGCAGGAGACAGTATGCCAGATACATATATTGCAATTATGCTGCAGAGCCTGAAAAAAAAGGAACAGGTTCTGGATGAAATTATCCGCCTGGATGACCGGCAGAAAGATACCCTGACGGATCCGGAATGCCCGTTTGATGTGTTTGATGAAACCGTGGAGGCAAAAAGTGCGTGTATTGATCAGCTGAACCAGCTGGACAGTGGTTTTGAGAAGCTCTATGCACAGGTGGCAGAAGAACTGGATCAGAACCGTGAAGATTATGCAAAGGAAATTCGTGACATGCAGCAGTGCATTCGCCGGGTAACGGACAAAAGTGTCAAGATTCAGGCGCAGGAAGCCCGCAACAAAGAACTGATGCGTGAAAAGTTTGCCACAATTCACAGACAGGCAAAGGCGGTGCGGAAAAACAGCCGTGCGATTACCGGATACTATAACAGTATGAAAGAATGGTAGTTATTTCATAAAATGGGACAAAAGTACTACTTGATAAAAAATATCATATGACTTATAATGACTTTGTTATATGACTGACGGATAATGTGGAGCACCACGTGAAGTATAACAAAGGCATGAGCCGTACCGTCTGGGCAAAAGATAAAAAACCCAGGCGGTTTTTTGCGTTCATTTATGTTTTCCGGTTTTTGGTAAATATATTGTACGAAAATAAAGACATGCGTGGGTATTGACAAAATGATGAACGTTAGTGTAATCTATCAATGATTAGAGAATACTAACCAATAAGAGAAGGAGGATCACCATGTTAGAAATGAAAGAGTGGGATGGATTCGAAGGACGTCTTTGGAAAGAAGAGATTAATGTCCGCCAGTTCATTCAGGATAACTACACACCATATGATGGTAACGAGGATTTCCTTGCAGAACCTACAGAGGCTACCAATAAACTTTGGGGAGCACTGCAGAAACTGCAGAAGCAAGAGCGCGCAAAGGGCGGAGTCCTCGATATGGAGACCGAGGTTGTAACCGGTATTACAGCTTATGGTCCGGGATATATTGATGAATCTTTAAAGGATTTAGAGACAATTGTAGGTTTACAGACAGACAAGCCGTTAAAGCGTGCATTCATGCCTTACGGTGGAATCAAGATGGCTGTTCAGGCATGTGAGACATACGGATATCAGGTAAGTGACCAATTAAAGGAGATTTTTACCAAGTATCACAAGACACACAACACAGCCGTATTCGATGCTTACACACCGGAGATGATGAAAGTACGTCACAATAAGATCTTAACAGGTCTGCCAGATACATACGGACGCGGACGTATTGTTGGTGATTACCGCCGTGTTGCTTTATACGGTATCGACCATCTCATCGAGGAGAAGAAGAAAGATAAGGCAAACTGTGGCTGTGGTGAGATGACAGACAATGTGATCCGTTTAAGAGAAGAGATCGCCGAGCAGATCAAGTGTTTAGAGGATATGAAGAAGCTTGCAGAGATCTACGGATACGATATTTCCAGACCTGCAACAAACGCAAAGGAAGCCGTACAGTGGTTATACTTCGGATACCTTGCAGCAATCAAGACACAGAACGGTGCAGCAATGTCCGTTGGTCGTGTTTCCACCTTCCTTGATATCTACTTCGAGAGAGACTTAAAGAAAGGCATCATCACAGAGCAGGAAGTACAGGAATTGGTTGACCACTTTACCATGAAGCTTCGTATGGTAAAATTCGCGCGTATTCCTTCTTACAACCAGCTGTTCTCAGGTGATCCGGTCTGGGCAACACTTGACGTTGCGGGTACAGGCGTAGACGGACGTTCCATGGTTACAAAGTCCGACTTCCGTTTCCTGCACACCTTAGAGAACATGGGACCGGCTCCGGAGCCAAACCTTACCGTATTATATTCTTCCAGACTTCCGGAAGCATTCAAGGATTATGCAGCACGTATCTCTATTGATACAAGTTCCATCCAGTATGAGAACGATGACGCTATGAAACCGGTATGGGGCGATGATTATGCCATCTGCTGCTGTGTATCTGCTACACAGACAGGTAAGGAAATGCAGTTCTTCGGTGCCCGTGCAAACCTTGCAAAGTGTCTCCTCTACGCAATCAACGGTGGTGTGGATGAGAAGACCGGCCAGCAGGTAGGACCGGATTACAAGCCAATTACATCTGAGTACCTTGATTATGATGAAGTCATGGAGAAGTACGATAAGATGATGGACTGGTTAGTAGATATTTATGTAAATACCTTAAACCTGATCCAGTATATGCATGACAAATATTACTATGAAGCAGCAGAACTTTCTCTGATGGATACTGATCTGAAGAGAACGTTCGCAACCGGTATTGCAGGATTTTCACACGTAATTGATTCCCTTTCTGCAATTAAGTACGCAAAGGTTAAAGCTATCCGTGACGAGAATGGAATTGCAAAAGACTTCGAGATCGAGGGAGACTTCCCAAGATACGGTAACGATGATGACCGTGCCGATGATATCGGAGTATGGCTGTTACAGACATTCATGGATAAGTTAAAGAAGCATCACACTTACCGTGATTCTGAGCCTACAACTTCTATCCTTACCATTACTTCCAACGTTGTATATGGTAAAGCTACAGGAGCAATGCCAGACGGACGTAAGGCTGGCGAGCCACTTTCACCGGGAGCTAACCCAAGCTACGGCGCAGAGAAGAGCGGACTTCTTGCTTCCCTGAACTCTCTGACAAAGATTCCGTATGAGTGGGCACTTGACGGAATTTCCAATACCCAGACCATCAACCCTGGTGCACTTGGAAATGAAGAAGGCGAGCGTATTGAGAACCTTGTAAACGTTATGGACGGATATTTTGACCAGGGTGCGCATCACCTCAATGTTAACGTGTTTGGCAAGGAGAAGCTTATCGACGCTATGGAGCATCCGGAGAAAGAAGAGTACGCAAACTTCACCATCCGTGTATCCGGTTACGCTGTGAAGTTCATTGATCTGACCAAAGAGCAGCAGATGGACGTTATCGCACGTACCTGCCACGATCATATGTAATGTGATCTAAGGGGTCACGAGAGTTGCGAAGCAACAGAGTAATTCGTAGATCATATCCGTTGGAATGAATAAGAAATCAGGGTTAATACATGAATGAATATTTGTGTATTAGCCCTGTTTTTATGATATAATTTGCACATACTAATGAAATGATAATTCGATGCTTTTATTGGTTTGGTTAAAAACGAGGTAAAACAATGCTAGGAAATATACATTCAATCGAGACATTCGGTTCCGCAGACGGACCGGGCGTGCGTTATCTGATTTTTTTGAAGGGCTGCAATATGCGCTGCAAATACTGCCATAATCCCGATACCTGGGCAAAAACCGAGGGGGAAATGAAAAGCGCAGAAGAAATTTTACAACAGGCGCTGCGGTATAAAAGATACTGGGGCAAAAAGGGCGGTATTACCGTAAGTGGCGGAGAAGCACTGTTGCAGATTGATTTTGTCACAGAATTGTTTACGCTTGCCAAAGAAAAAGGCGTCAATACCTGTCTGGATACAGCGGGCAATCCGTTTACCCGTGAGAAACCATTCTATTCTAAGTTTGAAAAACTGATGGAAGTGACGGATCTGTTTATGCTCGACATAAAGGAAATGGATGAGGACGAGCATAAACAACTGACAGGCCAGACGAATAAAAATATTCTGGATATGGCAACCTGTCTGTCGGATCACGGTAAAGCGATGTGGATTCGGCACGTACTTGTGCCGGGTATTACCGATGATGATGGGCAGTTACACAGGCTCCGTGCATTTATTGATACGTTAAAAACCGTGGAACGTGTGGAAATTTTGCCATATCACACGCTGGGGGTATTTAAATGGAAAGAACTTGGGATTCCTTATGCGCTGGAAGATGTGGAGCCGCCGACCAAAGAGCAGGTGGAACATGCACGGGAAATCATTATTCCCGGTTATAAATCCTGATTGTATGAACAGGAGGGACATATGCAAAAAAGGCAGCTGTAAAATCCCAGCAAACAAAGAGAATGGGACATATGCACAAAAAGATAGCTGTGAAATCCCATCAAACAAAGAGAGTGGGACATATGTGCAAAAAGATAGCTGAAATATCCCGAAAGAAAAAGAAAGAGGGACATAGAAGCAAGGAAAAATTGTATATGTCCCAACAGTATAGATGGGCGGGACATAAAGATAAAGAAAAACAGTATATGTCCCAACAGCACCAATAAGAAGGATATAAAGATAAAGAAAAATTGTATATGTCCAGACAGCAGAATAAGAGAACCATAGGGAGCAGGAAAAGCTGCGTAGATCTCATTTTCCACCCCCCAAAAAAAACTCAAAAAAGAATGCGCAGCAATAAAGAAAACATAAGGAACAAAAAAATCATGATACAACCGGAAATTTTATACGAAGATGCACAGCTGATCGTCTGTTACAAACCGGCAGGCATTGCAACGCAGACAAAAAAACTGGGACAAAAAGACATGGTCAGCATACTTTCGAATCACATAGCACAGGAAGGAACCGGACAGCCGTTTATCGGTGTAGTCCATCGGCTGGACCAGCCGGTGGAAGGCGTGATGGTGTTTGCAAAAACAAAACAGGCGGCAGCAAAATTGTCGGCACAGGTAAAAGACCATTCCTTTGGGAAAAAATATTATGCAAAAGTCCGGCTGCCGGAAGGAAAAACTTTTGAACAGGCTACGGGGCATGAAAAGACAGGAACACTGCAGGACTGGATACAATTTGAACCGAAAGAAAATAAATCCTGTGTAATAGAACAGAAGCAGAGGGAGAACGAACGGGAAGACATCAGGCATCCGGCAGACGGGAAGCGGTCGCAATTGCAGAAACCACGGCATACAGCAACGTCACAAAATAAGATACAGGAAGCAGTACTTGATTATCAGGTGATCAGGCAGGGAGAAGGATCTGCATTGCTGGATATTACTTTACATACCGGCCGCCATCATCAGATCCGTGTACAGCTTGCACATCTTGGAACTCCGATCTGCGGAGATCACAAATATGGAAAGGCTGAAAGAGGAACCCCGGCACTGTGCAGTTATCATATCGATTTTGTTCATCCGGTCAGTGGCAAAGAGATGACCTATGAAATCAGTCCGAGAAATTTCGAAACAGAATGTTAATGGTATTCAGGTGCTGAGTGAACAGTAACCCATTTAGCCGTTATCGAGCGGTTTCACTTCACGCAAATCTTGACAATCGGCTGTGTTCGTCATATTATATATTCGAGCTTTTCTGCGCATTTTGCGGGCAGAAAAGGAAAACTCTTACACGAGTATAACGTAAAAAATGACCGCACAGTGGTCTCAGAAAAGGAGAAAGACATGGCGAAAGAGAAGAAACTTGTTGAAGCCATTACTTCCATGGAGGAAGATTTTGCACAATGGTATACCGACGTCGTAAAGAAAGCAGAGCTGATTGATTACTCCGCAGTAAAGGGCTGCATGATCATCAAGCCCGATGGGTATGCTATCTGGGAAAATATACAGCATGAATTAGACCGCAGATTCAAAGAAACAGGCGTAGAGAATGTATATATGCCGATGTTTATTCCGGAGAGCCTTCTGGAGAAAGAGAAGGATCATGTGGAAGGATTTGCACCGGAAGTCGCATGGGTAACTTACGGCGGACTCAATCAGCTACCGGAGCGTCTGTGCGTCAGACCTACTTCTGAGACACTGTTCTGCGATTTTTATAAAAATCTGATCCAGTCTTACCGTGATCTGCCAAAGGTGTACAACCAGTGGTGTTCCGTAGTACGCTGGGAAAAGGAAACCCGTCCGTTTCTGCGTTCCAGAGAATTCCTGTGGCAGGAGGGGCATACGGCGCATGCAACCGCAGAGGAGGCACAGGCACGTACCATCCAGATGCTGAATCTGTATGCAGATTTCTGTGAAGAGTTCCTTGCCATGCCGGTTGTCCGCGGACAGAAGACAGAAAAAGAAAAATTTGCCGGTGCGGAAGACACCTATACCATCGAGGCACTGATGCATGATGGAAAAGCCCTGCAGTCCGGAACCAGTCACAACTTTGGAGATGGATTTGCAAAGGCATTTGGTATCCAGTATACCGATAAACAGAA
>UMJU01040574.1_pt1 | contig 18542 bp, 10 predicted proteins | sample 1966161 | NCBI WGS metagenome assembly UMJU01 (sample SAMEA4836156, study PRJEB28245) | human gut metagenome | biome: gut microbiome; material: fecal sample | place: Denmark | collected 2008 | reverse complement strand
GTAGATAAGGCTCACGGGAATGTTCTGATAGGAGGATTGGGAATCGGGTTACTAACGAAAAACTTAATACCTAAGATAGAGAATGGTGAAATAAAACATATCTCAATATGGGAAAAGAATATCAATCTTATCAATTTGTGGAAGATGGCCGAGCAATACCTTCCAGTGCATGATAAAATATCAGTATTCAACTATGATGTATTTGATTATCAAAAAGCAAGAAGTCAATTAAAAGGTGTTTTTGATTCTGTGTACATAGATATATGGGCAAGTTTAGATGAAAACGCTTATACACAAATGAAGCACTTCAAACGTGCCTTTAAAACATTTTTAAACCCCAATAATCCGAATTCGTTTATTGAATGTTGGGGGCGTCAACAATGTATGGCTAAAGCAAGAAAGAGGTAGATATAGATTTGTGATTAGAATTGATTAAAAAAAGGAGGCTAACTGTCAAGTCACCCTCCTTTTACTTTATCCCCTTACAACAAAGGAATAAGTAGGTATTTCACTATGGAAATTACAGTTGTCAACCAAAGGATAAAGTTTATTATCCAGCTCATTACATCTTTTTCTACTGAGACGCCACTACTATTATTCGTGTCAAACTCAAAATTCACTTCATTCTTTTCTGTTTTTTTACTAAATAAAATTTTCATTGTTAAACATAATAATATTTTATTTTCAAGCTGCCTTAACAGCTTTAGTTAGCTTATCTTTTGCTGTCACTCAGGTACAGTGGACGCTAACCAATTCAAATATATCAATACACAATCAAAAAATCAACAAATAGCAAAAAATAATCTATCTCTCTTCAGTTCCACCTCACGATAATCGTTTACCTTTGAACGTATATTTCACTTGTTAAAATACATTCGCACTAAGCCCTCTTAAAAAAAGAGAGGACCACTCAGTGTAGTCCTCCAATCTTTTATTTGTCAACTTCTCTATTCTAATCGTTAGCAATAATCTCATTTTTCATAACATCTATTCGTGCGATGAAATAATTATCACCATGCTCATCAATGAATAAACGACACGCTTTTCCTATTGCTTCATCTGCTGAAACAGCATGAATACTTTTATTTACACTCAGAGATTCTGAAAATCTATCTCCTGTAACTACAACATAATAAATAATAACTAAATAATTCATTTCTATAATATCTAAAAATTGTCAGCAATATTACTGATATTGCAAAAGAACAACAAATAACTGAATTTATCAATCTAAAACTGAAAAACATATATAATACTCAAAATCTCATAGCCGCCAGCACCTTATTCCGGCTGGATGTATCACCCTGATTATTGTAGTATATTTTTTCACAATTATCTACGCTTGTGCCCATCATATTCGCCACATATATGACCGGCACACCCTTACTTATATAATGAGTAATTGCGGTATGTCTAAACGTATATGTATGTAACGGAAAAGTACACCCGAGAGCTTTGCCCACTTTTTTCAACCAGTAGTTTACCTTTCCTATAAAGTGTTTAATGTCACCATTATTAGTCCCCTGTGTCCGCAACTTTTCTTTGTTACGAATAGGGAAAATATACCCGTCCTTAGCTAAATGACGCCACCGGAGCATGATTCTATCAAGTTCTTCATTGATTGGAACAGTGCAAGGTACGATTTGTTTATCGGCTATTTTCCTTCGTTTAAATACGAAATGACTAACACCTCCAATTTTCTTAATGTCAGAATATTTAAGAGATATGGCATCACAGGCGGATTGCCCCGTATAAAGAATAAACAGGCAAAAATCCCGGTACAATTCATTTAATGGAGAACAAGAGATTTCATCAAGATTAAGCTGAGAAAACTTCTTGCATTGTTCTTCCGTAAGCGTATTACTTTTCTGAGAACTGCCCTTCGCTTTCTGCACCCAGTTACATTTTTTAAAGTCATCCGCTTTTAAGTACCCGTCCTGATCCGCTTTCGCTATCATGGCATGAAGCATCTTGGAAATATATATGCGCCCTTTGCCTTTACGCACTTTCTCAACCCATTCCAATAGGTTGTTAATGGTATTGGCTGTAAGTTCTGAGATAAGCAGTTTTGAATACTTGATTTTTTTATACTTGCAGAACTCTTTAATGCGTCTTTCCAATTTCTCATACCCTTCAAAACTTCCTTTGATTGTACCGTCCGCATGTCGTTTTTCATTCAGTCTGCCAACTATCACCTGAATGAATCCGGCAACTGTCATGGCTTCTGATGGGGCCGGAGTATCATCCATGGCAGCAATCATACCAAACACGCTTCCGGTCCAGTTGATTGCCATTTCATCATACCTTTGCCGGAATTGGACAAGCATTGCATTATTTTCATCACTAAAGGGACAGCTTGGAATAAAAAGCTGTTTTCTCTGGTTCCAGTGACGTTTTTGGATGGCACCTTTCAAGAGCTTCGTCACATTGATAAATTTGGTCTCACCACTTTGGTAGAGTCTTAATCTAAGCTGGAAACCTTTGTTTCCGAATGTCTGATAATTAATCGTGATCATAACATTGCTTTTTATCAGTTAGTAATGTGCGCCATGCTTATCACAAACAATGCACATCAAAAACTGACTTCAGCCATCACACTGCTTTTCCGACCCAAAGTGTACAGGGTTTTATCGGACTTAGAGCAGGCTAACTCTAAGATTATCAGCTATAAAAAAAGAGAATCAGTTTATCCATAGTGTACATGATAAACTGATTCTCATCACAATGCGGAGAGACAGGGATTCGAACCCCGGGTGCCTCGCAGCACAACGGTTTTCAAGACCGCCGCAATCGACCACTCTGCCACCTCTCCAAAACTTCTTTTTCAGAAGTGCTTTTCTTTTAAAGCGGTGCAAAGATACAAATCATTTTTTATTCTACAAACTTTTCTGCACAAAAACAGAGCAATTATACCAAAATTCTTGTTTATACCCACTACGGAACGAACATAACGGCATTTAGGCTGTTTGTTAAAATTTATCAATGGCAAGATAATATTTTATAACTTACTGAATATCAGTATGCTTACAAAGAGTCACATTCAGTATACGATTGAACCCTATTCAGTATACGACTGAATGGCATTCACTATACGACTGAATTAGGTTCAGAATACGACTGTTCTTAAACCTACATTATTTGTAAATAATGCAGATTATTATCCGATTCTTGTTTCTGTTCGTAAACCACATATAAAGAAAGTATTAGCATCTCTACTCCCCCGGACATTCACTACCTAATAATAGTTATTTTATGCTGTTCAACATAAAAAGGGGAATCTCTCTTATAAAATTACGGAATTTATTCAGTATTTTTGCGCGCTCTAAAGGATAACATTATCTAACCTACTAACAAAAACAAATTTTATGGAATTGAACAAAACCTTTACCAATGGGCTTTGGAGCAAAGAAATCAATGTCAGTGATTTCGTCAGTAAAAACATCGCACCCTATACCGGAGATGCATCTTTTCTGCAGGGACCTACCGAACGTACCAAACGTATCTGGGACATCTGTCTGAAAGCTCTCGAAGAAGAAAGAAACAACAATGGCGTCCGTTCACTGGACAATAGCACCGTATCTACCATTACTTCTCATAAAGCCGGATATATTGATAAGGACAATGAACTCATTGTCGGTTTGCAGACCGATGAACTGTTGAAACGTTCCATCAAACCTTTCGGAGGCATCAACGTGGTAGCAAAAGCATGCCGTGAAAACGGAGTGGAAGTGGACGATAAAGTAAAAGACATCTTCACCCATTACCGCAAAACACATAACGACGGCGTATTCGATGTATATACCGAAGAAATCCGTTCCTTCCGCTCATTGGGATTTCTGACCGGTCTTCCCGACAACTATGCCCGCGGACGTATCATCGGTGACTACCGGCGTCTGGCACTCTACGGCATCGACCGACTTATCGAAGCCAAGCAGGAGGACTTGCGTAACCTTACAGGCCCGATGACCGAAGCACGTATCCGCCTGCGCGAAGAAGTGGCAGAACAAATCAGAGCCTTGAAAGATATCAAAGTAATGGGTGAATATTATGGGCTTGACCTCAGCCACCCGGCTACATCTGCCCAAGAAGCCGTGCAATGGGTATACATGGCATATCTTGCTGCCATCAAAGAGCAGGACGGTGCTGCCATGTCACTGGGTAACGTATCTTCTTTCCTCGATATTTTCATCGAATACGATTTGGCTCATGGAAAGATTGACGAGACGTTTGCGCAAGAACTGATAGACCAGTTCGTCATCAAGCTGCGCATGGTACGCCATCTGCGTATGCAATCATACAATGATATCTTTGCCGGTGACCCGACTTGGGTGACCGAAGCCATTGGCGGCCGTTTCAACGACGGACGCGTGAAAGTCACCAAGACTTCTTTCCGCTTTTTGCAGACGCTATACAACCTCGGTCCTTCTCCGGAACCGAACTTGACCGTATTGTGGAGTCCCGAACTGCCGGAAGGTTTCAAGGATTTCTGCGCCAAAGTTTCTGTAGATACCAGCTCCATTCAGTACGAAAACGACAACCTGATGCGTGAAGTGCGCAACTGCGACGACTACGGCATCGCCTGCTGTGTATCCTACCAAGCCATCGGCAAACAAATCCAGTTCTTCGGTGCACGTGCCAACCTTGCCAAGGCCCTGCTGCTTGCCATCAACGGTGGCCGTTGCGAAAACACCGGAACTGTCATGGTGAAAAGTATTCCCGTATTGACCGGCGAAACACTGAAGTTTGAGGAAGTTATGGCCAACTACAAGAAGGTACTGACTGAAATAGCCCGTGTCTACAACGAGGCCATGAATATCATCCACTACATGCATGATAAGTATTATTATGAGAAAGCCCAGATGGCATTCATCGATACCGACCCACGCATCAATCTGGCATACGGTGTCGCCGGCCTTTCCATCGCCATAGACTCACTGTCCGCCATCAAATATGCCAAAGTCACTGCACGCCGCAACGAAATCGGCCTGACCGAAGGTTTCGACACCGAAGGCTCATTCCCCTGCTTCGGCAATAATGACGACCGTGTGGACCACCTGGGAGTAGACCTCGTTTACTATTTCAGCGAAGAACTGAAAAAGCTGCCTGTCTACAAGAATGCCCGTCCCACCCTTTCCTTGCTGACTATCACCTCCAACGTGATGTACGGCAAGAAGACCGGTGCCACTCCGGACGGACGCGCCAAAGGTGTTGCCTTTGCTCCGGGTGCCAACCCAATGCACGGACGTGACAAGAACGGTGCCATCGCTTCCTTGAGCTCCGTAGCCAAATTGCGCTACCGCGACTCGCAGGACGGCATCAGCAATACGTTCTCCATTGTTCCCAAATCACTGGGCCCGACACCGGAAGAACGTGTAGAGAACCTGGTAACCATGATGGACGGCTACTTCACCAAAGGTGCCCACCATTTGAACGTAAACGTACTGAACCGCGAAATGCTGGAAGATGCCATGGAACATCCTGAAAAGTATCCGCAACTCACCATCCGCGTTTCCGGCTATGCCGTGAACTTCGTGAAGTTGAGCCGCGAGCATCAGTTGGAAGTCATCAGCCGTTCATTCCACGAAAGAATGTAATATGATAAATGTACACTCCTACGAAAGTATGGGAACATTCGACGGGCCGGGTCTCCGGCTCGTCGTTTTCCTGCAAGGATGTCCGTTCCGTTGTCTGTATTGTGCCAATCCGGATACGATTGATGTAAAAGGAGGCACTCCCACCACTCCGGAAGAGATTCTGCAAATGGCTATCAGCCAAAAGGCATTCTTCGGGAAGAAAGGAGGTATTACTTTCTCCGGCGGTGAGCCTACCCTGCAAGCAGAAGCGCTGATTCCTCTTTTCAAGGAGCTGAAGGCGAACGGCATCCATATCTGTCTGGACAGTAACGGAGGCATCTGGAATGAAAAGGTGGAAGAGCTCTTTAGTCTGACTGACCTCGTGCTGCTGGACATCAAGCAATTCAATCCCGAACGCCACCGCACGCTAACGGGACGGAGCAACGAACAGACACTCCGCACCGCTGCCTGGCTCGAAGAACATGGGCGCCCCTTCTGGTTGCGCTACGTACTGGTTCCCGGTTACAGCGATTCGGAAGAAGACATCCGCCTACTGGGTGAAAGTTTCGGCAAATACCGGCAGATACAACGGGTGGAAATACTTCCTTATCACCGTCTGGGCGTTCACAAATACGAAGCCATGGGATGGGATTACAAATTGAAAGAAGTAAAGGAAAATACTCCGGAACAACTGGAACAGGCAGAAAAACTGTTCAAAGAGTATTTCACGAATGTGATAACCAACTAAAACAGAAAAGCAAGGCTGTCTGGAATCATATCCGGACAGCCTTGCTTTTCATTTATAGGACAAGAACCCTATTCTTCCAAGTTATAGGTAATCTGCTGTACATCATCACTACTGCCACCCACCATAAAGACGAAATCACCAGGTTCTACCATATAATTCATCTCATTGTCATAGAATCCCAGTGCATCGTCAGTTATCTGAAAAACTACAGTTTTGCTTTCACCCGCATTCAGATGAATTTTCCTGAAGCCCTTCAATTCCTTTATCGGGCGCGTAACAGACGCTACCTTATCCTGCACATACAACTGGACTACTTCCTCTCCTGCACACTTACCGGTATTAGTCACTTTTACCGACACCTCCGTATGGACGCCTGCAGCCTTGCCCGGCAGCAGTTTCAAATCAGAATATCCAAAATCCGTATACGAAAGCCCATATCCGAAAGGATAGGCAGGCTCAGTGGAAGCATCGATATAGGATGCCTTATAAGTCTGTTGCAATGCGGTAGGACGACCGGTACTCTTATTCTGGTAATAAATGGGAATCTGCCCTACGTGTGCAGGAAATGTCATGGGCAATTTAGCCGAAGGATTATACTCTCCCCACAACACATTGCATATGGCATTGCCGGCCTCACTCCCCAGCCACCAAGTACACAGTACCGCATCAGCATGTTCCCTTATCTCATTGAAGATTACCGGACGCCCACACATGACAAGAGCAATGACAGGTTTTCCAGTCTTTGCCAGTTCCGACACCAGCTTCTGCTGCCCCTCGGGTATGGCTATATTCACTTTGGAAGCCTTCTCGCCACTCTGACCGAATCTCTCGCCTACCGCCACAACAATGACATCCGAAGCCTCAGCAGCCTGCAATGCTTCCTGCAGTCCAGTCAATTGATTGCTCTTCATATCATAGCCTTCAGCATAGTTCACCTCCAGTCCTTTCCGGACCAGTGCATCATACAAGGTCACCACTTTGCTCCGGTCCGTAGTGGCGGCCCAAGCCCCTGCCATATCGTATTGGGATTTTGAGAGTCCTCCTATCAAGGCTATCTTCCTCGTCTGTGCCGTCAACGGAAGCACGGATTCCCTATTCTCCAGCAATACAACGGAACGCTCGGCCATACGGAGCGAAGCATTGCGGACTTCGGGTGCATTGAGTATTCTGGCTGCTCTTTCCGGATTACAGTAGCGAAAAGGGTCCTCAAACAATCCCAACTCATATTTCTTCTCCAAAATACGCCGTACTGCATCATCAAGCACACTCTCCTTTACTTTCCCTTCTTGAACAAGCTCCTTCAGATAAGTCAAGTAACAGGTACTTACCATCTCCATGTCCAGACCAGCATTCAGCGCTTTGGCTGCGGCATCTTTCTTGTCAGCAGCATAACGGTGGTTCACCAATTCCTCTACCGAATTATAATCGGACACAACAAATCCCTTAAATCCCCACTGCTCTCTCAATAGCCGGTTGAGCAAGAAATCATTGGCAGTACAAGGAATATTATTAAAATCATTGAAAGCACTCATCACGGTAGCTGCTCCTGCCTTTATGGCCGCCTTATAGGGAGGCATATAAAAATTGGCAAAGTGGCCCATTGACATATCCACACTATTATACTCCTTTCCTGCTATCGGTGCACCATATCCGGCAAAATGTTTCATACATGCCATGACAGTCGTCGTGTCCGCCAAATCGTCTCCTTGCAAGCCTCTGACACGCGCCTCCGCTACCCGAGAACCATAATAAGGGTCCTCACCGGCCCCTTCCATGACGCGTCCCCAACGTGCGTCCCACGAAATATCCACCATCGGGGCAAAAACCCAGTTCAAACCATCGGCGGCACTTTCCAAAGCATTGTAGCGTGCAGCTTCCTCAATCATGGCCAAATCGAAACTTGCAGCCTCAGCAAGCGGAAGCGGAAATCCGGTACGATAGCCGTGGATAACATCCAGTCCGAAAATTAAAGGAATGCGCAAACGCGATTGCAAAGCAAGCTCTTGATAACGGCGTATATCCTTTACTCCTATCACATTCAGCATAGAGCCTATTCTGCCTTGCCGTACGTATTCTTCCTTAGGAATATTTCCACCGTCGGGTCCGGTAAAATTCCCCCGGTAGGTGCATTGTGCAAGCTGGCCTATCTTTTCGTCCAGCGTCATCTGCTTCATCAAGCCTAAGATGAATTTCTCCTTCTCCGTAGTTTGTGCCAAGGTAAAGGTGTTACCAAGTCCCCACAGACAAACCATCAGTATTATTATCTTTTTCATACCACCATTCTTGTTTTGATATTTATTTTATCATAAAACAACAGTTGCCTTCAATGGCAAATCAGCCGAAGAAGGACCTGCCAGAATCTCAAAAGTCCCCTTTTCCACTACAAACCGATGTGATTCCACATCATAGTAGGCAAAGGCTTCCTCATCCAGCAATATCCGAACGCGCTTGGTTTCACCCTTCTTCAAGTAAACCTTATCGTAGCCTTTCAACTCCTTCAATGGACGCGGAACAGAACATTCCACATCCCGCACATATACCTGAGCCGCTTCTGCAGCATCCATCTTTCCGGTATTCTTGATGTCAAAGCTTACTGTAACCCGGTTTCCCCCCGTCTTCTCAACACTCAGATTACTGTATTCAAAACTACTGTATGACAGTCCATACCCGAAAGGATAGAGCGGCTGCTTTCCGTTCCGGTCATATCCCCTATAACCTACGAAAACACCTTCGGCATACTGCACCCGTTTATGAGGTACATTGCGATTGTCATAATAATTACCATATACCGGATTATCTTCCCATTTTTCCTCGATGCTGACCGGCAGTTTGCCACTTGGCGAAAGCTTGCCCGTAATGATTTCGGCAAGGGCCTTTCCACCCTCCTGCCCCGGATACCATGCCATCAAAATAGCTTGTACATTCTGCCCCCAATTGCGGAAATCTATTCCACCTCCGGCATTCACCACCACAGTCACATTATCATGAAGTGAAGCCACTTTATTAATGAGATATTCCTGCCCGTATGACAATGCAAACGGACGGTCGAACCCTTCACCTTCTGTACTGCTGTTGAACCCGGCACATACAACAACATTCCTGGCATGCTTCAGTGAAGAGGCCAAACGCTCCTCATCCATCATTCCTGCCTGGAAACTGACAGTCGCCTCACCCACATTATCAAAATATTCAATACGCAACCGGTATATCTCCCCTGCACTGACCTGCATAAATGCACTGCGGGTACTGAATGAATGGTTCCCCCAATCTCCGGTAATCAGCTTATCGTTTACAAACAGACGGTATCCATCATCGCCAGCCAGCTGGAACTTGACAGTTCCATCCTTGTCAGCCTTGTAAACTCCCGTCCAACGGGCAGAAAACTGATCTACCGGCATGCCGTCGAACGGTGCACCGTATTTCCAGGCATAGTCTATGGCAGGCTCTATGGCAGCCTGAAAGAGCTCTCCGGTAAGATTACGAGTATTATAATATTCGCTCTTAAAACCGTTTTGCGTAAAACTGTCATCCGTATAAATCTGTTGGGACATATCCTTATAAAGAAGGCTGTCAGACAGCAGCTCTATCTGTCTGCCGCCCTTCAACTGAACCATACCGTCATAGAGCGACACTACCGAATAAGGGGTGACAAATCCGCTTCCCCCTCCTGTGGGAATAATATCGGCATTAGGCCCGATTACCAATGTTCTACCGTTCCGGTAAGGCAACGTACCGTTGTCATTTTTCAATAACACTACTCCTTCCCTCGCCAAGTCAAGTGCAATTTCCTTAGACTGTGCATTGTCTTTAGCGATAGATTTATCTTCTCTCGGAGTATCAAGTGCTCCAAAAGCAATCAATGTCTGGAGTATATGCCGGACTTTGGCGTCAATGGTCTCTTCCTTCACGATACCATTCTCTATTGCCGGAATAAGAATCTCCCTGGTCATGAATTTACCGACGGGCATTTCCAAATCCAACCCTCCATTAGCGGCTCCCACACCGGAATATACAGATGTCCAGTCGGACATCAAGATACCTTTAAATCCCCACTGCTTGCGTAATACATCAATGTTCAGCCAGCTGTTTTCGGTGGCATGCACCCCGTTCAGCGGATTATAGCTATCCATGACCGCTCCTACTCCTGCTTCCTGCACAGCTTTTCGGAACGCGGGAAAATAAATTTCCTGCAACGTGCGTTCATCCACATCCGAGCTGGCATGATGTCTGCTCCACTCCTGGTTATTGGCTGCAAAATGCTTCACCGTAGCCATGACTCCCTCTTCCTGCACTCCCAAGATATATTCTTTGGCTGTTTCGCCCATCAGATAAGGGTCTTCACCAAAATACTCATAGTTTCGCCCGCATAGAGGAGAACGGTAGATATTGACTCCGGGCCCCAACAGAATACTTACCCCACGGGCCTTTGCATCCCGGGCCAAACCATGTCCCAGTTCTCTGGCCAACTTACGGTTCCATGTCGAAGCCGACAAGATGCCACAAGGATACAAGGTACTTTGAGTATTGTTACGTATGCCTTGCGGACCATCGGCCATCCTGATTTCGGGTATGCCAAGCCGGGGCACAGCACGGATATAAAAAGATTTGGGACCGGAAATGTAATCGATTTTTTCTTCCAGAGTCATTTGAGAAACCAACTCCCTGGCACGTTGTTCCGCCTGGGGAGTAATACACACTTGTGCTTTTGCCGTGATTGCACAACAAAGCAATAGCCCGCTTAAGGCTACTTTCTTTTTAATCTTCATTTTGTCTATTTTACTACGTGTTTGTTATATTGCCGGGCATGTCCCGACCTACTTTCTTTCTTCTCAATCAATAAAAAACCGTGTCCCTTCATCCACCAACGAAGAAACACGGCCGAAAGTTATTAAGAAAATTCAGAATCTACAAGAAAGTGGACAAAAACATGTCTGTCCTGCCATCAATAAGTAAGACGTATGCCGGCCTGCAACGTAAAGTTACACGGGTTCTCCTTGCGTATAGTCTGTATCGACGAACCGTCATCAAAGAAATAGGATACTCCCGGTTCCACATACAAGCCAACCCTATTGCTTATGTTATACTGGGCACCGACAGCACCCATGACAGAAAGCTGTACCGGTTTCACAGTCTCACTCTCAGTACCAATCTTGCCATACACACATTTTTCAATGGCACCCCCCGCCGAAACATACATCGTAAAGTTCTTTGTATCCACAAAGTTCCAGTTGGCCCGTATCGGAATGCCAATATAATGCAGCTTCTGGCTTATCTTTTCCGAGCTGCCCTCATACCTTACGTCAGAAGCAAGATAGGTATACGTCAGCCCGCTTTCCACAGAGAAACCCTTCGCCAAGTTTTTCCGCACCGAAACACCGAAACTGAGCGGTTGTTTATGGTCTATATCCGAAATCTCCTTTTCGCGTCTTTGCAGATAGGGCATACCATCCTTGAAAACCAGTTCCTGCCCGTCGGGAATGGTAACAATACCATTGGCCGTAGAGGATAAATCTACGTTACCGCCATAAATAGGACTTCCAGGCATGTAGTCCGACATGACATTCGCTTCCCCTTCATTCGCCAATGAAAAACCTCCCGTATTTCCAACGGACAAGCCAACCGCCCATCCTTTAGTATCCCTACCAGAACTGTTTCTTTCCGGAAGATGCAGTTTGTCCCGGCCTGACGGACGATAGCGGTCTTTCCTTGTTCTCTCCGGTTCCTCTGCCTGCATTGTGGTCTCATGGTCCGTATCTTCCATTACCGGCTCTTCCGCCTGCTGCCCAATACCGACAGCCTCATCTGCAGTTTCAACCGGCAACATTTCCTCCTGCCGCTCATCGTCAACCGGTATTCTAATATCTTGTGCAACCAAAGGGCGACTTGCCTCCCTATCCCGTACCGATGCATTTCCATGTGCCCGATAGGCAGGCTCTATGGAATTAGTCTGTACGGTAGGCATCGTCTGTTCCGGCAAGACATCCGGAGCCACAGCCAAAGCAGGCACTGACGTATGCCGCATTTCATTCCCTACCGGACTCTGCAACAGCCACAGACTGACGGACGATACTGCCACCAGCAGCACAGCTGCCGCAGCCACCGCCCAGCGACGGAAAGGCATCATCCTATGCGATCCGGTTATCGGAGTTCCGGAAAGGGACAATTCCTTTTCCAACCGCTCCCATCCGGCAACCGGCAACGGTTCGGAATAGTCTTCCAGCTTATCCTTTATCTTTTTCAACCACAATTCATCTTCCATACGTTCCTTCATTTAATCATTTCTTTTCATCCACTCACGTACTTTTGCCGCTAAAGTCGCTTTAGCACGCGTCAACTGCGAGGCAGAGGATTTTTCATTAATTCCCAATAGTCGAGCAATCTCCTTATGGGATTTCTCTTCAAAAATATATAAGTTGAATACGGTACGATAGCCGGCAGGCAATTCACTGATAAACTGCATCAGTACCTTTTGAGGAATGACATCTATTGACGAACCTTCCGGTTCCTCATAAGCTTCGGGTGCATTCTCCAAGGCCGATGACTGATTCATCACATCATTTTTCCGCAAATACTGCAACACCGTATTCACCATTACGCGTTCCATCCATGCCCGCAGAGAACCCTCTCCCCGCCAAGTGAACTTATCGAAAGAATCAAAAAGTTTCAGAAAACCGTCATGCATCAGGTCTTGGGCAGTCTCCCGGTCACCTGCATAACGGAGGCATACGCTGAGCATGCGTCCCGCATAGCGCTCATACAGTTCTTTGCGGGCAAGATTGTCTCCTTGCCTACAGCGTTCTGCCAATTCCTGTTCTTCCATTCTCTCTTTTAACACGTGTTTACCCTATAAATGCAATCGGCGCAAAAATACTGCATCAGGCAGAGAAGAAAATCATACTTTCATTTCTTTAACAGTATACTACGCAGTATTTAGCTTTTCACCGCATTTTCTGAATGCAAAAATAAGTTTTAAACAGAAAAAGAGCTAAAACCTACCACTTATGAAGAAACTGAGAATGACATTGGCAGCATCCATGCTTTTATTCCTGACTGCCATTGTATTGCAATCATGCCTGGACGATTGGGATGACGAATATGACACTTTGTTCGCCGTAGGTACGGTGAAGGTCATCGAAGGAAAAGACTACTATTTCTCACTGGACGAAGGCAGTAAACTATATCCCAGTGACACAACCTATGTTCACAACTATGCCGTAATAGACGGCCAGAGGGCTTTCATCTACTTCCGCGAACTGGAAGAGAAACTTCCAGGCTACGAATATAATGCCCAAATAAAGCACATCGAAAACATTCTGACCAAAGACATCTACTCCATGCCTGCCGAAAAGGCAGACAGTATCGGAGACGACAACATCAACGCCACGGATTTATGGATTACGGGTGAGTATCTGAACATCAAGTATCAATTCTACCACAGTAACAACGAAGATAAGAAGCACATGCTGAACCTGGTCATCAACGAAGCATCCACCGGCGAGAACGACAAACTGGATTACGTCAATCTCGAATTCCGCCACAATGCCTACAATGACAGCCAGCTCACACTGGGCACCGGACTGGCCTCCTTCAAGCTGGACAATATAGCGGAACAACTGAAAGAGAAAAAAGGACTGAACATCCGCGTCAAAAGTCTATATGACGGTGAACGGTTCATGACCATAGACATTAAAAAAGAAAATAACTAAATCTCCTGAAAACACATTTTTCAACATCTCAATGAGAAGTGGAGTAACATTTCAATATGTTGCTCCGCTTTGTTTTCCATAACTTATCAGAATTCATTGTTCAGGCAAGTCAGCCTCAACGAAGCGTTGAACGCTTCGGCAGACAATCGCGTCCTGACCTGTACCTGCACGCTGCTCTTCGGCTGGACATCAAAATAATTGTCGCTATATACACTTTCATTGTCAGCAACGGACAAGCATACGGCACGGGCAAACTTGTCTGCCGAAACCGTCACTTCATATCCGCCTTCAATGGAACGGACTTCGACCTGCAAATCCACTTTCGGATAATTCATATTCTTCTGCTTGTCCAGACAGTAGTTGTTATGGTACACCCTGCCCGATTTGTCCGTATAGTCTACGCGGACATATACCGTTCCTCTACCTGCCCCCTCCAGCAGCTTGGCAAACGGTGCGGAAAAACAGACACGGCTGTCATTACCGGAAATGCCGACAGATTTGTCCCAGTGATAAACCACGGTTCCGTCGAACCGGCAGACCTGGAGCTGCAGCCGGCCGGAAGTATTCTCCAAGCGGTCGGACACTGCATATACTTTCAAATCATCCCCCTCCACTACCGGAGAAATCAGGATGTCATCATAGACCTTGCGAGTATAATAGTGCTGCGCCTTCCAGCGTCCGTAATAGTCACGGCTCGCCCAGGAAGCTACGGGCCAACAGTCGTTGTGCTGCCAGAAAAGCGTCCCCATATTATACGGCATTTGGCGGCGGTGCGACTCGATGGCCGTCTTGATGGCATCTCCCTGCAGCACATGGTTCATATAAAGGAATGCCCGGAAATCACGCGGTTTTTTATATTCATTCAACAGGTAAGTCTCAATCAGCCCGTTGGCATGGTCGCCACCACGCTGATGGGACATCATCACCTCGGAACGTATATCCCAGTCTTCGGGGTAAGGAGCATAGCGCTTGACGGAGTCGAACTCTGGAAAAGACTGAAAGCCGTACTCGCTGAAAAAGCGGGATTTCTCGCTGTCATAATCAGAAATGGGTGCTTTACCATGCCAGACACTCCAATAGTGGCGGTCCCCGTCAGTAGTACCGGACATCTCTCCCTCGAATGCGAACGGAGAAGAAGGCCAATAGAAGGTTCCGGGTGCATACTCCCTGACCACCCCGGGTAAGGTGACATGATACTGCTGCCGGTACTGTGCCCAAATCTTGTCGGCATATTCCTTGTTCTGCCGTTCTATCTCACGTTTCCAGCCCCAGCCCAGCCAGGCATCCTGGCATTCATTATTTCCACACCACAAAGCAATGCAAGCATGATTGCGCAAACGTTTCACATTGTCCACCGCCTCCTGATGGATATTATCGAGCAGGGCGCCTTCTGCCGGATACATGCTGCAGGCAAACATGAAGTCCTGCCAAATCATAATTCCATGCTCATCACACAAATCATAGAAGACATCGTTCTCATAGATACCTCCGCCCCAGACACGCAACATATTCATGTTTACACCGGCGGCATCGAGAATCGTCTTTTTATAATTCTCGGGAGTGACGCGCGGCAGGAAGTTATCCGAAGGGATGTAATTGGCTCCTTTGGCAAAAACCGGACGCCCGTTCAGCTCTATATAGAAAGTATGCCCGTCCTTATCCGGCTGATGTACCACCTTCAAAGAGCGTATGCCCACCCTTTCGGTTTTAGAGTCCAACAATTCCCCACCTGCAATGATATCCGTACGGAAACGATAAAGGAAAGGCTCCCCCAGTCCATTACTCCACCACAACTTCGGCTTGTGAAGGACAAAATCAACGGTCACCCGATTGGTGCCTCGCTTCAAATCCGCTTGCCACTCGCCAAGCACTCTTCCGGTAGCCTCGTCTGTTATCGTGACCAGCACTCCGTCCATATCCTTATCGGCATCCAGCTCCACATGTCCGGCAATCACGGCCCTGCCTGCACCGACTTCCTTCTGCTCGATAAACACATCGTTGATTCTCAAATCGCTCCAAGCCATGATATACACCGGACGCCAGATGCCGGAGGTAACCAGACGCGGCCCCCAGTCCCAGCCATAATGATAACCTGCCTTACGGGCAAAAATGCTTATCTTCTTGTTGAACAAGCCCCCGTTTTCAGACTGGTCATTGGATGCCGGATACTGGTAGGGAAGTGCATCCCATTTGGGGACGTCTATCTTTACCGGCGAATGGAAGTACACCTTCAATATATTATTCTCCTCCCTGATGTACTGCCTAACGGGGATAGACCAGCGGCGAAACATATTGTCCGCTTTCAGTATACATTCATCATTCAAATAAACGTCAGCGTAAGTATCCAGCCCCTCGAACACAAGCTCCATATTCTCTTTCCGCATCATGTCGGCAGCAAGAGTAAAGCAAGTTTCATAAACCCAGTCTTCCTTGTCAATCCATTGCAATCCCCGTTCGTTCAACCGGAAAAACGGGTCTTCAATAATCTTGTTCTGCAGTAAGTCTGTGTGGACTACTCCCGGAACTGTAGCCGGATACCAATTGGTCAGTCTCGCCTGCCGGAATTTCCAGCCTTCATGAAGGTTCTTTACCGCTGTTTTTAGTTTCATACGAGTGTGTTTCATAGTTTTCTTTGACTACTCTAAATTACGGATAGACAAAAATACGACATTCAAAGGATACTTTATAATATCTTCTTAACGAAACATGATACAATCCCGTACACACCTACCGGGTCAGCGTCGCTGCACATCTGCTGCAGTGTGACTGCAAACGTGTTGCAGTGTGACTGCAAACGTGTTGCAGCGCTACTGCATATATGCTGCAGTGACACTGCATATGTGTTGCAGCGCCACTGCAAAGCTGAATGCAGTAGCACTGCAAAAAGCATGCACTTGCTTTGCAGTGGCAATGCATTATCCCATCGCCTTATTATGAAAGGAGATGTCATCCAGCTTTCATTATCTATAATTAATTTACAAAGGCGTAGTTTCCAAGTCTTTTAAAGCAAACGGAGTACAAGCAAAAAAGGTCTACAAATCTATGATTTGTAGACCTTTACCCGCTAGTTTTTCATCTTATTCAGAACTGTTGCGGAGAGAGGGGGATTCGAACCCCCGATACCCTTTAGGGGTATACACGCTTTCCAGGCGTGCCTCTTCAACCACTCGAGCACCTCTCCTTGTTCGGGGCGCAAAAGTAAGGGAAGTTTTTGGAATTACCAAATGTTCGGGCAAATAATATTAAAAGTCCGTTCAAGCAACCAATGCCGGAACGGACTTTCAACACTCAATAAAACATACTTATCATTACCGTGATCTGACTTCCCGTCTCATGAATATGACATACGAAAGGGCAAAACAGATAACAGTAGCTGCAATCAGTCCGGTGAGCTGCGGCCACACCACCAAAAGACTCTGTCCCAATGGCAGCGGGCTGGGAATGGCCCCCTGAACCTGCTCCATAGTGAGCGGCCCCAAACTTCTGACGGAAGGTATCAGCAGTGTTGTAGTCGCCTCATTGAACAGTTCGCTAGGTGCCAGACGCATCAGACCGAGAATAAATTTCTGGTAACTGACTATCTGATAAGGAGATGCCAGCTGCGAGGGGCTCAATGCCTTGGCAACCAGATTGACAATCATCGTATAGAACACGCTGAAAAACAACCATACCGCCACCGAAGCCAATGCCGAGGTGGCCGCCTGACGGAAGCAAAGCGAAAACAGAATGGCCAGATTCAGCCAGAATGCCACATAGAATACACTGATTATGAGAAAGAATACAATCCTCCAAAATTCTTCTGCTGTGGGAGGAATGCCTATCGCTATCAACCCGCAGCCCATTACGAGAAATCCTAGTACAAACAGCATTATACCTATCACAATCAATGCAGCCACGAACTTGGCATTGATAATGCAATCACGATGAACGGGCTGTGACAGCATACGGCTCAACGTCCCCTTGTTCTGTTCCGAATTTATAGCATCGAATCCCAGCGCAATCCCCAACAACGGCCCCAGAAAGTTGATAAACTGCACAAAAGAAGGCAATGTGCCGTCCGAGGCTGTGAACAACTTCAAGAAAAGGAACGAACCGTCCGGGTCATTGGGCTTGATGGCGGCACCTATGTTGGTAAGCGAGGTATAGAGTGAGCCCATGCACGTAAGCAAAATGATTCCCATCAAGATAATGAACCGCCAACTTTTCACATGGTCGGATATTTCCTTGTTAACGACTACCCAAAAAGGATAATTGACTTTATTCATGCCTTTCCCCTCCTTCCTCCATATAATGGCTATAAATATCAGACAATTCCTGATGCTTGTCCTTCAAATCAGACATATCAATCAAGGTGACCAGCTTCCCACTGTTGAACAGTCCCACGCGGTCGCAAACTTTCTGCACCTGGTCCAGGTGGTGGGAAGAGAACAAGACGGTCAGTCCCTCCTTCCGGCTCAACTGCCTAATGAGCTCGATGAACTCCTGAACACCGGCAGGATCTATTCCCGAAGTAGG
>UMJU01055368.1_pt1 | contig 19108 bp, 19 predicted proteins | sample 1966161 | NCBI WGS metagenome assembly UMJU01 (sample SAMEA4836156, study PRJEB28245) | human gut metagenome | biome: gut microbiome; material: fecal sample | place: Denmark | collected 2008 | reverse complement strand
TCGAAACGTTTATTACGCCCACTCCCCATTTGTCTTGATATTTACTTTATTTTCAATATGTCACTCTGTGACTGCGCAAATAGAACCGTGGGCATGCTTATTCGAAGCTTCCCTCTAAGGCAGACACAAAATCGCTCAGACGGTGTCCCCGACAAAACGACAGCCCGCAGAAACGAGTTGCGCAATCACCAATCTAATTAGCAGATGGAGAAGGGAGAAATGACTGACTATGACATATCAGGAATTAGTTTCAAAATTAAAAGATACTTATCAGGAGAAAGATGCTTCCAAAATCAGTGAACATCTTGCCATCCAGTTTAACATACAGGGAGAAGCCGAAGGTGCCCTGTATCTGGAAATTGCAAACGGACAGCTTCATGTTGAACCATATGAATATTACGACCGTGACATTTTAGTCACAACTTCAGCTGCTGATCTGCTTGCACTCGCGCAGGGCAGCCTTGACATTCTCGAAGCTTACCAGAGTGGGAAAATTTCTGCGGAAGGAAATCTTGCAAAAGCATTGCTGTTAAATGAAATTGTCACCGGTTCATCCGAAGCTCCGTCACCAGCGGAATCTGCTCCTGTGGAAACTTCGGCACCAGCGGAATCTGCTCTTGTGGAAGCTCCGGCACCAGCTGAATCTGCTCCTGTGGAAACTTCGGCATCAGCGGAATCTGCTCCTGTGGAAGCTCCGGCACCGGCTGAATCTGCTCCTGTGGAAACTCCAGCTGGTGAAAATACTCCGGCTGCAAAACCATCCGTTAAAGCACCACGCATGTCCCGGAAGAAAAACAGAAAAAGACATAAATAATCTGTAAACTTCCTTGTGTTTTTCAGACAGCATGTTATGATAATTCATAACATAAGGTTTTTGATATAGGAAAGGAGTGAAATATATGTCTTTTTTAAACAACTTAGGACAAAAGATCAGTGATGTGAGCCAGACTACCATTAAAAAAACAAAAGATCTGGCAGATACTGCAAAATTAAACTTAAATATCTCCGAGGAAGAACGCAAGATTGATACTGCATACGAACAGATTGGAAAATGGTATGTGGAAAAACATCGCGAAGATGCCGAAGAAGATGTAAAAACCTGGCTGGATGCGATTGCCGTTTCCGAAGCCAGAATTAAGGAATGCCGTGAAAGCATTCACCAGATGAAAGGTGTAGCGATCTGCCCATCCTGCGGTGCAAGCGTGGATGCCGATGCTGCATTCTGCAGTGCCTGTGGACAGAAAATGCCGGAAAAGCCAAAGCCGGAACCGGTTAAGGAAGAGGACGTCGAGGTGATTCCTCCGGAACAGCCGTCTGAGGAACCAGCTTCTGAGACCGTGTCGGAAAATGCTTCCGAAACCCCGACTAAAGCCTCTGCACCAGATGCTTCAACCGAAGCTTAAAAACAGACATGGAAAACAAAAGGAGCTGTCGTGCCGCCGATATTCGCTGGTGCGATAGCTCCTTTTCTAATTTTATTAAGACGAGTTGCGCAATCTCTACTGTTTATATAAACGGGTTATAAAACCGGCTGCCATCATGATATGTAATCACAAGTGCAGCCACGGCAAATCCAAGCACCAATGCAATACACAGATAATCATTGCGCTGTAACTTTCTTCCCATATACCAGGTACGCTTTTTGTACTTCCCATACCCACGCAGCTCCATCGCATTACTGATTGTATCAATGCGGCCGATACTTGTAAAAATGAGCGGAAAGATGATAGATGCCGTACTCTTTATACGGCTCATCAGCTTTGCCTTCCCGGACATTTCTATTCCACGGGCCTCCTGCGCATTTTTAATTTTGTGGAAATCATCCTGCACATCCGGAATATAACGCAGTGCAATTGCCACCGCATATCCGATGTTGTAACTGATTCCAATACGATTTAACGATGCTGCAAACTCCGACGGATTGGTGGTCACGACAAAAATAAATACCGCCGGGATAATTGTAAAATATTTCAAAATAATGTTCAACTCATAAAACAACTGCTCAGCGGTAATCGGATAATGCGCCGAAAGCTGCCAGAGTACATGCTTTGTACCATAAATTTTTGTTCCCTGATCCGGTGCAAAAATAAAAATGGCAAGCACATTGATGACCAGAAAGAACATAATGAACTTAAAAATAGAACCGACCTGTTTCCACTCTGTTTTTGAAATCTTAAACAGGATCAGACTAAGAACCAGCATCACGGCGAGTACACGGGTATCATAAGTAAGCATGCTTGTGATGGACCATGCCAGAAAATAGATCAGCTTTGTGACACCACACAGCCGGTCCATCCAGGTATCTTTTTGCTCATAGGTCAATAACTTTGCCATTACCGCACCGCCCTTTCGTAATTGATAAACCGCTGCACGAACTGGGAAGAATCTTCAATTCCACATTTGACCGCCATCTCATAGAGAGATGTCTGCTTGAGATATGCTGGAGCCGTGATGGTTTCATCCGTCAGCACTTTCGCCGGCGTATCAATCGTCAGCAGCTGTCCATCCGCCACAACAATGGCGCGGTTGGTATATTCCAGCATCAGATGCATATCATGCGTAATCATGATAATGGTCGTTCCCTGTGTCTCATTGATCGTCTTTAAAAACTCCATAATTTCCGTATAATGGCGGTAATCCTGCCCCGCTGTCGGCTCATCCAGAATCAGGATCTCCGGCTTCATGACAAGAATGGATGCAATCGTCACACGCTTCTTCTGCCCGAAACTCAATGCTGAAACCGGCCAGTTCCGGAACTGATACAAACCACAGATTTTCAGTGTCTCGTACACACGCTCACGAATTTCTTCTTCCGGAACCCCACGCACCGTCAGACCAAGCGCCACTTCCTCATAAATCATGGGTTTTGAAATCATCTGATTCGGATTCTGCATGACGATTCCGATATGCTCCCCACGCTCTTTGACCGAAAGCGGTGAGATATCTTTTCCATTCAGTTCGATTTTTCCGTTGCTTGGCTCGAGGAACCCACAGATCAGATTGGAAAGGGTTGTCTTTCCGGCACCGTTTTTCCCGACAATGCTGATCATTTCCCCTTTTTTCACATCAAAGCTGATATCCGAAAGAATCGCCTTTCCCGGCTGATAAGAAAAATGCAGATGATCCACGTTGAGCACCTTTTCCTCTGCTTCCTGTTTCTGTGGAATCTTCGTTGTCTCAAACCATTCCCGAACCTGCGCTCTGTACGGCTCAAAATTCATGGTCTCCACATGCTGTGGATGATCTTCTGCCGCAATCGTACATCCGGCATGTTTCAGTGCCGTGACATAAAGCGGCTCGCGGATTCCCTGTTCCTTCAGGATATTTCCAGCCAGCAGATCATCCGGCTTCATATCCGCCACAATCGTTCCCTCGCCTACCACAACGATACGGTCCACGTCTTTATAAAGCACATCCTCAAGACGATGCTCGATGATCACGATGGTCTTCTTCTGTTCCTTCTGGATTCGGTCGATCAATGCAATGGCTTTCTTTCCGGTCGCCGGATCGAGATTGGCCAGCGGCTCGTCAAACAGCAGAATATCCACATCATCGATCATAACCCCCGCCATGGAAACTCTCTGTTTCTGTCCGCCGGACATCTCCGATGGTGCATGATGCAACAGTTCTTTTACCTCTACAGTCTCTGCCACACCGTCTACTTTGCGAAACATCTCTTCCTGTGCCATACAGTCATTTTCCAGCACGAAAGCAATATCTTCCGCAACCGTCAGACCGATAAACTGTCCGTCCGTATCCTGCAACACGGTTCCGACCATCTTGGAAAGTCCGAAAATTCCAAGTTTTTTCGGATCTTTTCCCTCGATTTTTAAAGTTCCGGTACTGTCTCCTTCATACGAAAAAGGGATCAGTCCGTTGATACAATTTGATAATGTCGACTTCCCTGATCCCGATGGTCCAATGATGAGCACCTTCTCTCCGGGATAAATTTTCAAATTGATATCCCGGAGTGTCGGCTCCATCTGTGACCGATATTTAAATGTAAAGTTTTCAAATTCAATAATCGGTTCCATACGTTTTTAGTCTTCCTTTGTAAGACTTGATGATTTTGCTCCAATCTTTGTATATCCCAGTCCGAGTAATGAACCAAGTACACCCACAATAATAATATTGGCTACAAACGCAAATACGCCCTGTGAGAATACTTTCTTTGCAGGCTCTGCATAAATGAGAATATCAAGCACCGGTGCAACAACGATCCATGCAATTGCATTTGCAACCACCTGAACGACATTAAAAAGAACTACTTTCTTCTTATTAAACCCACCGGCCTTAATCTCAAAGCTCTTTGCGAATAAACCAACTAAAATTCCAAAGATCGCATCTGGGAATACCCAGCTCCACCATACACCACCGTAAAACAGTGCATCTCCGAGTGCATGTCCCAGCAGACCAATGATTCCTCCGACAACCGGTCCAAACACTGCTGCAAGAAATGCCAGCACTGCTGCACGTGGCTGCATGGATGTATTCGGGATAATTCCCAGCGGAATCTGCACTTCTGTCAAAACAATGAACAATGCGGTTCCGATACCGGTTGCTACAACTTCTTTGATTCCAAATTTTTTCATAACAAGTTCCTCCTTTGTTTTTTCAGTACCTTATTATTTATGATAAACGCACAAATGTCAAGTTTTTCGCCCTTTTTCTTTCCAGCTTTCTTTCCAGCTTCCCCTAACTTTTTGCACCTTCTCCGGCAAAGTATTCCTTCACCAGCTTTACAACCACTCCGGAAAGCAAAAATACTGCAATCAGGTTCGGAATTGCCATGAGTCCGTTAAATGTTTCCGCAATACTCCACATCAGGCCCAGATCCATGGTCGCACCCACAATGGCAACCAGTGCATACACCAGCATGAACGGCTTATTGACACGGGAGCCGAACAAAAACTCGATGCAGCGCGTCCCGTATAATCCCCATCCGATAATGGTGGAAAATGCAAAACAACACATCGCAACCGCAGTAAAAATAGATACCCAGTTTCCGTATGTTGCGGTAAATCCACTGATTGTAAGCTCAGCACCTGCCGCCTGACCGTAACTGACCGGAACCTGGCTGCACAAAATAACCAGCGCGGTAAGCGTACAGATCACAATCGTATCTACAAACACCTCGAAAATTCCAAAAAATCCCTGCTTGACCGGTTTTCTCGTGTCTGCACAGGCATGTGCAATTGATCCCGTGCCAAGTCCTGCCTCGTTGGAAAAAATTCCACGGGATACGCCCTTTTTCATACTCATGAAAAAGCTGCCGACCGCGCCGCCGGTCACTGCTGCCGGATGAAATGCCCCTTCTATAATGGAAGCAAATACTGCCGGAACATGACCGATATTAAATAAGATCACTCCCACTGCCAGAACAATATAGACCAGTGCCATAAACGGTACCAGCTTTTCTGTCACGCGTCCAATCCGCCTGATACCTCCAAGCAGAATGAGTGCGATCAGAACCGCCAGAATGATCCCAACCACAAGATTAACAGTCGGTACCGCATCTTTTGAAATGACATGATAATTCATTAATGCCGTATTGATGGCTGTGGTAATCGTATTTACCTGTGTGGCATTCCCTGTTCCGAATACGGTCAGTACGCCAAACGCGGAAAACAGATACGCCAGCCAGTGCCAGTGCTTTTTCAGTCCGTTCTTAATATAATACATCGGACCGCCGACCAGATCCCCATGCACATTTTTTTCGCGGAAATGCACCGCAAGCGTCACTTCTGAAAGCTTGGTACACATACCGAGAATTGCGGAAATCCACATCCAGAACACTGCTCCCGGACCGCCGATGGCAATCGCCCCTGCCACACCGGCAATATTTCCCGTGCCGACCGTTGCCGCAAGTGCCGTACACACCGCCTGAAACGGTGTCATGGCTCCATCCGATGCCTCACGCTTCTTAAACATGCGGCCGAAGGTCACTTTCATCGCGTATGGGAACTTGCGGATCTGTAAGAACCGGGTCCGGAAACTCAATACCAGACCAACACCGATGATACAGATCATTGCAGGAACACCCCAGATGAAATTGTTGACCGCACTATTGATTGCTTCAATTGTGGATAACATACGTTTCTTTTTCCTTCCTACGTGAATAAGCGCGTGTTTTTTGTAAAACACGCGCTTGCATTATAGCACAATTTTTGCATTTTCTCTACAATGGAATTGTGGAAGAGGATATTTCCCACGGAAGTCCTTACGGTGGTCCTTATTCCCCCGCTCGTGCAGCCGACCCCACCACTTTCTGGCCTTATCAGGTATGGTCCTATCAGGCCGATGATGCCTCCTACACAAAAATAGGTTTTGTGACCGACTGGAATAAAAAAGAATGGGCAGACAGCATTGACGGATTTTCCTCATTCCCGGATTCCGCTGATAAGGATCACGACGGTATCGTATATCTCCTGACAAATGCCAAAGGGAAAGAAACCGCCATAGATGCTGCTGACCTGAAAAAGTGGGTGGATTCCTACCGTAAAGGTGCAAAAGAAATTCCCATCACCTATCAAAGGCTCAAATAATGGCAATTATGATTGTGTATCAGGATCACTGGCTGCGTACCGCCCAACGCATCTTCGTGGATCGTGCCCGTCCGTTCTGCGCACACTCCTGCGCGGACGGACGCACCACATCCTTTGCATACTCCGAATAAATACCTGCGCGGTAGCCTTCTTTTAAAGCACGCTTTACCAGCTTGTCCTCCCCGGAATGGAATGTCAGAATCGCCACGCGGCCGCCCGGTTTTAAAGCACCCGGCAGCTTTTCCATAAATTCATAAAGCACCTCAAACTCTCGGTTGACATCAATGCGAAGTGCCTGAAACGTCCGCTGACAGGTCTTTTTGATGGTTTCTTTTTTATCCTTTTCCGGCAGAAAATCGAGAGTCTCTTCAATAATCCTGCGCAGTTTTGTAGTTGTATCCACGCGGTGTCCTTTGCGGATCTCATCGGTGATCGCTTTTGCAAGTTCCTCACAGTACGGCTCATCCGAATTTTCATAAAGCATTCCAGCAAGCTCGTCACGGCTGATCGTATCCAGACGCTCCGCCGCACTGATTCCTGCCTCCTGATTCAGCCGCAGATCAAGCGGTCCGTCCACTTTAAAGGAAAATCCGCGCTCCGGATTGTCGATCTGCATGGACGAAACGCCAAGATCTGCCAGAATAAAATCAAATCCACCCACTTCTTTTGCAATCTCATCGATCGTGCAGAAATTCTGCAGATGGATGGTCAGCATGTCCGCTCCGAATCCCTGGTCTGCCAGACGTTTTTTTGTCTTTGCCGACTCTGCCGGATCCACATCGGTCGCGTGGATGTGTCCCTGTCCCTGTAATTGTTCAAGCATGGCTTTTGTGTGTCCACCGTAGCCGAGTGTTGCATCAAAACCGGTCTGTCCCGGTTTGATCTGCAGGAAATCAAGAATTTCTTTTACCATAATGGAGATATGCATGCCTGCCGGGGTGTTTCCTTTCTGGATGACATGCGCGATCGTGTCTTTGTATTTTTCCGGCTGCAGTTCTTTATATTTTTCTTCAAATTTCTTCGGGTATTTTCCTTTATAATGCACACGGCGCTTGTGCGGGGTCTGGTTTTCGTTTTCCATTTTTTATTCCTTTCCTTTGCTGTTCAGGTACAGCTCCTCTTACCATTTGCAAGGCAAAACTTTATATGAGGTTGCGAAGGTATTGTTTGCAGAGTAATCTTTGAGCACTAATGATTTCAAATTTAATCTGTTTTCTATGAATACCGGTACAATTGTTTTTCTACCAGTTTACTTCCTTCATAAACAAGCCGAAGTGTAAAAAAGCGGCGCTCGTCTTCCTCGATCAGCAGTTTTAAAAAAATGGCATCTCCTTCCCAGGTCGGAAGCGCAAGCACTTCTTTTTTGTCCATCCACTGCAGATCGCCTTCATTGCACTCGATCAGCTCCCCGGTAAAACCATCCGCGGTAAACAGGCACATTTCTTCCGGCTCCGGCGCTTCATCACTGATGAATGTGATCAGCCCGCGGAACTGGTAGGAAGTCAGTGTCAGGCCGGTTTCTTCTTTTACTTCACGTAACAGGCAGTCCTCCGGTCCTTCCGTGCCTTCTGCATGTCCGCCTACACCAATCCACTTGTCTTTGTTGATGTCGTGCTGCTTTTTGGTGCGGTGGAGCATCAGGTATTTTCCGTCTTTTTCTATGTAACACAGGGTTGTCATTTTCATGGGATTTTCCTCTTTATTTCTCATATTTGTTCCATATGCTCCATGATAACAAAATTTGCCCCGTTTTTTCAATCGAACATTTCATATTTTGCCCCGTTTTTGATATATTTATTTTCTTTTTTGCCCCGTTTTTAAATTCCAGCCGAGTTATGGTGCTCATTTGAGGTATTCTCCAATCCTGTCAATATTATAAAGCGGGATGTTTGTCATCCAGTCCTGCTCACGGAAATCTGACATGGAAGTCCGCACCGCATGCTGCGGATGATACTTCTCACAAAAAGCCCGCAGGCTTTTTGCCCGCAGATTTTCCTCTGCTTTCACCTCTACCGGAATGACCGATCTGGGTGCCTGCAGCATGAAATCAATTTCGCCTGTAGAATTTGCCGTTGTGTAATAATATGGTTCCACCCCCAGTTCTGCTATCATCTGCTGCAGCACATACTGCTCCGTCAGTGCCCCTTTAAATTCTGTAAAAATCCGGTTTCCATCAATGATAACGCTTGCATCCAGATCTGCCATGGCAAGCAGAAGCCCGACATCAAGCATATAAATTTTGAACGCATACAGATCCATGAAATCAACTTTCCCTACCGGAAAAGAAGTTCCCTTATAAAACGTTTCATTGTGCGTCCTCCCTGTCAGTGGAATTTATATGTAGCATTCCTTATTACTTTATATCATATTTCTTTATGGCAGAGCCGTCAACATTTTTAAGGACGTATTTGTGTTATGGTGCTACACTTTTCAGGACGTATTTATGTGATAGTTCTACACTTTTCAGGACGTTACTGTTTGCATAAATGTGGAAGGTTTTTGTTGCATCTCAGGCATTTAAATGCTATACTTGTCACAAAGCAAATACATATTTTTCCATAGCTTGGGCGGACAGTACCTGGCGAGCCGTCTATATCATATACTTTATTTTATCATTTCAAATTATCCCGGAAAGTCTTGCTTTTAAAATTCAACTTTATTTTAACTTAATTTTGTTATAAGCAGGATTTGTATTGATATGGGATGTGTTGTCATACAGATTCTGTGGCTTACACAAGGAGGAAACTGTATGGCAAACAAAGAATACAAAAGTGATGTGTTCAGCATGCTTCTTCAGGACAAGAAACGTGCAATGGAAATTTATAACGCGATTAATGGAACGGACTATGATGATCCAGAACTGGTTGAAATGACAACTTTGGATGACAAAAGCTTTTCGCTTACCGTACGAAATGATGCATCATTCATTCTTGATGCGAATCTGAGCCTGTATGAGCATCAGTCGACCTATTGCCCAAATATGCCACTGAGGGATCTGCTTTATTTTGCAAGCATTATACAAAAAAGAATCAAGGCTCAGAAACGTGATATTTATGGAGGAAGAATCTTAAAGATTCCAGTGCCCCATTTTGTCGTGTTTTATAATGGAAAAGAAGATGCGCCGGATCAGTATGATCTTCGTCTTTCTGATGCATTTGAAAAAGAAACTGAGGATCCTGAGATAGAATTGGTCTGCCATGTTTACAATATCAACAGTGGAAAAAATACCCCACTGCTGTCAAAATGCCAGACATTGCGTGAATATATGTATTTTGTGGATATGGTGCGGAAAAATAATGAAATCAGTGGAAATCTGGAAGATGCCATTGAGAAAGCTATCAACCAGTGTATGGAAGAAAATGTGCTTAGGGATTTTCTGGCTCAACACAGGGAGGAGGTAATGCACGTGATGACATTAGACTATACATTTGAACGACGGCTGGAAATGCAGCGCGCCGAAGCAATTGAGGATGGCGAAAGGATCGGAAAAGAGATCGGGAAAGAGATCGGGAAAGAGATCGGGAAAGAAGAAAAATTGTCAGAGCAGATTCGTAAAAAAATTCAAAAAGGCAAACCTCTGGATCAGATTGCGGACGAATTGGAGGAAGTGCCGGAAACCATTCGTCCTTTATACGAAAAAATTAAGCAGGAAATGCTGCAATAAAATAAGGCAGTTTCCGAGGAGGAAATGAGTTTTTATCGTTCGTTAGCTGAATGATATGCTTATTTACAAAATTGAATATTGCTTACCTTCAAGTTTATTGTGTCAGGCACCAATTGTCCAATTGTTCTCTATTTCTATTGATGCAGCCACTTATGCGATGGTCGGATTTGTCACAGGTATACTACTCACAAAATATCTGCTTTGGTATGACGATAGAGTTAAGTAATTCTTAATATGAGGGGCTTACCTTGCCCCTCTATCCTTATTCTGTAACTACAATCATAGTTCTATTTTTCAATCCCAAGCACGGTATTGGCCTGCTCACCCTCCATATATTCAAATGTGATGGTATCTCCTACACCATAACGCACGATATCAAGGTAATCTACTACCGATACATCGTAAATATCGGAATCATTTTCGAGCAAAATATATTGGTGCGTATTTCCTTCTACCACTGCATCGGTGATTTTTGCAATCGTACCGGTTGCTTTCTTGACACTGTCGCTCTCTTTTGTTTCCGCATTGACACCATTTTGCTTCATCAGTTCCATATAGTTCTTTTCGCATTCACTGACAGAATCACCGGTTGCTACAATCTGATATTTCTGCACATTTACCATCGCATACATTTTTACCAGACCAGAATCATCCTTTAATGCAATGAAATAGGTCGGCTCATTTGTAATGTTTAATAACAGTGGGAAGGTTGCTGTATAGCCAAGGTTTTGCACCTTACCTTCCGCAGAGGACATCGCAGAATCTTCAATTGCGCCTTCTACCTGATAATATTTTGTCTCCATCGTTCTCTCATTCATCAGGACGAATCCAACGTTGGACTGATCACTTGTGATGGAGGTTACTCCGGTATAAACCCAGACATCATCATTCATTGCAAGGTAATTATAACCGTTCGTGGTGGTCAGACAATCCTTCTGTCCTAACACACTGTTGATAAATCCATGTTTTAAAGATCCATAATAATCATAAAGCTGTACCAATAAATCGGCAGAATAAACACGGTCTACCCAGCTTGGCACATCTTTTACCGCATAATCAGTGCACTCACCTGTCACAGCATTACAAAGCACAACTCTGCCGATGGTCTTACCTCCAAACAGACCAATCTTATAATCTGCAACACTGCAAATCCAGTAAGGCGTACCCTCCTCATCAATCTCAAAACTGATATCATCGAAAATATAGGTCGGATAACGAAATCTTAAATGACGCTTTAAGTTTCTATGAAAATGGTCATATGGCGTATATTTCATGCCTTCTGACAAACGAACCAGCTCCGTATCCTGCGTTGCCATATCAATCTTAATATAGGCTGGAATTCCTTCCTTCTGATTCGTCAGCCACTTGATGGTATCCGCATAACGGAGCGGTGTCACACGGACCGGTTCCCCTTTGTAGTTAATCTGGGAATAAAGTTCACTGACTTCAAACTGCGACGCCATATCAACAAGACTACCCATCTTACGATTTCCCAGAATGGATGCTGAGTCACGATCTAACAGTGGAATCTGGTCATAAGAAATCTGTTTGATATCCTCGGTAAATTCCCCCTCTTCCACTTTTAAAAGTTTCTGATATTTTGCTGCATTGACAATCGGTGAGGACAAAATGGAGCCTGCCACATAAACCGCCAAAAACAGTAAAAAGACAATCACTCCAATCTTTAAACCTGTATATTCCTTAATAAAGGACAGTTCAATCTTGCTTTGTCCTGCTATCTTTGCCTTTCTTACAATATAAAGCACGAAAAGCACCGCCAAAATCAGAAAAATAAATTTCCAGGTTTCTGTTGCATGAATGTTAATTGCCGGAAGTGAAACATAATAAAAAATTGCAACAGCGATTACCACCAACAAAGCAATCACCAGTTTGACTTTCATCATTCCTTTCATCACGAATTCCCCTTTCGTTCGTTTGGTCGAAGCTGATATAAAAATTCTTCAAAACATACGCCATCTTGTTCCGGTATCAACAAGTTTATTGTGTCAGGCACCAATTGTTCCAATGTAAAACGTTTCATCGTGCGTCCTCCCTGTCAGTGGAATTTATATGCAGCATTTCTTATTGCTTTATATAATATTCCTTTATGGCAGAGCCGTCAACATTTTCAAGGACGTATTTGTGTTATGATGTTACACGTTTCAGGACGTATTTGTGTTGTCATATCACACGTTTCAGGATATGATTCTATCATGAAAGTAGGAACTATAACCTTACAAAGTTTCTGCTTTTGCAAATAACCGGTATGCTCTTGCAATTTTATTTTCCAAGTTCTATGATAGGCAGTTAGAAAGACAGGGTGATTTTATGCAGATCAGTATTCTTTTAATGGAACAGATTTTTGAGCTTTTTCTCATGATTCTGATGGGATTTATCATTGTAAAGGCGGGAATTGTCAAGGAAGAAGACAGTAAGGTTTTATCCAAAATCGTACTGTACCTGATCATTCCATGCGTGATTATAAACGCTTTTCAGGTGGACTATACTAAAAAAACCGTAAATGGTCTTCTGATCGCGCTTGCTGCATCCGTATTGCTTCAGGTGGTTCTCCTGCTTGTCGTTTTCATGATGGGAAAACTGTTTTCCTTAAATGAAGTGGAAACAGCTTCTATCTATTACTCCAACTCCGGCAATCTGATTGTTCCTATCGTGACATTTGTTCTGGGACCGAAATGGGTGCTTTACGGATGTGTCTTCATGAGCGTGCAGCTTGTTTTCCTCTGGACACACTGCAAGAAAATCATAAGCCGTGAGTCTTCCTATGACTGGAAAAAAATCATTCTTAACATCAATATGATTTCCATTGCCATTGGTGCCATTTTATTTTTCACCAGAATCCGGCTGCCGGAACTCATTACAAATACCATCTCCAGTGTTGGAAATATGATCGGACCGGCCAGCATGATTGTAACCGGAATGCTTTTCGCCGGAATGGATTTAAAAGCAATTTTTGCAAATAAACGTGTATATTTCATATCGGCTCTCAGAATGCTTGTCATTCCTTTGATTGCACTGTTTCTCATAAAAATCAGCCATCTTGCCACACTGTCTGCAGATGCTCAAAAGATCATGCTCATTGTATTTCTCGCAGTAATCACCCCATCAGCATCTACCGTTACACAGATGTGCCAGGTGTACGAAAACGATGCACACTATGCCAGCGCAATCAACGTAGTGACCACGCTGTGTGCCATTGTGACCATGCCTTTTATGGTGCTGTTGTTTTCCTGTATTTAACGGTATATTTTCGCTTTTTTCTGCAATACCGGATAAAATCATACCATAAAAAGACAAGCACAGCCCCGATAACGATCGCTTTTACCACAAGCGGCATATGCCCGTCACCGAATCCAAACTCCACAATAAAAAAAACACTCAGTGCGATCCACAGTGCAAACCATACCCATCCAAACAGCTTCTGATTTTTGACCTTGCAAAACAGAAACTGGAAAACCGGATCGCCACTCACTTTATAAAACTCGCTGTACTCCGAAAAATCACCGACAAGTTCCTCCAATTGCGCAAAGCTATGTCCCTTTTTCTCTTCTTCTTTTACATAGTTGAGGTAAAAATCAATATTTTCGCCATCGTAGGCATGATCTGCTGCAAGTTTCCGGCACAGGTCGATGGAACCCTGTATTTCCTGCTGCTTATTTAACAACTCCTGCAACTGCTGCCGGACAAGTTCCTCAGAAACTGCCGGATCATCCAGCATCGAGGCAATTTTTTCGATGGGCATATTCATTTTCCGATATAAAATGATCTGTTTTAACCGCCGAATATCCTGTTCACTGTAATTGCGGTATTTGCTCTGGTCATTCCGCTCCGGTTCGAGCAGCCCCTTTCTTTCATAAAAGCGGATATTACTGATGGTTAATCCGGTCAGTTGTGCTGCCTGTCCTATTTTCATCTATCCCGTTCCTCCTTCTATAATATTTGAAAATACAATTATCTCTTTCCCGCCTCACGCCGTGCCTGATCTGTAATTTCTTCTGGAAAATCCAGCAGTTCCATCAAATCTATGGCATTTGTTTTCCCGACGATCCCACGTCTGATTTTGTATGGAAAAACGATATCTTTTTCACGAACCTGACTGTCAAAATAATAAGTGTCATATCGGTTTTTCAGGGCATATACCAGCTCCAGATCATGTGTAGCAATCAGGAGAAAGCCCTGTTTCTGCACCATGTAGGATAAAATGGCATTGGATGCCGCCAGACGCTCACGCGTGTTCGTCCCTTTTAAAATCTCGTCAATCACAAACAACATGGGCTCACCCGTTTTCAGTTCATCGAGCATGCGCTTTAAATATTTAATTTCACGCATGTAATAACTCTCTCCCTGCAGCACATCATCCCGAAGTGCCATCGAGGTCATCACCTGTATTGCAGGCATTTTCATATTTTTTGCAACACAGGTATTGATCGTCTGTGCCAGAATCACATTGATGGCAACCGCTTTCATAAATGTCGATTTACCAGATGCATTTGCCCCGGTCAGTACCACACCTTTTTTCAGGACAAAATCATTCGGGATTGCATCTGCCATAAGAGGATGACTGATTTTCTCCACACTGATTGCGCCATCACTCTGCAATGACGGACAACACCATTGCGGCAGGCTTTTCCGGAAGGATGCGATCGCAATCTCCATATCAATTTCTCCTGCAAATGTATACAGTTGCATCGTCTCTTTTTTTAAATTCTGGCAGAACTATAAACCATAAACCAGGGTGAGAGTCAAGCGATTTTTACCAAAAAGACCGTTTCTGTGCCGTATAAATGCAGCGGTTGCCATTGACCAGAAATGCCACCAGGCAGACTGCAAAAAATGCAAGCCCATTTTCCACACCAAATACTTCCATTCCGATCAGAACCGGAGCCAGCAAAGTATTGGTTGCACTTCCAAACACCGCCGCGTATCCAAGTGCCGCACAGACCATCGGTGGCAGTCCTGCCAGGCTTCCCAGCACAAAACCAAGCGATGCACCGATGGAAAAAAGCGGTGTCACCTCTCCGCCCTGAAACCCGATCGACAAAGTCAGTACCGTAAAGAATAGCTTCAAAATCCAATCAAACATATACAGTTCTCCACCGGAAAATGCCTGCGCGATCAGATTGGTTCCAAGTCCGCAGTACCGTCCGTTCCACGCCAGAAAAAGAAACACCGCCAGTGGGATCGACACAAAGCCAATTCTCTTGTATGGATTTTCCAGTACGTTTCCCATAAACTGTTTTACTTTTTGCAAAAGCACCGCAAACAGCCGTCCCGTCAGACCGAACAAGATTCCAAAAAGAATCAGATATGTCACCGTCTTTGTGTCCGTCAATGACAGGGTCTGCGAAAGAAGAACCGAAAATTTTTCCAGCCCCAGCGCATGCGAAGTTGCAGATGCCGTAAAAGACGCAATTGCTGCAGGAAGCAATGCGGAATATGCCATACTTCCACTCACCACTACTTCCATCGCAAAAAAGACTGCTGCAAACGGAGTCTGAAAGAGACCTCCAAATCCGGCTGCCATTCCCGCAATCAATACTATCCTGCCGTTGTCCGGGAAGTGGAATCTGCGGGCAAACGCATGGGAAAGTGTGGCACCGATCTGCACGGCAACGCCCTCGCGCCCCGCACTTCCGCCAAACAGATGTGTGATCCATGTACCGGCCATGACAAGCGGGATGAGTGCCAGTGGAATCGACTCCCGCTTTCCCTGCCCGGCTTCCATGACAAGCGTCATTCCTTTTGACGCCGTCTCATTGAAATGCCGGTATAACCAGACGATCCCAAGCCCTGCCAGCGGCAGAAACGGCAGCAATACAACTACATGCGCCGAACGAAAATCTGTAATAAAAAGTAAAACACGACCAAATATGGCATCAATGGCACCAATTGCAATGCCAAGGAGCAGCGCAGATAACACATACAAAAATGTTTCTTTTGCTTTTTTCTTTAATCCCTGTAAATCATGTGACAGATTCATGGTTTTCCTCTTCTTTCATAATCCCTTTTTCGTCTCTTACATGCGACATATGAACAATTGATTTACTGCTACATCCATCCTGCATCAATCCTTCCCCTGCACATCCTCAAAATCTTACAGCAAATAAAAAAAGCCGATGGTCTCTGCGATCAAACAATCGTAGAAGTCATCAGCTTATCGTTCAGCAGTTCAGGGAAATTCCCTTGGGAGAACTTCATTCCCATTGACAGATTACTCCTTTTCCCATAAAAAATCAAGAAAAAAAATTTTGGACCACATGTTACAATCTGCTGCTTTTGTAACTTACATCCCGGATTTTTCATTGCTACAATAAGGGTATCATGAATGTATGCAAAGGAGACGATTACAACTATGGCAAACAGAATTATGTTAAATGAAACATCTTATCACGGCGCAGGTGCAATTCAGGAGATTGCAACCGAGGCAAAAGCACACGGATTCCAGAAAGCTTTTGTCTGCTCTGATCCTGACCTGATCAAGTTTGGTGTAACCAAAAAGGTAACAGATGTACTGGACAAGAATGGTCTTGTGTATGAGATTTATTCCGATATCAAACCAAATCCAACCATCCAGAATGTCCAGCACGGTGTACAGGCATTCAAGGATTCCGGTGCCGACTACCTCATTGCAATCGGCGGCGGCTCTTCCATGGATACTTCCAAAGCCATCGGTATCATCATTGCCAATCCGGAATTTGAAGATGTGCGCAGCCTTGAGGGCGTAGCTCCGACCAAAAAACCATGTGTACCGATCATCGCTGTTCCGACCACCGCTGGTACTGCGGCAGAAGTTACCATCAACTACGTCATTACCGATGTGGAAAAGAAGCGTAAATTTGTATGTGTTGACCCACACGATATGCCAATTATCGCAATCGTAGATCCTGAGATGATGTCTTCCATGCCAAAGGGACTTACTGCTTCTACCGGTATGGATGCCCTGACACACGCCATCGAGGGATACACTACAAAAGCAGCCTGGGAAATGACAGATATGTTCCACCTCAAAGCCATTGAGCTGATCTCCAAATCCCTGCGCAGTGCCGTTGCAAACGAAAAAGAGGGACGCGAAGGCATGGCACTCGGCGAGTATATCGCGGGTATGGGATTTTCCAATGTCGGACTTGGAATCGCACATTCCATGGCACACACACTCGGTGCTGTCTATGACACTCCGCACGGTGTTGCCTGTGCAATGATGCTCCCAATCGTTATGGAATACAATGCCGACTGCACCGGTGAAAAATACCGCGAGATTGCACGCGCCATGGGTGTCAAAGGTGTCGATGAAATGTCTGTGGACGAATACCGCAAGGCAGCAATTGATGCCGTACAGCAGCTTTCCGTCGATGTCGGAATTCCGACCAAACTGGAAGCACTGAAGGAAGAAGACTTACAGTTCCTTGCAGAATCCGCACATGCCGATGCCTGCGCACCTGGAAATCCAAAAGATGCCAGTGTGGAGGATCTGAAAGCACTGTTCCGTAAACTGATGTAATTTCTTGCAATTCAATATAAAGTGGACTGTAAAAAGTCACTGATGAAAGAAACGCCAGTTCCGGCAAATACCGGTTCTGGCGTTTTAAATTATAGACAAAGTGGAGGCGTTTTACAGCTTCTTTCTATATTAATCCCAGTTTTTGAAATACTTCCCTCAGCCGCACAGGCATGGATTCGGTCAGCGCATGTGCCAGCTCTTCTGGCGTACATTTCCGATACCCGAGCACCCACTGCACCGTCATATAAACCGAACCAAGACAATACATTTCCAGTTCAAACTGCAATTCGGTGGAAATCTTTCTTCCTGTCCGGCTTTCGATCTGCTTTGTGTAAAACTCCTGAATCAGTTCAAAATCATGATCTCTCAGGCAATTCTGCTGATCATTTTTGAATGCCGCCCGAAAAAACAGCTGCTCCATCTGAATGTATTCAAATTTGTTGACAAGGCTCTCGTAGACGGTTCTTCCTTCTCCCATGTGCTCAAATGATTCCAGCAAAATCTTATCAAAATACCAGTTGATCAGATCATATTTATCCTGAAAATTCCGATAAAATGTCTGACGCGTCAATCCACAGGTTTCTACAATTTCTTTTACGGTTATTTTTTCTACCGGTGCCGTGCGCATACATTCTTTCATGGCATTCGCCAGCTTATAGCGCACACCGTCATTCTGCTTTTGTGGTTCCATGTTTCCCCCAGTCTGGCAAGTTTCTCTTTTGGTTTATTATTGTCTATTATACTATATCTGCATAATTTTTTCATCTGTTCGTTTTCTTTTAAATTGCTGGTTAACTGCGTGGTCTTGAGCCTTTGGGGTTTGGCAGGAGGGACGGATTTGCGGGGAAGTTGATTTGGGTATAAGGTTTCTCGATGCGACGGAAGAAGGGGGACATTCTCTTTCTACAGAAAAATTTGCAAGTTAGCGCCGATATTGATTTCAGGTAAGTTTAACAAATATTTTACTTTTATGCCATTAGCATTATGTGATGAACTACGGCGCAGTTGCAAATTTGTTCTTCCGAAAGAAATGTCCCACTTCTTCCTGTTGGCTGGAGATAATATAATTGAGAAACATATTTCCGCAAATCCTGTCTGTGGAACAAATATAAGGGCACCAGAACTTGCAGTTAAAGGCGCTCCCGGAAGGAAATGCATACAATGAGTGTTTACAGTAAAGTGATAAATGTTTGGGAAGCTTGACTTGCTAATAAGTGCAAATTTCATTGCCGGTATTTTGTGAAACAATCGTTCTATTGAAGCCTTTATATGATCGGGCATTATAAACTTATAAATGAAAAATGGGGGGCTATATAATCAAAATTCATAGGAAAAATGCCATCGTGGTATCTATGCCAATAACATTCACGTAAAAGATACCAT
>UMJU01031226.1_pt1 | contig 19131 bp, 16 predicted proteins | sample 1966161 | NCBI WGS metagenome assembly UMJU01 (sample SAMEA4836156, study PRJEB28245) | human gut metagenome | biome: gut microbiome; material: fecal sample | place: Denmark | collected 2008 | reverse complement strand
CCAGCACCTGGTAGCTGTCGCCCCAGAGCCGCCGCGCGGTCTCCAACCCGATCCGGTGACACTCCGCCGCAGACACCTCGCCGGTCTTGAAGCTTTGGTATGCGTGGTAGGCTACATTACCGCCGGTCTTGCCGAATCGCCGCTGGGTGGCGGACATCTCCTGCGCCGCCGTTTCTGCGCGGCAGTTGACGCCGGTGACGGCGTAGCTCTGCTCACCTTCGTCCAGGGTCTTGGCCTTGTTGGCGGCGTAGATCAGCACCTGCTCCAGATCCGTCAGCCGGGTCTTCTCCGGGTTGCTGCAGTAGTCTACCACGCGGGAAACGCTGTCATGGATCGCCCAGATCTTCGTCACCGCCATTGGCATCGTCCTCCTCTCCGTGGTAGACCATCAGAAGCAGATCCTCGATCTCCGTCAGCGCGTCGCTGAACGCCGCCATGGAGACCTCGTAGCGGATGCCGTCGTGCAGCCGCGTCAGCTTCCGATAGGCCTGCATCAGCTCCTCACGGGGCGCCTCCTTAACCGTAGCATCTGTCCCCAGGGTGCGGAGATATTCCGACATGTTCATGCCGCATTTCCGCGCCTTTCGGCGGATCAGATTCTTCTCGGTCTTGAAGACGCGCACATTGATTTCCTCCGTACGATTGCGCATATCGTTCACCTCCTTTAGGCGGGGTTACAGGGGCCGACCCCTTTCGTATCAGCGGATACGGGGGAATTGGGAGCCGGACGGCTACACAAATCCCATGCTCGTTACCCTTACGGATAAAAAAGCTGCGTATAGCCATGGGCCTTCCCGCGTTACGATGCTTCATTTTCGCCCGCCTCCTTCCGTGACGCAGATGACGGCTGTGGCGGTAAAAAGGGAAGCGGGGCGTTACCGTCATTCAAAACCTTCTGTGACGCAAGTCCCTCGTTCCCGGAAGCACCGTCATGACCGTCAGCACCGTCATGCAGCTCCAGGATAATCAGCCGGGCCGCCGCCGTTTTGCGGTACTCGTAGCTGATCCCCATGGGGAGGAAAACCTCGCTGAAATACCGCGTCAGATATTTGCTGGCAATGTTGGGTTTCAGCTCGGTGTTGCCAACGGCGGCCAGCAGCTCGGTGGCGGTGCCCTGGAATTTACTGTGCTCAAAAAGGAACTCCACGACCTCGTACACAAAATCGGGAATCCGCTCCCTGCGCAGGTCGTCGGCGTTAAGCTCCTCGGTGATCTCCCAACGGACGCCGCACATCTGCATTTTCAGCTTCTTTTCCTCCACGTCGCGCCCGGTGATGCAGAGGGCGGCAGCGTCCCCGAAGCGCTCCTCCTTGCGGAGGATCATCACCGTGTCCGCCACGCCCATGATGCCGGTGGAGCCGGTCATATCGTTGAAGATATTGCTGCTGTCCCGATCCTTGCGGGTGTGGTGCACCAGGAAGATGCAGATGCCGTGATTGTCGGCGATCTTTTTCAGGGAAGACAAATCCCGGTAATCCTGGGCGTAGGCGTTGACCTTCCCGGAGACGTTGTCCCGGATCATCTGCAGCGTGTCGATGAAGATCAGCCCCGTGGAGGGGTAATCCTGCAGCACGGCTTCGATCTGGCTTTCCAGCTCAGATCCCAGCTGCCCGCAGGAGAAGCCGAAATGCAGGTTCTCCGGCGGCGCTTCGATCAGCTCCTGCATCCGCTGTTGGATGCGCCACTCCCGGTCCTCCAGCGCCAGATACACCACGTCAGTTTTCCGGGTGGGAATGCCCCATACCGGCTCGCCCTTGCTGATCTGCAGACAGAGCCAGAGGACCATCCAGCTCTTGCCGATCTTGGAGTCGCCGGCCATGACCGCCAGCCCGTCCGCGAGAATGCCGTCAATCAGCATCCTTGGGTGCGCCAGCGGCTTGTAGTACAGCGTCTCCGCGTCGATCAGTTGAATTCTGTTCATGTGTTTCACCTTCTTTCATTTAGCTGGTAAGTGTGTTTTGCTTGAATATTTGCGCCGTCCTTCCGATACGGTTTTTGTGTGCCTGCCCCGGGTTCTCCGCAGCGTCGCTCCGCTCATGTCTTCGCAGAGTCATATCTCTTTTGGTGACGGCTATTCAGTTGTCGATTCGTTATCACCTCCTTGTCGGGTGAGGGAAATCGGATGCTCCTGAGGAACCCCTCCACTAGTTAAGCCATTTGAGAGGCCTTTTTTCAGGGTGCCGGAGAATACTATTTCTCTCTCAAGTGGTAGATCACGAGAACGGTGAAAAATTAAGCCATGGAGAAAATTTTTCTTGTGATCGCCATTTTTCGATATATCCCCTCACTAAGGGATGAGTGGGAAGGGTCGATTTTATGGGTGTCGCCGGAAAAATTTGTCCCTCAAGTGGTAGGTCACGAGAAAGGCGAGAAATTAAGCTTTGTAGAAGGTTTTTTGAGTCCCCTCACTAACTTAGGAATGGGGAGCACCGTTTTTACGGGTATCACCGGAAAAATTCTTCCCTCAAGGGGTAGATCACGGGAAAGCGGAAAAATTAAGCCTTCCGGGAGGAAATTTTCAGTGCCCTTCACTAAGTAAGGAATAAATAGACCTGTTTTTATGGGTGCTTCCGAAATTTTTTGAAATCCCCCTCAAGTGGTAGATCACGAGAAAGCGAAAAATATAAGGCTTCGGAGAAAAAACTTTTCTGTGGCGTCAAAATTGATGCCATAGTCCGGTTTGACCTTTGGAGGCGGCATCAAAAATGATGCCACCTGGCTGAAAACCTCTTTTGTTTTAGTTTTTTGGCGCCAAAACGGAGCCAACTACCGGTTTCCTTTCACACTTGGTGCCAAAACGGAGCCAATCTCTCACAAAATCTCCTCCCACACCTCTACCGCAACCTTCGAGCCTCCAAAACGACATTTATTTTCAAAATTTCTTGAAACTATTTTGGAGCGTCCTATTTTCCGGTAAAGGGAGCCTGTATCTGCTCGACCTCTCCATTCCCTTACAGCAACATGGAAGGTCAAAAAACGACATCCTATTTCTCACTTTTTTTAAAATCTTTCTCTATTCCCATACCGCACGGTTTTGAGGCAAAAAGTAAACACCGGGCTGAAACTTTTTCTTTCTACTCCTGTACCGCAACATCCAAAGCAAAAAAGTAAACACCACATCGAAATAATTTCCTCTACTACTTAACAGCCACATGAGAGGCCTCGAAAACGACATCGAATTGTAGATTTTTCAAAAGCTCCTCTACTCCCTTACCGCAACATCGGAGGCAAAAAAACGACATCGATTTTTGAAAGTTCTCAGAAAAGTCACAAATTAGTGGAATTTCACGGCTCAAAGCGCAAAAAGAGCGCCTGCCTCTTTTCAGAAGCAGACGCTCTTTTGGTATTATTCAGTTTTTACTTCATCAGCCGGATCAGCAGCTCGTTCACGTCCTCTGTAGGCTTGCCGCCGGCCAGCAGCTTGTTCCGGAAGGCCAACATCGCCGCTGTCAGCAGTCGGCGCTCATCGGCGCGGAGCACCACGACCCGGTCTCTTTTTCTTCGCCCGAACATGGCAACACCTCAGCAGTAGAGCAGCTCAGAGAAGACGATCTCCTCCGCGCGGCTGCGGATGGAGTTCATCCGTCCGACCCATTCCATCTGATCCGCAGCCTTCAGCTGCTCGGTGACGCCTTCGGCCTTCTTCATTTGCTCGACCAGCCGGTCAAACATGGCCTGTGCCGACTCGCCGATCTCCGCGAGATGCCCATCCAGGGTCCCCGTCAGCAGCATCCCCGTGTAGATCCCGTCCATGTGCGTGCGCAGATACCGCCTCCGCGCCGCTGCAAATCTGTTTTCCATACCGCGCCTCCTTCATATACGCATCGCTATTGGTTCCCTTCGCATACATGATATCCCGGCGCTGCCCCGGAGTCCAATGTGCAAAAAACAGATTCACAGAGTTGATAATTGATCTCAACTCATGCGTTACAATATATATTTGAAGAATTAAAACTAAGCTAGATGGTACTTGTTTATTAGCCCAGAAGCAATGACCATGTACCCTTTCCCCAAAACAGATATTGTATTGTCCGATAGCCAGCCATTAAGGAGTTTTAACATGAGGTCAAATACCTCTGGATTTAAAAATGCCCTTATTTCATCTAGCTTTTCCAATTCGTCCATATACTGTGGATAGTTTTTTGAGTATAGTTTGCAGATTGATAGCCGCCCGAGGTAATTAAACACAAGGCCCAAGAAGGTAACAAGTGCTTCTAAATCTTTTGGGAAATCATTACGTGATAATAAGCTATTAGCTGTATCACGAGCGCTACGTACATAACTCAAAACACTTTCTTCAGAAGGAAACACAGTAACAGTTTCTTCCATGGTAAAATGTATGGGCTGGTCAATACTAATGCATCTAACAGCTTTCATCATGTCAATCTGTGCTGCGTGATACTCCGTGAAGCCCTTTATCGCAAAATACTGCATCTTATCGCCTTTAGCATATCTTTCAGCATCCCAGATGTGAGTCAATTCATGAAACAGAAGGTATTCACATGCTTCGGCTCCCTTGAAAAGGCTGTCCCAGATGTATAAATAGTGTCTATCCTCAAGTGGAATGTATTTATGGGTTGCCCATGCGCCATAGCCATTTTGCTGAGCAGACGCTAGACTTATCGGAACAGGAATGATCACAGGTTGAGGAAGCGTAACCCCTGCGAACGATTGAAAATGACGAATACACTCCGTTACATACACATTGGTCTGTGCTTTAACGTCCATGATTATCTCTCCAATGAATAGAAGTTATCGGTTTTATCAAGTAATAAGGAGTGGAAGTTTCTTATCTATACATACTTGGTTGTTTATTATCCTAATTGAAAACGCAGAAAGTGTCATCCCAAGATTAACACATGATTGGAGCAAAGGAGTAAACTGTGCATCTGGAATTAGATCAATGCTTTTTACATACGGATTAAGGGAAACAATAAAGTAATGCACATGGTAACCATAGGATAGTAAACCTCGTAACTGCTCAAGTTGATTCATGGACCGTTCAGAGAACACCGTGGGAAACCGAGCAATCTGGTCAAGAGACAGCACGCTTTTTATTTCTATGATTGTATTTGTGTCCTGAATAAAAATATCACTCTTATAGCCTTCAACGTAATGCTCAGTATAGATGGTCTTTCTTGTTCCTAAAAAAGTGAATTTACGTCCATTAATGCTGTTCTTAACTGCCCGGTTAGCCATTGAGGTGTTTAACACAATATAGCTTTTCTTGTACGGAATGGCAAAGAGCGCGAACTTTGTCCGCGCGTTTTTTGACTGGGTATGTACTAGTAAAACACTTTTGCCCTGTAGGTCTAAGAAATTGCTTAGATGGCAGGAGGAGGGCACATAGCAAACAGTGCTTTCCCCGTCAATTTCAACCTCACACAGAAACCGGTTCTTCAGTTCCTGTTTAAAGATCCCTGTTTTATATTCTGGAGTTAGCCCTGTTTGCATGTGTCATTTCCTCACTATCTGCTCTTCACGAATTCATCAAGCTCGTTCTCTGAAATATATAGGCCCTGCATACGGATGGTCTCGCTATCCGTCACCAGCAGCATATCGCCCTTACCCAGGAGGTTCTCCGCGCCGGACATATCAAGAATTGTCTGAGAATCCGTGTGAGATGGCAGCCTAAAGGAAATCCTGTAGGGGATATTAGCTTTTAGCACACCCGTTACGATATTTGCACTTGGGCGCTGTGTTGCAATGATAAGATGGATGCCCAAGGAACGAACCTTCTGTGCCAGCATGGAAAGGAATTTTTCAAATTCCTTCCGCTTACCCTGCATTTCTGCTGTCTGAATCAAATCTGCATACTCATCAATAATGATGATAAGCCGCTTCATACGGTGATCCGGATTCTTTTCATTATACGAATTGATATCTCGGCTCCTGCAGGATCGAATTTGCTGCATCCGCTCTTCCTTATCAACATCATTGATGCGCTGGATCATTTCAAGAGCTTCTTCTGCATCGATCACAACATGTCCACCATAGAGATTTGGTAGGTCCTCAAAGAAAACGAAATCTGTCTGCTTGGGATCAATGATTAAGAACTCCAAATCCTCCATGGGATACTTATGCAGCAGGCTGACGATAATCGAATACAGGAAAATGGTTTTGCCTGAGCCTGTTGTACCCGCAATAAGCATGTGGGGGGCCTTAGCAAGGTCAACGATTTCAAACCTTCCATCTGCCTTTTGCCCTGCAACAAAGTCAAGGTCACCTGAGGAGCCATCCAACAGGCTCAGATGCTCCAAAAGACTGATAGACTTACCTGCACCGGCAAAGGGTACATCAACTGAAAGATACTTGGTTCCCTTGATATGATCAATCAGAATTTCTCCATTTGCCTCAAGCTGAATGCCAATATCAGTCTTGAAGCGTTCCAGAGTTCTTATTGTTTCTCCCGACTTTAGCTCAACAGAAAACCTCGTAAAGCGTGCAGCCTCTTGAACCATATCAGGATCTACAGGATACGCGTTGATACCATAATCGCGAAAAACCTTATTGATTCTTGCACACTTTTCTCGAATGTCAGTACGTTGAAGCTCGGCTACAGTCTCGTCAGCTGCAGGCCCAGGAGAGGCAGGCGCAGCAGGGATATTAGAAACGGCAACAGGCACGGTAGCAGGGACAACTGGGGATTGCACAGGCTGGGCTTCTTTGGGCGTGGACTCTGCCGCACTTGCCTCACGTGGCTCTTGAGAAGGAGCGACAACAGCCGTATCTTCTTCCTGGGGGGCCGGATTAAACGGGCCTGCTTCACGAGCAAAGGCACTATTAGCAAGAATAGCCTGAACCTCACTACTGCCAATAGTTATCAGAGTATAGTCCTTGCCAACATAATCATCAGTGCCTTTATAGATCTTTTCAGAGCTCTCGGTGTTTTCAAAATCGACGAAGGCGATATTTCTACGAATACTTACGTTATATTCGCCGGCGAAAAGGTCATTCAGCATATTGCTGTAGCGGAGCTTGCTTGCCGGATCAAGTGTAGCTTGGAACAAGCACTCAAAAACCTGCTCTCTTAAAATTTCACGACGTGAAATCGTAGTGATTTTCTCTGTTTTCCCAAGCATTTCCTGAGTGAGGCCCTCAAGCGCCGTAACCTGTTCCACGGCATGTCCAGAAATCGTATCTCCATCAAGTGTGAAGGCGTTCGGATTATCTGAATAGGTTTTAACCTCAATAATATCGACGAGCGCATCGGTATCGGACTCAAGATTGATTCCAATCAGATCGGGCAGCTTGCCGTCCTCACGGTCTGAAAGCCATTCCTGTGCAAGCTGGGTGTCTAGGCCAACCAGTATTGCAGCAGGGTGCTGCCTCTTGTAGTGGATTGCGGCCAGTGCTATTCCTAAGCTCCCCTTGCCGTGATTGGTATCAAATATACGGTTTGAGGTATGCGAAACGATGCTCAGCAGGCCATCATCGTTAATCTCACGGACTGCCTCGATAATCTCCTTTACGCCCTCCTCCGTTGGAACAAAGTTGCCTAAGCGCTTTACAAGGGTATCGTAACCAAGCACAAACTTTCTGCAGTTGCTGGAATAAATACCAATGGAGCGATAATCGTTTTCCCTATAAAACAGCTTTTCGCTAGCCGCCCTCAGAGAAATATCCCAGCTTTTTAGACTTTGATCTAAGATTATCAGCCAGTCGCATTTATCTAAGAAGGCATCGTAGGTGTCTCTCTTGAGCGGAGTATAAAAGCTTGTGCTTGTATGACTGAAGGTTGAGGGGTGCTCATTTAGCTTCTCTATGATGCTGGCATAGACGGTAAAGATCCCGCCTTCGCTCGCAGGACGGATTTCTACCTTTTCATCAATCGGATTGTACTTATATACCTTTGGTACGCAAAGAGGGTGAATGTGAATTTGGCGGTTGTTTTGAGCAGTTTCAATCTTAACCTCATTGGGATCAAAGATGATGAGCATATGCTGCTCGTGGCTGAGCTCGCTCAGTATTTTGCTGTAGGAATACTTGTGATGAGCTATCGTAAGCTTAAAGTTGAGAGATCGACGCCCCTTGATTCTCCCCAGCATTCCGTCATTTAAAGAATCGTCATCTATCTCAATCCAACTTGCGGGGACCTCTTTCGTGTGGAAAATGGAGATCTCAATTCCGTTGATGTTGAATTCCTTGTCACTGTTCAAGGCCTTCAGCATAGAAACGATTACTTCCACAGACGGAGGATCTATAACGCAGAGCTTAAGCATCATCCCCGCATGAGGATAAAGACAAAGATACCGAATGATTGCCTGCTTCAGAGTATCAATGCCGCTTTCGCTTTGGTTGATCTGCGGTACGTTTGAATAGACCGGAAGCATACCAATTCTTCCGGACAGGGGAAGAAAAGCAGCTCCACGGTACGCAATGGTAGCAGGAAGCAATGCGACGGATAAGGGGTCGGGAATATCCTCAGCCTTTCGGATAATAAACGCCTTGTCCTCGTCGCTAAGCTGCGCTTCTCCGATTTCATTGACACCCTTGCTCGAAAGAATCTCCTTGGCGAGCTCCACATACTTCCAAAGATACATGGGATGCATAGGTGTAGGGATTGCGTGGGCTTTCGTCTCTCCGACAACAAAAACATAATCCAAGGACATGATCGTATTAATGATTTCCTTGGCGTTGGACGGCGCAATTGCCCAGATCTTAGGGAACTCGTCGTTTATTGCAGTAAGCAGCCCCTCATATGCGGTAAGATATTTATAGAACTTATCGAATTGCGCAAGGACCTGAAGCATTGGGGCATCCTGCAGACGCTTGCTGAAGGGAAGGATTTCCTTTCTTGCATCGAGGAACCGCTTCAATCGTACAGAGATGGTTTCGCCCTCTGAAACAAGCGCTGCAATCCGGGTCAGACTGCTCCAAACCGGGTCAAGAATTGCTGGGCCAAATGGAATTTTCTCAAATTTATCAAGGTCACGAATGGCCTCGTCCGGTGCCTGAACATCAGCACAAATAATACCACCGAAGTCAGAATCGGATGACATTTCCTCAGCAATTCGTTCAGTTACGGGCTCCGTCTTAAACTGAGCCCTTCCACCGTCAACATCAACCTCAACTTTTTCCGCTTTCTTTGTGTTTGCGCGCTGATCAATATCTCGCTCCAGCTGCGTTAGTATATCGGAAATCTGATCTTGATTGTCATCGAAGATCAATTGCGCAGCCAATGCGGTAGGCTTTATTGTCGTTCCCCGTCTGGGCGGTGGAGTGGGATTCTTTTTTTCCTTTGCAGCCTTGAGGCACTCCTCAACCTCAGATAATTCCATTTGACCAAGAAGCGCAATGTCCTTTGTCTTATAGTAGCTTAGAATGCGGCGGGGCGTTTCCTTTATTCCAGTAGCCTTAGCATAGTAGTTTGTAATGCTTTGACGCTCAGCCTGCTCCAGATTACTTAGTCTTTCGACGATTCCGTGGTTATGCTTAAGCCTTGCCACAAAATCATCCTTTGAAGGATTTCTGCTGTCAAGGCTCTTGTCAGAGCAGAGCCCCAGACGATAATAGTTCCCCTTAATTGCTTCTGGGAGCTTATCTGCAGGGGAGGAAATAAGCAGCTCCAGATACTCAAGCACACGTTCAAAGCTTAGGATACTACGGATGGGCTTACTCCGAAGAGCCTGAATAAGCGCCTCGATCACGGCATTTGTTCCAGCAAGGTCCTTCCTTGCGAGATCGCAGCTTTTCGTATAAATGCGCTCCAGTGTAATTTCTGGGAACCACCGTAGAGATGACATCTTTTCCATTTCTGCGCGCTTAATAATCAGGACTCGGAAAATGCTTTCATCACCAGAGTTGCGCGATTCCTCGGCCTTTTCTACGGTAAAATCATAAGAGAGCTTTTCGCTTTGGGGAAGCTCACTTTCAATACGAGCCCTTGCCGCAGGAGGAAAGCCCAAGAAGAACAAGGCAGCCTTTCTTTCGGAGGATAGACCCTGTACAAAAGAGACGTAATCAAAGTCGGGAATGTTGACTAGCGCCACACCATATTCCTGAGCCTTTGCGCGTTCATTAACAAGCTGCGTTATTACCTTAGTCAGCAGTGTTTTCTCCATATCAAAGCCTCCACCCGATTAATGTAACTCCATCGGCATATCGTTTCCCCATACCCAGAGAAATATAAGTATTGGCTATAGCTTGCGAGTTGATGCTCAAATCACCACGTAGATCGCCGGGAGTAGATTGTGCTATGTTATAGGTCTCGAGAATGCTGTATTCTGTCTCAGCATCAGATCCAATTAAGATGTTGTATGCAGAAACCAGCTTTTCGCTTAACTCCTTAAGTTCAATTCCATCCTCGAGATCATCCTTGCTCAACGCACTTAGAGTAACGGTTTCCAGCGTAAAGCTATTAATCAGATAACGCTTGATATTCGCACGGTTGCCTCTTGGACCAATCAAGCCACATCTGACGCCCAGCACTCTACAGAAGGCAGAGGGGGAATTGTTCTTGTACTCAAAGGTGTATAGAGCAATCTGGAGGGCTCTTGAGAGCGCGAGCCTTGGCGACCCATCCTCGCCAATGAAGCTATCATAATAGCTCTTTACAGCCTTTCTAATGCTTTCCTCTCGATTAACAGAGGAAAACACCATGCTATCAATCCAGCGCTGGCATTCTTCAGTAGTGTCGGAGGGGATTTCCTCCTTCAGGGTCACATCAATTGAGTTGATAAAGAAATCCTCAACAGTTTTTTTGGCTAACGTATAGGCCTGCTCACTCGCCTTTTTTATCGACTCAAGGTCCGCCCCGGCATCAAGAAGAATAGGTGGGTTGCTCCCACCGTATGCCGCAGCATTACCCTGTGTTAAGTAGATAAAGGTTGAAAACATAGCGAAGTTAATGATCCTTCGCATGACCAAAAGGCTGTTTCTGTTCTCGCCCGTCGCTATGATGTTATCAGCAAGCCGATCAAAGCCGTTCCGCAGCCTCTCCTTGCAGCTATCCCAACGTATTTCGCTATCTTCAGGATATTGAATTCCATGGATGCTGCGTTTTTCCTTATCCGAGGGGGCAGTAAGAATTGGCTTAATAAGCTTTGTGAGATCATCTGAATCATTGTTTAGAGCATCCTGCAGCAGTGAAATAGCAGGAGACCGCTTACCGTTAAGCTCCTTTGCGAGTATTTCAAAAATGAAGTCGCCGATACGCGCTTCGGAGTTCAACCGCCCTTTGATCATCCAGTGGGACGAAATGTCCATAACCGAAAAATCATATTGTGGATAGAGTGTATTGTCCTGGTTGAAGATCTCACCCAAGAAATAGCGCAGCTGCTTGATATTTGCTGGCTTTTCTTGCTCACCCTTTTCTAATATGCATGCGTAATCAGACACTATCTTCTCTGATGGAATAGCATCCTTTCTCCCATCGCTAATGACCCACTCGTGCACATCCCTTGTATCACAGGTTTCTCCGACACAGGCACGGAACAGCCCGTTTGCTATATGAGGAGGCTTTGTCGAGTTGGAGGTCGGATTAAAGCCAAGATAATCCTGGCAAATTTTATCACCTATGCGCTTTAGGGTATCTGCAGCCATTATTCCTCACCCTCCTCAAAATCGTATTTCCCATCCTGTATTAGCACCGTCCTTTTACTGCTGTTGGTTCTGCTCGCTAAGATTATCTCCCCGTCATCGTTTTCTTCAGCATATCCATAATTGTCTAGCTGCTGAAGGAACATCGCTGCCGCCTGCTCGTACTGCGGGGCCAACAGGCCAACAGGGTAGCCATTTTCAACGGCGTCTAGTGTTCTTAAGAAGTCGGCATCCAGTGTCAACACGGGAAGTTCTCCGTTTTTAGGCTTCAGAATAATGTGATTCGGCATATATTCCACGCCCTGAAGCCAATCCGCCGGGCGAGGCATTTTTATCTCAAGCTCGCTCGAATCTACAGATTTACTTGAAATCGCAACGGCGGCCTCCTGGCTGAGATCGTATCTATGCGTGGTCCAAATGTGCAACTGCTTCTTATCATCCGATGAGGGCAGAAACAGCTTGTTTATAGAGCGGACAAGCCGTTCCTTAATCTTCTTCTTCTGAGAATCAAAGGACGTAAATATCTCCATGCTCTTGCGGATTTCCTCCGGCTGAAGCCTGAGTAAGCCTTGACCATCAAGATTTTCAAAGTAATACTTTCTCTTAACCTCCTTAAAGCATTCTACTGCTGCGTCAACATCATCCTCAAAGGAGGGATCATTTGGCCATTTCTGAGGAGGCTCAAGGAGCCAGCCTTCGTTTAGGTCTCCGTTCCAAAGCTTCTCGTCAAGTGATGGCACAGAAAGAAAGACAGGATCAAACTTCTGAATGGAACGAAGCAACTCATTCGAGCCTTCAAATATTGCAGAGTAATACAATAGATTATCATATTCATCCATAGTGCAGGCTGTAAGCATAAATGAAAGCGCACCGAGAATATCCCTTACTGCAAAATGCTCACAGTCGGACGCTGCCAGCTCCAGCAAGGAAACAACCTGCCGCTTTATTTCCGCACTTTGCAGTGCACGAAGATTATACTGCAAGGCCGGTGTGTGTATCGATTCACTGGAAAGCAGCCCGGTCATTTTTGTCACAAGGGCATCAAGCAGCTGATTATCCCGTGTAAGAAGATTCCTTTCGTTTAGGTCAACGACAGCAATATGCTTAATCGGCTCAGAAATCTCATACGTAATAGCCGTTTTCTTCGCGCGCATTATTTCGCTGTGAATATCAGGATCAATCCGCTTTATCTCCTTGCACAGTAGCAAAAATGGATATTCATTGATAGCAAGCACAGCAGGTCGCGTTTCTTTATAGAGATCAACAATGGCTCTGGCAACCTCATCATATCGCGTAACCTCATTAAAGTCTGTCTCAACGAATGCGTTATTTCTGGTTATGCAAGCCTCTATGGCCTTGATAATATAGGTCTTTCCATCACCGGGATTTCCGGTCAGGAATACGAGCTTGTGCTTATCAAGCATGTCGGAGACAAGCTGTTCGACGCCAGATGGGATGTGAAGAAAACCAAGCTCGTCCTCATTCATATGGTCGGAATAGCAATTCTTCCCGTTATATAGCTTCTTGATAAAATCGAGCTTCGACATAGTTGCCTCCTTACATGCTTCCTAGCAAGAAATCATCTACCACAAAGTCGTTTAGCCTCTGGATAATATCTACTGTTGTTAATCGCCTTGTCAGCCAGCGATCATACCAATAATCAATCAACGCCTGTGTCCCTTGCGTGACCTCTTCCATGCTGTCAAGGTTGAAGCCATAATCTACAGCATCTGTATAGCCCATCAAATAATCCTTCGTGTTTTTGGCAAGATCGATAGAGTATACGATACGAGGAGAGTAATGCTTTAGAAATGCATCAGCACGGATTCCAATAGAGCTTAGCCCCCGGCTGATCATTCGGAAGCGAGGGCTTGTCCCTTCTCCAAAAACATGATTAATGCGCTTTCCGCCATCCTGCAGTTCAAGAATTCTGGAGAATAGGGCGGTAGTTTCCCTTGAGAAGAATACGGTACCATAGCCCTCTGTTACTCCCATTTCACGGAACTCAAGTAATCTGCCGTTTTCTAATGGCACCTTTATACGATTGTACTGGCTGCTACCGACGGCATATAAGCTGGTAGTTCCTAGATAGACTAGACGGCTGTCGCGGATTACTCGTTCACCCTTCATCCTGGAAGCGATTTCGCTGATTTGCCGCTCATAACGATGAGTATAATCGCTGATCACTCTCGGGCTGCAAGCAAGAATGCTTACGAGCTTACCGCCTAAGAGCTGATTATATGGCGGGATGGAGCCGCAAACGATAATGTCCATCATGTTTGAGCCGATTTTGCATTTCCTATTTGCTATCAGCGCAGTATAAATTGCTTTGCGTCCAGCTTCAGATGCAAGAAGAGATAGAAGCTTGTCCTCATTGCTTTGCCCAACAGCATTGTTAAATGTTATTTTTGTTTCCAAGAGCTTGGCCAATTCGGACGCGCGCTTCCGCTTGAAGAGATTACTCCTTGCTTCCGCCCTCCAGTCAGGAGCTATTTCATTGTTTCTGTTGTTTATTGACCTTTCGGAATACTCCGCAGCTATGGCATAAAGCTCATCTACCTGCTCCCGATGGGGGTATTTGGTCTGCTTATAATAGCCAAGATCACCGGTATATATTTCCGAAATTGCTGTATTGACATTTTTGACGAGAAGTGGAAAAAGCCGGTCTGCGTACGCTTGTCTACGCTTTAGATATTCCTCCTCAGTTTCAATAGGTGTTTGGATTTTGACCTTAACCGTTTTCCCGTCAGTTCCACTTACAGTTTGCTCGCAGTACTCCGTGTGAACCCGCTGAGACATTTCCTTCTTGATAGCTTCAACTGTCCAGCCAATATCATCATCTCGGACAGTCAAATTTAGGACGGAATTACCAAGAGCAAAGATACCGATGATAGGGTGATATGGCTGCAATCTGTCCCTAACGAGATAATATATATTTCTTCCAGGCATTGTCTTGTAGGGGATAGACCACGTATAGCGGAAATACCTCCAAATATCAGAAAGCTTAAAGCCCGTATGCTCATCTCTGTCGCCTGTAACCATTTGAATATATGGTGCACAGACCTGACGCCCCTCTCTAATCGCACGGATGAGGGCGTCTCTATTCCCAACTAAGCACTTGACTGATACCGGAGCGCCGTTATAGATCCGCTCGGTTTCCATATATTTTATGAAGTGGGCGACGCTTTTACTTTTGAATTGCGCATTGCGCTCTGCGCTAAGCCTATAGCGAATTTTCTCCTTACCATCAATGCTATCATTTTCCATTTTCAATGTAAGTTGATGGTCTTGAAAATCAAAAATCCAGCCTTGGAGGGAAAGATCAACCAGCACGCATAGTGCCGCCATATACTTCTGACAGTCAAGGTCGGCCTCTTGTGCAGCTTCAGAAACACGTCGAAGTTCATCACTAATTATTCGAGCCCTATTCATGGGCAGCGTGTCTTCTAAGCGCAGTGTAAGCCGATGGAACCGTTCTTGGTATTCTTCGCTCAAAGCAGGGCGAAACACCTCTGAGGCAATGGTGTGTTCTCTGTTTTTTTTAGATGCTTTCATGCATTTCCTGCTTCCCGAATAAGGCAAGGTTGTCGATGCCTGCATTCAATAATTGTTTATAGCAAAAAACTGGTTGAGAGCTATTTTGGCAAGTACTTTTTCTCTGCGCCGCGACCAATCATTTGAACAAGCTCCATTTCGCGCATCTGCTTCATGAGCTCAAATGCGCGGGTCTTTTTGATTCCCAGCAAGGACTGGACTTCTTCGTCCGTGATGTGGCCGTGCGCAGAGATATAGTCGAGCACCTTCTGCATTTGCGCGGTCACCGGCGATGCCTGCTTCGGCACGGCGGCGGCCACGGCGTTCATATTGGGTAAAACAATTTTGAACGTATTGGGGGTCACTTCGATTTGCGGCTGCTCCGGGCAATCGGCGTACAGGTTGAATATTCTGCGAATGCCGGTGCCGTAACTTTCAATCAGACGCAGACGATGGAACACCTCTGCAAGATTCTTGTTTCTGGGCTGAGAGATGCCGGAACGAATATCGTCTGGGGAAAGGCCGGGAAGAAGACCGCCGAGAGAAATAAACTCCATTTTATTGTCGGTGACATTGATTATGATACTGCCACTAAAGCTGTAATCGCGGTGGATAATCGCATTAAGCAGAGCCTCACGGATAGCTTCTTCAGGATAATCTTGCTTATCCGTCCGTATCACACCTTTGATTACTGAACTCGTTTTATTGCATAGTGCCAAATAGTTTACGGCATCTTCAAATTGCTTAAATATCGAACCCGTGAACTCCTTGCTATCCCGAAACACGGTACGGGCGTCATCGCTGAACACAGCAATTTTTGTTGTGTGTGCGCACTGATCGGAGAGGAGCAAGGCAAGATTGGTATAAATGCCGTCTTTCTTTTGTGTAATACCAAGAGACCGATATTTTTCTGTACCCCATTCCACACCGTAAAGCTTGAATGCTCTTTGGGCCGCTTCAAAAGTCAGCTCCTGCTCCATGGAGCGCATTTTCTCAAACGTATCGCCGTCGCTCTCCTTGATCATCTGACGGATCTGCTCCGGAGACGCTGGCACGCTGGAGGTGCCCTGGCGCACGTAAACGCCGCTGGGCTTCAGTCCTTTTCCTTTAAGGTAGTAAGGCTTGTTGCTGCCCTCATTTACCGTAATGCGTACCACCTTGTTCTCCTGGATCGTGAAGCGCACGAACATTGTGACATCCGGCATAATAGCGTCACGGATGCCGTTGGTAATACGGGGGGTATATTCCTGATCCACATCTGTCAGTCCGACGGCGTTGCCATTGTTGTCAATGCCAACGTACACAATACCTCCATCCGTATTGGCGAAGGCAATTACTTCTTTATAGATATCCTCGGTAAACTGAGATTTGAATTCGATGTTCTCGGTCTCAAAATTCATCGGAGCGCCTCCTCATGAGAAGTCTGACTATATTATACTCATAAAATTCGCCTTGTCAACCGGAATAAGTGAATTTTCGGTGAATATTCACTTATTCAACGTGAACAATCAGCGTATTCATCCCCAAAAAGAATACAGCTCTTTTCTGGAAGCAAAAAAGGACCTCCTCTGCGTAAGCAAAGGAGGCCCCGATGGATTGAATATCCACTTTTCAATGGATTTTGATGCTCAGAATACACACTTTTCAATAATAAAACGGTGCTAAAAAACGCATTTTTCAAATTCTGCTGCTGATCCCACCGGGAAGTTCTCGAACGGGGAGTCGTCGCTAAGAGGTATCGCTTGAATGAAGTTGGGTAAAGTCGGTGATGATAATATCTGTTGATTTTTTATGGCTACAAATATTGGCAAAGCCGATCTGGTGTGATATATTTATTGTGGCCACAGAAAATGAGGTGATAGATATGAGAGGCAGACCCAAGAAAGAAATCACACGAGATATCGTGTATAAGGTCCGGCTGAATGCCGAAGAGGATCAGATGCTTACCCAAGCCAGTGAATGGACTGGACAGGCCAAATCCGAGGTGTTCCGTAAAGCCCTGCTTGGCTATTACAGAGCCGTTGAGGTTAAGGAACACATGAAGAACCGGGCCTTGGCGGAAGCGGGATGGCCGACAGATCACATCAGCCAGCAGCGGTTAATAAAGTGTCCTTATCCTGATTGTGGCGAGGAGTTTGTTGTAGATTTTGCCGACTACAGCGATGAGCAGGAATCTGAAGGTTCAATGGGAGGTCGATGCGAGCACATTTTCGACACCTCTGATATTGAGTGCCCAGAATGCCGCCGTCGTCTGCGCGCGGTCGGGATTATCTCCGAATACCCAATCGGGGCATACGAATACGAAAAAATAACCATCGAGGAGGATGAAGAATGACAAATGAGATTACGGTCTCAAAAGAAAACAGACCCGTTGTTTACGCAGAGACACACCCTACGGACTATGTTTCGGCTCGGAACTATCAGTCAGATGCTGTACAGACGGGAAAGTTTGTAGATGAAGTGATCGCCGCCGCAAAGGACGACCGTATGAATACGAAGCGGGCTATATCAGCGGATATCGCATCAACAGCAAGAGTACAAAACCAGAACGATCGGGTAATTGCAGCTTGTGAACGAGAGCTTCGGAGAAGGGACCTTTCCGATGAAAGCCGGGGTGAAATCCTGCGATGCATGAGTAAAGCTGCGGAATCGACATCATACGAAAGTGCCGCCAGCCGAGAGTTCCAGCGGGAACAGCTGGATCACTCGCATAAGCTCCCGTGGAAGCTCATAGGTATTGGAGTAGTGATTGTCCTTGGCGGTGTAGGCGGGACGGCTCTCATCAAGGCAGCAGTCTAAATTTTTAACAAAAAACGCCTCTGAGTCGGATGTGGCTCAGAGGCATCGCTACATTATGTGTTACCCTGCTAAAATCTTTCAAATGGCGCGTCGTCGCTCAGGAAGGTATCCAACATAAACCGTGCGCCGAGGCGGAAGCCGGTGATGAAGGTGTCCAGCTCGCATTCGCCCATGAACTCGGCGTAGGCGTTGCAGAAGCGGAGGAACAGCGCCTTGTTTTCACCGGCAAGCTGCTCGGTGAGCTTTTCTTCCAGGTCGTTCAGCGAATCGGACGCCTTTTTCGCAGGACTCTTGGGGCGGTAGCCGCGATCCTGCGGGTCGATGTTGCCGTAATATAGCTCCTCAATGATATTTCCCCTCATTGCCCGTCACTCCATTTCTGCAGCTCCCAGAGCCGGTCAATGTGGCGGCGGGACTTGCGGAGGGTCGCGTTGTGCTCGTCCGAAGAGAGCCAGTCGATCAGATAGCACTTGGGGATCATGTACTTGTGCTGCAGTGCCAGGGCGCGGAGCTTGCCGAAGCGAATCCACTCGCAGACCGTATGGCGGTTGTAACCGGTGAAGTCCACGACGGCGGCCACATCGATCAGGTCCGGGTAGGAGGCAAGCTTGCTTTCGTAGTAGCGCCGTGTCTTCTGCGGATCGTCGGGGAGAGGCGGTTGAATGCGGATCTTGTAGGGCTTCACGTCCTCGTTTCCGTATTTGTACCAGCCGGTGGGTACGATGTACCGGCTGGGATTGATCTCCCGGTTGATCATAAAGTCGATGACGTCGCGTTTCTTGATGGCGTAGCAGCGGGTTTTCTTCCCGGTGCAGACATGGGGGATCAGATTGAACTGCAGCAGATAGTGCGCCGTCCGCTTGCTGATATGGCAGACCTTGCGCAGCTGCTCCTTGTTCATGATTTCCGGGTATTGTTCGAGTTCCTTTGCATCGTATGTCATGACGAAGCTCCTTTATGTTTTTTCGGTCCGAAAGGGCGCTTCATCGACGCTGCTGGGGTCTCTGTTTTCTTGCCTGACTTCTTGCAAACGCGCAAGAACGGAGGCTTTTTACGCAAGAACGCGGTTTTATTTGAACTCTGGGCTGGTTCAAATCAGCTTTGGCCGAAACGGGTTGGAATGTCCGCAATCCCTTGCGGCACCTGGGTTTCCGGCATTTGACGAGGCTGCCCGTAACGACCTGCTCCAGACGTGAATCTGCCAAAGTCTTACAACACTCGAAATCAGTTGATCCGCAAGGGTCCGTGGGTTCGAAT
>UMJU01077505.1_pt1 | contig 19634 bp, 9 predicted proteins | sample 1966161 | NCBI WGS metagenome assembly UMJU01 (sample SAMEA4836156, study PRJEB28245) | human gut metagenome | biome: gut microbiome; material: fecal sample | place: Denmark | collected 2008 | reverse complement strand
ACTTGGACTTGGACTGCTCCGGCAACCGATTATACCGGTTATCTGGTGGATGTATACCGTACAAAAGAGAATGGAACAGAGGTTATTCTTGGTACTATTGCCGTAGATGTATCCAGTGACTGGACACGTTTTCCACGTTATGGTTTCGTTGCCACTTTTGATGCTTCGAAAAAGATGGATGGAGTGATAGAGAAGGAGATGGCTTTCCTGAACCGTTGCCACATTAACGGGGTACAGTTTCAGGATTGGCACAACAAGCATCATTGGCCGTTGGGCGGTACGCGTGAGCATCTGGACGAGGTCTATAAGGACATTGCCAACCGGGAGGTCTATACCGAGGTAGTGAAGAAGTATATCTCTACACAACACAGCCTGGGCATGAAGTCCATGTTCTACAATCTATGTTTCGGAGCTTTGGACGATGCCGTTTCCGACGGGGTAAAGGAAGAATGGTACATATTCAAGAACACGGGACGCATGGATAAGGATTCGCATGACTTGCCCTCCAGTTGGAAAAGTAATATCTTCCTGCTCAATCCCGCCAATACGGAATGGCAGGCATATATTGCCCAGAGAAACGATGATGTTTATGCCAATCTGGACTTTGACGGTTATCAGATAGACCAACTGGGAAACCGGGGTGACCGCTATGACTATGATGGCAATAAGGTAAATCTGCCTAAGGGATATGCCTCGTTCATCGAAGCCATGAAACAGAAGCATCCGGACAAGCGTTTGGTGATGAATGCCGTCTCCAGCTATGGAGCTTCCCAGATAGCTGGTACGGGTAAAGTGGATTTCCTTTATAATGAAGTATGGGGCGATGAGGCAGGCTTCAAGGATCTGCACACCATTATCAAAGCGAACGACCAGTATGGCAACCATGCCTTGAAAACGGTGTTTGCCGCATATATGAACTATGACAAGGCAGGTAGCAGTACCGGTGAGTTCAATACACCGGGTGTGCTGCTGACGGATGCTGTGATATTTGCTTTGGGAGGCTCTCATTTGGAATTGGGTGACCACATGCTATGCCGCGAGTACTTTCCAAGCACGGCTTTGCAGATGAACGATGTACTGAAAACAGCCATGATTCGTTATTATGACTTTATGACGGCTTATCAGAACCTGCTTCGTGATAAAGATACGGAGGCGGAGATTTCCGTTTCTCTGAACTGTACGGATGCTGCGCGGAATCTTTCTCTGAATGCATGGCCGCCGCAGAAGTCTGCCATCACTGTATATGCCAAGAATGTAAATGGCAGGCAAGTCATTCATCTGCTCAACTTCCTCAATGCGGATAACTTAAGCTGGAGGGATTTGAACGGAACAATGCCCGAACCGCGTCTGGTGTCCGACGTGCCGTTGAAGATGAATGTTTCCGGTAAAGTGAACAAGATATGGGTTGCATCGCCCGATTTCCATGCCGGTGCTTCGCAGGAACTGGCATTCGAACAGAAGGACGGCACGGTTACCTTTACCTTGCCCTTGCTGAAGTACTGGAGCATGCTTGTGATGGAATAAGAATATCCAATAAAGGAACAAACAGATTATGGTAATGAAGAAATATATATTTTTATTTTTTGCCGTCTGTGCATTTTCAGTATATGCGAATGCACAGAACCGCACCGGAGACTGCACTTCTTATACCAGTGACGACCGCAGTGTGACCTTCTATTTAAATGACAGTTCTGCCATACAATTACGTCTGTGTAGCCAGTCTACGGTACGTATATGGTTTTCTCCCGACGGTAGTTTCCAGCGGAATAATCCTTCCTTTGCCGTCGTCAATGAGGACCTGGAGGATGTCGGTACCGTCCATGTGGACGAACAGAATGCCTGCTACGAGATTTTTACCCCTAAACTCCGTATCCGGGTAAACAAGTCTCCGTTTAACTTACAGATATTCGACAAGTATCAGAAACTGCTGTTCAGTGATTATGCCGATAAGGGGCATATCAGTAACGGGCAGCGCAAATTGGAATACAAGACCCTCCGTCGTGACGAACACTTCTTCGGCTTGGGAGAAAAGACCGGCAAGCTGGACCGTCGCGGCGAAGCCTACAAGATGTGGAACAGTGACAAGCCTTGTTATAGTACCGTTGAGGACCCGCTCTACAAGAGTATTCCGTTCTTTATGAGCAGTTATCGTTATGGTATTTTCCTGGACAATACGTATAAAACCGAATTTAAGTTTGGTACGGAAAGCCGCGATTACTACAGTTTCGAGGCTCCTGGGGGAGAGATGATTTATTATTTCATCTTCGGGAAGGATTATAAGGAAATCATGAAACAATATGTCGACCTGACGGGAAAACCCATAATGCCTCCTAAATGGGCATTGGGCTTTGCACAATGCCGGGGACTGCTGACGAGCGAGAAATTGTCTTATGAAATAGCTGAAGGCTATCGTAAGCGCGGAATTCCTTGTGATGTTATTTACCAGGACATAGGCTGGACACAGTATTTGCAGGATTTTGAGTGGCGGAAAGGGAACTACGAGAATCCGAAAAAGATGCTTGCAGACCTCAAGGATATGGGCTTCAAGGTGGTGGTTTCGCAAGATCCGGTCATTTCACAAGCCAATAAGCGGCAATGGGAGGAAGCCGATAGGTTAGGGTATCTGGTAAAGGACTCCACCAACGGCAGGAGTTATGACATGCCCTGGCCCTGGGGCGGTAATTGTGGCGTAGTGGACTTCACCCTTCCTGCTGTGGCAGACTGGTGGGGAGCTTATCAGCAGAAGCCCATTGATGATGGTATTGTCGGTTTCTGGACTGATATGGGTGAACCTGCCTGGAGCAATGAGGAGCAGACGGAACGCCTGGTGATGAAACACCATTTGGGCATGCATGATGAGATTCACAATGTTTATGGCCTTACGTGGGATAAGGTGGTGAAGGAGCAGTTTGAGAAAAGGAATCCTGACCGTCGCGTATTTCAGATGACACGTGCCGCTTTTGCGGGCTTGCAACGCTATACTTTCGGCTGGACCGGTGACTGTGGAAACGGTGATGACGTGACGCAGGGCTGGGGACAGATGGCCAATCAGATTCCGGTACTGTTGTCTGCCGGTTTGGGAATTATTCCTTTTACTACTTGTGACATTACCGGTTATTGCGGAGATATAGAGGATTATCCTGCGATGGCTGAACTTTATACGCGGTGGATACAGATGGGCGCTTTCAATCCCCTGAGCCGCATTCATCATGAGGGCAACGTGGCTGTGGAGCCGTGGCTGTTCGGCGAAGAGGCCGAGAAGAATGCCAAGGCGGCCATCGAATTGAAGTATCGTCTTTTGCCTTATATCTATACGTATGCCCGCGAAGCACACGAAACGGGGTTGCCTCTCATGCGACCGATGTTTCTGGAATATCCGGCAGATATGGAAACGTTCTCAACGGATGCCCAGTTCATGTTTGGCAGCGAACTGCTGGTTGCTCCGGTGGTAAAGAAAGGAGCGCGAAACAAGAATGTGTATCTTCCTGAAGGAACTTGGATTGACTACAACAACAAACACACAGCATATAGCGGTGAGCAATGGATGACGGTGGATGCTCCCCTCAATACTATTCCTATGTTTGTAAAGCAGGGAAGTATCATGCCTCAAATGCCGGTCATGAACTATACGGATGAGAAACCGGTCTATCCGGTTACGTTTGAGATATTTCCTGCTGCAGCGGGCAGTGAAACTACCTTCTCGCTTTATGAAGATGCAGGAACTGATTTAGGGTATTTGCGTGGAGAGTTCATGCGCACTCCTATTACTTGCCAGACTACCGACAAAGGCTATACGCTGAAAGTAGGTACACGAACCGGTGAGAAATATAGCTTACCCGGTCAACGAAACCTGATGTTCTGCATCTATACGGAACAGATGCCGAAAACAGCTTTGCTGGACGGTCAGAAAATCAAGAAAACGAATGTCGGAAAGCTGGAAGAAAATTGGGAGACAGAGTTTACGATAACTGCCTGGTGTCCCGACAAGAAGCAGGGGACCTGCCTGCTGAGGTTGCCGGATGATGGAAAGGAACATATCATTGAGTTTATCTATTAACACAAAAAACATATCATTATTATGAAGAAATTTGTACTTAGCGCGGCTTTGCTTTTTTCTGCCCTGGCGGGGAATGCTGAAGGCATTTCATCCCCTTCGGGCATGGTGAAGCTGGATTTTGAACTGACAAAAGACGGGAGACCAGCCTATCAGGTGGATTATAAAGGGGCTCCTGTCATCAATCCCAGTACGTTGGGATTGGAACTGAAAGGAGCTACCAGCCTGATGGATGGTTTCAAAGTAGTAAGGACTTCTACTTCCACTTTCGATGAAACCTGGCAACCGGTGTGGGGGGAAACAAAAGATATCCGCAACCACTACAACGAATTGCTGGTAGAACTTGAACAACCGTCTACCACTCGTTTTATGAATATCCGTTTTCGGGTATATGATGACGGCGTGGGATTCCGTTATGAGTTTCCGCAACAGAAGAATCTGGTTTATTTTGTGATAAAGGAAGAGCATTCCCGGTTTGCCATGACCGGCGACCATACTGCCTGGTGGATTCCGGGAGATTATGATACCCAGGAATATGATTACACGGAGTCCAAACTCTCTGAAATCCGTGGACTGCTGCAGGGAGCTGTGAGTGACAATGCATCACAAACTGTCTTTTCGCCGACGGGTGTCCAGACTTCCATACAGCTTAAAACAGCTGATGGAGTGTACCTTAACCTGCACGAGGCAGCCTTGGTAGACTACTCTTGCATGCATCTCAACCTGGATGACAAGAACCTCGTTTTTGAATCCTGGCTGACTCCGGATGCCCAAGGAAATAAAGGGTATATGCAGTCTCCCTGCCATACTCCCTGGCGTACGGTCATAGTCAGTGATGATGCCCGCGAGATACTGGCCTCCAATTTGATTCTCAATCTGAATGAGCCTTGCAAGTATGATGATACCTCCTGGATTAAGCCGGTGAAATATGTCGGCGTATGGTGGGAAATGATTGCAGGGGGAAAGCCCTGGGCATATACTTTTGACCTCCCTTCTGTGAAACTGGATGATACGGACTATTCCAAGGTGAAACCGAACGGCATTCATCCGGCCAACACGGCTAATGTGAAGAAGTACATAGACTTTGCTGCCGAACACGGTTTTGACCAGGTATTGGTGGAGGGTTGGAATACGGGTTGGGAAGACTGGTTCGGTAATTCCAAGGATTATGTTTTCGATTTCGTGACTCCTTATCCCGATTTTGACATCAAGTATCTGAATGAATATGCCCATTCCAAGGGCGTCCGTCTGATGATGCACCATGAAACATCGGCTTCCGTCCGTAACTATGAGCGGCACATGGAGGCCGCCTACCGTCTGATGAATAAATATGGATATAATTCGGTAAAGAGTGGCTACGTAGGCAATATGATTCCCCGTGGCGAGCATCACTATGGACAATGGATGAACAACCATTACCTATACGCCGTGACCGAAGCTGCCAAACACAAGATAATGGTCAATGCCCATGAAGCGGTACGTCCGACTGGTTTATGCCGTACCTATCCCAATCTGATAGGCAATGAATCTGCCCGAGGCACGGAGTACGAGGCTTTTGCTGGTAACAAGCCCTTCCACACAACGGTACTTCCGTTTACCCGTTTGCAGGGTGGTCCGATGGACTATACGCCCGGTATCTTTGAAATGGACATCAATAAGTTGAATCCGAACAGCCATACGCATGCCAATACTACCTTGACGCGTCAGCTGGCACTTTATGTCACTATGTACAGCCCTCTACAAATGGCTGCCGACCTTCCTGAGAATTATGAGCGTTTCATGGATGCTTTCCAGTTCATCAAAGATGTGGCTGTGGATTGGGACGACAGCCGCTATCTGGAAGCTGAGCCGGGACGTTACATCACTGTTGCCCGTAAGGCAAAAGGTACGAATGACTGGTTTATCGGTTGTACCAGCAGTGAGCACGGACATGCTTCAACTCTGAAACTGGACTTCCTGGATGCAGACAAGCAGTATATTGCAACCGTCTATGCCGATGCAAAAGATGCCGATTATAAAACAAATCCGCAAGCTTATGTTATCCGTAAAGGTATCGTTTCTCCCAAAACGGTCTTGAAACTGAAAGCTGCTTCCGGTGGTGGCTATGCCATCAGCATCATGGAGGTGAAAGATAAATCTGTATTGAAGGGACTGAAGAGGCTTTCCGGGAATATCTGATTTACGGGCATAAAAAAAGGAGTACCGCTGTACTCCAACCTTTGTTAACCTTAAATCTAATACTATGAAAAACACATTGCAAAGATACGGACTTTTGACAAATCTGCAAATTATCCAACTAAAAAAGTATGTTTTATAACACTTATTAGCCGTTTATTCCTTTGCTTCTATTTTTGTTAACAAAAAGGATGCGAATGTGTCAAAAGCACATGAAGACTTTTATAATGTTATAATATTAGGCGCGGATTACGCGGAATAATGCGGATTCAATAAACTAAATCCGTGAAATCTGCGTCATCCGCGCCTAAAATAAAGCGTTAAAGAAGGTTTTGACACATTCCCCTTACCCTTTTACTTCCTGATACATAAATCTTTTAATGCTCTTCTTTGCCGTTTTCTCGAACTCCTCGAAGTGTATCTTGACTTTTGTTATCTGGCAGTAGGCCGGTAATTGCAGATTCAATTCATTCCGATTGTCCTCCATAACCTTTTCGATGTCCGATTGTTCCATACCATGGGCGAATGCATCGTCAAAATCCGGATAGATAAGAGCCACGAGCTTGTCGTTCTGCAATACGATCAGTGATTCGGACACATAGGGCATGTTATTCAGTTTGCTTTCAATCTCTTCGGGATAGATGTTCTGGCCGCTGGCTGTGAGCAACATGTTCTTGCTACGTCCGCGGACAGTGACATATCCTTCGGCATCCATCGTTGCAAGGTCGCCGGTGTGCAGCCAGCCGTTTACATCGATGATTTGGGAAGTCGCTTCGGCATTTTTGTAATAGCCCAGCATCAGATTGGCACCTTTACAGATTATTTCTCCTGCCACGTTCTGAGGGTCGGGAGAGTCTATCTTTACTTCCATGCGGGTGGTTGCCTTGCCACAAGAGGCCAGTTTCAATGTTTCCCAGCGGCTGGAACAAATGATGGGGCCGCATTCCGTCATTCCGTATGCAATGGTATAGGGGAAGCCTATCTGCTTCAGGAAGCGTTCCACTTCGGCATTGAACGGTGCCCCTCCGATGATTATTTCATCGAAATTACTGCCGAATACTTCCATTGCCTTTTTGCGCATGTCAGCCTTGATTTTATCGTTGACAATGGGCATCCGCAATAGCAGCTTGCCTATTTTATTGTCTATCCGGGGCAGGATATCCTTCTTGATAATCTTTTCTACGATGAGCGGTACACACGAAATGACCCGTGGCCTGATTTCGGAGAATGACTGTGCAATAATCTTGGGAGACGGCATACGGGTAAGGAAATACAGATGGGCGCCTGCGGAAAAACCGTATAGAAAATCGTACACCATACCAAATACATGTCCCAGAGGCAGCATGGATACAATATGGTCGCCCGGACGTACGGGGAGCATCTCATGGCAATATGCAACATTGGACCAAAGGCTGCGATAGGGGAGCATGACCCCTTTGGAATATCCCGTGGTGCCCGAAGTATAGTTTATGACAGCCAGTTCTTCGGGTGATTCCTCCTTGCGGTAGCTGATATGCTCGGGGCGGAAATTCTTGGGGAAACGTGTGCCATAGAGGACGTTGCGATGTTCGAAAGCCTCCATCAGCTGCTCGTTGCGGCAAACTACCGGAGTGAAGTCCGTCAGCAGTACGATACCCATCAGCAGGGGCATTGCCTCTTCATTGAGGTTTTCCCATGCCCGGTCGCCGACAAACAGCAGCTTGGCTTCGGAATGGTTGACGATGTTGTGGATATTGTCGGCCTTGAACTCATGCAGAATGGGAACGATGACAGCTCCATAGGTAACTGTCGCCAGAAAAGCGACTGCCCAATGTGCACTGTTACGTCCGCAAACGGCAATCTTGTCACCGGGCCTAATGCCGGCGCTTTCCAATACGATATGGAATTTGGCTATTTTCCGTGCTACATCTTTGTATTGCAGTGTAATTCCTTTGTAGTCTGTCAGGGCGTTGCGATCCCAGTTTTTAATAATGCTTTGTTCTATATAATCGATGAACCCTTGTTCTTGTTCCATTCAGCTGTTGCACACTTTAGTTAAAACTGCGCAAAGATAGGTCTTATAGTGATGCAAAGCAAATAGTTTCCACTTTTTTCTTGCCCTGAAACGGATAGAAACTTATCTGTAATTCTTATTCCTTGCTATTTTCCGAAATAAGAAGCAGCTTGTCACCGGCATGAAGTTTTAATGTTCCGTTCGGAATGAGGTACTCATCGCCACGTTTTACAATCATCACCAGTGTGCCTTTGGGCAGGTTCATGTCTTTCAGGGTGTCTGCCTGCTCCAGCATTTCTTGTGTAATGGTCATGTCGTGCAGGTTGGAGTCAATCTCTTCGGGCAACTCAACTCCGAAATCATTTCCGGTCTTTTCCAGCGGGGTGGAGAGGCCCAGCAGCCGGGCTACCCAGGAGACTGTGGTACCCTGGATGATCAGTGAGACGATGGTTATGAAAAATACGATGTTGAAGATGACATGGGCACCGGGCACATTAGCCACCACGGGATAGGTGGCAAAGATAATGGGTACTGCGCCACGTAATCCTACCCACGATACGAATAGCCGTGACTTGAGGGTGATTCTCTTGCCAAAAGGCAGCAGGCAGAGAAAAACGCTGAGAGGACGTCCCACAACAATCATGAAGACGCCGATGAGCAATGCCACGACTGCCACTTCCAGCATCTCATGGGGGTTGACGAGCAGACCGAGGCAGAGGAACATGATGATTTGGAAAAGCCAGGTCAGTCCATCCATAAAAGTATAAATCTCTTTCCGGTGCATGATTTTGTTATTGCCTACCATCATTCCGGCGATATACACGGCCAGGTAACCGTTGCCTTTCAGCAGGTCGGTGATGGAGAAAGTGAAGAATACAAAGGACAGCAACAGGATAGGATAGAGTGCCTGGTTGTCTATATTCAGCCGGTTCAGCATAAGGATAGCCAGCTTTCCGAGGAAATAACCGGTTGCGGCACCGACAATGAACTGTATGGCAAAAGAGCCTAATATCTGGGGAACTCCCATTCCGGAGGACTGGATGAATTGAATCAGCACGATTGTCAGCATATATGCCATCGGGTCGTTACTACCGCTTTCCAGTTCCAGCATGGGGCGCAGATTATGCTTCAGGTTCATTTTTTGTGAACGCAGAATGGCGAATACAGAGGCTGAGTCGGTAGATGACATGGTGGATGCAAGCAAAAGGGAGGTTATCAACGGCAGGTGGATGTTGGTCCAGCTCATGCCGGACAGCCACCAGATAAATAATCCGGTAAAGAGGGCCGTGAGCAGCACTCCTGCAGTTGACAAAACAATGCCGGGAGTCAATATGGGCTTTATCTCCGTAAACTTGGTGTCCATGCCACCGGAGAACAGAATGATGCTGAGTGCAACCATGCCGATGAACTGTGCTTCCTTGGCGTTGTGGAACTGCAATCCCAATCCGTCACTGCCGAACAGCATGCCGACGACAAGAAAAAGCAATAACGCAGGCACTCCGAAACGGTAGCCGGTCTTGCCGACAATGATGCTGACGAAAAGTAATATGGAACCTATAAGTAGTATGTTTCCTGCTGTAAATATCATAAATTCTATGCTATATAGTTTGAAATGTGATGTTTCTTATGTCTAATAGTACAAAGATATGCATTGTGTTTAACAAATACAAATCTAAAATAGTTCAATTGAACTTTAAAATAAAGGTGGTTTCTTTACTGGGCAATAAGGATAAATTTCCACCGGAAAGCCTCATTATTTGCCGGGAAATACTCAATCCAATACCGCTTCCACCCTCTTTGGTCGTAAAGAAGGGGATAAATATGTGTTCGGCAATGTCATTGGGAATGGCAGGTCCGTTGTTGGAAATTTCTATCAGTATGGCTTCCGCTTCATTGCAGTAGGCACGTATGTTGATATGTCCTTCTTTATCTGTATTTTTATCCGATTCGATGGCTTGTATGGCATTTTTCAGTAAGTTGATGACTACTTGTGATACCAGGTTCTCATCGGCATATAGAATAAGGTCGCTTGGCGCGATGTCCGTATGAAAGGTGACCCGGACATCGGGGTGCTGGTGACGGGCGAGTTCGACCATCCGCTCGATAAAACTTTTTACATAGAACAAGGATGGTTCGGGGGTGGGAATACGGGTGAATTTCCGGTATGATTCCACAAAAGAGAGCAGGCCCTTGCCCGTGCTGCTGATAGTCTGCAGGCCGTTTCTGATTTCTTCTTTGGAGGCTTGTGCCTCGGTCAGTCCCAGCAGTGTATCGCTCAGGGAGGTTATGGGAGTGACGGCGTTCATTATTTCGTGCGTCAGTACGCGGGTAAGCCTAATCCAGGAATCTATTTCCTTTTCATCCAGCTCGTTGTTGATGTCGTTCAAGGCGAGGATGCGAAGATGCTCTTTACGGACTGTAATGTCGCTGACGCGGACAGACATGTTTACAGTGCCTCGTTCGTTGTTGAAAGGCATTTGCAATTTGTCTCCCGGGCGGCAATTGGCAAGAAGGGACGAAAGACGCGGATCCACGCGGTTCAGCTGGCTGACGTGGGTAAAGACATTGAGGCCCAGCAAACGGAGGGCTTCACTGTTTTTTTGATATACGGCACCATTGTCGTTCAGGACAAGGATACCGGTATTCACGCAGTCCAGAATGAGTTCGTAGTACTTTTCTTGCTGGGCTGTTTCACTTTTCACATTATAAAGTATATGGGCAACCCGGTTCAATGCACGGTTCACGAGGCGTGCGTCGGCAGTGTTTTCCGTTTCGGAGAAGTGGATGGCATTGTCGTTGTTTTCGATGGCGTCGAGCATGAAAAGCACCTTCCGCACATGATGGCGGTATAGCCTTTGCTGCCAGTACAGGGCTATGGGAAGCAGCGCAGTGCAGAACGCGCCCCAAAATACGTCTACAGTCCACATCACCCCTGCAAGGAGTGCTACTGCCAGACTGACGGCAACGCGGAATGAATAATTAAAGGCCATACTTCTTCATTTTGTTGTACAACGTCTGGCGGGTGATACCCAGCTGTGCGGCGACGGCAGAGAGATTTCCGCTGCATTTGTCGAGCGTCTTCCGTATCATCTGCATTTCCATTTCTTCGAGCGTGGATGCGGTTGCTTCGGGAGTGCCGGTTCGCCGTGCCAGCTGGAACAGTTCTGCAGGAAGGGTTTCGTTGTCACAGATGATAATGGCTTTTTCGATGGCATGTTCCAGTTCGCGGATATTGCCGTACCAGGGGTGGAGCGTAAGCTTCTCGCAGGCGCCGTCCGTCAGCTTGACGGGGGGCTTGTCATATTGCTTGCAGAAGCGGGCGATGAAAAGTTCTGCAAGGGGGATGATGTCTTCGGGCCGCTCGCGCAACGAGGGTATCTCAAGATGTATCGTGTTGATGCGGTATAGCAGGTCCTCGCGAAATTCGCCTTTTGCCACCATCTCGGGCAGATTGCGGTTTGTAGCGCAAATCAGCCGTATGTCTACGGGAATGGGAGTGTTGCTGCCTACACGGACAATGCTGCGGCGTTGGATGGCGGTCAGCAGTTTGGCTTGCAGATGGTAGGGGAGATTGCCTATTTCATCGAGAAAGAGGGTGCTGTGGCTGGCTGCTTCGAACTTGCCGGCACGGTCGGCATGGGCATCGGTGAAAGAGCCTTTCACGTGGCCGAACAGTTCGCTTTCGAAAAGGCTTTCGGTGACTGCACCCATATCCACACTTACCATGTCCTGCCGGTTGCGCGGTGAAAGGGAGTGGATTTCGCGTGCCAGCATCTCTTTACCGGTGCCGTTCTCGCCCGTAATAAGAATATTGGCATCGGTAGAGGCCACTTTTTCCACCAAGAGGCGAAGTTGCTGCATGGCGGAGCTGTTTCCCCAATACATGTTGCGGATATCCGCAAGCGGGTGGTTATTTTCTGCCGTACGTCTGGCATTTGGGCCGTTGGCCGGAGATTTTGTTTCAGAAGCTGATACGGCATTCAGTAAGGTTTCCACCAGTTTCTGATTGTTCCAGGGTTTCACGACGAAGTCTGTGGCTCCTTCCTTGATTCCCCGTACGGCAAGGTCAATGTCGGCATAAGCGGTAAACAGCACTACGGGCAGGGTGGGACATAGCTTCTTTATTTCATGGAGCCAGTATAGTCCCTCGTTGCCGGTATTGATGCCCGAGGTGAAGTTCATGTCAAGAAGAACCACTTGCCATGACCTTTCCCGCAATACGCTGGGCAGGGTTACGGGAGAGGGAAGTGTGATTATCCCTTCAAAATATGGCTTCAACAAAAGCTGCAAGGCGGTAAGTACGCCTCGGTTATCATCGACAATCAGGATGTTTCCATTTTTTTTTGCCATAAACTATTTCTGTTTTCTGCAGGCAAAGTTAATGATTTATCTGTATTATATTCGGTAAATCTCTCAGTTTTCAAAGTATTAAGATTCTCCTTCTCATTTAGCAAATCCTTATGCCGCTTTATTTTATATTTTTGCTTACTAAGAATTAATCGTCCGACAGTTGTTGAATTATCGTCCGACAGCTGTCGGACGATAATTCAACAACTGTCGGACGATAATATAACGATTGTGGGACGGATAGATTTAAGTAAAACAGAAATTAGTTGGCAGCAACTTCAGTAAGAGTTCATGGCGGTACTGAAAAAAGAACTTATAGCAGTTGCAGTTTGATGCCAAACGACGAGCTCAGATAATCCTTGGGTTTCAGATATTTGTTGGTGAAAGCGCTGACTACATATAGGTCACATGTACTTATTTCATAGAAGAAAGTGATTTCCTTGGCCGTGAACCGTCGTTGCGGGTCGATGTCGTAAGTGATGCGCTGTCCTAAGAATGCATGGATGCGTACCTTGGAGGAGAAACCATAATATCCTTTAGGGTAGCGTTCCGGTTCATTGACCCAGAATTCATCGCCGAATACCGTGTTCAGATACATACCGCAAGCCAGCGGTTCTACAGAAAAACGGCTCTGTTTTATTTGCAGGCTCCAGGGAAGGTAGTTCTGCTTGACGGTGAATGTCAGCTTGGTACGTTTGGAGTCATATTTGGGCAATACTCCGAAGAATACGTCTGTTTCCCATTGGTTTCTTCTGCCGTAATCCCATCCGGTACCGAATGACAGCAACCCCATATTGCCGGCAAACTGAATTTTGGTGTGCGTCGGAATCAAGGCCTCCCAATGCCTGCGGTAGCGGTGTACGCGGCGGTCATAACGGTTCTCTCTGGTCTGGCTTTCAATGACGGCATCCGGTTGCAGGTCCATCCATACGGTATCGTGTTCTATGATGAAGATGGTATCTCTCTCTTGTGAAAAAGCAGAAAAAGAGCATACCGACAAGAAGACGACGGCGCATGCCAGATGATTAATAATATGCCACTTCGCGTTCATATCCGTCGGGGGTTATGGTGAATATATAGTAATTGCGGTTCTTCATGCAGTCGCTCATGTAATACATTATCCCATCTTCAAAGAGGTCTTTCTCGAAGCGATGGTGTTCGTGTGCGGATGTACAGAACTGCAGTCCGGGAAATTCCTTGATGTAACGCTGGAATACGTGTGCCACATTATTGTTGAACTCGTTGCAGAACGGGCGTATATGCATGGACACAACGGTTTTATCGAATTCCTCTTCATGGTCGCGTATCTGTGCGGCAAGAAACTCGAAGTCGGGAATGGGGCGGGAGTAGTCAAATTCGATGGCGTTGGTATTCAGGCAGACAAACTTTACCCGTCCTGCAATGAAGGAGAAATTGGGGTCTCCGAATATTGCACGATAAGTCTCTTCGCCCGTGCCCAGGCAGTCGTGATTGCCGAGAAGTACCACATAGGGTATCTTGAGTTTGTTCATAATGTCCCGTTGCCAAAGGAACTCGTCTGTTACACCGAAGTCACTGACGTCTCCGCCATGAATGACGAAATCTATGTCGTCCCGCTTGTTGAGGTGGCTTACAAAATCGGCGGTCTCGTCGTACCAGCGCTGGGAGTCACCCATTGTTACGAACCGGATTGTTGTCTTGTTCTGGCAGTTCTGCTCTATTTGGGCAATGTTGTGGGCATTGACATCGGTTTCACCGCTGATGTGTACATCGTAAGGGTGATAATCTATCATGTCGCAGCCGGCTATAAGCAGGCATAGGAATGAAGGATATAAGAGTTTGGGGAATTTCATGTGCAGGTGCTTCATTTTACGTTTATACTCTATCTTTAGAAAACTGTGGGCAAAGGTAAAGTTTTCATTCTTATGGATTCTTTTCTAATTTCCCTTTTTTTTGTTCTATGAGGCTGAACAGAGATTCGGCCTCTGTCTAATTTTTAGACGGGAGTGTCTAAAAATTAGACACCTTTGTCTTCTTCTGAAATGCAATATGCATTGATAATCAGATTTGTGCATTCTTTGGCACGCTTTCTGCAATATGAAAAGCAAGAAAATAAATCTAATAAACGATAAACGGAATGAAACAAATCTATTATGTAATTCAGACTTTACTGCGGGGACGCGGTTCGAATATCATCAAGGTCATTTCTTTGGGATTGGGATTGACGATGAGTATTCTGCTTTTCTCCCGCGTGGCATATGAACAGAGTTTTGACACTTGCTTCAAGGATTATGATAACTTGTATCAGGTATGGTCGATATTCTCGGTGAAAGGAGAGAAGTTTGAGCCTCAGGAGTGGAATTGCGGTCCCGTGGCAGGGGCCATTTTGGAGAACTTCCCCAAAGAGGTGGAGTCGGCGGTAAGTTTGAGCACGTCTATGGTATCTGCTCCCCTTTACAATGGAAGCGTGCGTCTTGATGACAGGAAGATTGCAGCCGATTCGCTGTTCTTCCGTACCATGGGTATCGACGTCCTGAACGGGAATCCCGAAAAGGACTTGGTGCAGAAGGATATTATTTTCTTGAGTGAACGCTTTGCAAGGAAAGTGTTCGGTGAGGAGAATCCTATAGGGAAAACGCTTAATTATGACCATCAGTTTGACCTGACGGTGAAGGGAATCTATGCCAATTTGCCTGAGAACGCCACAATCAATCCGGAAGCGGTTATCTCGATGCCTACCTTGTGGAGCCGCAACTGGAATAACTACTCGTGGAGCGGGGGAGACAGTTGGGTAGAGTTTATCCGTTTCCGTCCCGGTGCCGACAAATCTGTTGTCAATGCGCGTATTGATGCCATGATAGACAAATATCGCCCGGCAGAAGATAAGAAAGAGTACGGTTACACGGCTTTTGTGCAGCCCATCCGTGATACATACCGCAATTATGATGATGTGCAGCGGATGCGTGTCATCATGAGCATTCTTGGTTTTGCCATTCTTTTCATTGCGGCGTTGAACTATGTGCTGATTTCCATTTCCTCTTTGAGCTACCGCGCCAAGTCGGTAGGCGTACATAAATGCAGCGGTGCGAGCGGTGGCACGGTTTTCAGCATGTTTTTGCTGGAAACGGGTATCATCATTGTGGCGGCATTGCTGCTGATGGCGTTGATAATGCTCAACTTCCGCGATTTTGTGGAAGACACGGTCGTTGTAAAGCTCTCCACCTTGTTGGCTCCGGAGCGTATCTGGGTACCGTTGTCGGTAGTGCTTCTGCTGTTTATAGTGGGAGGCGTGTTGCCGGGTCGGCTCTTTGCGCGTATTCCCGTATCGCAGGTGTTCCGCCGCTATACCGAGGGGAAGAAGGGCTGGAAGCGTCCGTTGCTGTTTGTCCAGTTTGCAGGCGTGGCATTCATCAGTGGATTGATGTGTGTGGTGATGTCGCAATATCAGTATGTACTGAAAAAGGATATGGGGTATAATCCCAAGCAGATAGCCATAGGCAATGCCTACTGGGATAATGAAGCGACGCGTGACGCGGCTTATCAGTTCTTCAAAGGATTGCCCTACGTGGAAGCGGTGTCCAGTGCCAACAGTACGCCCATTAGCGGATATAGCGGTTCGATGATTCATAGTGAGAGCGGGCAGGCACTTTTCTCTTGCCGTTCTTCTTATTTCATGCGCGAGGACTTTCCTGCTTTGATGGGCATGACTATGAAGACGGGACGTATGGCGCGCGATAAAGAGGAAGTCGTGGTGAACGAGACCTTTGCCGAGATGATGCGTTGGGGAGACGACGTCGTGGGCCGTACGGTATATACCGAAGGGAATACATTCAAGGTCGTAGGGCAGTTGAAGGATTTCCAGATAGAGAGTTTCAGAACCGAGAAGATGCCTTTCATAGCCCGTGGGAACAAGAATTTTTATGGAACGGTACATGTTCGTTTGAAAGAACCCTTTACCGAAAATCTGCAGAAGTTGAACCACGATGTAGCCGAGGCTTTCCATGACCAGACCATTGACTTTACCGGTTATGAGAAAAGGATAGAGAACAGCTATAATTCTGTCCGTGTATTCCGCAATGCCACTTTGATGGCGGCAGTGACCATGTTCTTCATCATGCTGATGGGGCTGATTGGGTATACTACCGACGAGGTGCGCCGCCGCAGTAAGGAGATTGCCATCCGTAAAGTGAACGGGGCAGAGGCTTCCGGTATCTTGGAAATGCTGTCGAGGGATATACTTGTGGTGGCGGCTCCGGCAGTTGTCATCGGTACGGTATTGGCATGGTATGTCAACGGAATGTGGATGGAACAGTTTGCGGAGCGTATTCCCATCAGTTGGGCAGTATACGTACTGGTAGTGATGGTCAATTTGGTGATTATCGTAGCCTGCGTACTTTGGAAGTCCTGGCGGATAGCGAACGAGAATCCGGTGAATAGTATTAAGAGCGAATAAAACAATATTAAAACATTAAATATCATGATTGAGATTAACAACATCAGCAAAGTATTCCGTACTTCGGAAGTAGAGACGGTAGCATTGAATCACGTAAACCTCGATGTAAAGGAGGGAGAGTTTGTAGCCATTATGGGGCCGTCCGGTTGCGGCAAATCCACCTTGCTGAATATTCTGGGACTGCTGGACAATCCTACTGAGGGCAGTTACAAGTTACTCGGCCAGGAAGTGGCGGACTTGAAAGAAAAGGAACGTACACGCGTACGTAAGGGGAAACTGGGATTCGTGTTCCAGAGCTTCAACTTGATAGACGAACTGAACGTCTACGAGAATGTGGAACTTCCCCTTACGTATCTTGGCGTAAAGGCGGGTGAACGTAAGCGTATGGTAGAGGATATACTGAAAAGAATGAACATCAGCCACCGTGCCAAACACTTCCCGCAACAGCTTTCCGGCGGTCAGCAGCAACGTGTGGCGATAGCCCGTGCGGTCGTAACCAATCCCAAGCTGATACTCGCCGATGAGCCTACCGGTAACTTGGACTCCAAGAACGGAGCTGAGGTGATGAATCTGTTGACAGAACTGAATAAAGAGGGTACTACGATTATTATGGTGACCCACAGCCAGCACGACGCCTCGTTTGCACACCGCACGATACATCTTTTCGACGGTAGTGTGGTGGCAAGTGTGGCAGCGCAGGATTTGTAACGGACTTTTAAAACAACTTCCATGAGACAACTATATTACACTCTCCAGACATTGATACGAGGAAAAGGCTCCAACCTCATCAAGATTGTTTCTCTGGGACTGGGGTTGGCAGTCAGTATCCTCATTTTTTCCCGTCAGGCATTCGAGCTCAATTATGATACCTGCTACAAGGACCATGAACGTTTGTGTCTTGTCAAAACAGTATGGTATTACAACAACGAGTATCATCCTTCGCACATAACTCTTGGACCGGTGGCTGGTACTATTGCCGAAAACCTGCCTGACGAGGTGGAGAGTGTTACCGTCACTCAGCAATGGTGGAGCAATTCGGCTTGGTTTGCCAATGAACGCCGTTTCCAGACCAATGCCATGACGGCCGATTCTTGTTTCTTTGCCACTATGGGCATTGATGTTGTCAGTGGAGACCCTCGCGAGCTGAATAATCCGGAGGTAGTCTTCATCAGCAGGGAGCTGGCCGGCAGCATGTTTGCCGATAAGAATCCCATCGGGCAGACGGTGGTCTATAACAAACAGATGCCAATGACCGTGAAGGGCATTTTTGAGGATTTTCCCGAAAACTCCAGTTTCTATGGAAGTGGTGTCGTGATGTCTTTGGCTACCTCCTTCAAGCATCATTGGGGATACTGGGGATGGGGAGGTGGAGACAGCTATATGTCCTTTGTCCGTCTGCGCCCGGGGGTGCAACTGGACGATGTGAACACCCGAATAGAGAAACTTGCCGAGCAGGTGCGCAAGAGCGATGATGTGTTTATCAGTCTGGTTCCGATAAAGGACTACCGTATGGAATTTGGTATCAGTACCATGCGTATGGTATGGATTCTGTTGACGCTGGGAACCGCCATACTTTTTATTGTGGCGATGAATTATGTGCTTATTTCCATCTCAGCCATGAACCGTCGTGCCAAAGCTATAGGCGTACATAAATGTAGTGGGGCAAATACGGGAACTATTTTCGGTATGTTCTTATGGGAGACCGGAGTCATCATGCTTTTTTCCTTGCTGCTTGTAGCGCTGCTTCTATTTAATTTCCGTGAGCCGTTGGAGGACATGCTCGACGTTAGTCTTGCCGGTCTTTTCTCTTGGGAAAACATTTGGGCACCGCTTTCAGTGATAGTCATTTTGTTTATGATAGGCGGCATGTTGCCCGGGCAGCTTTTTGCCCGCATTCCGGTGACGCAGGTTTTCCGCCGGTACACCGAAGGCAAGAAAGGCTGGAAACGTCCGCTCTTGTTTGTGCAGTTTGCCGGTACCTCCTTTATTTTCGGCTTGTTGGGGCTGGTGCTTATGCAGAGCCATTACATCACCAATAAAGAACGTGGATTCGATTACCACCGGGTGGCTTATGCTTCGGGCGTATCCTTTGACTCGGATGCGGAAAGCGATGCCAATCGTAGTGTGATGCTTTCTTTGCCTTATGTGGAAGATGGAGCTTGTAGCAGTAATCTTCTTACAGATGGATTGAGCGGAGAAGGGGTTACGACTGATAACGGGCAGTGGATGAGCATGCGTTGGGTGGAATTTGGCAAGGACTATGCCCCGTTTATGAAGTTGGAATTTGCGGAAGGCAAGAATATGGATGCTCCTGGGCAGATATTGGTCAATGAAACATTTTTGAAAATGATGCATTGGGAAGATAAACCGATAGGCAGGCAAGTGCGCAACGGCGATCGCATAGCGGGCAATATTGTAGGTGTACTGAAAGACTTTGCCACATCCAATGCCGCTTATGTGGCGGTGCAACCTATGTATGCAACTTATCTTGACCGATTTTCCGGAAACATCCAATTACGTCTGAAAGAGCCTTTTGACGATAACCTCAAGCGTTTGAATGAAGACATGGAAAAGCTGTTTCCCACCCGTGACATTGTATTTTCCTCGTTCCAAAAGGTCATTGACGACCAGAA